>Ga0255312_1000045_pt1 | contig 17571 bp, 21 predicted proteins | sample EtOH5_T0_E5_meta_FD_202081 | JGI IMG/M metagenome (GOLD analysis project Ga0255312, IMG submission 202081) | Sandy soil microbial communities from University of British Columbia, Vancouver, Canada - EtOH5_T0_E5 | ecosystem: Engineered > Artificial ecosystem > Sand microcosm > Unclassified ...
GGCTCGCGAATGGGAAGACCGGCGGAGAAGGACTCGACGCCGGCCTCGACAAGAAGCTCCACCGCACCATCGCCGCCGTCGGCGAGGCGATCGAGGGGCTGCAGTTCAACAAGGCGGTCGCGCAGCTATACGAGCTGGTCAACGCGATCGAGAAGGCGGCGCTGTCGGCCAGCCGCACCGCGGCGGTACACACGCTGGTCCGGCTGATCGCGCCGATGGCGCCGCACCTCGCCGAGGAAGCCTGGGCGGCGCTGGGTGAAGCGGGGATGGTGACCGAAGCCGCGTGGCCGTCGTTCGACCCTGATATGCTGGTCGACGACCAGGTGACGCTCGCGGTGCAGGTCAACGGCAAGCTGCGCGACACGCTGACCGCGCCGCGCGGCCTCGACCGCGACGCCGCCGAAGCCTTGGCGCTCGCGTCGGAGAAGGTTCAGCGCCAGCTGGCCGGCGCGAGCCCGCGCAAGGTCATTGTCGTTCCCGACCGGCTGGTGAATATCGTCGCATGATTGTGCGCAACCTCCTCGCCCCGCTGGCCGCGCTGGCCCTCTCAGCCTGCGGGCTCCACCCGCTTTACGGCGGCGGTTCGGGCGGCACGGTGGCGACAACCTTGCGCTCGGTCGAGGTGGCGCCGATCGAGGGCCAGGTCGGCTGGCTGATGCACAACAAGCTGACCGAGCGGCTGGGCGCTTCGGGCGGCCCGCGCGCCTATCGGCTCGAGGTCGAGCTCGACGACAATATCACCGGCTTCGGCATCCGTGGCGACCGCGCCGTGACCCGCGAGCGGCGGACGCTCCGTGCGCGCTACCGGCTGGTCAACCTCGCCAGCGGTGGCGTGGTGCTCGATGCGACCGCGGGATCCGACGCCGGAATCGACGTCGTCAGCTCGGAATATGCGACCGTCGCTGCCGAGCAGACCGCGGTCGAGCGGTTGTCGGAAGTGGTCGCCGACCAGATCGTCGCCCGCCTCGGCCTGTTCGCGGCGCGCACGGCGGCCAGGTGAGGGTGCGGTGAAAGTCGCACGGGGCAGCATCGGCCGGGCGCTCGACCAGCCTGACCCCGCGGTTCGCCTCTATTTGCTGTATGGCCCCGACGAGGGGCAGTCGCGCGCGCTCGGCGACCGGCTATTGAAGGGGCTCGGCGCGACGCGGTTCCTGGTCAACGCGGGCGCGGTCCGCTCCGACCCCGCCTTGCTCGCCGACGAGGCCGGGGCGATGAGCCTGTTCGGCGAGCCGCGCGCGATCTGGGTCGAACCCGCCGGTGACGAGATCGCCGACGGCATCGCGGCGCTGCTCGAGGCGCCGGCAGCCGAGAGCCCGGTGGTCGCTATCGCCGGCGCGCTGCGCAAGACGTCCGCCTTGCTCAAGCTCGCCGAGGGCCACCGCCAGGCGCTCACCCACGCGTCTTACGCCCCCGAAGGGCAGGATGCCGAGCGCATGGTGGCCGAGGTCGGGCGCGCGCATGGCCTGCGCATCGCGCCGGGGGTCGCGGCGCGGATTGCCGACGCGTGCGGGAATGACCAGGCGATCGTCGGCCAGGAGCTCGCCAAGCTCGCGCTGTACGTCGGCGCGTCACCGGAATCGCCCAAGGAGCTCGACCATGACGCGGTCGACGCGGTCGGCGCCGACATGCCGGAAGGCGATTTCCTGCGGCTGGCGGATCTCGCGCTGTCGGGCGAACTCGCCAAGGTTTCGGAAGAGCTTGCGCGGCTTTCCTCTGGCGGCACGGAAGCGATCCCGGTGATTCGTGCGCTCCAGCGGCGGTTGCTGGTGCTGGCCCCGCTGCGCGCCCGGGTGGAAGCCGGCGAGCGCTCATCCGCCGTCATGACGTCACTAGGCAAGTCGTTGTTCTGGAAAGACAAACCCTTGCTAGAGAAGCTTCTCGTCACATGGGATGCGCGCCGGCTGGAGACGGTCGCGGAGCGCGCCGGCAAGCTCGAGCGGCAGCTGATGCGCGGCGACGCGCCGCCGCCGGCCGAAGCGCTGGGCGAGGAGCTGACCGCGATCGCCCGCGCCGCGCGGCGCCGTTAAAAACTAGATCGGTTCGCCTGCCTTTAGATCGGTTCGCCCGAAAGCCGCTGGCAGATCATGTCGAGCTGGTCGAGGCTGTTGTAGTGCAGCGTGACCGTGCCAGTGGCGCCGTTGTGCGCGACCTTGACGCGGATGCCGAGCATGTCGCCCAATTGCCGTTCGAGCGCCTCGAGGTCCGGGTCGCCCCGCCGTTCGGTCAGCTGGAGTTCGGTCGGAGGCTTCTTTTCCTTGCGCGCGCGCGCCTCGGCCTGGCGGACGGACAGGCCCTTGGCGATGATCTCCCTGGCCAGCGCCTCGGGGTCGGGCGAAGTGGCGACGGCGCGCGCGTGGCCCATGCTGATGTCGCCGCTGACCAGTGCATCGCGGACGAACTGGGGCAGGTCGAGCAAGCGCAACAGGTTGGCGACGTGGCTGCGCGACTTGTGAACCAGCCGGCCGATGTCGTCCTGGCTGTGGCCGTGCTGCTCGATCAGCTGCCGATAACCGTCGGCCTCCTCGATCGCGTTTAGATCCTCGCGCTGGATATTCTCGATGAGCGCGATCTCGGCGGTCGCGGCATCGTCGACGTCGCGAATGATCGCCGGGATGGTGTGCAGCCGCGCCCGCTGCGCCGCGCGCCACCGCCGCTCGCCGGCGATGATCTCGTAACCGTCGTCGCCGTGCGGGCGCAGCAGGATCGGCTGCAGCACGCCTCTTTCGGCAATGGAATCAGCAAGTTCGTCGATCGATTCCTCGCCGAACAGGAGGCGCGGCTGGTTGGGGTTGGGGCGGATCCGGCCGACCTCGACCTCACGCACGCCGCCGCGCGATTCGGTCGGCGCCTCGTCGGTGGGCGCGCGCGCGGACTCGTCGATCAGCGCCGACAGGCCGCGGCCGAGGCCGGGCACGGGCCGCTTGGTGGTCATGCCGCCTCCGCCCGCCGCGGCAGCCGCGCCATCAGCTCGCGCGCGAGGCGCACATAGGCTTCCGAGCCGGCGCAGCGCAGGTCGTAGATCAAGGCTGGGAGCCCATGGCTCGGGGCTTCGGACAGCCGCACGTTGCGCGGGATCACCGTGTCGAACACGGCCGGGCCGAGGCACGCACGGACGTCCTCGGCGACCTGCTGCGAAAGGTTATTGCGGCGGTCGAACATGGTCAGCGCGACGCCGAGGATCGCGAGCTCCGGATTGAACGCCAGGCGGATCCGCTCGACCGTCTGCAAAAGCTGGCTAAGTCCTTCTAATGCAAAGAATTCACACTGCAGCGGGACCAGCAAATGGCGCGCCGCGACGAGCGCGTTGACGGTCAGCAGGCCGAGCGACGGCGGGCAGTCGATCAGGCAGATGTCCCAGCGGTTGGCCGGCACCTGGTCGAGCGCCCGATCGAGCCGATGGGCGCGGTCCTCGAGCGCGACCAGCTCGATTTCGGCGCCTGACAGGTCAACCGTCGCCGCGAGCAGATCGAGCCGCGGGACGCGGGTCGGGATGGCGCTCTCGGCGACGCTGGCATTGCCGATCAGCACGTCGTAGCTCGAGCGCTCGCGCTGCGCCTGGCCGACGCCGAGGCCGGTCGAGGCATTGCCTTGCGGATCCATGTCGACCAGCAGCACCTTCCAGCCAATCGCGGCGAGCGCGGTCGTCAGGTTGATCGCGGTCGTGGTCTTGCCGACCCCACCCTTTTGATTGGCAACCACAACGCGGATCATCGGTTCGACTTCGCCCTCACCTTGCGGAGCACCAGGATCGTTGCGTCGGGATCGGTGCAACTCGCTTCGCTTCGAACATCACATTGCCAGCTTCGCTGCGCTTCGACCAGTTCCGATTTGGCGTTGCGGCCCTTGGGAAGCGCCCAAACCGTCCCGTTATGCGCCAGATGGTTGGCGAGCCCCAGCAAACGGCCGAGCGGCGCGACCGCGCGCGCGGTGATGACGTCGAATTGGCCGCGGATATTCTCGGTTTTTGCGGGGATAACGGACACGCGGTCCGACAAGTCCAGGGCGTCGATTGTCTCTTGGAGGAACACCGCGCGAAGGCGGCGCGGTTCGACCAGGGTCATCGCGCCTTGGGTGAGCGCGGCGATGACCATGCCCGGCAGGCCCGCGCCCGAGCCGATGTCGACCCACGACGCGTCGGCGCGGGGCTCGAAGCGGACCAGCTGCGCCGAATCGAGGATGTGGCGCTCCCAGATTGAATCGAGTGTCGAGGCGGCGATCAAATTCTGGGTGGCGCTGGCTGCCGTGAGGCGCTCGACATAGGCGGTCAGCAGGGCGAATGTTTCACGTGAAACAGGACGGGCCGCGGCCCGCTCGAGCGCCTCGATCATGCCGCGATCAGGCGGCGCGGCGGCTGGCGGCGACATAGACCGCCGACAGGGCCGCGGGCGTGACGCCGTCGACCCGCGAGGCCTGGTCGAGGGTTTCGGGGCGCGACGCGGTCAGCCGCTCGACCATCTCCGTCGACAGCCCCGGGACCGCCGCATAATCGAGTTCGCGAGGGATCCACACCGCGCAATCGCGGCGGACCGCATCCCATTCGCGCTGCTGGCGCTCGACATAGGGCGCGTAAAGAGCGTCGGCCCGCCCTTCCCCGGTCTCGGACCACGCAGTCGTGCCGCGCGACTTCAGATGGTGCTCGATCTGGGCGCGGCGGCGCGGTGAGAGACAGCCGGCGTCGATCGCCGCCTCCCCCAACCGCGTGGTCGAGTTGTCGGCGCGCAGCGACAGGCGGTATTCAGCGCGTGCGGTCATCATCCGATAGGGCTCGCTGACGCCTTGCAACGTCAGGTCGTCGATCATCACGCCGACGTAGCTCGAGCGGCGGTCGAAGCGGATTTCGGCAAGATCAAGGGCATAAGCGGCGGCATTGAGTCCGGCTGCCAGCCCCTGCGCCGCCGCTTCCTCATAGCCGGTCGTGCCGTTGATCTGGCCGGCGAGAAAAAGCCCGGCGATGTCGCGGGTTTGCAGGGTTGGATTGAGACGTCGTGGATCGACATACTCATATTCGACCGCATAGCCGGGGCGGACGATCGCGACGCGTTCGAGCCCGGCGATGCTGCGCACGAAATCAAGCTGGACATCGGCCGGAAGCGAGGTCGAGATCCCGTTCGGATAGACCAGGGCGTCGTCAAGCCCTTCCGGTTCAAGGAAAATCTGGTGGCCGTCGCGGTCGCCGAAACGCTTCACCTTGTCCTCGATGGACGGGCAGTAGCGCGGTCCGCGGCCGGCGATCGCGCCGGCGAACAACGGCGAGCGATCGAAGCCAGAGCGGATGATGGCGTGGGTTTGGCCATTGGTGCGGGCGATCGCGCAGCGCAGCTGCGGCCGTCGGATGCCGTCGTCGAGCGCCGACATCGTCCAGGCGTCGGCGTCGCTCGGCTGGTCCTCGAGCCGTGCCCAGTCGATTGTGCGGCCGTCGAGCCGCGGCGGGGTGCCGGTCTTGAGCCGGCCCTGCCCCAGCCCGACCTCGCGCAGTTGCTCGCCAAGCGGAACCGAAGCCTTTTCGTCGCGGCGGCCGCCGGCGCGGGTTTCCTCGCCGACGAAAATGCGCGCATCGAGGAAGGTGCCGGTGGCGATCACCAATGCCCGGCAGGCGAGCGGTCCGGCGCTGGTCTCGATGCCGGTGATTCGGCCGCGCGCGATGCGCATGCGCAGCGCCTCGGCGACGATCACCTCGACGCCGCTGGCGGCGATCTGCTCCGCGATCGCGGCGCGGTACAGGCGGCGGTCGGCCTGGACACGGGGGCCGTGCACCGCCGGGCCCTTGCTGCGGTTGAGCATCCGGCGATGGATCGCGGCGCGGTCGGCGGCGCGCGCCATCAGCCCGTCGAACACATCGAGCTCGCGGACGAGATGGCCCTTTCCGACGCCGCCGATCGACGGGTTGCACGACATCTGGCCGAGATCCTCAGGCCGGAACGTCAGCAGGCCGACGCGTGCGCCGCGCCGCGCCGCGGCCGCCGCCGCTTCGCACCCCGCGTGGCCGGCGCCGATGACGATTACGTCGTACATCTGAGTGCACTAGTGGATTCCCGCTTTCGCGGGAATGACGAAGTTAGTGTTTCACGTGAAACGGGTCATTTCCCGAGGCAAAACCGCGAAAATAACGCATCCAGAACATCCTCGACGCCGGCCCGGCCGGTGAGGCGGTCGAAGGCGCTGCGGGCGAGGCGCAGCTCTTCCGCGGCCGTAACGATATCGGCGGAATCGGCGGCCCGGGACAGCGCCTGGCGAGCCTCATCGAGATGCGTCGCCTGGCGCCGGTTGAGCGCCAGTGCATCCTCGTCCGGCAGGAGCGTCGCCGCGGCCTCCGACACACGCTCGAGCAGCGCGGCGAGGCCCTCGCCGGTCAGCGCCGAGACCGCCAGCGAGCCGTCCGGCGCTGCGCCGCGCTCGGGCAGGTCGCATTTGGCGTGAACCCGGACCCGGCGCGGATGTTCCGGTGTGTCCCCCGGCTCGCCGAGCCACAGCAGGACGTCGGCGACCGCGATCAGCGCATGCGAGCGCTCGACCCCGATCTTCTCGACGGGCTCGTCGGATGCCCGCAAACCGGCGGTGTCGGTGAGCACGATCGGGATGCCGCCGAGCGCCAGCGGGACCTCGATATGGTCGCGCGTGGTGCCGGGGATGGCGGTGACAATGGCTCGCTCTGAACCGGCTATTGCATTGACAAGGCTCGACTTTCCGGAGTTGGGCGGACCCGCGACCACGACTCGGACGCCGTCGCGCAACGGCTCGACCCGGGGCCGCGCGAGCCATTCTTCCAGCTTTATCGCTAATGCACCGCAATCGCGAGAGAGGACGGGATCGACGCCGTCCTGGTCCTCCTCGTCGTAATCGATCGCCTGCTCGGTGCGCGCCGACAGGACCAGCAACTGCGCCTGCCAATGCTCGATCTGGCGCCGGAGCCCGCCTGCGGCGAGCGCCAACGCGGCGCGGCGCTGGCTCTCGGTTTCGGCCTCGATGAGGTCGGCGAGCCCTTCGGCTTCGGTCAGGTCGATGCGGCCGTTCTCCAGGGCGCGGCGGGTAAATTCTCCGGGTAAGGCGAGGCGCAAGCCGTCAATTGACGTCAAGGCGTCAAGCACCGCATCGGCGACCGCGCGGCCGCCATGGATTTGAAATTCCACGACATCTTCGCCGGTTGAGCTGGCCGGGCCGTCGAAGCGCAGGACCAGGCCGTGGTCGAGCAGGGTGCGTTTCTCGGGGTGGCGGAGCTCGCGCAATGCGGCTTCGCGCGGGCCGGGGAGCTTACCGGCGATGGCTCTCCCCGCCTCGTGCGCCTGGGGCCCGCTGACGCGAATCACGCCGATCGCGGCCGGCGGGCGGCCGCTGGCGAGGGCGAAGATGGTGTCGGTGGCCACGGCCTGCGCTCTAGCGGCGAGTCCACCCCACCCCAACCCCTCCCCACCAAGGGGAGGGACTCACTTCAGGACAGGATCGGCTGGATGTGGGGGACGACGTCGTGCCAGCCGTCCCAAATCATCTTGCACGCGACCCAGACGATCACCGCCAGCCCGGCGTAGGCGATCCAGCGGTAGCGCTCGATGTATTTGGCGATGAGATTGGCGGCGAGGCCCATCAGGATCACCGACAGAATCAGGCCGAAGACCAGGATCCACGGGTGATCCATCGCCGCTCCGGCGACCGCCAGCACGTTGTCGAGGCTCATGCTGACGTCGGCGAGGGCGACGCCCCAGGCGGCCGAGGCGAAGCTCCGCGCCGGCTTGAGGCCGGCATGCTCGTCGCCGAGGATCTCGGGCGAACCTTGCGAATGCTCGCCCTCGCGAAGCTCGCGCCACATCTTCCACGCGACCCACAGCAGCAAGAGCCCGCCGGCGAGGATCAAGCCGACGACCTGCAGCAGCTGCGTGACCAGCAGGGCGAAGGCGATCCGCAGCACCAGCGCGGCGAGCACGCCGATCATGATCACCTTCTTGCGCTGCTCGGCGGGAAGGCCGGCGGCGAGCGCGCCGACGACGATCGCATTGTCGCCGGCGAGCACGATGTCGATCGCCAGGATTTCGAAGAAGACGGTAATCGCCTCGGGAGTCACGAAGGTGGCTAGGTCCATGCGCCAGGCCCTAGCCGAGCCCGAGAACGGTCCTCAAGCCCAGGATGTGCTCGCCACCGAGCCAGCCCTCGTAGATCATGTTGAGGGCGACGTAGAGGATCATCACCAGCCCGGCCCAGGCAATCCAGTGATAGCGCTGGACGAGACGCGCGACGAGGTTGGCGGCGAGGCCCATCAGGGTCACCGACAGCGCCAGGCCGATGAACAGCACGGCCGGATGCTCGCGCGCCGCGGCGGCCACCGCCAGCACGTTGTCGAGGCTCATCGACAGGTCGGCGAGGGTCACCTGGACGGCGGCGCGAAGGAAGCTCTTGGTCCGCGGCGGGCCTTCGATGGCGGGGGTGTCCGGATCATCGAGAGTGACGGCTTTGCCGGGCTTCAACTCGCGGTACATGTTGTAGGCGACCCACAGCAGCAGGAGGCCGCCGGCGACGAGCAGGCCGGTGATGTGGAGCAATTGGGTGGCGACCAGCGCGAATCCGACCAGGAACACCAGCGCCATGCCGACGCCGAACATGATCACCCGGCGGCGCTCGCGGGCCGGGAGCCCGGAGGTCAGCGTACCGATGATGACGACATTGTCGCCGGCCATCGTCAGGTCGATGAGGATCACCTGGCCGAGGGTCAGGAGCCCGGCGGCGGTGAATACGTCGGCGAAGTTGAACATGCCTACGGGCAATTACGGCTCCAGCACCCGCCAAACCGACACGCGTGAAGCGTGCCGGATTTGCCGGCGCAGCTTATTGGTTCATGCTCGCGAAGAAATCCTCGTTCGACTTGGCGTCCTTCATCTTGTCGAGCAGGAACTGCATCGCGTCGATGGTGCCCATCTGCATCAGGATCCGGCGCAGCACCCACATCTTGGTGAGCGTGCCCTGGTCGACCAGCAATTCCTCCTTGCGGGTGCCGGACTTGCCGACGTCGAGCGCCGGGAAAATGCGCTTGTCGGAGACCTTGCGGTCGAGCACGATCTCGGAGTTGCCGGTGCCCTTGAACTCCTCGAAGATGACCTCGTCCATCTTCGAGCCGGTGTCGATGAGTGCGGTGGCGATGATCGACAGCGAGCCGCCTTCCTCGATGTTGCGGGCGGCGCCAAAGAAGCGCTTGGGCCGCTGCAAGGCATTGGCGTCGACGCCGCCGGTCAGCACCTTGCCGGACGACGGCACGACGGTGTTGTAGGCGCGGCCGAGGCGGGTGATCGAATCCAGGAGGATGACGACATCCTTCTTGTGCTCGACTAGCCGCTTGGCCTTCTCGATCACCATCTCGGCGACCTGGACGTGGCGGCTGGCGGGCTCGTCGAAGGTCGAGGAGATGACCTCGCCCTTGACCGAGCGCTGCATGTCGGTGACTTCTTCGGGCCGCTCGTCGATCAGCAACACGATCAGGAACACCTCGGGGTGGTTGTCGGTGATCGCCTTAGCGATATTCTGCAGGAGCACGGTCTTGCCGGTCCGCGGCGGCGAGACGATCAGCGCGCGCTGGCCCTTGCCCTGCGGCGCGACGATGTCGATGACGCGCGCCGACTTGTCCTTGACGGTCGGGTCGGCGCTGTCGAGGGTCAGCTTGCTGTCCGGGTAGAGCGGCGTCAAATTGTCGAAGTTGACGCGGTGGCGGACCGCCTCGGGGTCGTCGAAATTGATCTGGGTGACGCGGGTCAGCGCGAAATAGCGCTCGCCGTCCTTGGGGCCGCGGATCTCGCCCTCGAGCGTGTCGCCGGTGCGCAAGCCGAAGCGGCGGACGTGGGCGGGAGCGACGTAGATGTCGTCGGGGCCGGCGAGGTAGTTGGCCTCGGGCGAGCGAAGGAAGCCGAAGCCGTCGTTGAGCACTTCGATGGTGCCCATGCCCATGATCTCGGCGCCGCTTTCGGCGCGGATCTTGAGGATCGAGAACATCAGATCCTGCTTGCGCATGGTCGACGCGCCCTCGACGCCCAGCTCTTCGGCCGTGGTGACCAGCTCGGCGGGGGTTTTCTGCTTGAGGTCCTTGAGGTGCATTCGGAATCTTTTCTTGGGTAGGGAGGGTGCGCTTTTGGATCAAAGCGGATGCGGCAGGACGCCTCATCGTTGGGGAACGGGCACCGGCGATGGCAATGGAACTGGCCGATCAGTGCCGCGTGAGTCGGAGGTATGGGCGCTAGGGGCTGATGTCAATCAGCGCGGCGCAACGAAACCCTTTTAAAACGGCCGGACGCTTGCGTTGTCGTCCCGCCTAGAAAGGCCGGACGATCACCAGCACGACGATCAACGCGACGGCGATGCCGGGGATCTCGTTCATGATCCGCAGGGTGCGGTTCTCGAGCTCGCGCTTGCCGGCGGCGAGCGATTTTCCGTAGGCGCCGAGCCAGCCCTGGTAGCCGGTCAGCCCGACCACCAGGACGAGCTTGGCGGTGAACCAATATTGCCCGAACGCGTCGAGGTGGAAGGCCAGCATCAGGCCCAGGACCCAGACCAGCAGCATCGCCGGGGTCAGGATGATGGTCCGGACGCGGTCCTCGCGCTCGATCCAGGCGCGATCCTCGGCCGAGCCCGGGGTGGTCGCATGGTGGTAGACGTAGAAGCGCGGCAGCAGGAACAGCCCGGCCATCCAGAAGATGACGAAGGTGACGTGCGCCGCTTTGACCCACGGGTAAGCGGCGCCGAGGAAACCCGTCAGGTGCAAGCCGGTCATTGTCCCCCCTTGAGCCCGATCATTTTGCCCCCTTCAGGAGCGCCATCAGCTGTTCGACGTGCGCGATCGGCGTTTCCGGCAGGATGCCGTGCCCGAGATTGAAGATGTGCGGGCGCCCGGCGAGCGCGTCAAGGATGCGGGCGACCGAGCTTTTCAAAGCTTCGCCGCCGGCGATCAGGGCGAGCGGGTCGAGATTGCCCTGGACCGGGAGGCGCCTGGGCAATTCCTTGTGCGCCCAGGCGGGGTCGACGGTCTCGTCGAGGCCGACCGCATTGACACGGGTTTCACGCGCATAGGCGCCGAGCTTGCCGCCGGCGCCTTTGGGGAAGCCGATCACCGGGACGCCGCGGTGGCGCGCCTTCAATTTCTCGACCAGCCGGGCGGTCGGCGCGATCACCCAGCGCTCGAACTCGGCCGGGGCGAGGCTCCCGGCCCAGCTGTCGAACAGTTGCACCGCCTCGGCGCCGGCGGCGATCTGGCCGCTGAGATAATCGAAGGTGACCGCCTCGATGCGCTCGATCAGCGCGGCAAAACGGCCGGGATCGAGATAGGCGAGGCGCCGCGCCTCGGACTGCTGCCGGCTGCCGCCGCCGGCAACCATGTAGGTGGCGACGGTCCACGGCGCGCCGGCGAAACCGATCAGGGTCTTGGTTGGATCGAGCTCGGACTTGACCCGCGCGACAGTTGCGTAAATCGGCTCGAGGCGCCCGGGAAACGGGCTTAGATCCTCGAGCTGGGCGGACGCCAGCGGCGGCGTCAGCCGCGGCCCGTCGCCGGCGACGAAGCTCAGATTCTGACCCAGAGCGAACGGGACGATGAGGATGTCGGAAAACAGGATCGCCGCGTCGAGCGCCGGGAAACGCTGCAACGGCTGGAGGGTGATCTCGGCCGCGGCCTCGGAATCGTAGACGAGGTCGAGGAAGCCGCCCTTGGCTTCGCGCAGCGCGCGATATTCGGGCAGGTAGCGCCCCGCCTGGCGCATCATCCAGACGGGCGGCGGATCGCGCCGCTCACCCTTGAGGACGGCGAGCAGCGGCTTGAGCTTCGCTCCGTCGCTTGGGGCGTCGCGAGACGTCGCCACCCACTTATTCTCCTCTTATTATATATATAGAAGATTAGATTGATGATGTTGTTGGCAGGCGGGACGCGGGGTTTAGGCGCGGCTCCCGGTTTTGCCAACAAGCGACCGGCCCGGGCTGTACAGCGAATCCGCCGAGTCGATTGCCGCCATGCCCGCGATTCACAGGCTGGGGGTTAAGTGTCTCGGTAGTGGATGAATCTTCGCACAAAGCCACGCGACCTGGGCATAAGCTTGAAGTTGAGCCTGTCCCCATCGGCGCGCTAGGACATAGCCGCAGTTTTCCACAAGGTTATGCCGTGTCGCTGGTGCTCGCCTCTTCAAGCGCAATCCGCCGGGCGATGCTCGCCGCGGCGGGGGTCGAATTCGAGGTCGCTTCGCCGCAAGTCGACGAGGTTGCGTTCACGGCGGCGGCGTTGCTGACCGACGATCTTGCCGTGGATCTCGCCAAGGCCAAGGCGCTCAGCGTGAGCGAAGCGCGCACCGCCGACTGGGTGATCGGCAGCGATTCCGTCATCACCGTCGAGAGCCGTCTGTTCGACAAGCCTGCTGACCGGAACCAGGCGGCGGAACATCTGCGGTTTTTCTCCGGTAAGACGATTCAACTGACGAGCGCCGTTGCCCTCGCCCGCGGCAACGCGATCGACTGGTGCCATGTCCAAACCGCCGCGCTCGAGGTCCGGGCACTGTCCGATCGGTTTATCGCCGACTATCTCGATCGCGATTGGCCGGCGGTGTCGCACTGCGTCGGCGTATTCCGCATCGAGGGGCCGGGAGTGCAACTGTTCAAGCGCATCGAAGGCGACCATTTCACGATCCTCGGAATGCCCTTGATCCCGCTCCTCGAGGCGCTGCGCGAGCGCGGGCAGCTGGACGCATGATCCGGATCGCGCTCACCGGGTCGATCGGCATGGGCAAGTCGGCGGTCGCCCGAATGGTCGAGCGTGCCGGGGTGCCGGTGTTCGACGCCGACGCCGAAGTGCGCCGGCTGCAGGCGCCGGGCGGTGCGCTGGTCGAAGCGATCGCGGGCCGCTTCCCGGGCACCGTGCACGGCGGCGGCGTCGATCGCGAGGCGCTGTCGGCGCAGGTGCTTGGCAGGCCCGAGGAGCTCGCCGCACTGGAGGCGATCGTCCATCCGGCGGTGAACGAGGCGCGCGATCGATTCATCGCCGATCATGCCGATGCGCCGGCGTTGGCGTTCGAGATCCCCCTGCTGTTCGAGACCGGCGACGAGGGCGCGTTCGACAAGGTGATCGTGGTCTCGGCGCCGGCGCATATCCAACGCCAGCGGGCGCTGTCGCGGCCCGGAATGACCGACGAGAAACTCGATGCGCTGCTCGCCCGCCAGCTGCCCGACGCGGACAAGCGTGCACGCGCCGACTTCATTATCGATACCGGCGGGCCGATCGAGGAAACCGCGCGCCAAGTGGAGAATATTCTCGCTTGTCTCGGACTCGCCGCGGGTCAATAAAAGGACCGTGCGGGAAATCATCTTCGATACCGAGACCACGGGGCTCAACCCGGCCAGCGGCGACCGCATGGTCGAGATCGGCTGCATCGAGATGTTCAACCGGGTCGAGACCGGCCGCCATTTCCACGCTTACTTCAATCCCGAGCGGCCGATGCCGAGCGAAGCCGAAGCGGTCCACGGGCTGACGGCGATCTTCCTGTCGGACAAGCCGCGGTTCGGCGAGCGCGCCGCCGAGCTGCTCGAGTTCCTCGAGGATTCGCCGCTGGTCGCGCACAATGCGAGCTTCGATTTCGGCTTCTTGAACCACGAGCTCGACAAGTGCGGCCGGCCCGCAGTGTGCACCAGCCGGATGGTCGACACATTAGTGCTGGCGCGCAGCCGCCATCCGGGCGCCAAGCACAGCCTCGATGCGCTCTGCACGCGCTTCGGAGTCGACCGCAGCCAGCGCGTCAAGCATGGCGCGCTGCTCGATGCGCAATTGCTCGCGCAGGTCTATGTCGAGCTGACCGGCGGCCGCCAGATCGGGCTCGGCCTGGTCGCCGATACCGCGCAAGCCGACGTCGCCGTCAACGGCGCCCCCGTCACGTCGCGCGAGGTTCGCCCCGCGCGTCCGCATTATGCCGCGCCCGAGGAACTGGAGCGGCATTGCGCGTTTGTCGCCAAGCTCGTCAACCCGCTGTGGGCGCGGTTCGTCTAGTTGAGTTGACGATGGGTCGGCGCGGGTCCTAAGCCGCGCCGCCAAGCAAGCGAGAGGAGCCAGCCCAAGTGGAAGTTCGGGTCGCGGGTCATCAGGTCGACACCGGAGAATCGCTGCGCGAGCATGCGATTGGCCGCATGGAGGAGATCACCGAGAAATATTTCTCGCGGGCGATCGCCGCCAACGTGACGTTCGGCCGCGGTCCGCACAACGACTTCACCTGCGACATCGTCGCCCCGGTCGCGCAGGGCGTGGTGCTGAAAGCGTCGAACCGCGGGGCCGAAGCGCAGCTCGCGTTCAACGGCGCCGCCGACCGCATCGAGAAACAGCTGCGCCGTTATGTGAAGCGGCTGCGCGAGCACAAGACCGACGGCGACCAGCCCTATGTCGAGAATGCGGGCTACACCGTCCTGGCGGTGCCGCAGGACGACGACGAGCCATCGGTGAACCCGGCGATTATCGCCGAGACCCGCGCCGACATTCCCGAGGCGAGCGTGTCCGACGCGGTGATGCTGATGGACCTGCGCAACACCAATGCGCTGATGTTCAAGAACTCGGCGTCGGGCGACCTGAACATGATTTACCGACGAGAGGACGGAAACATCGGCTGGGTCGAGCCGCACGGGTCGTAAGACCCATGTTCAATCGCGGCCGGCGTGCGATGGACCGCCGCGCTACCGAGTGCCCCATTCAAAGAGTGCGTTCCATGCTGCTTTCCGAGTTCCTCGATTTCGACGCGATCAAGACCTCCTTTCCCGGCGGCAACAAACGGTCGTTGCTGCAGCAACTGGCCCATCTCGCCGGACAGCGGCTGGGGCTCGATTCGGCGGCGATCCTGGCCAGCCTCGCCGAGCGCGAGCGCCTGGGCTCGACCGGTTTTGGCCAGGGCGTCGCCATCCCGCACGGCAAGATCGAGGGCCTCACGCAAATCTATGGAATGTTCGTGCGGTTGGGCGAGTCGGTCGATTTCAAGGCGCTCGACAAGGTCCGCGTCGACCTCGTGTTCCTGCTGCTGTCGCCGCCCGAGGCGGGGGCCGATCATCTGAAGGCACTTGCCGCGATCAGCCGCGTCACCCGCCATGCGGCGACGCTCGAGAAGATGCGCGGCGCGCGCAGCCGGGACGCCCTGGCAGCCGTGCTGATGGGGGCCGATGAACGCGAAGTCGCCTAAATCTGCAAAGGCTGGGCCTGCGACAGGTGAAGAGGCGCACTTCCGGAGTTTGGAAGCGCTCTACCGCTCGGCTCCCATCAACCGCCAATACCGATCCGATCTGAAGATCGTCGCTCCCGGCCGGTCGGAGATTGTGTTCGAGGTCGATGACAGCAGCTTCCACGCCGCCAACGCGGCCCACGGCACGATCTATTTCAAGATGCTCGACGACGCCGCTTTCTATGCCGCCAACAGCCTGATCAGCGATCGCTTCCTGCTGACCACCGCGTTCAACCTCCATTTCACCAAGCCGATGCGCGGCGGCGCAGCCAAGGCCGAAGGGCGCTGGATCAGCGGCCGGCGCCGGGTGCTGGTCGCCGAGGCGCGGATCCTCGACGCTGAGGGCGACGAATGCGCGCGCGGCACCGGCACCTTTTTGCGCTCGCACATCGCGCTCAGTGGGCTCGCCGGCTATCGCTCGACACCATGAGCAATGAGCGATTGCCGGCTTCGGTCGAGGCGGCGGGGCTGATCCGCCGCGCGCAGGCCGACGGCGACTTCGCGACGATCATCAAGCGCGGCGATCCCGACCGCGGCGCCCTGCTGCTGGTGATCAGCAGCCGCGGCCGCCACGTCGCCTGCCTCGAGCGCACTTTGACGCTCGACGGAGCCTATCGCTGGCAGGCGGTCGGGCCGGCCGAATCATCGGGTTCCGATGAAATCCGCGATTTCCTCGCGAAACGCACCCGTTTCGACGCGGATTTGTGGGCGATTGATCTGGACATCGCGGAGGCGGAACGATTCATCGCTGAAACGACCACTTTGGGTTGACCGCGTCGTTCCGGCCCCGGAAAAGCATCCCCGTCATCAAGAGCGGGGGGCATTCTCCGACCGAAATTTCGGCGAGGAATGCCACGCGAGACGGGGAACCAACCAGGGGCCGAGAGCGGATTGTCCGCGCGTAAAGGTCGCCAGTCGGGCGGTTAACCGCAGAAAATACGGTAAGTATGTTGCCTCCGCTTCGTTCAGCGCTGCTGGTCTTCGCCGCGCTCGGCTCGAGTTCGGTTGCTCCGGCCCAGGTCGGGCCGTCCGCAGAGCCATTGATTCCGGTCGCGAGCAGCAGCCTGCCGGTGGCGGAAACGCCGCAGCCGCTGCCGGTCGAAGTGACCGCTCCCCAATCCGATGAGCTCGCGCCGCTGCCGGCGCCCGTGCAGAACAGCGTGCAGGCTCGGCCGAGCGGCGATCTTGCCGCGCTGGTCGCGCAGCTGCGTTCGTCCGAACCGGGCAGCCGCGAGCTCGAATGCCTGGCGGTGGGGATCTATTTCGAATCGAAGAGCGAGCCGCTGGCCGGCCAGCTGGCGGTCGGCGAAGTGATCGCCAACCGCGCCGATTCGCACGGCCGCTTCCCGTCGTCCTATTGCGGGGTGCTGTTCCAGCGCAGCCAATTCTCGTTCGTTCGCGGCCATTCGCTGCCGAGCGTGCCGCGCGCGAGCCGCCAGTGGCAGACGGCGGTGGCGATCGCCAAGATCGTCGACCAGGACCTCAAGGATTCGGCGGCGCCTCAGGCGCTGTTCTTCCACGCCCGCCGCGTGTCGCCGGGCTGGAAGCTGAAGCGCGTCGCCTCGATCGGCAACCACATCTTCTACCGCTAGGCGGCTTTCCCCTATTCCAATCCCCTGGATTGGCTGCGTTGACCCTTTGTTCTAGCTTAGCGCGATGGACCTCGCGCTCGATTCCCCTTGCTTCGCCGATGCTCCGCCGATTGCCGGGGAGGTCGCCCGCGGGGTCACCCGCTTGTTTTGCCGCCACGACCTGTTCGCGATCTGCGAGGTGCCGCTGCCCAATGGCCGCCGCGCCGACATGATGGCGATCGACCCCAGGGGCGCGCTGACGATCGTCGAGATCAAGGTCGCCAAGGCCGACCTGGTCGGCGATTCCAAGTGGACCGACTATCTCGATTACTGCGACCATTTCTACTGGGCGGTGCCGCCCTTCCTCGCCGCGGTGCTCGAGCACGAGCGCTATCTGCCGGGCGCCGCCGGGCTGATCGTCGCCGACCGCTACGACGCGGCGATCCTGCGCAACGCGCTGCATCGGCCACTGGCGCCGGCCCGCCGCAAGGCCGAGCTGCTGCGCTTCGCCCGCCGCGCCGCGCGGCGCTTGTCGGCGCAGATCGATCCGACGCTTGGTGAGGGCAGCTAAAGGGCGAGGGCAGCTAGCGCGAGGTGGCGGCGGTCGCGGGCTTCGGCTTCGCGGCCTCGATCACGCGCAGAATCTCACCGCCGCGGTTGTCGCGCTTGGCATAGTCGCGCGCCGAATAGCCTTGCGCGGAATCGGTCTTGTCGGGGTTGGCGCCGGCGGCGAGCAGCAGCTTGATGATCGGCACCTGGCGCTGCTGGACGGCGATGATCAGCGGCGTCTCGCCCATGCGGTT
>Ga0255312_1000046_pt1 | contig 17305 bp, 14 predicted proteins | sample EtOH5_T0_E5_meta_FD_202081 | JGI IMG/M metagenome (GOLD analysis project Ga0255312, IMG submission 202081) | Sandy soil microbial communities from University of British Columbia, Vancouver, Canada - EtOH5_T0_E5 | ecosystem: Engineered > Artificial ecosystem > Sand microcosm > Unclassified ...
TTCCGGGGTCGGTGAAGGCGATGCCAACGAGTTGCTCGAAGGCGAGCTGTCCCTGGTCAACACCACCGACAGCAAAGTCTATCGGGTCGCTCATCACCGCTCTAAGGGTGACTACGGCTCCGTCGGCTACTGGGCCGAGCCGCATCCCTCGCCCTCGCCCTCTGGCAGCCGCATTGTCTTCGCCTCCGATTGGGGCGGCAGCCAGGTCGATGCCTATGTGGTCGAATTACCCAGCTACAAGCGTTAGTTTAGCCCTTAACTAAGCCACCCTGAACAATCAGGGTGGCTTAGTCAGTAAAGCGATATTCTTCTGATCGCATCGCAGTTATCTTCGAGTCTTGAAGATAAAATCAGGCTTGCTCAGGCAAGCCTGATTCTTTCGTGCATCTTGAATATATCGTTTAGTAGGAGACGGGGACTTGCTGTTCGGCAGGCAAGTCCGTATCATTGGCCGCCCAATATTGCGCCGCATTTACAAGAGGTTTTATCGATGCGTGAAGGCATTCATCCTGAATACAAAGAATCAAACGTAGTTTGCAGCTGTGGCAACAAATTTGTCACCCGCTCCACCCTAGGCAAGGATTTGAGCATAGAAGTCTGCTCAGAGTGCCATCCGTTTTACACGGGCAAGCAGAAAACCTTAGATGCCGGCGGACGTGTTGATAAGTTCCGTCGCCGCTACGGCGTGAAGTAATTCGCGTTAGCCGTAGTGCGTAAGTTCTCGACGTTACGCTTGAGTGGCCCCCATTCATCTTAAAGCTCGGGCCATGGAAGTTATGTCATTTAAGCCAGGGCATACATTCCTTAGAGAGCGATAACGTCGCTAACCAGGCTACTCCACTGTGCGGCATAGATGGAACTCTGAGATGAACGAAGACAAACTCACAAGAGATGCTTTGGAGTATCACGCTAAGCCACGACCGGGCAAGCTGAGTATCTCCATTACCAAGCCGTTTACGACGCCTGCAGAGCTTTCTCTGGCCTATTCGCCAGGCGTTGCTGCGCCGGTGCGGGCTATCGTCAATAACCCGGACGATGTATTCAAATATACCTCCAAGGGTAATTTAGTCGCTGTCATCACCGATGGAAGCGCTGTCCTTGGTCTGGGTAATGCGGGCCCCTTGGCCAGTAAGCCTGTGATGGAAGGTAAGGCGGTGTTGTTCAAAAAATTCGCCGACGTCGATGTTTTTGACATCGAGGTGAGTGCGGATTCTCCCGAAGCGTTTATCGATACGGTGACGCGGATTTCGCCGACGTTTGGCGGCATCAACCTGGAAGACATCGCGGCGCCCCACTGCTTTGATATCGAAAAAACCTTGGTTGAGCGTTTGGATATCCCTGTGTTTCACGACGATCAGCACGGAACAGCCATCATTGTCGCCTCAGGGCTGCTGAATGCTTTGGACATCCAGGGCAAAAAGCTTGCAGATGTACGTATCGTCTGTCTTGGTGCGGGCGCAGCAGGCGTGGCTTCGATGAATCTGCTTATGGCGCTGGGCGCTCGGCGTGACAATATGTTGCTGCTTGATCGTCAGGGAGTAATCCATAGCGGTCGAGAAAAACTGGTTCCCAGTAAGCTGCCGTTTGCCATCAAGACAGAAGCACGAACTTTGCAGGATGCTATGCGCGGCGCGGATGTTTTTATTGGCGTGTCCGGCCCCAATTTAGTCAGTGCTGAGATGGTGCGATCAATGGCCGCTAAGCCTATTGTCTTTGCGCTCTCCAATCCCGATCCGGAGATTCGTCCTGAAGTCGCCCTGGAGATGCGCAGCGACTTGATTATGGCTACCGGACGCAGCGACTACCCAAATCAGGTTAACAACGTCCTTGGCTTCCCGTTTATTTTTCGCGGTGCATTGGATGTTCGAGCAAAGCGTATCAACCGTGAAATGCATATCGCGGCCGTTCATGCTTTGCGCGTGCTGGCGCATGAGCCGGTGCCGGTCGAGGTTTTGCGTGCCTACGGAAAAAAATCCATGGAGTTTGGACCTGGGTATATCATTCCTACCCCGCTCGACCCACGGTTAATTGATTACGTACCACCCGCTGTGGCCAAAGCAGCCGTGGATTCCGGTGTGGCAAGAGCAGCCTATCCAAGCCATTACTCGTCGGTTCCCGCGCAAATTAATCCAAATTTTTGATAAATTGAGCGCGAAATTATGAAGTCGGCAGTCGGCGGCCAGTCTGCTTAGATGATATTGAAAGGTAAGTTATAAGGTTTGTTAGGGGCACATTAAAGCCTACTGTCTCTCTGGAGTAGTTTGCATGGCAGAAGAAAAATTTATCCTGCAGGACCCGACCACTGGAAAAACCACTGATTTGCCCGTCAGAACGGGGGTGTCTGGTCCGCCTGCCGCTGATATTAGTGCGCTGTACCGGGATCACGGCATTTTTACGTATGACCCCGGATTTGTGTCTACGGCCAGCTGCCGTAGCAGCATCACTTACATTGACGGTGATGAAGGGGTACTTGAGTATCGTGGATACCCCATTGCGCAACTGGCAGAGAAGAGTTCTTTTCTTGAAGTGTCCTATCTGCTGCTGTACGGCGAATTACCAACCGCCACGCAATCGGCCAAATTCAACGACTCGATTCGCAATCACACGATGATTCATGAGGCACTGAAGGATTTCTTCAGAGGCTTCCATCACGACGCGCATCCGATGGCCATGATGACCGGCGTCGTGGGCTCTCTTTCGGCTTTCTATCACGATTCGATTGATATCCGAAACCCAGAGCATCAGGAATTGTTTGCGCATCGCATGATCGCCAAGATGCCGACTATTGCCGCCTGTGCGTATAAACATTCCATTGGCCAGCCCTTCGTGTATCCACGTAACGAGCTGGATTACACCGAGAATTTTCTGCACATGTTGTTTGCTGTTCCGGCAGAACGTTATGCCGTAGATCCCGTGGCGACTCAGGCGATGGATATGCTGTTTATTCTTCACGCCGATCATGAACAGAATGCGTCCACCTCAACCGTGAGGTTGGCCGGGAGCTCTGGAACCAATCCCTATGCTGCAGTGGCAGCGGGCATCGCTTGTTTGTGGGGCCCGGCCCATGGGGGCGCCAACGAAGCAGTGCTCAACATGCTGGATGAAGTGGGCGACGTAAAAAATATTCCTAAGTTCATAGCTAAAGCCAAAGATAAGGCAGATCCATTCCGTCTTATGGGTTTTGGGCACCGCGTCTATAAGAATTATGATCCACGCGCCAACGTGATTAGAGGCATGTGTCACAAAATTCTGCAACGTCTGGGCAAGGAAAACGATCCTCTGTTCGAGCTGGCCTTAGAGCTTGAGCATATCGCCTTGAACGACAGCTATTTCAAAGACAAGAAGCTTTACCCCAACGTCGATTTCTATTCCGGCATCATTTATAAGGCGCTGGGGCTGAATCCAAATATGTTTACCGTGCTATTTGCTATCGCCCGTACCGTGGGATGGGTGGCGCACTGGATAGAGATGACCAATGATGCGGAACAGCGTATTGGCCGGCCACGGCAAATTTATACAGGTTCGCCGAAACGGGACTATATTCCCGTCGAAAAACGTTGATTTTTCTCGGGGACGGCAGCAAATTGCCGTCCCGTCCTTACGTCCCTAGCGGTTAAATAGAGTCGATAGCATCGGCCAGCAGTTTCTCCACCTGCCTTAGCGAAGCTCGAGCCATCGGTCGACCATCGACAGACGATAGCGGCGCCTGTCGTGATTCACCCTGATCGAATACGATGACCTCAATCGGAGTTTGATCAAGGCTCAAATGATAAACAGGGAAAATCATCGGACGGTGAGCATTGACCTTTAATCGGCACTCATCGATTCGATAAGGAATGCGGCGATTCAGCAAGAAAACCGCAACCGCTTCAGATGTCTCTGAAAATACATGGAGATTAACTTCAGAAAATTGGTCGGCATGGCCGCTAAGAACAGGCCCCACCAATTTTGGGTCGAAACTCTCAAGCAACTTCATGGCTTGTACGGCGACGCTACGCAGGTGATGCAGTGCCAGCGGTTGTGTTTTCGCGCGAAACAATCGTTGATAGGCCACGATAGCCGCTGCAATTTCCGGATTGCCCGGCATATTGTGCGAGTGATTAGCTACGCCTAGCTGTTCGGCTACTTTCATCTTGGCGGCGTGAAAATCTCTAATCCCGTGTTCCACCATAAATTTTGCGGCCGTTTGGGCAATAAGCGCCCTTAGCTGTTGGTCACGTGGTGGTTTACCTATGCCCACATCGCTGCCCCACTCAGAACAAATCGTTGATCAATTCTGGATTATCGTCGGTGTTTAATGACGGCTCTGACTCGGTTGATGGCGGAGGATTTTGCCCTACAGGGGGAATGTTCCGCTGCAAAAATACTTCGAAAATAGCGCCTGGGTATTCACCATTGACTCTTAAGCCCGTGGTGGGGGATATCCTCGCTGTGACAACACCAACCGGCTGGGGCAAGGGCTCATCCGGGACATCTTTGGTAGCCTCGCGCATAAAATCTACCCATATGGGTCCGGCGGTCACCCCGCCCACCTCGCGATCACCCAGGCTGCGTGGCTGATCATAGCCGACCCAGGCCACTGCGCTAACGGCTCGATTGAAGCCACAAAACCAGGCATCGTGGGAATCATTAGTGGTGCCGGTTTTTGCAGCTAAATCCTGTCGTCCCAGCGCCAGCGCCCGGGTTCCCGTGCCCCGACGCACTACATCCTGCATCATGTTGTTCATGATGTAAGCGACTTCGGCGTCAAGTACGCGGGGCGCGTATCTGGGTTTTTGGGGGATGAACTCCGGCCCTCCCATCGCTTTATAAACGTTATCCCAGGGGCGTTTAGGGATGTCATCGTTATTATTGAAGGGCGGCAGGGTCTCACCATCAGAAACCGGGCCGATTTTTGGCGTCGCACAATCGTCACAGGCCAAGAGTGGCGTGTGCTGATAGAGCAAGATTCCGTTGGAGTCTTCAATACGTTCAATGAGATAAGGCTCGATTAAGTAGCCACCATTGGCGAATACTGCGTAAGCGCGAGCAAGATCCATAGGTGTCAGCGACAGGCTGCCCAGAGAAATCGATAGCTCATGGGGAATTTCAGAGGCACGAAAGCCAAAGCGCTGAACATAATTGATGGCATAATCCACGCCAATGTCCTGTAAAACTCGGACGGATACCAGGTTTCTGGAATGCAGCAAGGCTTCCCTCAAGCGCATCGGGCCATAGTAATTGCCGCCATAATTCTTAGGGCTCCAGGCGGTTTTTGGATCACTGCCAATGGTAATCGGGGCATCCTGGATAATGCTGGCGGGCGTAAATTTCTTTTCGATGCCTGCCGAGTAAAGAAAGGGCTTGAAGCTTGATCCGGCCTGCCGCTTAGCCTGAACCGCTCGATTGAAAGAGCTTTGACGAAAATCGAAACCACCAGAAATAGCCAAGAGGCGGCCATTAAACGGATCTACGGCGACTAACGCTCCTTGGACATCAGGAATTTGCACTAACTGCCATTGGTCGCCAAGTTTTTCCACGTAAATAAGATCGCCCATCTTGAGTTGAACTTTTTTGTTGCTCGGGGCCCAGGCGTAATTTTCTTCCGGCAAAGTGATGATGCCGATACCCGTAAGGTAGATGTCCGCATGGTGTGCCTGACTGGCAATAACAATGGCGGGTCGGTAGCTGGCAATGATGGGATGCTTCTCGAGCAATCGGTTCATCTCCTTGCGCCATGCTCGGTAAGGCTTGCCACTGTCGATGCTGGGCGGCGGCGTCACATCAAGACCTCGTACCGGTGGATTACGGTAGCCGTGGCGTTGATCGTAAGCATTCAAGCCATTGCGCACGGAGGCTTGGGCCGTTGTTTGCAGCCGACCATCAACGGTAGTGTAGACGCGCAGCCCGCGCCGATAAGTTTCTTCGCCGTAGCGCTCTAGCACAGTAAGGCGCGCCATTTCTGCCACATAAGGCGCATCCAGAGTGATCTCAGTGGCGGCATGGGAGGATGTTGCGATAGGGGTATCGATGGCTGCTTGATATTGCTCCTGGCTGATGTGGTTGAGCTTAAGCATCCGGCCCAGTACGTAGTTTCGTCGATCCCTGGCTTTTTCTGGCGCAGTGATCGGATTGATGGTTGATGGGGCTTTGGGCAGGCCGGCAATAATAGCCAGCTCAGAAAGTGTTAATGCCCCTACCGACTTAGCAAAATAACTCTGGGCGGCCGCTTCAACGCCATAGGCTCGCTGACCGAGGTAGATTTTATTTAGATACAGTTCGAGGATGGTTTCCTTGCTTAACTGTTGTTCGATTTTCAGCGCCAGCAAAATTTCTTTGACTTTACGTTCGTAAGTTTTTTCTGTCGAAAGGAAGAAGTTGCGCGCAACCTGCATGGTGATGGTGCTGCCACCCTGATCTTTATGGCCCGTTTGCAACAGGCGCAGCAAGGCTCGAGAAATCCCCTGCCAATCCACGCCGGGGTGCTGGAAGAATCGATCATCTTCCGCCGCCAGCACGGCTTTGACTAACAAGTCTGGCAGCTGTTTATAGGCAATAGGCGTACGCCGTTCTTCGCCAAACTCACCAATCAGCTGATTATCGGCGCTATACAGCCGCAGTGGGATTTTGAATTCGGCCGCCTGCAATTCATCAATCGAGGGTAGTTGTGGGGAGTAGTAGAAGTAAACTCCAATCAGCGCGACAAGGCCAACCGTCAGGGTAGTAGAAAATACTCCAACCAATAATCGCAATAGCTTTAGCAAGGGCATGAACTTCATTGTTCTTTGGGCGGTGGTTAGCGAATGTCGGGATTATACCGCCATTCGGCGGTGTTGCAGGCCTACAGCATTTTAGTGGGTTTAGCCATGGTCTATAGTCGACGCTAACTATTGAGGGTTTTCCCTATCATTTGGCGACAACCATAATTTAGAAGGAATAATCGTTTTGTTCCGAAAAAAATCCAAAACCCTTGTTGGGATCGATATTAGCTCCACTGCCGTCAAATTGATAGAGCTGGGCGGCAGCCGTGGCAACATGCGCGTAGAGGGTTACGCTGCCGTAGCTGTGCCTCCTGATTCGGTTGTAGATAAGCATGTGAATAATCCAGAAGCCGTAGGGGAGTCCATTAAAAAGGCGCTACATATGGCCGGGACGCGAACCAAGCACGCCTGCGTGGCGGTGGGCGGGGCGTCGGTGATCACTAAGCTTGTCCCGATGCCCGCTGGGCTCAGCGATAATGAGCTGGAGCAGCAGATTCGCCTGGAAGCGGAGCAGTACATACCCTTTCCCCTTGAAGAAGTTGGGCTGGACTTTGAAGTGATTGGCCCTTCCGGCGAGGAACCGACCTCTGTCGATGTGCTCATCGCGGCTTGCCGCAACGAGACCATTGAAAGCCGGGTGGCGGCGGTAGAAATGGCGGGATTGATCTGCTCTATCGTCGATATTGAATCGAACGCGCTGGAAAACGCGTGCCATCTGATTCGAGAGCAAATGACCGGCGGTAAAGAAAACACCATTGCGTTTATTGATATTGGCGCAACGACGACTACGCTGAATATTATGCATGCAGGAAATATTGTTTACACCCGCGATCAATCCTTCGGTGGCAAGCAGCTTACTGAAGAGATTATGCGTCACTACGGTCTCTCCTACGAAGACGCCGGCAAGGCCAAGCGGCTCGGCGGGTTACCCGACAGCTACGCGGATGAGGTTTTGAAGCCATTCATCGCCGATGCCATGCAGCAGGTAAACCGGGCACTGCAGTTTTTCTTTGCTTCTCACAGTCAAGTTGAAAAACTGGATCAAATTGTTCTTGCCGGTGGATGCGCCTCAATTCCTGGTATTGATTTGGCGCTTGAGGAGCAAATGGAGGTGGCCACTCGCATTGCGGACCCGTTTGCTTCGATGAAAATCGCTGCTCGCGCCAAGCCAAAAATGCTCAAGCTGGATGCTCCCGCGCTGATGACGGCTGTTGGCCTCGCTCTAAGGAGTTTCGACAATGCCCCATATTAATCTTCTGCCCTGGCGAGATCAGCAACGAGCTCAGCGTAGCCGTGAATTTCAGTTGATGCTTGCGTTCACCGTAATAGGTACGGCGGCTGCGGTCTATTTTGGTCAGATGTACATGCAGGGCCTGATCGACCATCAAGGTCGACGAAACGATTTGATTTCAAAAGAAATTGTTGAATTAGACAAGAAAATCGAAGAAATTCGCGGCCTGCAGGAAACCAAGCGGCTGTTGCTGGCGCGGATGCAGGTAATCGAGCAGCTTCAGCAGCAGCGAACCGAAGTTGTTCATGTCTTTGATGAAGTAGTCAGTACCTTGCCGGAGGGTGTGTACCTGACATCACTCAAGCAGGAGGGCGGATCCCTGACCATTGCGGGTGTTGCCCAATCCAACGCCCGCGTCTCCACCTACATGAAGCAATTGGATGCCTCCCCGTGGCTGGCTGATGCTCAATTACTCGTTATCGAAACCAAAGCGGATAAAGGCGGCCGGTTTAGTCAGTTTTCCTTGCGGGTAAAGCAGATGCGGTCCGAAGAAAAAGGAAGCCCATCATGACGAGTAAGTTGGATTTGAACTCGATTATTAGTGAGCTGCGCGCGCTCGATATGAAAGACACGGGCAGTTGGTCTGTGCCCGTTAGAGCGATTGTGGTCGCATTTTGTTGCCTCACGCTGGGATTTTTTGGCTATTGGTTGTTGATTCGTGATCAATTTGGCGTGTTAGATCAGGCGGTCCAAAAAGAAACGGAGCTGCGCTCCAGCTTTGAATCTAAGCAGCGAAAAGTGGCCAACCTGGATGCCTATAAAGTACAGCTTCAAGAAATGGAGCTGGCGTTTGGTAATTTGCTGCGCCAATTGCCAGGCGAGACCGAGATCGCCAATTTGCTACAGGATATCTCCCAAACACGCGTGTCTGTCGGATTAGAAGAACAATTATTCAGGCCAGAGGCAGAACGGCCGAAAGAGTTTTATGCAGAGGCGCCGATTACTCTGACGGTTTCCGGCAACTATCATCAGTTTGCTGAGTTTGCCAGTGGGATAGCCAGCCTGCCTCGTATAGTGACGTTGAACAATATTGAGATTAAGTCTGTAGGTACAACAGGAAGCATCAAGGATGTCGGCGACAAGCTAATCATGAATACCACGGCCATCACGTATCGCTATGTTGATCGTGGTGACGGTAAGCCAGCCACTGACAAACCAAAGCAACGCTGAGTTCACCATGACCGAAAAACAAAAAATGAAAAGGCATCGTCTGGCGACCCTGGCGTTGAGTGGGCTGGTGTTGATGATGGCGGGATGTCAATCCGAAATGTCCGACATGGATAGCTATTTCCAAGAGGTCAAGGCACGCCGCTCCGGTGATATAGAACCGTTGCCGCAGATAAAAACCTATCAACAGTTCGCTTATTTATCTAAAGGTCGCCGCAGTCCTTTTCAGCCAGATAACAAGGTGGAGCATGCAGCGCAGAGCGCAAGTGATGTGCCGCCACCCGATGCCCACCGGGCTCGTGAGCCGTTAGAGGTTTTTCCGCTGGAAGGGTTGCGTATGGTAGGCACCTTGACGGTACGAGGCGTTCAGTGGGCGCTGATACGAGACGGCGAAGGCGTGGTGCATCGTGTGTCCATTGGCAATCACATGGGGCAGAACTTTGGCAAGATCACGCAGATACAAGAATCAGAAATACAGCTTAAAGAAAAAATCCCCGATGGAATGGGTGGTTGGGCCGAACGGGACGCCACCGTTGCCCTCAGCGAGTAGCCAAGGGAAACATACCAGTGATTATCGCGAGGGTACACAGTGATATCTAATAATAACAAGGGGAAATTCATGCAAGCGGCTATTACGCAACCGGGTTGGGTTACCTTGGCGTATAGAGCACAGAGGGGGCTTTTCGTCTTGCTCTTGGCGTTGCTTTCACTGCCAGCAAAGGCCGCTGATGCCAATGCATTAACGGGCGTGGATGTTAATAGCGTCGGCGACGAAGGGGTCAACATTACCATGACCTTTTCACAGGCCCCCATTGAACCGCAGGTCATTACTTTAAGTGACCCGGCGCGGCTCTTGTTGGATTTTCCTGATACCAAGATTGATCTAAAACAGCGTAACCGACGAGTTGGGCTAGGGTCGGTAGAAGGCATTAATGCCGCCGCCGCCCAGGGCAAGGCTCGTATCGTTGTCGATCTAAGTCGGCCTTCGCCTTATACCCTGAGGGTGGAGGGCCAGCAGTTGATAGTCACCGTCGGTCAGTCCGTGGCCCCTGGCGAGGGTGCTCAGGCATCCGCGCTATTGCCCGGAGCCAAGCAGTCGACCAAATCATTGATGGCGGGTCAAGTGGAAAATATCGATTTTCGCCGGGGCAGTGATGGCGAGGGCCGAGTGTTGATCAGTCTGAGCGATGCCAGCATACCTACCGATGTGAGCGGTCGCGGCGGTAATACGGTAGTGTCTTTGAGTAATGCGGAATTGCCCGAAGCGCTGCGCCAGGTGTATGACGTGACCGATTTTGGCACGCCGGTGCGAACCGTTACCGCGCATCAGCAAGGCAGCACCGTAGAAATCGTTATAACGACAAACGACGGACACTTTGAGCAAATGAGTTATCAATCGGATCGATTGCTAACCGTCGAGTACAAAAAGCCGGCCGATAAACGTGATCCGGGTGATGTGGCTGGCTACACGGGCAAGCCCGTTACGCTCAACTTCCAGAACGTAGAAGTGCGCAGTGTACTGCAAATTCTGGCCGATGTGTCGGACAAGAACATTGTGGTCAGTGATAAGGTCGCCGGTACGCTGGCATTGCGATTGCAAAATGTGCCTTGGGATCAGGCCTTCGATATCGTCCTGCAAAGTCGGGGCTTAGGTACCCGCGAGATTGGGGACACCATCTTTGTGGCGCCGAACGATGAGATCGCTGCCTACCAGGAGCAGCGCAAGAAAGTGGAAACGCTGGAGCCGACGCGTTCCGAGTTCATCCAGGTCAATTATGCTAAAGCGACCGAACTGGCCACCATGCTCAAAGGTAGTGGCAGCTCACTGATGTCTGGCCAGGGTCAGGTATCGGTTGATCTACGCACCAATATGCTTTTGGTCAAGGATATTCCCAGCAAGCTGGCAGAGATCCGCGCCCTAGTGGCTCGGCTTGATGTTCCCGTCAGTCAGGTTCTGATTGAGTCGCGGATTGTTCTGGCAACGGATACCTATGCCCGGGATCTAGGCGCACGATTTGGCGTGACTAAATTCGATGACATCAACAACCAGGCTTTGGGGGTTACCAGTGGCAGCCTCGTCGGTACCGATGTCGCGGTAAATGGATGGATCGATACGGGAATTAACACAATTCCGGACGCCAGTGCACCACGGTTAAATTTCAATATGCCGGCTTCGCCATCGGCGGGTAAGGCAGCCTCCTGGGCATTGGCGATACTTGGGCCGGACTACCTGATTGATCTTGAGCTTTCCGCCCTGCAGGCAGAAGGTAAGGGCGAGGTGGTGTCCAGTCCACGTGTGATGACCGCTAACCAGAAGACGGCGACAATTCGACAGGGTGTGGAAATTCCCTATCAGCAGGCGTCGGCCAGTGGCGCCACCACCGTGTCCTTCAAAGAAGCCGTGCTTAAGCTGGAGGTCACGCCACAAATCACGCCGGATGATCGCATTGTTATGGATCTGCTGATCAGTCGCGACAGCGTGGGCAAGGTGGTGCCCAGCGGCTTTGCTGGCGGCTCCATTCCCAGTATCGACAAACGTGAAGTACAAACCCAGGTGCTGGTGAACAACGGCGAAACTGTGGTCCTGGGCGGTATCTACGAGCAGGAAGTGCGTGAACAGGTCTACAAAGTGCCCCTGCTCGGGGATATCCCAGTCTTGGGTTACCTGTTCCGGCAAACTCAGAAGACCAACAATAAGAATGAGTTACTGATATTCGTGACCCCTAAAATCATTAAAGAAGGCGCCCGCGTAAACTAAACATCTCTCTCGTGATCCAATCCCGGGCGCGGGCATTAGACACGGGGATTTGAAAAATCGATGAGCAGGCTGCAATATGATTCAGCGATCCATGGTGTATGGGTCGCTGAATTTTTTTGTTCCCATGTAGGCTCAATGGTTAGTGCAGGACTCGCGTGACCCCGAATCGCATTTTTTTAGTGGGCCCCATGGGCGCAGGAAAAACCACGGTAGGTCGGCGGCTTGCTCAGCTGACAGGCTATCGCTTTATTGATAGCGACCACGAAATTGAGCGGCGGGCGGGTGTGGATATCCCTTATATCTTCGAGAAAGAAGGCGAGGCGGGGTTTCGGTTGCGGGAGAAGCGCGTTATAGACGAGCTGACGCTGGAAGATGGTATTGTCCTCGCCACAGGCGGGGGCGCTATTCTCGACCCAGAGAATCGCCAGGCCCTCAAGTCGCGAGGTTGCGTGGCCTATCTTCATGCCAGCGTTGACGAGCAGTTGCGCCGCACTCGCTACGGCACTCACCGCCCCTTGCTGCAAACAGCCGATCCAGCGGCGCGCCTGACGGCGTTAATGGAGCAAAGAGAGCCGCTATACCGCGAGACGGCGGACATCGTGGTGGAAACGGGGCGACGTTTCCCTAAGGCTGTGGCCAGCCAGATTTGTCTGGCTTTGCAGCAGCACGAATCGGCGCTGGCTTCTCATCCTCCATTATTTTTGAGTGACCACTAAGATGAAATCGCGTTGTTTAACCGTCCCCTTGGGAGATCAGGCCTACCCTATTCACATGGGATCGGGGTTGTTGAGTGACCCTGAAGGCTGGCAAAAGCCCCTGATCAATCCACAGATCCTCGTAGTGACCAATACAATCGTTGCGCCGCTGTATTTGTCGAAGATGACGAACGCCTTTGCCGGGCGCGATGTCGCCAGCCTGATATTGCCCGATGGTGAAGCGCACAAAACACTGACAACCGCCGGCCAGATATGGGATTTTTTATTGGAGCATCGCTATGCTCGGGATTGTGCGTTGGTGGCGCTCGGCGGCGGCGTGATCGGCGATTTAACCGGTTTTGCGGCGGCCTGTTATCAGCGCGGCGTTGATTTTGTGCAGATTCCTACTACCCTGCTGGCCCAGGTAGATTCATCGGTGGGCGGTAAGACGGGCGTTAATCACCGGCTGGGTAAAAACATGATCGGGGCGTTTCACCAGCCCCGTTGCGTGGTCGCTGATACCGACACGCTAACGAGCCTGCCGGCGCGAGAGTTGCGGGCGGGGCTGGCCGAGGTCATCAAATACGGCTTGATCGCCGACCGCGAATTTTTCGTCTGGCTGGAAGACCATCTCGACGAATTGCTGGCGCGCCAGCCATCCGCTCTGATTCACGCCATAGCAACGTCTTGCCGCATCAAAGCCGACATCGTCGGCGCGGACGAGCGCGAAACCGGGGTTCGCGCCTTGCTAAATTTAGGCCATACGTTTGGTCATGCTATCGAGACCGGCGCGGGGTACGGTGTTTGGCTGCACGGCGAGGCGGTCGCTGCAGGCATGCTGATGGCGGCAGACTTGTCCTGCCGAATGGGGCAGTTTGATCAACAGTACGTTGATCGACTGCGCAAGTTGCTGGCTCGTGCCGGCTTACCCGTCTTCGCCCCGAAAGCGCTGGATGCGCAGCGGTTTGTTGAGCTGATGGGGATGGACAAAAAAGTCAAAGCCGGACGTCTTCGGCTAATTGTGATGCGAGGGTTGGGCGCCGCCGAAGTTCGTGGCGATGTCCCCGAAAGTTTGCTGCACGCCACCCTGGCGGAGTTCCCACGGGGAGAGCACAACCATGGGTGATACAAATAACACCGCGAATAACTCAGGCCACTCGGGCTTGATGAGTTATGCGGCACGGTCGGAAAATAGCCGAGGCCGGCGATACGCCGAAGCCGCCGCATCGTACCGCAGCGAATATCAGCGTGATCGTGATCGGGTTGTCCACAGCGCGGCGTTTCGGCGGCTGGAATACAAGACCCAGGTCTTCGTCAATCACGAAGGCGATCTTTACCGGACGCGCCTCACCCACTCGATAGAGGTGGCGCAGATAGCCCGGTCGGTGGCCAGAGCGTTGCGGCTTAATGAAGATCTCACTGAGACCATCGCCCTCGCTCATGACCTTGGTCATACCCCGTTTGGCCATGCTGGCCAGGAGGCGCTTAATCGCTGTATGCGCGATTACGGCGGTTTTGAGCACAATTTGCAGTCCCTGCGAGTCGTCGATGAGCTGGAGCAGCGTTATGCTGAATTCGACGGCCTCAATCTGACCTTCGAGTCGCGAGAAGGCATACTCAAGCACTGCGCGCTCTCCAAGGCCAAAGATTTGGGCGATATTGGCGAGCGCTTTCTGGCTCGCCAGCAGCCCAGCTTGGAAGCCCAGATTGCCAATCTGGCGGATGAGATTGCTTACAATAATCATGATGTCGATGACGGATTGCGGGCGGGCTTGTTGACGCTAGATCAACTGGAGCAGACGGCCCTGTTTCGCTACCATTGCGAAGCGGTGCGGCGCCAATATGCTCAGCTCGATCCGCGTCGTCTGGTGTACGAAACGATACGGCGAATGATTAATCAACTGGTTTCAGATCTCATCGAAACCAGCGCGGCGGCGATTGCCGCCGTGGGGCCAGTCGATATCGAAGCCGTTCGCGGTCAGCCCAAGCCGCTGATTGGTTTCAGCGACTCTGTGCTGGCCCAGCATCGGGAGTTGAAACTGTTTTTGGCTGATGGACTGTATCGCCACTACCATGTGCAACGCATGGCGCGTAAGGCCCAGGAAGTGGTTCGTCAGCTGTTCGAAGTTTATCTTGATGATCCGAAACTACTGCCTCATCAGGCCAAAGACCATGCTGTTGCATTGAAGAATGTGATGGGCGATGTCGGGCTGGCCCGAGGCATTGCCGACTACATTGCCGGCATGACAGATCGATACGCTTTGTTAGAACACGAGCGTTTATTCAACCCCCGGTCACGGGGCTGATTCAGTTTCCGCCCCTCTAGGCGGCTGGCCGCCACAAAGGTCTTGATGACTTGGAGCATCCGATATATTCTGTACCGCCGGGTTTCGTGTTAGCCTTGCTTTGCATTTGCTTCCACTGCGCCATCATGAAACGGTGGGCGATTCTCGGTTATCGTGATACTTCGTCTACCTCGCTTTGAGGTGGGCCGGCTCGATTGACTGTAAGGTAGGTCGAGTGACTTGGGCGTAGGTCAGGCCTTCGCAATTTCAATTTCACATTAATGTTGAGCACCGCAGCCATGAGCGATTACCGCACTACCCTCTATCGCCCTGAATTTGAGAAAGATAGCTGTGGCTTCGGCTTGATCGCTCATATGGATGGCGAGGCCAGCCATTGGCTGGTAGCCACCGCGATACAAGCGTTAACACGGATGACGCATCGTGGCGCGGTGGCGGCTGATGGCAAGAGTGGCGACGGCTGCGGTATTTTAATCGGCAAGCCCGACGCGTTTTTGCGTGAGATCGCCAAGTCGCTTAATATCACGCTCGCTGACCAATATGCCAGCGGCCTGGTATTTCTGTCGCTCGAGGTAACACGGGCTGCGCAAAGCAAGAAAACTCTCGACGCCGAGCTGAGCCGCCAGGGGTTGATCCCGGCCGGCTGGCGGAGTGTGCCGATAAACCCGGAAGCGTGTGGTGAGCAAGCCTTGTTGAGTTTGCCGCTGATCGAGCAGGTCTTTGTCAACGCTCCCGCCGACATGGCCGAAGACGAATTTAGTCGGCGCTTGTTTGTTGCCCGGCGCTTGGCAGAAAAGGCCGTGGCCGGGCAGGACGATCATTTTTATATCACCAGCTTGTCTGCCAAAGTGTTGTCTTACAAAGGCCTGGTTATGCCAGCCAACTTGTCGGTGTTTTATCTCGACCTGCAAGATGCTCGTTTGGCTGCGCAATTGGCGGTTTTCCATCAGCGTTTTTCTACCAATACGCTGCCTCGGTGGCGATTGGCTCAGCCTTTTCGCTTCCTTGCCCATAACGGCGAAATCAACACCATCAGCGGCAATCGCCATTGGGCGCTGGCGCGTGCCGGCCTGCTGCAATCTAAGTATTTGCCGAATCTTGAAACCCTGCAGCCTATTGTTTCGACTGATGGCTCTGATTCGGCGAGCCTGGACAATATGCTGGAAGTTCTGGTGGAAGGCGGCATGGATATTTTCCAGGCTATGCGTTTATTGATCCCGCCGGCCTGGCAGAACGTCGACACCATGGATCCGGATTTGCGCGCCTTCTACGAATTCCACTCCATGCATATGGAACCATGGGATGGCCCGGCGGGCATCGTCTTTACCGATGGCCGTTATGCCGCGTGCATTATGGATCGCAATGGCTTGCGTCCGGCGCGTTATGTTATCACCAAGGATCGCCATATCACCTTGGCTTCCGAGGTGGGAGTCTGGGATTACCTGCCTGAAGCGGTGGTGACCAAGGGTCGCCTCAAACCGGGTCAAATGTTTGCGGTTGATACTCAAGCCGGGCAACTGCTGTACCCAGAAGACATTGATCAACGGCTTAAGACGCGACAGCCCTACAAGCGCTGGTTGCAGGACCATATGCTGGTTTTGCAATCACGGATGGATGACCCCGCGTTGACCAGCAGGCCGATGGCGCCAGAGACGCTGCAAACGTATCAAAAGCTTTTTGGCGTTACTTACGAAGAACGTGATCAAGTGATTCGCGTCCTGGCTGAATCCGGTCAGGAAGCCGTTGGGTCCATGGGCGACGATGCCCCGTTCCCTATCTTTTCCAAGAAAATACGCTCGCTGTACGATAGTTTTCGCCAGCAGTTCGCCCAGGTAACCAACCCGCCTATCGATCCCTTGCGTGAGCAGATCGTTATGTCGTTAGAGACCTGCCTGGGTGCAGAGAAGAACATTTTCGAGGAAACCTCAGAACATGCGGCTCGGGTGGTGATCGATTCGCCCGTCTTGTCGGAAAGCAAGTTCAATCAGATTCTGGCGCTGGAAGACCCGGTTTATGCCTACGTAATTATCGATCTTTGCTACGATCTGGCGGGGACACTCAAGGATGCCATCATGGCGATCTGTGAGCAGGCCGAAGCAGCCGTTAAGTCGGGCAAGGTGATCGTGGTGCTGGATGACCGGCAAATCAGCAAAGAGCGTCTGCCCATCCCTGCCCTGCTCGCTACCGGTGCGGTGCATCATCATTTGGTAGATAAGGGGCTGCGTTGCCGCTCCAACATCGTGGTGTGCACGGGATCCGCTCGCGATCCACACCATTTTGCGGTGTTGATTGGTTACGGGGCGACGGCTATTTATCCGTATTTGGCCTAAGAGGTCATTCATGAAATGGTT
>Ga0255312_1000048_pt1 | contig 17082 bp, 16 predicted proteins | sample EtOH5_T0_E5_meta_FD_202081 | JGI IMG/M metagenome (GOLD analysis project Ga0255312, IMG submission 202081) | Sandy soil microbial communities from University of British Columbia, Vancouver, Canada - EtOH5_T0_E5 | ecosystem: Engineered > Artificial ecosystem > Sand microcosm > Unclassified ...
CGAATTCACGGTGGTAGTTATGGGTGAGGTGCTCGGTGGCCAGCTTGCTCACCGCGTAGGTCCAGCGGGCCTCGCCGACGGCGCCCAGGCTGGTGAGGTCGCCTTCGCGGACCTTGTAAGCATAGGTGCCGAACACTTCGCTGGTCGAGAAATCGATGACGCGCTCGATCCCGCGGACCGCCAGGGCCGCCTCGAGCACGTGATAGGTGCCGATCAGACTGACCTTCATCGTGTGCACCGGCATCTTGAGCACGGTGTCCACGCCGGCGATCGCCGCGAGGTGCACGACGTGGGTGCAGCCTTCGATGGCAGCCCGCACCGCGGCAGCGTCGAGCACGTCACCAGCGATGTAATGCAGGTTGGGATGCGAAAGCAGGGGCGTGTCGCCGATGGAATTGCGATGCCCGTTGTCGAACACCACGATCCGGTTTGCCTCCACCAGCCGCGTTGCCAGTGCGGTCCCGATAAAACCTGCGCCACCGGTCAGCAGAATCTGCTTGCCACGAATCATGAGGGCTCCGCCCTGGTCGCGCGGGGAAGGGGATACGCTTTAATATCACCGGAGCCCGGTAATCTACGATAGGCGCACGGCCCTCCCTCGCACGAAAGGACGCGACGGCAGATGGCTTCCGGATCCGCCCGGCGATTACCCGGCTGGCTGCTGCTGTGCGGTGCCGCCGCGCTGGCGCTCCTGCTCTATCGCCCCTGGCACCCGCGCGCGTTCGACGTGCTCGACTTCTCCGAGTTCCTGCCGCTCCTCGACCGAGCGCACGACGCTCCCCACCGATTCGCCGCCCTGACGGAGTACTACGGCCGGCTGCACGGCCGCTTCAATGTCGTCGGCTATGCCGCGCTGGCGACGAAGTGGTCCTGGCTCGGAGCGGAGCCGTTGCGCTGGCAGCTGCTGCGTGCCGCCGAGCTGCTGCTGATCGCCCTGCTCGCCTTCTCGCTGCTGCGCCGTCTCGCGGCCGGCGCGCTGGGCGCCGCGCTCGCTGCCGTGCTGTTCCTGTTCTCCTATTCGGCGGGGCTGACCTGGGTGCGGCTCACCATGGGCGAGCCGCTCGGCCTGCTCTTCGCGCTGCTCGCCGCGCTGGCCGCGACCCGGCTCGACCTGGCGAAACGCGCCTGGGTCCCCGCGGCCCTCGCCGGGCTGAGCCTCACCGCGGCCATCCTGACCAAGGAGATGCTGGTGGCCTGGGTTCCGGTGGTGCTGCTGATCGCGATCAGCCGGAGTCCGGAAGGGAGGCTCGAGCGCTGGCGACTCGATGCGCGCGCCCGCGGCGTGCTGATCGCCGTCACGCTGGGGGCGCTGCTCGCCGGCGTGCTGGTGATTCGTGCCGCCCGGGGGGCCAGCGGAGAAGGCTATGCCGCGACCTATGGACACGCTGTGCTGTCGCTGAGCCGGCTGGGGGAGCTGTTTCAGCGCCAGTTCCTTCCCTGGCCGATCACCGGGAGGAGCGACGGCGTGGTGCTGCTCATCGCCGCCCTGCTGTTCCTGGGCGTGATCGGACTGGGGCTGCGGGCGGGACTCCAGGACCCCGGCTGGCGCAAGCACTGTTTGCGCGTGCTGTTGGTGGGGCTGGCGCTGCCTTTCGCCGGAGCGCTCGCCTACCTGCCCTGGCCCGTGTACGCCCCGTTCTACGGATTCGCGTTCCTCTTCGGTCCCGCGCTGCTGCTGGCCACCGCCGTCACCATCCTCGAAGCCCGCGGCGGCCGCGCCCGCCCGCTCGCGTGGGCCGCGTCCTTCGCGGTGCTGCTGCTCATCGCGCCCCAGGCGGTCCGGCTCGCGCAGGCCGCCGAGGCGCGGCAGGAAGTCATGACCGCGGTGGCGCGCGCCCTGTTGAGCGAGCATGCGGCGAAGCGGATCGTCGTGGCAGTCCCGGTGCTGCCGGCGCAAACCTGGCAGGGGATCGCCCCTACTCTGGCTCGCTACGCCGCGGCGCAACCCGATGGCCACCCGATGCCCCCGGCGGAGGACATGCTCTGTGCCGACGCCGGCCGGTTGCTGCAAGGCGGCGCGGAGGGGACGCTGCTGGTGAGCTTTTCCGACAGCTGCGGCGAGATTCCCGGACCGACGTTGCTGATTCGCCAGGACTTCAACTACTGGCGCTGGGAGCCGCCCGGCCTGGGCCGCGATTCGCTGCGTGCGGATGTCGCGCTGCTGCCCGGCTCGCCGCGCTGATGCCGCCCGCTCAGGGTCGCCGGCGGTCGAGGCGGTCCAGGGTGTGCTGGAACTCCGGTTGTCCCAGCCGGACCGCCTCCGTCGCGGCCGCCCGAGCGCGCGCCGTGTCGCCGACCGCCAGCGCGCATTCGATCAGCCGGCTGCGCACCGTGGTGCCTTCGGGCGACAGCCGGACCCCCTCGCTCAGAATCGGCAGCGCCTCTGCGCAACGGCCCTGCACCCGCAGCACCTGGCCGAGCTGCTCGTGCACCTGGGGATCCAGCGGGTAGAGCGCCAGCGCGCGGCGCGCGGCGAGCTCCGCTTCCGCGAAGCGCTGCTCTCCGTAGTAGTAGCGCGAGGCCACGAACTGGGCGCGATAGGTTCGCGGCGCGTCTTGTTGCAGCTGCGCAAAGAAGGCGTCTTGCGACCGCCAGGCGGCTTGCCGGATCACCGCTTTCCAGCCGGCGAGGGCCAGCAACGCCAGCCCCGTTCCCACCGTCGCCAGGCGCGCCGCCGGCGGAGCCGTCCTCCAAGCCGGTAGCAATGCCGCGATCCCCACCCCGAGGGCGATCACCAGGCCCACGCTGGGAAGAAAGAGGACGCGCTCGGCCAGCAGGATCCCGGTCGGTGCCAGCACGTTGCTCACCGGGGCCAGCGCGAGCAGCATCCACAACAGGCCAAAAGCCAGGACCGGTTGCCGCCGCCAGCTTCGCAGCAGCAGGAGGAGCAGAGCGATCAGCAGGGCCAGCCCCGCGATATGAGCGGCTCCCGGCAGGCTGCTGACCGGAAGCGCCGGCGGCCCGTACTCGGCTTGCAGATGGGCCGGCCAGAGCAGGAGCCGCACCCATTCCGGCACTACGGCCAGCATCGCGACGGCGCGACTCCCGACGTTCAACCCTCGGAGCATGGTGGCCGGACTCTCCCCGGCGAAGCTCCCCAGCACCATGATTCGCAACAGCAAGCCGGCCGCGACGGCGGCGGCCTGCAGGATGTAGACGTTGCCGGGACGCTCCCGCCGCTGCCGCACTGCGGTGAGGTGGGCGGCGGCGAGCAGCAGCGGAATGACGTATCCGGTTTCCTTGGCGAGAATGCCCAGCAGGGTGAGCCCCGCCAGCAGGAGCCTCCGGCCCGGCGCGATCTCCCCTTCGGCCGACCAGGCCAGGAAGCGCTCGACCGCGAGCAGCGCGCACAGCGCGGCGAGCAGCTCCGCCTGTCCAACCACGCCCGCCACCACTTCGACATGAACGGGGTGCAGCGCGAACAGCACCGCGGCGAGGACGGCCGCGGGCTCTGGCAACAGGCGCCGGCAGAGCCGGAAGACCAGCAGCGCGGTGAGGGCGGCGAGCAGGATGCCGACCGCATGGAAGAGGACGGGGCTGCCACCCCCCAAGGTCCACTCCAGGGCGAACAGCTGGGTGGTGGCCGGCCGGTACAGCAGTCCAGCGGGCCAGTAGCTCGACTGCCAGAGCTCGCGGGAATGGGCCAGGCCGTGGACCAGCGGGTTCTGCAGCACGACGAGCGCGTCGTCGTAGACGAATTCGTTGCGGAGCGAGGGCAGGGCCATGGCGGCGGCCAGCGCCGCCGCCACGGGCGCGCCGTGCTTCACGGCTTGGTGCCGATCCTCATGTAGGACGCCACGCTGTCGCCCACCTGGATGTTGATGCTGCCGGGCGGCGCGCCCACCCGCCAGGCAGAATCGGCCTTGTCGCGCAGCCACTGCCAGGTCTCCCGCTGCCAGTCATAGGAGATCCCTACCCGGGCGGTGGCCTTCGCTTCCTGATAGAGGCCGAGCTGCATCAGGCAGGCGACCAGTGATGCGCGGGCGGCCATGTTGTTCGGATGGATCACCAGCGAATGCCGATAGAGCTCCGCCGCCGGATAGCAGAATCCCTTGAGCCGCAGCTTGTTGGCGTAATCGAGATAGACCTGACCGACCTTGGGAGGAGAGTACTCGATCGCCAGGCGGTACTCCCGCTCGGCGCGGCCCTCCGAGCCGGCCAGGAAAAACATCTCCGCCAGCGCGTGGTGGGCGCGGTAGCTCCGGGGGGCGTCGCGGTTGGCGGTGTCGTACCAGAGGCCGAACTGGTCGGCCCAGATCGGATGGCGCGTGGTGCTGCGCGCCACCCCGAGGATCAGGAGCGCGCCGACGGCCGCGGCCAGCGCCAGGCGGGCGGATTCGCTCGCCCTCTCCGCCAAGAGCGCGCCGAGGCCGCCCAGGGCGAGCATCGCGCCGATGCTGGGGAGGAAGAGGGTCCGCTCGGCGAGCACGATGCCGGTGGGGACCAGGACGTTGTGGACGGGAAACAGGGCGATCGCCATCCACGCGATGCCGAACGTGATGGCCGGCGCCCGCCGCCAGGCGAGCAGGGCCGCCAGCGCGGTGCCGAGCACGAGCAGGGCCCCCAGGGTTTGGTCGGGACCCCAAGTGGTCTGCGCCACGATTTCCCCGGGACTGTAGTCGGCCTGCAGGTGGGCGGGCCACAGCAGCAGGCGGAACCAGTGCGGGACCACCGCCAGCATCGTGAGCCCTCGCTGTCCCATGGTGAGGTAGGCCAGGCCTTCCGCCGTGAAGCTGCCGACCAGGTCTCCACCGAGCACCAGGGTCCGCACCCCGTAGAACGAGACGGCGACGAGCATGAGGAGCAGCAGCAGGCGGCGGATCCGGGCGATTCGCTCGCGGATCGGCTCCCCGGCGGGCAGCAGGAGCACTTCCCCGGCGACCAGGAGACCCGGCAGGACCAGGGCGTTCTCCTTGAAGAAGCACGCTATCAGGTAGATCGCGGCGAGCTTGAGCTCCGTCCGGGTGCCCAGCGGACCACCCCGCTGTCGCGCGCGAAGGTAGCCGACCACCGCCAGGCAGGAGAGCAGGGCAACCCACAGCTCGCCCTGATTCACGGCCATCGCTACCGCTTCCACGTGGACGGGGTGCACGGCAAAGAGGGCGGCCGCGGCGAAGGCCGCCGGAAAGGGCAGCAGCCGTTTGGCCAGCCGGAAGACTGCCAGGGCCACGGCGGCGTAAAGCGCGTAGCTGACCGCCCGGAAGAACATCGGAGACCCGTGTCCGATCGCCCACTGCACCGCGTAGGAAAACAGCGCGAGCGGGCGATAGAGGTCCGGCGTAAACGGCTTGGGCCAATAGGGTTGAGCGAAGAGCTGGTAGGAGCGCGCCAGGTCGTGGATGGCGGGGTTTTTCCAGACGATGGGAAAGTCGTCCTGGGCAAACTGATTCCACAATCCCGAAATGGACGCGGCCAAGCTGAGAAACACGAGACCCAGGGGTGCTCGCCAGGCCCGCCGGACGCTCGGAGTTGCACCGACTGCGGGAGCGGTCACGAATCGCCTTTCCGGATCAACGCGGAGAGTTGGCGTGGCGGCCGGCTTGCAAAGTCCAAGGGAGGGTTCCCGGTCCCATCCCCCGGAATCGACTAGGTGGCCCCAATCATCGCGTTGAATGGTAATGGGTTAGAGAAACGCTCCGCGAGTGGCACCATCGTTGCTCATTGTCCCGCCGGCGACAGTTCTCACTGCAAATCTCCGTGGGATAGGCCGTAGCACTGCGTAACCTTTCTTTCTTTGGGAGGATCGAAATGTTGAACCGTAAGGGCTTTACCCTGATCGAGTTGCTCATCGTGGTCGTGATTATCGGCATTCTGGCCGCGATCGCGATCCCGAAATTCGCCGCGACCAAGGACAAGGCGAAGCTGGCGTCGGTCAAGACCGACGTGCGCAACTTGATGACCTCGCAGGAAGCCTACTTCTCCGATTACGCGACTTACGCGGCGGACTATGCGGCCCTGCAGGCGAAGACCAATGCGTCGCTGTCGACCGGCAACTCGGCGACCGTGGCGGGCGTGGCGAGCGGCTACACCACCACCGTCAACAACACCTCGATCACGACCGGTTTCACCAAGTGCCAGGTGCAAGTCGGCGCTGGTGCAGCCTCCACCGTGGACGGCGTGATCACCTGCTCGTAACGAGCAGGCCAGGCAAGAGAGCTTACGCAGGGAGGGCCGCGGCGTAGTCCGCGGCCCGCTTGCTCTGGCAACCTTCACCACCAGGACGAAAGGAGGACTCCCAATGCGGAAGCGGACGGCCGGCTTCACACTCATCGAGCTCCTCATCGTCGTGGTGATCATCGGACTGCTCGCCGCCATCGCGGTCCCGAAGTTCGGCTCCACGAAGGAAAAGGCCTATACCTCTACCATGAAGAGCGACCTGCGGAATCTTGCGACGGCGCAAGAGTCCTACTGGAACGACTACTCCGTCTATTACGGTGGAGCCATTCCGGCCGCGGCCTTCCTCTACAAGCCCTCTCCGTCAGTGACCGTCACGATCAACGCGGCGAGCAACGGTGGCTGGTCGGCGACGACCGTGCACACCGCGACCTCGGTGCAATGCGCGCTCTTCACCGGCACCGCGGCCGCGGTGTCTCCGGCGACGCTCCCGGGCCTGGTCGCGTGTCAGTAACCATGCGCCTCCTCCTGCTCACTTCCGACCAGTCCCTTCGCGACGCCCTGTCGCCGGCGCTGGCCGATGCGGGCTACGAGGCCTGGCTGCGGGCCGACCTCGATGCCGCACTGATCGAGGCCCAGGCCAGCGGCGTGGAAGCCCTGCTGCTCGACCTGGAGGCGGGTGAGGAGGCGGCCCTGGGGTTCCTGCGCCGCTATCGCGCCGGTGGCGGTGCGGGCGTCGTCATGGTGACCGGGGACGCCGGGTCCCGCCTGGCGCCGGTTGCCTTGCGGGAAGGGGCCGATGCCTTCGTGCGCAGGCCGGTTGCCCCCGAGGAGCTGCTCTGGACCCTGCATCATGCCGAGGAGCGTGAGCGCCTGCGCCAGGAAGTGGCCAGGCTTCGCGCCACCCTCGGCGCCAGGGGTCTGGAGCCGCTGGTCGTCGCCGAAGACCCCAAGATGCGCGGGCTGCTCGAGCTTGCCGCGCGCGCGGCCGCGGGGGACGGCGCCGTGCTCATCACCGGCGAGCGCGGGACCGGCAAGGCCCTGCTTGCGCAGGCCATGCATCGCTTCAGTCGGCGGGGAGACGGGGCGTTCGTCGCGGTCGACTGCGACGCCGCGCCCGACCTCTTCAGCCCGGGTAACGGGGTCAGCACCCACGATTCGAGCGCGACTTCCGGCGATCCTCAGGTGCTCTGGCGGTCTGCCAGCCGGGGCACGCTGCTGCTGGAAGAAATCCTCGCGCTGTCCCCCGAAAGCCAGAGCCAGCTCCTCGCTCGGTTCATGCCCCGCCCCGGCAATGGCAACGGCCACAGCAATGCGCACAGCCACGAAGGAGACGCTCCCGACGCCGATGTCCGCGTGATGGCCACCTCGTGCACCCCGGTCGATCGCGCCGTGGGCGAGGGGCGGTTCCGCCCCGAGCTGCTGCAGCGCCTCAAGGGCGCCGTGATCTCGCTGCCTCCGCTGCGCGAGCGCGCCGAGGACATTCCCGCCCTGGTCACCCACTTCGCACAGCAAGTCGCGTCGCGCACCGGGCGGCCGATCAGCATCACCCCGCAAGCGCTCGCCGGACTGTCGTCCTACGTGTGGCCCGGCAACGTTCGCGAGCTGCGCCAGGTGGTCGAGCGCGCCGCGACGCTGAGTCCCTCGGGCAAGCTCGACCGCGCCGATTTTCCCACCATCGTCGCCGACAAATCGCTCGCTTTCGGCGTCGGCGGCTTTGCGCTGCGTCCCCAGGTGGAGGCCATCGAGCGCGAGGCCATCGTGCGCGCCCTCGCATCCGCGCAGGGAACCCGCCGCGAGGCTGCCCGCCTCCTCCAGGTCAGCCTGCGGACGCTCTTTTACAAGCTGCGGCGGTACGGACTGGCCTAGCCCGGACGTTTTCGCTCCTGCGAGCAGTATTCCGATAATGTGAGGGGCTCCCGCGGGGCCCATTTTTGTTGCATGCGAGTTCATCGCGCCGGCTTCACTCTCCTGGAAGTCCTCTTCGCGCTCCTCGTCATCACGCTGGGGGTGGTCGGACTGGCCGGAACCCTCGGCCCCCTTGCAGCGCTCGCCGCGGCCGGCCGCGCCCAGGGCCGCGTCGCCGCGGTCCTCGAATCCCGCATGGACCGGATGCGCCTGGAGCTGTTCGCCTCCGCCCCCGGGTGCGTCCCGCCTGGGTCAGGTACCCAGCTTCATGGGGATGGCGTTGTCGAAGTCTGGAGCGCGACGGCGCGCGCGGGGATGGTGGAGTTGCTCATCGCTGCCCAGCCGCCCCGCACCGGCGCGCGCCCGGACACCCTGCTCAGCACGCTCGCATGCCCCTGAGTCGGCGCGGCCTTAGCCTGCTCGAGCTCCTCGTCGCCCTCACGCTGACGGGGCTCCTCGCGATGCTCACGTTGAATGTGCTGGCCCACGGTACTCTTCACCTGCGCGACCGCAGCGAGCGCATGGCGCAGGAACAGAGCCTTCGCTCGGCGAGCAGCGCTTTGCGGGCCACCCTGGAGTCCCTTGGCCACGATTCGGCCGGCGGCGCAGATCTCCTGACTCAGGCTCCGGCTGCGCTCAGCGCACGGGCCGTCAGGGCGGCAGGAGTGCTCTGTTCGGCGACGCCCGGACTGCTCGTGGCGCGCGCCGACACCGCCTGGTGGCGGGCGCTGCGCGATCCGGTGGCCGGCCGGGACAGTGTTCTCACCGCCCGGCTCGACCGCCCCACCTGGGCGCGCTTCGACCTGGTGGCCACGCCCAGCGGGACCCGCTGTCCCGACGGAACTCCGGGAATCGCCCTACCCGTAACGGCCGATTCGCTTGCGCTGGTGGGGGTCGGTTCCGGCAGTCCGCTGCGGGTCTACGAAAACGTGGAGCTTCGCCTCTACAGCTCCTCGCCGGATCAGTGGCTCGGCCTTCGCCTGCTCGGCACCACCCAGGCCATTCAGCCCTTCGCCGGCCCCATGGCCGCCAACGGGCTTGCCCTCAGCTACCAGAAGGTCGACGGGTCGCCCGCGTTGTTCACTGCGGAGGTCGCCGCGGTGGCAGTGCGGCTCGCCGCACTCACCGAGCGAGCCGGAGGGCTTGGCTTGGCCCGTGGAAGGGCGCCACGGCTCGACAGCCTGGATGCCTTTGTCGCGCTGGGGAACCCGCCATGACCGGGGCGGCGAGCTCGACGGAGCGCGGGGTCGCCCTGCTGCTGGCGATCGCGGTGCTGGCCGTGATGGGAGTCATTTCGCTCACCGCGCTGACGCTTGCGCGAATGGAACGCCGGAGCGGACTGGCTGCGCTCGCCCGGGTGCAAGCGCGGGGGGCGGCCGAAGCGGCGCTCGCCCTGGCCCGGCTCGGCTGGCCCAGCTCGAGCACCCCTTTCGCCCCGGGCGACGTGACCGGCCTCGCCCGGCTCAGCGTCCCGGGTCCCGCAGACGGCCTCGCCCGGGTTCGAGCCCTCGGAGGCCCGATTTACGCGCTGGAAGCTTCCGGAGAAAGGCGCTCCCGTGGGGGCGAGCTGCTCGCTTCCGTCCGCCTGGAGCTCCTGGTGCTCTTGACGGGGCCGGACTCCAATTCAACGGTCCATCCCGTTCCTTTCCCACGCGGCCGGCGGCTGTTGCCGTAAGTCGGCGCGCCGCGTTGGCTTCCGTCTGACGCAGAGCGAGAGGATCGTTGCGAAACGGCCCGCCAGGCATGCGAAAGGTCTGCCCAGGGTGACTGTGGCTACCTATGCTAAGACTTTCCGCCACAATGCATTGGCGTGCTGCGATCTGCCTCTGGCATAGCCGTTGCCCGCTCGGCATAGACTGATGTGCAATGCCAGGCAGGCTGCTCGGTCGGACGGCGAGACGTTAAGACGCGCTGACCGGAGCTAAGTACCAGAGCTGGAAATGGTTGCTCGGCCTAACCTAAAGCACTATAGTAGTTAGGCCAAATATTGCGCGCCTGACAGTGTAGCCGACACTCCTCCCCGAAAACCGGACCGGAAATGGGACTGTTCAGTCGCACGCGAGCTTCCGTCGGTCTCGATATTGGCAGCGGCCTCATCAAACTGGCCGTGATCTCCCATCAGGGAGGTGAGCCTGTCCTGACCAAGGTGGCGTTTGCCCCACTGGTGGATGACGCGATCGTCGAGGGCGAGGTCATGGACCCGGGCATCGTGGCCGACGCGGTGCGCGGCCTGCTTTCCGTGGCCGGGCTCAAGCCGCGCCAGGTAGTGACCGCCGTGGGCGGCCGCGACGTGATCATCAAGAAGATCCCCATGGACCGTATGAAGGAAGCCGAGGCCCGCGAGGTCATTCGCTGGGAGGCGGAGCAGCACGTGCCGTTCGACATGGACAACGTGGAGCTGGACTTCCAGATCCTCGATCCCGACGGCGACGGGCTGCAAATGACGGTGCTGCTGGTGGCCGCCAAGCGCGAGTTGATCGATCACAAGATCGCCCTGCTGGCCGAGGTAGGGGTCGATGCCAGCGTGATCGACGTGGATTCTTTTGCGCTGCACAACGCCTTCGAACTGAGCTATCCCGAGGGCATGAAGGGCGTGGTCGGCCTGGTGAACATCGGCCACGAAATGACCAACGTGAACATTCTCGACGACGGGATCCCGGTGCTGACCCGCGATCTCCCGGTCGGAACCCGGCGCTTTCGCGAGGATCTCCAGCGCGAGCGGGGCCTGTCCGCGGCCGATGCCGATCGCCTGCTGCAGGGCTTCGAGGCGAGCGACGTGCTCACCCCGTTCCTGCAATCGCGGGGCGAGGAGTTGGCGGTGGGCGTCGAGCGCGCCGCCGCGTTCTTGCAGACCGCCGCGCGCTCTACCACCGGTCTTTCCCGGCTCTACACCTCGGGTGGCGGGGCACGGATTCCCGGGCTCACCCGCATGCTGTCGGAACGGCTCAAGCTCCCGGTCGAGCTGGCCAATCCCATCAAGCGGTTGCAGGTCCAGGATGGGGTCTTTGAAGGGATGAACATCGACGAGGTGGCACCGCTGCTCATGCTCCCGGTGGGCCTCGCGCTCCGTACCGCGGCCTGAAAGCCGCCGCCCATACCCTAAGGCGTCGATGATCACGATCAATCTCAAGCCGGGCGCCCGGCGCGCGAAGACGGAGGTCCCCTTTGCCGGCGGCCTGTCCGCGCTCAGGGCGCTGCCTGGCCAGATCAAAGATCCCTGGCCCATGGCCGCCGTCGCGGCGTGGGTCCTGACCGTTGGCTTCCTGGCCTGGGTCGGGATCGGATCCGCCACCACCCTGAACAAGCTCGACGGCCGGCTCAACGCGGCACGCTCCGAGAATCACCGCTTCCAGGCGCTCATCGCCGACCGGCGGCGCGCCGAGGCGGCGAAAGATTCGGTCATCCTCCAGATCGCCACGATCCGGGCGGTGGATGGCGACCGCTACGTGTGGCCCCACATTCTCGACGAAATCACCCGGGCGATGCCGGCCTATACCTGGCTGACCGACGTCTCGGCGACCGCCCAGCCCGCGCCCGACACGACCTCGACGGCGCCTCCGCCCGTCGGCGTCCAGATCACCGGGCGCACCATGGACATTCAGGGGTTCACCCACTTCATGCGGCAGCTCGAGGATTCCCCCTGGCTGCGCGATGTCACCATCATCTCGACCGGGACCGATATCGATCACGGCCGCGCCGTGACGGTGTTCGTGGTCAAGGCGAGTTACTCGCGCCGGGGGGCCTGAGCCATGGGATTGCTCGATTCTCCGCGCAACAAGTCGATCATCGCGATCCTGTTCGCGGGATTGCTGGGCTACATGATCTACAGCGGCGAGGGCCTCAGCGTCATCAAGTTCAAGGGCCTCAAGGCGAACCAGGCGAAAGCCCAGGCGGTGCGCGATTCCATCGCCGCCCTCACCGCGCAGACCGACAGCGTCAAGCGCGAACTCGCCAAGGGCTCGCCCGAAGATCTCAAGCAGCAGACCGCGGCGTACCGGGAAACGCTGGACACCCTGCGCCAGCTGGTGCCCGAGAAGGGTGAAGTGCCCGGCCTGATCGACGCGATCTCGACCCGCGGCAAGATTCGCGGGGTTCACCTCGCGGTCTTCACCCCGGAGCCGGTCGAGAACGGGCCGTCACCGTTCGATACCTACAAGTACCGCTTGTCGGTCATCGGGCACTACGACCAGATCGGGGAGTTCCTCACCGACGTCGCCGGGCTGCGCCGGATCATCGTGCCGATCAACATCTCGCTCATCGCGGCCAACCCGGCATCGGCTCGCGCCCTGGGCGATACCTCGAAGGCGATGCTGGAGGCCCGATTCCAGGTGAAGACGTTCGTGAAATCGGGCGGGCAGGAAGGAGGCCCCCGGTGAGCAGATCTCTCGGAGGCGCCGCGCTGCTGCTGGCGGCCCTGGCCGGGTGCGGTGGCGGGGGGGCGAGCGCGGGTACGCCCGCCAATCCCGCGGCCGGGCTGGTGGAAGACGAGACGCCCGCCGCGGGGCAGAGCAAGGCGCCCGCCGCGCCGGCCGGAGCCCAGGCACCCAAGATCGATCCCTCGCTGATTCCGGCTCCCGGAGCGCCGGTGGGGCGCGAGACCTATTCCTACAGCGGCGGGTCGCGCGACCCGTTCGTTTCGGTGCTGGAGGGAACCGGCATTGGCCCCGAGCTGGCCGACCTGGACCTGGTCGCCATCTCCTATATCGAGCGGACGCCGTCGGCCAGCGTCGCCGTACTCAAGGATCGCATCACCGGCAAGCGCTACAACCTCCGCGAAGGAGAACGCGCGGGGCGTGCACGCGTTTCTGATATCGGGCCCAAGGACGTGACCTTCACGTTCGATGACTACGGAACTCAGCGTCAGATGACGCTGTCGCTCCGCAAGCGGGAGGACATTACGCCATGATCCGTCGTTCCTGGTCACTCCTCGCGGGCATCATGCTCGTGGGGCCCCTCGGCAAACCGCTACCGGCACCCCGCGATGGAGAAGTCCGCGCGGTCAGCCTGGTGCCTTCCACGGGTCGTGCCGAGCTCGTCGTGCAGGTCCAGGGCGGGGTGGAGGTGTCCGATCGGACCCTGACCGACCCCAACCGCATCGTGCTCGACCTGACGGGAGCGACGCTGTCGCCCGACGTCATGCGATCGGGCTACGACGGCGTCAAGCGGGCCGGCGTGCTCAACGTGCGGGTCAGCCAGTACACCCCGACGGTCGTGCGCATCGTGCTGGACGTGGAGCGCCTGGTTCCCTACCGCGTCGAACGCGGTCCGGACGCCGTTCGCGTGTCGTTCGGCTCGGAGCAGGGCTTCCTGGCCTGGAACGGCCCCTCCGCGGTCGCCGCCGAGCCGATCCCGGTCGAGCTGCCGGTGCGGGCCGCGCCCGCGCCGGCACCGCTGAAGGTGCAGGTGCGCACCGGCCAGCGGATTTCGGTGAGCTTCAACAACGCCAGCATCGAGGACGTGATCAGTCTCTTCCAGCGTGTCAGCGGCAAGTCGATCATCCTGGGCAAGGACATCAAGCGCACCGTCACGGCCGAGATCAACGATCAGCCCTGGCCCGAGGCGTTCAACGCCATCCTGGCGGCGCAGGGGCTTTCCGCCGAAGAAATGCAGGGCGGCATCATCCGGGTCGACGCGCCGCAGAACCTCGCGGAAATCGACTCCCTGGAGCCGCGCGAAACCCGCATCGTCCGGGTCAACTACGCCCGGGTGGGTGAGCTGGTCGGTTCGCTCAAGGGCGTGATCAGTAAGCGCGGGGCGGCCACTGCCGACACCGCGACCAACTCGATCATCGTCACCGACACCAAGACCAACATCGACAACGTGGTCGATTTCGTCACCCAGCTCGACCTGCGGCCCAAGCTCGTCTCGATCCAGGCGAAGATCATCTTCGTCGACCGGACCGACCTCGAGCAGCTGGGCTTCAAGTACGACATCGGCAGCCGCACCCAGTTCTACAACTCCGTGGTGGGGCGCCCCGATCCGGCCACCGGCGGCACCAAGCCGTACCCCGGCGCCATCAACATCGTCGACCTCGGCGGCAACCAGCTCGCGGCCGTGGGCAACGCCACCTCGGTGATCACCTCGCCCGCCATCGACCTGATGTTCTCGACGGCCATCGGCGGGTTCTCCTTCACCAGCTTCCTGCAGGCACTGGAGACCGCCGAGCTGTCCGACGTGCAGGCGGAACCCACCATCACCACCCAGGACAACAAGCAGGCGACCATCCGGGTAGGTGAAGACATCCCGGTGCGGGTGATCGACGTGGCCTCCACTCAGGCTTCCGCCGGAACCGTGGCGCGCGCCAATGTGCAGTTCCGCGAGACCGGCATCAAGCTGCTGGTCACCCCCCACGTGACCAACGACGGCCAGATTTCGCTGGATCTGGCGACCGAGCGGTCCAGCCTCCAGACCCTCACAGCGGCCGACCTCGGCTTCATCATCGCCAAGCAGGAAACCAAGAACCAGCTGCTGGTGGCCGACGGCGAGACCGCCGTCATCGGTGGGCTCACGGTCACCACGGTCGAGAAGCTCCGTTCCGGGATCCCGCTGCTGTCCGCGCTCCCCCTGATCGGCAAGCTGTTCAGCTTCTCGAGCACCCGGGAAAACCGCAAGGATCTCATCATCCTGGTGACGCCAAGAGTCCTGGGCGACGCCGGCTCCTCGGCGGTGCCGCCGCAGTTCTGATCGCCGCTTTGCCAGGTGGTATTATTAGGAGGCCCGGTGCGAGCCGGGCCTCGTTGTTTGTGGCTGGGTGAGCTAACAGCCAACAGCCCACGGCCAACAGCAAAGGCGAACGTGCGACTGCGATTCACCACCGCGGGCGAATCTCATGGCAAGGCCCTTGTCGTCATTGTCGAGGGCCTCCCGGCAGGATTGCCCGTGGCGGCGACCCAGGTGGACCATCAGCTGGGCCGGCGGATGCAGGGATACGGGCGGGGCGCGCGCATGAAGCTGGAGCAGGACCGGATCGAGTGGCTGTCCGGGGTGCGGGCCGGCGAGACCATCGGCTCGCCGGTGGCCATGCTGGTACGCAACCTGGACTGGGCCAATTGGGAAGACGTGATGGCCGCGGAAGGGACCCCGGGCGATCTGCGGCGGCGACGGGTCACCCGCCCGCGGCCCGGACACGCCGATCTGGTCGGGGTGCTCAAGTACGAGCGGCTCGATGCCCGGGACATCCTGGAGCGCGCCAGCGCGAGGGAAACCGCGGCGCGGGTGGCCGCCGGCGCCCTGGCCCGGCGGCTGCTCGAGGAGTTCGGGGTCGAGATCGGCAGCCACGTGGTTTCGCTGGGGGGCATCGCTTCCGAGCCCGCCACTCCGCTGCCCGCCCCGCTCAACGAGGCGGCCGATCGCTCGGCGGTCCGCGTGCTCGACCCGCGGGCGGAAGCGGCGATCGTCGCGCGCATCGATGCGGCGAAGCAGGCCGGTGATACCCTGGGCGGCGAAATCGAGGTGGTGGCGCGCGGCGTCGTGCTCGGACTCGGCAGCCACGCAAGCTGGGACCGCAAGCTGGACGGCCGCCTGGCCGGGATGCTGATGTCCATTCCGGCCGTCAAAGGCGTGGAGATCGGCATGGGGTTCCAGGCCGCGCGGGTCCCCGGATCCGCGGTACACGACGCGATCGAGGCCGATGCCTCGGGTGGCCCCGCGGTGGACCCCAGGGGCGGGTTCCGCCGGCGCAGCAACAACGCCGGCGGAGTGGAAGGCGGGATGACCACCGGGGAGCCGCTGGTGGTGCGGGTGGCGATGAAGCCGATTTCTACGCTGATGTCGCCGCTCAAGACGGTCGACCTCTCCACCGGGGGGTCCGCCAATGCGCAAAGCGAGCGCTCCGACGTCACCGCCGTGCCGGCCATGGGGGTGATCGCGGAGGCGCTGGTGGCGCTGGTGCTGGCCGATGCCATGCTGGAGAAGTTCGGCGGCGATTCCCTGGCCGAGCTGCGCCGCAACTACGACGGCTACGTGGCGGGGCTGGGTCACCGCTGGAAAGAGCTGCAGAGCGGCGGTCCGGCGCCGGAGTCGTGACCCGGCACCTCATCCTGGTCGGGCTGCCCGGCGCGGGAAAGACCACCGTGGGCCGGCGCGCCGCGGAAATGCTCTCCGCAGACTTCACCGATATCGACGAGACCGTCGAGGCCGAGACCGGGCACTCGATCGCCGCGATCTTCGCGGAGTCGGGCGAAGCGGAGTTCCGCCGCCTGGAGCGCGCCGCGATGGATCGCGCGCTGGCCCGGCCGCCGCACTTGATCGCGGCGGGTGCCGGGTGGATCGCGCAACCCGGAAACTTCGACACCGCGGTGGCCGCCGGGGCGAGCGTGCTCTACCTGCGGATCTCCACCGAGGCGGCGGCCGGGCGCGTGGGCCGCGATCAGAGCCGCCCCCTGCTTGCCGGCGGGGATCCCTCGGCCCGACTCCGCGGCCTGCTCCGGGAGCGGGAGCCCTGGTATCGCAAAGCCGATTACGAGGTGGCCGCCGACGCGGACGTGGAGACGGTGGCCGCGCGGGTCGTCGAGCTCGCCGCGCAGCCTCCCGCCGGCTGAGCGCCGGCGCTGCTCCCCTATCATTCACCCCATGAACACGCTGCACGCGACAGTGATCGGTGGGGGCCTGGCCGGCTCCGAAGCGGCATGGGCGCTGGCCAACCGCGGGGTCAGCGTCACCCTGCATGAGATGCGTCCCGCGGTCGGTACGCCCGCCCACCAGACCGGCCGGCTCGCCGAGCTGGTCTGCAGCAACTCCTTCAAGTCGGTGGAAACCACCAACGCCCACGGCCTGCTCAAGGCCGAGCTCCGGCTGCTGGGAAGCCTCCTGCTCGAATGCGCCGACGCGGCGCGGGTGCCGGGCGGTGCCGCACTGGTGGTGGACCGGGAGGTGTTTTCCGGCGGCGTGGACGGGCGGATCCGGGCCCACCCGGGTATCCGGGTGGTGCCCGGCGAAGTGACCGAGCTGCCGGCCCCGGGAATTGTCGCGACCGGCCCGCTTACCTCGGAGCGGCTGGCCGCCGCCATCGCCGCCCGGCTGGGAACCGAGTCGCTCGCGTTTTACGATGCGATCGCGCCG
>Ga0255312_1000049_pt1 | contig 17007 bp, 18 predicted proteins | sample EtOH5_T0_E5_meta_FD_202081 | JGI IMG/M metagenome (GOLD analysis project Ga0255312, IMG submission 202081) | Sandy soil microbial communities from University of British Columbia, Vancouver, Canada - EtOH5_T0_E5 | ecosystem: Engineered > Artificial ecosystem > Sand microcosm > Unclassified ...
CGGGATCGACGTCGGCCTGTTCACGCGCGGCACGGCGTCCATCGTCAAGCTCAGGAGCCACGTCGACGACCGCAATCAAAGCGGCACGATCTTCAGCCGCGATTGCCCCGAATTTCATCTTGAGCTGGCGTCGGGGAATCAACTTGTGGTCCTTGCCAACCACCTCAAGAGCAAGGGTTTTGGGACGCCTGCCGTGTCCAACGCCCGCCGCAAGGCGCAGGCGAAACGGGTGAAAGAAATCTACGACGGTCTGCGCGCTGACGGCGTGGCGAACATCGCCATCGTCGGCGACTTCAATGACACGCTCGACAGCAATCCACTCAGCCCGCTCGTCGGTCAGGGTTCGGACCTCAGAGACGTCAGCGCGTTCCAGGGATTCGCCGACGGCGGGCGGCCGGGCACCTTCGGCTATTGCACCGCAAGCAACAAGATCGACCACATTCTGTTGTCGCCGGCATTGTGGCCGAAGATCACCGCGGGCGGGATCGATCGGCGCGGCGCATGGGGCGGCAAGAAAGGCACGCTGTGGCCGCACTTCCCGGAGGTGACCAACGTCAACCAGGCGGCATCGGATCATGCCGCCGTCTGGGTCGACCTAGCGATTTGACGGTCGCCCGAGGGAGTCGCTGACGGCGGCCCCTCGGACAAGCTATCGCCTCTCAGTGAGCAGAGTCGGGATGTCCCCCGGACATTCCGATCTGCTCACTCCCATTCGATCGTGCCGGGGGGCTTGCTCGTGTAGTCGTAGACGACGCGGTTGATGCCGGGGACTTCGTTGACGATGCGGGTCGCCACGCGGCTCAGGAACGCGGCGTCGAACGGGTAGATGTCGGCGGTCATGCCGTCGACGCTGGTCACGGCGCGCAAGCCGCAGACGTTGTCGTAAGTGCGGAAATCGCCCATCACCCCGACCGTGCGCACCGGCAGCAGCACCGCGAACGCCTGCCAGATGGCGTCGTACAGCCCGGCGTTGCGGATCTCCTCGAGGTAGATGGCATCGGCCTTGCGCAGGATGTCGCAGCGCTCCTCGGTGACCTCGCCGGGAATGCGGATCGCGAGGCCCGGCCCAGGGAACGGGTGGCGCTCGACGAACGCCTCGGGCAGCCCGAGCTCGCGGCCGAGCACCCGCACCTCGTCCTTGAACAATTCGCGCAACGGCTCGACCAGCTGCATGTTCATCCGCTCGGGCAGTCCGCCGACATTGTGGTGGCTCTTGATCGTCACCGACGGCCCGCCGGTGAACGACACCGATTCAATCACGTCCGGGTAGAGCGTCCCCTGGGCGAGGAAATCGGCGCCGCCGACCTTGGCCGCTTCGGCCTCGAAGATGTCGATGAAGGTCTTGCCGATGAACTTACGCTTGGCCTCGGGCTCGGTGACACCGGCGAGCCCGCCGAGGAAATCGGCGCTCGCATCGACGTGGACCAGCGGGATATTGTAGCTGTTGCGGAACAGGCTGACGACTTGTTCCGCCTCAGCCAGCCGCATCAAGCCGTGGTCGACGAACACGCAGGTCAGTTGCTCGCCCACCGCTTCGTGGATCAGCACCGCCGCGACCGCGCTGTCGACCCCGCCCGACAGCCCGCAGATCACTTTGCCCTTCCCGACCTGGGCGCGGATCTCGGCGATCTTGGCGTCCTTGAAGCTGGCCATCGTCCAGTCGCCGACGCAGCCGCACACGTGGCGCACGAAATTGGCGAGCAACTTGGCGCCGTCGGGCGTGTGCACGACCTCGGGATGGAACATCATCGAGTAGAAGCGGCGCTGTTCGTCGGTGGCGATGGCGTAGGGCGCGCCCTCCGACCTGGCGACGATTGCGAAGCCTTGCGGGAGTTTCTCGACGCGGTCGCCGTGGCTCATCCACACCTGGTGCTTCTCGCCGACGTGCCACAGCCCGTCGAACAGGGCGCTCTCGGCGATGATGTCGATAAACGCCCGCCCGAACTCGCGGTTGTCGGACGCCGCCACTACCCCGCCCAATTGGTGAGCCATGGTCTGCTGGCCGTAGCAGATGGCGAGCATCGGCACGCCGGCGTCGAACAGATGCTGCGGCGCGCGGGGGCTGTCGTCCCACATCACCGACGACGGCCCACCCGACAGGATGATGCCCTTGGGGCTAAGCCGCTCGAACGCCTCGCCCGCCGCGTTGAACGGCGCGATCTCCGAATAGACCCCCGCCTCGCGCACCCGCCGCGCGATCAGTTGGGTCACCTGGCTGCCGAAGTCGACGATCAGGATGGTTTCGGAGGGCTGGAGGCTCATGGCAGGCCGATAGCCGTTCTGCGCCGCGAGTAAAGTTCAGCGGCCCTACTTGACCGTTTCGCCGCTCGCCGGCTGCGCGGCCTCGCGATCGCGCGCGAATTGCTCGACGAGCTTGAACTTCTGGATTTTGCCCGAGCCGGTCAGCGGCCATTGCTCGACCCACACCCAGTGCCGTGGGGTCTTTTGCGGCGACAGCCGTGCGCGGATGAACGCCTTCAATTCGTCGGGCTCCGGGCGGCGGCTGCCGCTGGGCCGCATGAAGCAGGCGACCTGCTCGCCGTAGACCGGGCACGGGACGCCAATCACCGCGACTTCGCCGACATCCTCATGCTCGAGCATCGCGTTCTCGATCTCCGCCGGGAACAGATTCTCGCCGCCGCGGATGATCATTTCCTTGACCCGCCCGGTGATCGCCAGATAGCCGCGCTCGTCCATCCGTCCGAGGTCGCCGGTGTGGAGCCAGCCGTCCCCATCGATCGCTTTGGCGGTCGCTTCCGGATTGTCGTTGTAGCCGACCATCACATGATAGCCGCGGGTGCAGATTTCGCCTTGCTCGCCGACGGGCAGCACCGCGGCGGTCTTGGGATCGAGGATCGCGACGTCGATGTTGGGCAGCGGCTGGCCAATTGTCCCGGTGAGGTCCGCCAGGGCGTCGTCGTGCCGGGCCATGGTGATCGCCGGCGAGCATTCGGTCTGCCCGTAGACGATCTGCACCGTCGGGCCGAACACCGCTTTCACCCGGTTGATCAGCTCGGGCGCGACCATCGCCCCGCCCGACATGATGCGCCGGAACGAGGACACGTCGCGGCCGCTGCGGACCGCTTCGTCGACCAGCGCCACGAGCATCGTCGGGACGCCGAGCAGGAATCCGGGCCGCTCGCGCTCGATCACCTTCACGATCATCGCCGGATCGAACATCGGCGCCAGCAGCATGGTCGCGCCGGCGTCGATGATGCCGAGCACGCAGATCGCGCAGCCGGTGGTGTGGAACAGCGGCATGTTGTGCATGAACACGTCGCCGGGGCCGAGCCCGAGGCGGGCCATCACGTCGCGCGCATTCTGGACCAGGCCGTGATGGTGGAGCAGCGCGCCCTTGGGGAAGCCGGTCGTGCCCGACGTGTACTGGATCTGCGTCACGTCGCCGGGCGCGACCGCGGGCAGCGCGCCGCGATCCTCACCGTCGAACAGCGCCACGTGATCGGTTAGGAGGATGCGATGGCGGATCGCCGGGAGTTCGGCGCAGGCATCTTCCGCGATCGCTTTCAGCGGGCTGCCCCGAAACTCCTCGACACAATAAACGGCCTCGGAACGCGATTGCTCGAGGACATATTTGAGCTCGCGCTTCTGGTAGGCCGGGTTGACCGTGACCAGCGTCACTCCGGCCAGCGCGCAGCCCAGTTCGAGCAGCACCCATTCGGGAAGGTTGTTGGCGTAGACCGCGATGCGGGCGCCCGGCGGATGGCGGCTGGCCAGCGCGCGGCCGAGCCGCCCGGCGTCGGCCAGCAATCGGGCGTAGGTCCAGCTGCGGCCAATCGCGCCATCGCTACCGACTTCCTTCAGCGCGACGGTGTCGGCATGCGCCCGGGCCTGGCGGCGCAGCAGGTCGCCGATCGTTATCGGCTCGACCGGACCGTCGCGCACCGCCGGAAAACAGGATTCGGTCAGTGATATGCCAACCATGCCGGCCCCCCATCGCCTGCTACACGCAGACTGCGCCGCACCGGCGCCGGCGTCAAAGATTGTTTAAGCCTGGGGCTTGGCGCGGAGCGCGACTTCACAAATCACGCGGAGCTCATTGAGCCGCGCGATGCTCGCCGAATTGGCGGGCGCGCCATTGTCCATCGTTTCCGCCAGCACAGTCAGCGTCTGGACGGCGAGGTCGAGACTTTGCAGCTCGGTGCCATGCTCGGTGACCAGCGCAGGATCGCTGGCTAGCGCATCGCCGAGCAACTCGAGCAGGCGGGAAACTTGCCGGAGATCGTCGGCCATCGGGAGAGCCTGGCGAGCCTGGCGAGCCTCGCGACTGGCGGCGGCGGCGGGGAGCGGAACGGCGCCGGCCTTGACCATCGCGACCGCGCGGTCGACGCGCCGCTGTTCGTGATTGACCGGATTGGTCATCCAGTCCTGGACCGAGATTTGCGACGAGAAGTGCAGCCCGCAACGGCGTTCGGTGCACCAGGTCACGTGACCCTGGACGCGAAGGCGCCCGCGGGAGAGCGTGACCGGCGTGCCGACCGCGGGCAGCAGCGAGGTTTCAACCTGCGCCCCGGCCGCCGACAAGTCGCGGATCTTGACCGGCGTCGCAACGTCGGCCGCGTGCAGCGTCGCGGCCATGAACAGGTTCCTGCGGGTCTCGGCGCGCACCTCGGTTGCGCCATCGGCACTACGATCTGGGTGTAAGTTTTCCTGCATGCCGCCCGCTCGTTTGCGCCGGCATCAGCCATGCCCCGATGAAGCTTAAGCGGCTACTGCGATTGCCGCCAATTTGGATGCATTTCGGTCGGTCTGAGACGCGTCCGCGCGTAGCAACCGAAAAATGCGCGGGAACCGTGAGGCTCCCGCGCATCTTCACTTGCGTCAATGTGCCGATCGCTCAGTAGCGGCGGTTGATGTCGACGTTGCGGACGTAACCACGATAATCGACGTCGCACCGGAACGTCAGGTCGGGCTGGTAGCCGTAGCCGAGAGCGCCATAGGCGCCGACGCCGTACGGACCGTAACCGCCGGCCATCCTGCCGCTACTGGCCAGGCCGCGCACGCGCACGCTGCTGCGGCGCGGAATGACCTGCGTCACGCTCACCACTCGGCCGCTGGTATTGGTGCCGAGCACGGCGCCGAGAATGCCGCCTATGCTCGAGCGGTTGTACAACCGGTTCTGGACCGCGGCCGCGCAACGCTGGGCCGCGACTTCGGTATTCATGCCGTAGCCGTAGCCGTAGCCGTAGCCATAGGGGGCGGCATAGCCGTATTGCGCGGCCGACGGGGCCGCCGCCGCAAGCGCCGCGAAGCCGGCGCCGCCGGCGAGGATTTTCATGAACGTTTTCATGGTCGATCTCCTTGAGATTCAGTCCATCGCGGGCACAACGCGCGGACCGCCGGATGCGGACCTCCGCTCGTCGCGCCGAACCGGCGTCCGGTCGCGCGTGCGACTTGCGTCAATCAAGGCAAAAGTGGCGCGATTCCAGTGACTTGGCACAAAGAATGCGCGGGAACCCCGGGGCTCCCGCGCATCCATTTGTCCGACGGTGAATCGGCCTAGTAGCGGCGATAACCGTAGTTGCTGTAGCCGTAGGCATTAGGGTTGCGATCAATCTTGAGCGTCCGGATGTAGCCGCGATAATCGACCTCGCAGAGGAATTTGAGGTCGCCGGCCTGCTGGCCGTAACCGTAGCCGCCACCGTAGCCGCCGTAGCCGCCACCGTAACCGGAGTTGATGCCGCTGGTGGCAACGCCGCGGACCTTGAAGATGCCGCCGCTGTGCATGTCGGCGTGGGTAATGCCGAGCACGCGCCCGCCGCCATAGCCGCCGCCATAGGCACCATAACCGGCGCCGCCGTAGCCGCCGTAGCCGCCATAGCCGTAACCGCTGTTGCCATAGCCTCCGTAGCCGCCGTTGAGGCGCTGCTCGACCGCGGCCGCGCACTGCTGGACGGCGACCCGGCTGTTGGCATTATAGCCATTGTAGCCGTAGCCGCCGAGCACCTGGTTGAGCACCTGGCCGATGACGTTGCCGCCGGTGCCAGGATAGCCGTAACCGTAACCGTATTGAGCGGCCGCGGGCGCCGCACTGGCCAGCGCGGCGATTGCAACGCCGCCCGCCAGGATCTTCGAAACAGCCTTCATGGCCACTCTCCTTGTTCCTAACAAAGTTAGCCGCCCAAACGCACGGCGACTCGGTTGAGGTTCCTAAAAGCGGTGCGCTGCACAATCGCTGAATAATGCGTTTGCTGGCGTTCAGCAAAATCGCGACAAGCGACTGAATTCAATGGCTGAACCGGCGAACGTTTCGACGCCGGAAAACGGCGGTTCACGCCGACTGCGCGAAGCTCCACGCGGCCCGCGCCAGGGTTGGCACCTTGGCCGCGATCTCGGCGGCATTGGCGTGCGAAGCCGTGCCGTCGATCAGCCGCTTCTTGATGCCCTGGACGATCCCCGCGAGGCGGAACAGATTGTAGGCGAAATACCAGTCGAGCTTGGCTCCAACCGGCACGCCCGACCGGTTGGAATAGCGCCGCACGATCTCATCCAGTGACGGGATCCCGAGCGCCTCGAGGTCGAGCCCGCCCAGCCCCGCGCCGCCGTCGGCCGGCAGCACCCATTGCATCGCCAGGTAAGAGAAATCCGCCACCGGATCGCCGAGCGTCGCCAGCTCCCAGTCGAGCACCGCGGTCAGCGTGCCGTCGCCGTCGAACACGACATTGTCGATGCGATAGTCGCCGTGGACGATCGAGGTGCGCGACTGCTCGGGAAGAGTCTCCGGCAGGAACGATATCAGCCGCTCCATCTCGGGCACATAATCGGTCTGCGAATCGCGATACTGGCGGGTCCAGCGCGCCACCTGGCGGTCGAAATAATTGCCCGGCTTGCCGAAATCGCCGAGCTCCGCGGCTTGCGGGTCGATGGCGTGCAGGTCGCCAAGTGTGTCGATCAGCTGGTCGTACATCCGCCGCCGCGTCGCGGGGTCGAACTCGGGCAGCGCGCCGTTGGCGTAAGGCCGCCCCTTCGCCAGCTCCATGACGTAGAAGATCGCGCCAATCACGTCCGCGTCGCTGCAAAGGGCCAGTGGCCGTGGCACCGGAAACGCCAGCGGATGCAGCGTCGACAGCAAGCGATACTCGCGGTCGACCGCATGCGCCGAGGGCAGCAACTGCCCGAACGGCTTGCGGCGCAGGACATAATCGCCCGACACGGCGCTGATCTTGTAGGTGGGGTTGGATTGGCCGGACGGGAATTTCACCAGCTCGAAAGGCGGCGTGAAACCCCCGACATTCGCCTCAAGCCACTTGCCCAGTGCGTCCTCGTCGAGAGGCGGATCGCTCATGCGTGCTTCTTATATTCTTGTCTCGCGATCGCCCGCCGGTGGACCTCGTCGGGCCCGTCGGCGAGGCGCAGCGTCCGCACCGACGCGTACGCGCGCGCCAGCCCGAAATCCTCGGACACGCCGGCGCCGCCGTGCGCCTGGATCGCGTCGTCGAGCACCTTCAGCGCGGTGCGCGGCGCGGCGACCTTGATCATCGCGATTTCGCCCTGCGCCGCCTTGTTGCCGACGCGGTCCATCAGGTCGGCGGCCTTGAGGCACAGCAGGCGAGTCATCTCGATGTCGATGCGGGCGTCGGCGATGCGCTCCTCCCACACCGACTGCTCGGACAAGCGCTTGCCGAACGCGGTCCGCGACAGCAGCCGTTTGGTCATCGCCTCCAATGCTTCCTCGGCGACTCCGATCATCCGCATGCAATGATGGATCCGCCCCGGCCCCAAACGCCCCTGAGCGATCTCGAACCCGCGGCCCTCGCCGAGCAGCATGTTCGACGGCGGCACATGCACGTCCTTCAATTCGACTTCCATGTGACCGTGCGGCGCGTCGTCGTAGCCGAACACGGGCAGGTGGCGGACGACCTCGACGCCGCTCGCGTCCATCGGCACCAGGATCATCGACTGCTGCTGGTGGGTCTTGGCTTGCGGATCGCTCTTGCCCATGACGATCGCCAATTGGCAGCGCGGGTCGCCGGCCCCGCTCGACCACCATTTGCGGCCGGTGACGACATATTCGTTGCCGCGCATTTCGATCCGGCACTGGATGTTCGTGGCGTCGGATGACGCCACTTCGGGTTCGGTCATCAGGAACGCCGAGCGGATGGCACCGTCCATCAGCGGTTTCAGCCATTGCTCCTTCTGCTCAGCCGTGCCGTAGCGGTGCAGCACTTCCATGTTGCCGGTGTCGGGCGCCGAGCAGTTGAACGCCTCCGACGCCCACGGGATTCGCCCCATCTCCTCGGCGCAGAACGCATATTGCAAATTGGTCAGGCCGGGACCGTCGAACTTGAAGCTGTCGTCGACGTGCGCGGCGCCATGGCTCGGCGGCATGAACAGGTTCCACAAGCCCGCGTTGCGCGCGCGCTCCTTGAGTTCCTCGATCACCGGCAGCACTTTCCAGCGGTCGCCTTGCGCCTGCTGCGCGTCATAGTCGGCGACCCGCGGGCGGACCTCGGTGTCCATGAATGCCTTGACCCGGTCGCGCCACTCGACGTCGGTGGGTGACAGGTTGAAATCCATGGCGCGGCTCCGGATGGCGTGGCAGCTATATCAGCGGCAACTCACTTAGGGGAGCGAGCATGGGCACAGGGCGCCTCGGCGGCAAGGTCGCGATCGTAACCGGCGCCGCGTCGGGCATCGGCCTCGCCGCCGCCGATCTGTTTCGGCGCGAGGGCGCGACGGTGGTCGGCGCCGATATCGCCGTGGCCAAGAGCGTGATCCGGGCCGATGCCGGCCGCGAGGAGGACGTACGGGGGCTCGTCGAACACGCGGTTTCAGAACATGGCGGGCTCGACATATTCTTCGCCAACGCCGGCATCTCGGGCGGCCTCGCCTCGATCTTCGAGCAGAGCGCCGAGGACTGGGCGGAGATCCTGCGCGTCAATTTGATCGGGCCGTTCCTGGCGATCAAGCACGCCGCGCCGGCCTTGAAGGCGCGCGGCGGCGGGTCGATCATCTGCACAGCCAGCGTCGCCGGCCTGCGCTCGGGCGCCGGCGGCGCGGCTTATTCGGCGGCCAAGGCCGGAGTCATCAACCTCGTGCAGACCGCCGCGCAGCAGCTTGCCGGCACCGGCATCCGCGTCAACGCGATCTGCCCGGGGCTGATCGAGACCGGCATGACCGAGCTCATCTACCAAGCGGCGCGCGAGAAAGGCGTCGCCGACCGGATCGGCGAATTGAACCCGTTGCGCCGCGGCGGCGAGCCGATCGAGATCGCCCAGGCGGCGCTGTTCCTCGCCTCGGACGAATCCTCCTACGTCAACGGCCAGGCGCTGGTCGTCGACGGCGGCCTGTCGAGCAGCCATCCCACCGCCCGCCGCTTCGACATCCGGGCGGAGTGACTGTCATGCGCCTGTTGCCAAACCTCGTTGCCGGGGCAAAAAGCGCCGGACATTTGCGTGGTGCGCAGAAACAGTGACGCCGGACTATTACGCCGCCTTGGGACTGTCCCCGACGTCGGAGGACGTGGTGATCCGCGCCGCCTACAAGGCGCTGATGCGCCGCTACCATCCGGACGGCAATCCGTCCGCCGAGGCGGCCGCGCGCACCCGCGCCATCAACGCCGCCTACGCGGTCCTGAGCGATCCCGGCCGGCGCGCCGAATACGACCAGTCGCGCGCCGTCGGAACCTGGGTGGACATCCCGCCGCGGCCGCTGTCGGGCCTGCCGAGCGGGCTGTTCGCGGCAGCGGCGATGCTGCTGGTGCTGGTGGTGGCGCTCCTAGTCGTGTGGTCGCCGCTGCCGATGCTCGACCCGCCGGACCGGCGGGCCCCGGCTGAGGGCCGCAGGATGGCGGCTGCCGATCCGCCACTTCTCCCCGAGGTCAGCCATCCGGCGGACCAGCCGTCCGCGCCACCCGCTCCGGCCGAAGCACCCGTGCCGAACGTGCAGCTCGATCACCCGCCGCCGGCAATCGCGCCGCCGCCCACACCACGGCATCGCCCGGCACCCCGGCCGCAGCTCGCTGTGGCCAGGCCGACGCCTCCAAAACCCGCGCGCGCCAAGCCGACCCCCGTTCCCCAGCAAGCGGTCGCAGAAGCCAAGCCGAGCTTCAGCTGCCGCGTCGCCAGCACGCGCGGGGAAATCGCCGTGTGCAAAAGCGCCAACCTCGCCATTCTCGATCGCCAGCAGGCGTTGCTCTACAGCCAGTCGCTGGGCCGCGCCGACGCCGCCAAGCGGGCGCGCCTCGTCAGCACCGGCGAGCGCTTCCTCGCCCGCCGCGACGGATGCCGATCGGTGGAGTGCGCCAGCGCCGCCTACCTCGCCCGGATGCGCGAGGTCAGCGAGATCATGAGCGGCCAGGGCGGCCACCCCTAGTCGCCGCGGCGGGTCGACCAGTCCTGGTCGCCGTCCACCTCGGCCGGGATCGGGCGCCCGCGCTCATCGGTGCTCGGGCGATAGCGGAAGCGTTTCATCACCAGCCGGCAGGTGGTCGCATCCAATTCGGCATTGCCGCTCGAGCGGGTGATCGTGCAGGCGGTCACCCGGCCGGCGACGCCGACGGTGAAGCGGAACTCGACGCGGCCCCCGATCCCCGCTGTCAGCGCGGCGCGGGGATAGTCGGACTGGCGGATCTCGCCCGACAGCCACTCGAGATCGGTGCCGCCCTCGCCGTTGCCGGTGCCGGTGCCCTGGCCGCCAGTGCCCCCACCGCTGCCACTGCCGACCGAGGTGCCGGTGCCGCTGTTGCCCCCCGGCGAGGCGGTCGGCGCCGCGGCGACGATCGGAGCGACCGGATTGGCGGCCCGGATGTTCGACGGCCCGGTCGATCCACCGGGCTTGTCAGGGGCGGCGGGTGGCGCCGCGGCGGCCCGCTCGGCCGGACGGGGCTTGGGCTCGACCGGGACCACCGGCACCGGCGGTGCGAGCTGGACGGCGATTAAATGGGTAACCGCGGCGGTCGACCGGCGGACCTCGACCGACAGGCCGTAGAGCAGCGCATAGGCCAGGCCGAGGTGAACCACGGCGACCGCGGCGATCGATCGCCAGCGGTCGCCGGGTCGCAGGAACCCGCGTCTTTCGAATTCGCCTAAGCCCAGTTCGTCCGTGCCAGGGCCGGCGGCGACCATTTCGTGCGCGGCACGGCGGCGATTAGCGGCAGCCGCGGCGCCTGGCGGTCATGCTGCGGTCGATAGCGCGGCCGGCAAGCGCGCCGCCGACGACTCCGGCGCCCACGCCAAGTATGCCGTGGCCAATGACCTGGCTGCCGACCACACCGCCGGCGACGCCGCCGGCGAGCAAGCCCGTGTTGCCCGGCGAACGGCGGCAGCGATAGATTCGGCCATGGTAATGATAATGGCGGTACTTGCGGACGTGCGCGCTCGCCGGATCCACGGTTATCGGATTGGCGAACGACACCGGCAGCAGCAGCGAGAAAGCGGTCAGGGGAAGCAGGATCTTGCGCATTGAAAACTCCTAAAACGACATTGTTCTGGGTGAGAAACGTCCGATGCTACGAATCGGGCTCACGATTACAAGGTCCACTTCGGTCACCAACGACAGGCCGTGGGGCCGCCGCGACGGATTAGCCCGCGCCGGATAGCCGATGGGTTGTCGTCGAGCCCGATCACGAAGCCCGCGAGTCGCGGCGCCCGCCGCGAGTCCTGAAACGCGACATGTCAACAATTTTTGAAACCGCTCCGCGGGCCGGGCGTTATTGCACCAAAGGCTTTTAAGAAAAGAGAAAAACCGTGACCCTGCGGACCCTGTTCCGCGGCGCGTCTGTTGCGCTGCTGTTTTCTGTCGCACCGATCGCCCTCGGTGCGCCTGCGGCAGCAGCTCCGCCCGCCGCGACCGAATCGCCCGAGCCTGTGCAATCCATCGCCGTGTCGGCAGCGGCGGTGTTCGGCGGCTCGTCGATCTATCCGACCCGCGGCCGCTACCTGCTGGTCGATGCCGCCTCGGCGCACCTGTACATGGTCGAGGACGGCGAAGTCCGCGATTCGATGCGGGTGATCGTCGGCAAGCCGACGACCCAGACCCCGACGCTGGCCAGCAAAATCTACTACGCGACCCTCAACCCCTATTGGAACGTGACCCCCGATCTGGTTCGCACCTTGATCGCAGTCAACGTGCTCAAGGATGGCCTCACCTACCTGAGCTCGCGCGGCTACCAGGTGCTCGACAGCTTCGACGAGGGCGCCCAGCCGATCGACCCGGCCACGGTCGACTGGAAGGCGGTCGCGGCCGGCCGCGCGACGGTCAAGGTGCGCCAGTTGCCCGGTCCCGCCAATTCGATGGGCCGGGTCAAGTTCGGCTTCCCCAACAACGACGGCGTCTACCTTCACGACACGCCCAAGAAAGAGCTGTTCGCGAGCGACGACCGCAGCATCAGCCACGGTTGTGTGCGTTTGGAGGATGCGCCGCGGCTCGCCCGCTGGCTGCTCGGCCGCGACCCCGGCGACTTCGGCAGCAGTCCCGAGGAAAACGTGCTGCTGCCCCAGGCGGTGCCGATCTACATCACCTATTTGAATGCGCCGGCCAACGCGCAAATGAGCTTCACCAGCGCCAGCCGCTAGGCTCAAGAACTCCAGCCGCTAGAGCTTAGGCCGTCAGGCGGTCTCGAGTTCTTCGCTCATCACCGGCCCCGAATCCTGGCCCTTCGCCGCAACATCGCGGTCGACGAACTCGATGATCGCGATCGCCGCGGCGTCCGAGGCGCGGATGCCGGCCTTGATGATCCGCGTGTAGCCGCCCGCGCGGCTCGCATAGCGCGGCCCGATGACGTCGAACAATTTGGTCAGCTGGGCGTCGTCCATCAGCCGCCCCTGCGCCAGCCGCCGGTTCGACAGCCCGCCCTTCTTGGCCAGCGTCACCAATTTCTCGACGTAGGGCCGCAGCTCCTTGGCCTTGGCGGTGGTGGTGGTGATCTGCTCGTGCTTGATCAGCGCCGCCGCCATGTTGCGGAACAAGGCGGTGCGGTGAGAGGAGGTGCGCTGCAGCTTACGATGGCCGACGCGATGTCGCATGATGTTCTCCGTTCGTCGGGGGACCGTGTCAGGTATCCCCAGCCAGGCGGCGCTCAGGGTGGCCGCCCACAAACCCATTCGTCATTCCCGCGAAAGCGGGAACCCAGACCTAGCGAAGCTTGGTGAGGGGGGCGCTCAACCCGATGGGGGCGTGAAAGTCAAGCCGAGCCTGCCCCCGGCGCGCAATCTGGCCGAGCCCGTTCGCCCATGGCATAGTCCGCCCTCGCGCGACGCCTGCGCGGCGCCAATGGGGGGCGGGGATGGACGAACAGACGCCGGACGGCTCGGGGGACGGCGCGGGGGAAGGCCCCGAGCCGCCGAAATTCTTCCGGAACATCAACGCCTGGATCGGCGGGCTCACCGGCGTCGTGATCGCGCTCGCTGGACTGTACTCGGCGATCGAGAGGTTCTGGCCCGACACGCCGGTCCAGTCGGCGGCGGAGCCGGCGGTCGACGCATCGGCAAACGCATCGACCGGGAACGAGGCGGACGAAGATGCCACGGCGGCGGCATTGCCGCTCAGCTACAAAGCGGTCGACGCGACCTTCGAAAAGACCGGGGGAATGTGGGTCTATACCCGCGGCGAAGAAGTGACCCGCTACCAGGAAGTGTCGCGGGACGACGGAAAGACGGTCGTCTTCGATCCCATGCGCAAGGTCTACGCGCGCTGGCCGAACGCCGGTGGAATGGTCGAGGAAAGCGCCGACAATCAGGCGTCGTGGTCCGATTCATTCGACGTCTGGGTGCCTGAAGCGGACGCAGCGGACGCGCCGGCCGGCTGACGAAAGAGGGCCGCCCTTCCGGACGGCCCTTCTTGTTCCTGAACTCGATCAAAGTACCACTTTGATCGAAGGGCTTTACCCCAGCATTTCCTGCTCGAGCTTCTTCGCCATTTCCTCGATGTTCTCGGGCGGCCATCCGGGGATGTCCATGCCGAGCCGCAGGCCCATCGAGGCAAGGACTTCCTTGATCTCGTTGAGGCTCTTGCGGCCGAAGTTCGGCGTCCGCAGCATCTCCGCCTCGGTCTTCTGGACGAGGTCGCCGATGTAGATGATGTTGTCGTTCTTGAGGCAGTTGGCGCTGCGAACCGACAGCTCCAGCTCGTCGACCTTCTTGAGCAGGTAGCGGTTCAACTGGTTGGTGTCGGCCTGGGCCTCGACCGGCATCGCCGCGGTGCCGCCCATCATCGCCGGCGCCGCGGTGCGGATCGCGCCCTCGTCGAAGTGGACGAACAATTGCAGCTGGTCCTGGAGGATCCGCGCCGCATAACCCAAGGCATCCTCGGGGGCGACGGTGCCGTCGGTCTCGATGGTCAGCGTCAATTTGTCATAGTCGAGCTCCTGCCCGACGCGGGTGTTCTCGACCTTGTAGGCGACCTGGCGGACCGGCGAGTAGAGCGCGTCGATCGGGATCAGGCCGATCGGTGCGTCGGCCGGGCGGTTGGCCTGGCTCGGCACATAGCCTTTGCCGACGTCGGCGGTGAGCTCCATGTTGAGCGTCGCGCCCTCGTCGAGGTGGCAGATGAGGAGGTCGGGGTTGGTGACCTCGATGTCGCCCGACGTGGCGATCATCCCGGCGGTGACGTCGACCGGGCCGGTCGCCGAAAGCTGCAGGCGCTTGGGGCCCTCGCCTTCCATCTTCAACGCGATCTGCTTGACGTTGAGGACGATGTCGGTGACGTCCTCGCGCACTCCGGTGAGGCTCGAGAACTCGTGCAGCACGCCCTCGATCTTGATCGAGGTGATGGCGGCGCCCTGGAGCGACGACAACAGCACCCGGCGCAGCGAGTTGCCGAGCGTCATGCCGAAGCCGCGCTCCAAGGGCTCGGCGACGAACGAGGCGCGGCGGCGGGCATCGCCCCCGATCCGGCGCTCGAGGCTGTTGGGCTTCTTGAGTTCCTGCCAGTTCTTTGCGTTTACGGCCATGTTCATCCCTTGGCAGTGCGAGGGCGGCTTGCGGCGCGGCCCTCTGGGTTAAATTCCTGTTCGATCCCGCGGCGCGTTCAAGCGCTACTGAAATTAGACCCGGCGGCGCTTGGACGGCCGGACCCCGTTGTGCGGGATCGGCGTGACGTCGCGGATCGAGGTGATCTGGAAGCCGACCGCCTGCAGCGCCCGAAGCGCGCTTTCGCGGCCCGATCCCGGCCCTTTGACTTCGACTTCCAAGGTCCGGACGCCATGGTCGGCGGCCTTCTTGCCGGCGTCCTCGGCCGCGACCTGAGCGGCGTAGGGAGTCGACTTGCGGCTGCCCTTGAAGCCCATCGTCCCGGCGCTCGACCACGCGATCGCATTGCCCTGCGCGTCGGTGATGGTGATCATCGTGTTGTTGAAGCTGGCGTTGACGTGCGCGACGCCGGCGGTGATGTTCTTGCGCTCCCGCCGACGGAGGCGCTGGGGTGCTTGAGCCATGGGTTCCTAAATCCTGTTCTTGAGTAGCGTATCGCATCCGTCCCCCGGACGGTTGCTCCCTTGCTACTTCTTCTTACCGGCGATCGGCTTGGGCTTGCCCTTGCGGGTCCGCGCGTTGGTGTGGGTGCGCTGGCCGCGGACCGGCAGGCCCTTGCGGTGGCGCAAGCCGCGGTAGCAGGCGAGGTCCATCAGGCGCTTGATGTTCATTGCCGTCTCGCGCCGCAAATCGCCCTCGACCTGGTGGTCGGCGTCGATCGCCTCGCGGATATGGAGGACTTCCTGATCCGTCAGGTCCTGGACCCGCTTCTCGGTGCCGATCCCGAGCTTGTCGGTGATCTGCTTGGCCGTGCTGCGGCCGATTCCGTGGATGTAGGTGAGCGCGATCTCGACGCGCTTGTTGGTCGGTATGTTTACGCCGGCGATACGGGCCATTCTCGATCCTCTGTTTAGCTCCACGGGCGGGATTATTCCGCGCCCATCTCCTCGCTAGTCACCCGCTTCCAAACGAAAAACCGACGGGCGCACGAATGCGCCGCCGGGAACCGGTTGATCGGGATGAGTTGCAAATAGGAATACAGGTCGGCCGAGTCAAGCGCCGGCGCGAAGGGAAACCAAGCGCGATTGCCGCGGCCGGGGCAGCCGGATACAGCCGCGCCCACGATGGAGCGGCTGACCCTCGACCAACCCCTGCCCGAGCGCCTGCGCGGAAGCATCGTCGCGCTCGGCAATTTCGACGGCTTCCACCTCGGCCACCAGGCGGTCGTCAGCCGCGCCGTCGCCCGCGGCCATCACGAGCGCCGCCCGGTGATCGTCGCCACCTTCGACCCGCACCCGGTGCGCTTCTTCAAGCCCGACGTGCCGCCGTTCCGCCTCACCAGCCTCGACCAGCGCGAGCGGCTGTTCGCCCATGCCGGCGCCGACGCGATGCTGGTGTTCCGCTTCGACGCCGGGCTCGCCTCGACCACCGCCGAGGACTTCGTCGCCGAGCTGCTGGCCAAGCGCGTCGGCGCGGCGGGCGTCGTCACCGGCGACGATTTCACCTTCGGCAAGGGCCGCGGCGGCAACGTCGAAATCCTTAGGACGCTCGGCGCCAAGGCCGGCATCGCCGCCGAAGCGGTCGCGCCGGTGCTGCTCGACGGGACCCGGATCTCGTCGGGCCGAATCCGCGAGGCGCTCGCCTCCGGCGACCCGGGGGCCGCGACCCGGCTGCTCAGCCGCCCGTTCGCGGTCGAAGCAATAGTCGAGCGCGGCGACGGCCGCGGGCACGAACTCGGTTGCCCGACCGCCAACGTCCGGCTCGGCGATTACCAGCGGCCTGCCTATGGCATATATGCCGTGCATGTGACCCTGGACGACGGCAGCGAATATCCAGGGGTCGCGAGCTTCGGCGTGCGCCCAAGCTTCCAGCCGCCAGTCGAATTGCTCGAGGCAAATCTGTTCGGCTTTGACGGCGACCTTTATGGCCGAACGATCGAGACTGCGCTTCATTTCTACATCCGGCCGGAGAGGAAGTTCGCCGATCTGTCGGTCCTCGCCGCGCAGATGCAAACCGATGCGGCAGAGGCGCGGAAGTTGTTGGCACTGCCAGAGTAATCGTCACCCTGAACTCGATTCAG
>Ga0255312_1000050_pt1 | contig 16894 bp, 23 predicted proteins | sample EtOH5_T0_E5_meta_FD_202081 | JGI IMG/M metagenome (GOLD analysis project Ga0255312, IMG submission 202081) | Sandy soil microbial communities from University of British Columbia, Vancouver, Canada - EtOH5_T0_E5 | ecosystem: Engineered > Artificial ecosystem > Sand microcosm > Unclassified ...
CGAACCGCGTCGAGCTGCGTCACCTTGTAGTCGTATGCGCCGATGCGCCGAGTCTCCGTCTTGAGCATGACGGAGGCTAGGACGTGCTAGTGCGCGTACTGCGAGTCGGCTAGTTGCCGCCGTGGAACTCTTTGAGGTTCGCGATGCGGATCTTCCACTGGCGCGGCGTCGCGGTCTTGTCGACCGATGCGTCCGGCGGCTTCGCGATCCACGAGGCGTCCCCGGCCAGCACCGTCGTGCCCTGGCGATCCTTCAGGAGGAAGGGACCGATGCCCGCGCCGTTCGGAGCGTTCTGGTCGAGGAGGAAGAGCGCCGAGAGGAGCGCGTTCGCGTCCGCGGTCTGCATGAGCGAGAGCGTGGCCGTCGCGCGATTGTCCTTCACCGCGACGCGCGTGACGCTGCCGTCGGTTCCGCACACGTCCGTGTACGCGTCGCTCTCGCGTTCGACCTTGATGACCTCGCCGTCCGCGTAGCCCTTGTTGATCGGGATGCCCGCGACGACGATCGTGTACTGCGTGGGGTCGTAATTCTTGGCGGACATGGTTCTTACGTGGTGAGGGAGCCAGCGATATCGAGCGTGTGGATTGCACCGGCGAGACGACCGCCGAACTTGACGCCGTTGAGCCGACGCGTGTTGCGCGTGGCAGGGTCGATGTCGGCGACCTTCGGCGCGGTCACGCTCGTCGTGCCCTTCACCAGGCCGCCCGCGTCGATGCCCGCTTCGAGCGCGCCGTCGATCTGCGACAGGAGGAGGTCGACGCCGTCGTCCGTGTACGCGACCTTCGCGTTGTTCGCGAGCGTGTTGAAGACGCGGAACTGCGCCTCGGCCGCGAGCCAGTCGATGAAGCGCGTGATGTCGAACCACTCGCCTGCGGCGGACTTGCCGAACTCGGTGATGTTGATCGACGACACTTGCTCGTAGACGTTGCCGTTCTTGTTGAGGATGGCCGTGCGCGCGCCCGCGGTGAGCGTGTCGACGGTGACGGTCGCGAGCGTCTTGTACGCCCACGTGTCCGAGCCCGGCTTCGCGACGAACTGCTTCCCCATCCACGCGGGGCCCGAGTACGAAAGGAGCTCGGCGCGGGAGTAGAGGCAGCCGGTGCGCGCGTACGCCGCCTGCTTCAGCGTGTACATGATGTCCGTCGTCGAGACGGAGTCTTCGCAGTCGTAGTCCGACGTGTTCGGCGAGAAGATCTTCTTGTTGGACTCGACGAAGAGCGCAGCGACGGCGATCTCGGCGGGCGACTGGGAGTCGAGCGCGAGGCCGTACCACTCCTTGTCCTCCGCGAAGATCGCGGTGAGGTCATCGTTCAGGCCCGTCGAGCCGCCCGGGTCCACCGTCTTGTCGCGGAGCTGGAGGTTCGTCGACCAGCCCTTCACGTTGAAGAGGACACCCGCGACTCCGCCCTGAGGCGTGATCGTGATCTTGTTCGTGCTCGACGTCGCGGCGACTTCGGCGAGCGCGTCGATGAGCGCCGCGATGGCCGTGGCGACCGTCGTGGTCGTAGCGCTCGCGAGGACCGTGTACGAGATGTCGTGGCCGGCGACGTTGAGCGCGTACGTGTGCCCTTCCGTCGCGTCGAGGCACGTGAGCTCGATGGTCTGAACGAGCTTGTGCAGCCGCTTGCCGACCTTGAAGTTCGTGACGGTCGGATTCTGCGCCTTGATCTTCGTCGCGCAGAGGACCGCGGGGTCGTCGACGGCGAAGCCGAAGTCCGTCATCTCCTTCACGGAGCCGAACGTGCGCACGCGCGTCGTGAAGGCGACCGGCACCTTCTGCGCGGCGATGAGGACGGTCCCAAAGCCGGGCTTGCTCGGCGTGTTCGTCGTCGCCGAGATGTTGATGGTGACGAGGTCGTCCAGGCTCATTCTTCAGCGAGGCTAGGGCCCCGAAACGTACTAACATCATGCGAGTTGTGTGCTCATGCTCTGGGCGTGCAGCCTTGTGCATCGTGTGGTGCCTCAGATCGAACGAATGACGGAAGGTGCCGTCCCTGCAAGAGGCGAAGCAACGAGAAGTCCGTTCAGAGATGGCGCGAGAAGAATCCGGAGAAAGTCTCCGAAAGCCTGAGAGTTGCGAAGCGCAATCACACGCAACGTGTCGGCCGGCGACGAGCCCGCTACAAGATCACGCGTGAACAGTTCGCCGCGCTCCTAGCCGGCCAGGAAGGCCGCTGCGGGATCTGCGGACGCGAGCTTCCTGGTGGTTCGCGCCTCGATACGCCGTGCGTAGATCACTGCCACGAGACGCAGAAGATCCGCGGAATTCTTTGCGTGAACTGCAACGTCGCGCTCGGACACTTCAAGGATGACCCCGAGAAGTTGCGCGCCGCAATCGCTTACCTCGAAAGGACCGCAGCGTGAGCCCGAATCTGCGCAAGGCCTTTCACAACGCGCTCGACATTGTGCTCGACGCCCTGGCCGAGGAAGCGGTGACGCCGAAGAGGAAGCGCGCCCGCGTCGAAGAGGCGCCCGCGCTCCCCGATGGTGTGACGGAAGAAGAGCTCGCCGCGTCCGATGCACGTCTCGCGCGCGCCGGTTTCCGGAAGCGGAAAGCAGCGTGAGTTGTTCACGTTGCGGCGGAACCGACTTCACGCCGACGGGCAACTGCCGAACCTGCGCGCGACGGCGAAACGCCCGGTACAACGCGAAGCCCGACAAGAAACTCGCACGACGAGCGCATCACGCGAAGACCAGGTACGGCCTCGACGTGGAACGCCGGAGAGAACTTCTGGACGGCCAAGGAGGCGTGTGTGCCTTGTGTCGTCGTACGTTCAAGAGCCTGAAGGATGAACATGTCGATCACGATCATGTAACTGGCCGTGTTCGCGGGATTCTCTGCACGGGCTGTAACACCGCGCTCGGCAAGTTGGGCGACAACGAAGAGGGACTTCTTCGCGCCCTTGCGTACATCCGCGGCTCGTGACCACCGCATTATGGGTGGCGAATGTACTATCATGGTGTTAGTACATTCGTATGCGCAAACGCGGTTCGGTCACGAGACTCGAGGACGGTCGCTTCTGGGCGCGCGCTCCGCGGCAAGCCGACGGCTCGCGACCCTCGCTCGGGATGTTCGAGACGGAGGAAGCAGCGTGGCGCGCGATCGCCATCGACGTCGCCCGTCTCCCCGGTCATGCGCCCGACGTCGGCACGATGCTCCCCGCGTTCGGCGAAGAGGTGCTCGACGATCGCGAGCTCAACGGCGTCCGCGGCGTCGACAACGAGCGCTCGAACTTCCGCGCGCACGTCGCGCCGTACTTCGCGAACGACACCCTGGCCTCACTCGACGGCGACAACGGACGCGTGAAGATCGCCGCGTGGCTCCGCGCGATGACGCGGAAGAAGCGCGCCGACGGGAAGGGGCTGCTCGAGAAGTCGACGATCATGCGCGTGCTCTCCCTCCTCTCGGCCATCTTCGACGAGGCGGGCCCTCAGGGACGCGGGCTCATGAAGAGCAATCCGTGTCTCGGCATGAAGGTGAAGCGCAAGGTCGGTGAGTCCGCGACGAAGGAGAAGTGGACGTTCTTCACGCCCGGCGAGCGCGAGTGGTTCTCCCTTCCGCGCGCGACGTCGAACGGCTACGTGCGCGAACACGAACGGCTTGCGATCCTCTTCGGCGAGGGCAGCGGCATCCGCCAAGGCGAGCAGTTCAATCTGGGCCTCGACGACATGCACGAGGAAGGTGGCTGCACGTGCGCTGGCTGGGAGGATCGTCCGCACGCCGTCATCCGCTTCGGCTCGAAGGGTCTCCCGAGGAAGAACGGCAAGATCTTGATCGTCGCGCTCTTCGGGTACGCGCTCGAAGCGGCCAGGACGTGGCGTCGTCGCGTGGCGTCGTTCGCACCGTACAACCCGCACGGCCTCGTCTGGCCGCTCCCGAGCGGAGCTCGCCGTGCGCGCGGCAAGCCGCTGGGCAACGGAAGATACATCGCGTGCGATCGCGGCACCCACAAGATGGTGAAGGAGAAGCCGGTGCGCGTCGCCGCCGGCCAGGGCACGCACGTCTTCCAAGACAGGTGGAAGGCCGTTCAACGCATCGCCGGCATCACGCGCAACGTCCGCTGGCACGACGTCCGGCACTCCTGCGCGAGCGCGCTCATCCAGGGCCAGCTCGGCGAGAAGTGGTTCCCGCACGAGATCAAAGAGCAGCTCGGCCACTCCTCCCTGGCCGTCACCGAGCGCTACACGCACCTCGACACGACGTCACGGAAGGACGCTGCCGACAAGGTTCGCATCCCAGGACGACCTAACACTTCTGAGTGGAACGCTTCTGGTCCAAGGTCGATCGATCAGGAGACGGATGTTGGAACTGGCTCGCCTCAACCGATGCGTGGGGCTACGGACAACTCTCGATCGGCAAGTACGGGAAGGTCAGAGCCCACCGACTCTCTTGGGAACTCGCGCACGGACGAAAGATCCCGAAGGGGAAACAAGTCCTCCACCGATGCGACAATCCCGGATGTTGCCGACCCGAACATCTGTACATCGGCACGCCGAAGCGCAACATGCGCGACCGCGACGAACGCAACCGAGGCCCTCAAGGAGAGAGGAACGGACGCGCAAAGCTCGACGCAGCGCGAGCACGAGACGTCTTCATCGCCGTCCGGAATGGGGAAGACATCCGTGACGTCGCCGATCGATTCGGCATCTCATCGTGGACCGTCCGAGATCTCTACCGAGGCAAGATCTGGCCTCACATCGATCGAAGCTAGTGGTGGGGAATTGGTTAGCGGAAACGGCGGAGCGGGCTCTTCTGTCGCTGCCGTTTCTTCTGAACTATCTGATCTCTCTGGCGATTCTGTTTCGGTGGAGCAAAGGGGGATCGAACCCCTGACCTCCGCATTGCGAACGCGTAGCACACTAGAACTGCTTCGCGCACTTGGCTCCGAAAAAGGCCATTCTAACCAACTCGTAACCCATCTCGCCGCGACGCTCACCGCGCTCTTAGAGAAGGAGCCGACCTAGCTTCGGGGATGTCAGATTCTCCCGACTCCCCGGCGGCTCCGGCCGACCCGTCTCCTCCCTCCCCCGATCCCGCGCCGGCACCTCCGCCCGCAGATCCTCCCCCGCCTCCTCCGGCTCCCGCGCCGCTCGATCTCGTCGCGCTCGCGCAGAAGGTGGAAGATGCACACGCCGCGTACGGCGCAGCGAAGAGCCAGGCCGAAGCGAGCGACGCCAAGGCGAAGGCCGACGCAGCCGCGCGCGACGCCGCACACCAGGCGCTGCGTGACGCGATCTCCGCGTGCGTGAACGCCGCGAACGCCGAAGACCCGTAACGCCGGTCCCTAGGCTGCAACATGCAAGTAACGCCGGAGATCTTCTTCGCCGTGCTCGGCGGAGCGTTCGTCGTCGGAGGCCTGATCTGGAAGGGAGCAACGAAGCTCACCTCGATCGAGTCGAAGGTCGACAAGGCGCTCGAGTGGATCGCGGAGCAGAAGTCTTCGGCGTCACACGCTTCACCTCGAAAGAAAGCTGCACGAAAGTGAACCTTCGCAACGTCACCCTTCCTCAAGCGCTCATCCTCATCGCCTGCGTCGCAGGAACGATCTGCGCGTACAAGTTCCTCGGCGAGAACGCCGGGCACGCCACGATGATCGTGTCGACGATTCTGAACTTCATGGCTGGTCGCGGAGATCCGCCCTCGCCTCCGAAAGACGGCCAGGGGCCGGACCTGAAGGTCATCGCAGGCGGCGCTGCGGGCGCCATGCTGCTCCTCTGCGCGTGCGGTGCGGCGCTCCCGGCGATCGATGACCCGGAGCTGCAAGACGTCGCCGCGAAGCTCGCGAAGTGCCGCGGCGAGGCGCGCGCGTTCGTCCAGACGTCGGCCGAGCCGCAATCGCGCGAGACGGCGCTGGCCGCGTACAGCGTGTACAACGACTGCAAGAAGCGCGAGGGACTCCAGTGAGCTTCATCGCGCAAGCGCTCGCGTTCCTCGCGCAGCACGTCGACCTTCTCGAAGCGCTCTGGAACGCCATCGAGAAGGGCGCGTCGAAGGACTCGCTGAAGGCGGCGATCAAGCAAGCTGAGATCGAGGCGAGCGACGCCGTCATGAAAGAGGAGCTCGGCCTCCCGCCCGCGTAGGCGATCGCCGACATCCCGGGAAGTAACCGATCGTGTACCTCGAAGGTTTCGACTGCGCGTTCCCGCAAGGGACGATTCGCTGGGAGCAAGTCCCGGAGAAGTATCGCTTCATCGTCGCGCAGGTCGCGAACGGCGTTCACGGTCGCGACCCGACCGGCCATCCCAACCTCGCCGGCATGAAGAAGACCGGCCGCATCTGCGGCGTGTACCTCTTCTTCAACGAGGAGGACCCCGAGGAGCAGGTCAAGAACTTCTGGGAGGCGTGCGGTGGAGAGGTTCCGCACTTCATCGCGATCGACTTCGAGACCATCGGCACGGGTGTCACGCCCGCCGTGCGTCTCGAGCGCCTGCGCGCCGTCATCCGCGCATGCCGGAAGTACTTCGGCGCGATCCGACTTGTCATCTACACGTACCCGAACTTCGATCTTCAGGTTATGGGCGCGGCGCTGGCCGCGGCGACCGACCTTCTCGACGACGCGGACGGTCTCTGGATCGCCGACTACGGCAAGGGCGAGAACGTCGACGGGAAGCAACCGTGGGTCGTGCCGCCGTGGAAGACGTGGCGCATGTGGCAAACGTCGGGGAACAACTCGACGTACATCGAAGGCGTGAACGGACACGTCGATCACGACGTATTCAACGGCACCGAGGCGGAGATGCGCGCGTGGCTCGGACTCAACGGCCAGGGAGAGGTCGACACCATCGTGCCCGCGCCCGTGGACTTCCCGGACCGTGACTACTCGGACGGTCCCAAGTGAAGGTCGTCAAGAAGAACGTCTTCGGCTGCTAGCACCTAGCCTCGGGTGTGTCGCTCATCATCGAAGACGTCAAGCCCGAGATTCTCACCGCCGCGCGGGACTTCGTTCACCAACGCATGCCGCAACTCTTCGGAGACGCGTTCTGGCACGAAGTCGAACGCATCGCTTCCTTGTGGGCGTGGAAGGACTGGCTCGCGAACTGCGGCCTTCCGATCTTCGAGGACTGGAACGGCCACGCGTGGATCAAGGAAGAGGCCCGATGATTCGCTGGCTGAAGAGGATGCGCCTGAGAACCTGGCTGGCCTTTGTTGTGTTTCGAGATCCTGATCTTCGTACAGCAGTTGTCATTGCCATGGCGCGGCGAAGCGCGAAGAGGTTGCGCGACATCGTTGACCCGCCGAGATTCGCTGCGATCGAGATCAAGAAGTACCTCGACGAGCAATCGAAACTTCACTAGGCGTCGATGTCTCGCGGGCCGGTTCGTCGACGTCAGTGCCCTGCGTGCTTCGTGTGGATGAGCGCGAATTCGATCGGGAAGCATCGCCGCTCAGACAAGTGCAGCGGAAGGCCGACGCCGGTTCCTGAGCGCTGTCCGAAGTGCTACTTGCCGAAGTGGCCGTGCGTCCCGTGCGAGGTGTTGGAACTCCTCGGCCAGGGAGCGAATGTCGAGGACATCGTGCACGTGCTTGGCCTCACACCTTACCGTGTAGGTTGCGTGATTCGCTGGCTTAGGCGCTCGGGTCGTCTCAATCGGCCAGCTTCTTGATCAGCCTCTCGTGGTCACGTGAGACACGCTTTGTCCTCGACGAGGATGTTCGATGTACTCGATTCCTTCGGCCGATAGGAACTCTTTCTGTAGTTCCGAAAGTGCGAATGTTGAAACAAGAAGATACTTGACGGAGCAGATTGTACCGGGGAATTGACAACGACTCCCTTTCATAGGTAGGCGTCTCTTATTCAGAATACCCTCGCCGTACCTTTTCATCTGCCTAATCCAGGCGGCGGGCGACTGCTCATCGTGCTCTGTTTTTACTTCCACGACGATTGCTTCTAGCCTTGCATGTGTTACCCCGCCGTCACGTTTGCGTGTGAACTGCGGCACGAACACATCGTCCGAATTGAGCTGGACAGCGTCTCCCCATTCATGCTCGAAGCTTGCAGTAACGAGAAGCACGTCGATGAAACCGCCGCCGGCCGGCGCTTCTAGCTCTCTCGAATGCAGGAGTACGAGCTTTTCCCAGTCCTGGAATTCCCAGGCGTCGTTGAAGATCCCGAGACACATCTGGTCGTGGCCCGGCGTCGAGTTCGGTTTCTTGTCGGTGAGCCTCATTACCCGAAGGCTAGGACCCAACTCGCGACGTGTTAGTACGTCTCACACTGGAGAGTGAAGATTCATCGCGACGAACAAGGCCCGAACCTTGATCCGGGCCATCGCCGACGGCATCGTTTCGCTCTTGGCCCAGTGTCCGACAGTGTACTCGTTCTCTTCCAGGATCTGAGCCACGCGTCGAACGGACCCGAACTTCTCGATGACGCGAGCCCAAGGGCCTTTGATCGGCTTCCAATGCCGCGGCCTAGGCGCGCCCGGCTTCACGTCCTTCACAACTTTTCGATATCGCTGCACAAGCGCTGAGAGCAGAGCTTGTTCTAACACGTCATCAACAACGGCATCGCTTTCGCTCGCAGGCTGCCTCGTGACCCGTGCTGCCTTGTGCTTTACTGCCGCGCTCCTTTTTGCCACGGACCACATAGTTCATCCATTCGCTGAGACTGCAAGGGGACACGTGTCCTTTCGCAATCTGCGAGGCGCTAAGCGAAGACGGCGGCGCGTGTTCTCTTGACCGACCACTTTCCTAGTCCAACCGCGTCGATAACGTTGTGTTGTTTGCCCTTAGCTACTGAAAGCAAAGAAGTGTCGAGAAGTGCGCGTTCCTCCGACGAAAGTGAAGCGACGATCCTGTTACAGAGGATGTCGGGATCGACGTTCCCCTTCCAAGTGTGAGGGATCACCTCTTCAACACTGCAACCTCTCGACATGAACCGCTCCTTGTAGCGGCCCACTTGGATGGCGAGCGTAATGAGATCGTTCGGGTCCGCCTTCGACGTGCGCCCTCTATAGATCTGCGGACGCTCGACGAGCACGCGGTGGCCGTTGAACTCGAGAGGAGGGTCGCCGAGTCCGCACTTCCGCAACTTGCCGTCTTCGCCGATGACCGCCCAGCCTGTCGCAAGTCCCGGATCGATCGCCAGGATCATGCGGCCACCTTGGCGCGCAGCCCGCTCGCGATGGCTTCGAGCTCCGCGACGGTCGCATCCGACTTGATGGTGTTCGCGCGACGCGAGATGATCCAGACGTTCCCCGGCACGTAACCCTTCGACGAATCGATTCGATCGAGCGACGGGCTGTTCGGACGCACCTCGCCGACGCCCCGTTCGAGACGCAGCCCGAGCAACGGACACGCCTCGGGCAGCGCGACATCGTCGGCCGTGATCTCGAACGCGAGGCCAGACTTCTTGCAGCGCGCACGCGCTCTCGTCAGCAGATAGCGGACGATGTCCCGCGCCTTCCAACGCCTCGTGTTCTCCCGCATTCGGGCGCGGAACTCCGGCGTGCGTTCGTAGGCGCGGGATGCGACACGCTTACAGCTTTTGCACTGGCCGAGCAAACCGTCGCGAGTGTTCTTGTTTTTCGGAAACGCCGAGAGAGGCTGCACGACGCCGCAATGGTTGCAGGTCTTCACTCGCCGCCCTCTTCGTCGGCGGTCATCTTCGCCTGGAGACGCTGAAGCTCGCGAAGCTCATCGACGGAGAGCTTCTTCAGGTCCACGTTCACGTCGACGTTCTCGGTCGACTCGCCGTGGATGAGACGGCGCATGACGATGATCTGGCCGACGATCTTGTTGAGGTCGCTGACCTTCACGAGGCCGAACGCCTCCGTGTTCTTCGTGTCGGCGATGAGCTTCGCGATCTCGCGGTTCGCGACTTCCTCGAGTCCTTTGAGGAGAGTGATCTGCGCCGCCGTCCGCTCCTTCTCGTCCTGACGAAGCAACGCGTCGCGCTCCTCGTCTCGCATCCGCTGCACGTGACGGTCGTATGCGAGCGCGCGCTCGGCCCACCGCCAGTCGTTGTAGAGCGAGGAGAGCTCGGACGTGGAGTGCTTCGCACTCGAGTGCGCGAGACGACGCGGCGGAACCTGGTAGACGTAGCCCTTGAACGCCTCGTAGGCCGTCTCGGGCTCGCCGTCCTGACGTTCCCACGCGTTGATCGCGGGCGTCGCCGGTGCGCTACCGCTTTGCATGCGTGCGCTCTTTGCAAACGTTGTAGACGGTCGTGAGGCAGATCTTCATCTCCTCGGCGATCGCCTGGTACGTCTTGCCCGCGGCGCGGAGCTCGCGGATGCGGGAGACGCCGTCGGCGGTCAGTCTTCCCTTCAGGGTTTTCAGTGCCATGCCGAAGCGTAGGCACCAACACACGGCATGTTAGTACGCTTCGGGCCTACCCTCCTCCGTGGGTCTCCTCGGCCGTCTTCGTCACGTGTTCGGCGCACCGCCGCCCGTCTTCGTCGAGCCCGACCCGTTCCCGGCAAAGCGCCGCGGAGACGGTTGGCAGAACGCGATGACGGGCTTCGGCACGTCGCGCGACAAGATTCAATACGGCCGCTACCGCGCGAATCTCGAGCTGGATTGGAACGAGCTCGAGTCCCTCTTCTACTCCGACGACGTCGCCGCGAAGCTCGTGGAGAAGCGTCCCGAGGAAGCGTTCCGTCGCGGCTACGAACTGCTCAACCCCGACGACCAGGAAGCCGTCGCGCCGGTGCTGGAGCTGGCCAAGGAACTCGACGTCGACGGGAAGATGCAGGAGGGCTCGACGTGGGGGCGTCTCTACGGCGGCGCGCTCGTCGTCATCGGTGCAGAGCACGGCGCTCCGAACACGCCGCTCGACGAAGAGAATCCCGGCGAGGTCCGCTTCCTCAACGTCGTCGACCGCCGCTTCATCCGCGTGAAGGAGTACTACACCGACCCGCTCTCGCCGAAGTACGGCCAACCGAAGATCTACACGATCTCGGCATCGGTCGCGGGCGACGGCGCGCCGGTCGTCGACGTCCACGAGTCGCGCACCATCCGCTTCGACGGCATCCCCGTCGACGTGCGCACGCGGCAACTCCTCGGCGGCTGGACCTACTCCGTGCTTCAGCGCCCGTACGACGTCATGCGGACGTTCGCGACGGCGTTCCAAGCCGCGGGCATCCTCACCGCCGACGCATCGCAGGCCGTCTTCAAGATGAAGGGCCTCTTCGAGATGATCGCGTCCGGCGAGAAGGACCGACTCCAGACGCGCATGGCGATGGTCGACATGTCGCGGAGCTCGGCGCGCGCGGTGCTCCTCGACTCCGACGGCGAGGACTTCCAGCGCATCGCGACGTCGTTCACCGGGCTGCCCGAGATGCTCGACCGGATGATGATGCGGCTCGCGTCGTCGATCGACATGCCGGTCACCATCCTCATGGGCCGCTCGCCCGCGGGACAGAACGCGACCGGCGACTCCGACTTCCAGCACTGGTACGACTCGATCGCGTCGCAGCAGAAGAAGGAGTTCTCTCCCAAGCTGCTCCGCCTCTACCGCATCCTCTCGAAGGGGAAGCTGAAGAACGCGTCGATCGAGTGGTGCCCCCTGGCTGAGATGACGGACCAGGAGCGGGCGAACGTCGAGAAGACGAAGGCAGAGACCTATGCCATCTACGTCGACAAGCAGGTGCTCTTCCCCGAGGAGGTCGCGCTCGCGAAGTTCGGGAAAGACTCGAACGGCGAAGTTGAGATCGACGAGGAGGCTCGTCAGGAGTCCCTCGACCAGGAGATCGAGCTCGCCCTCAATCCTCCGCCCGCGCCCGTCGTCGGCCAGGTGCCGCCGGGCGGACAGCCTGCGCAAGGAACTCCGCCGAATGCCTCGCCTCAGCAGCCGTATCCAAAGACGTAACGTCGCGAGGAACCTCCGTGCGGCGAAGCGTGCCGAGGCCTCGTACGTCGCGGCACTCACGCGCATCGCGCGCGCCGTCGCCGACGAAACCGTTGCGTGGGTGATGCCGAAGCTCGACGCGCGCACGGACGCCAAGCCGAACGGCGAAGACATCGAAGCGCACGTCGTCGGGATCGCCGTGAAGATGGCCGAGCGCGTCGGGCCCGCGTACGACCGGATGTCCGGTGCCGTGAACGCGGCGAACAAGAAGGGGCTCCGCGTCGTCGGTGTGCAGGCGCTGTCGGACCATCGTGTCGCTCCCGAGATCGCGCGGCGGCGCGCCGAGAACGTCGACCTCGTCGTGAAGGCCGGACGCGCGTACGCGGACAGCGTGCGGGAGATCTTCGACGACCCGGAGAACGACGGGCTGCGCGTCGAGGAGCTGGCCGCCAAGCTGAAGGAGCGCGGCGACGTGAGCGAGTCCCGAGCGGAGCTCATCGCGCGCGACCAGACGCTGAAGCTCAACGGAGCGCTCACGGAGATTCGACAGACGAACGCGGGCATCGCTTCCTACGTGTGGAGCACGTCGCTTGACGAACGCGTCCGCGAAGAGCACGCCGCTCTCGAGGGACAGACATTCGCGTGGAGCTCGCCGCCGGAGCCGGGTCACCCTGGCCAGGACTACCAGTGCCGCTGCATCGCGGTGCCGGTCATCGAGGGCCTGGAAGGCGTCTGAGGACATCCGCGCCCGGGATTGCGACGGCGCCTTCCTTCTTGTGCTCGTCGCACTCGAGATCGTCACGAGCGAATCCGCTGGCCGCACGCGACGTCGACCATCGCCAGAACGCGATGCGCCGGCAACCGGGTGACATGCACCGCGGCGCGCGGGCACGTACGTAGGCGATGAGGTCCCGAAGAAGACGTTGCTCCGCGCGCCATGCGGCCAGGTTATGCTCGTCGCGGAGCTCTTCGGCGCGGTCGCTCACCAGCGTACGGGACGTGGCGCGAGAGGGATGACGTCGAAACGGATCTCGGGGAACATGTACACGAGCTCTTGGAGCTTCCTCGCGTGCGTCATCCCCTTCAGGAGGTCGAAGACGGCGAGCGCGTTGCCGAGGTCGTGCAACTCGATGCGCGGGATCTCCGCGTCGCCGGGGAGCTTCAGATGCTGTCTCGGCATACGCCGCACCATTCCATGTCGGTGCCTTCGTAGTTGGTCACGACTTCAGCCCCTTCCCGTCGCACGTCCCGCAGAGACGCACGTACTGTCCCGCACGCCCTTCGACCGTCACCGAGCCCGCGCCGAGACACGGCTGACACGCCTGGCCGCTCTGAAGCCGATCGATCTGCGCCTTCAGGTCGATGATCGCCGCGGCGGCCCACCCGGGCACCGTCGGCATCTCGCCGCTATCGTGCTCGTCGTACGCGTGCATCGTCGCTCGGATCGTGGACTTCATGCTTCCTCGACTCCCGTGATCTCCACTTACGACGAACCTCATCGCCACGGCTCGCAGATGAAGACGGGCAGCGTCGGCCGCTTCGAGATCGCTGCGCTCTCTTCTTCCGCTTCCACGGCACGCGTGGCCGCGGCGCGGCGGAGAACCTCCTCGAGCGGCCGGTCCTCGAGCAGCATCTCTTCCTCGGTCCCATGCGTGTCGTACTTGTTCAACTGAGCCACGGAATGCCTCCCTTCGCGACTTGATCCATCGCGGCGGCGAACTTCCCGGCGTGATGGTGTAGGTAGTTCAACGCCTGCGTCTCCGCGTCGACGGAGTCGTCGTTCTTCCCCTTCGGGAAGCGCATGAGTTCGGTCTCGTGCTCGTCGACCCACGAGTAGATCGGCACGCCGTCGACGAGGACGCCCGGGTGCGGGTGGATGACGTTGCTCGCCTCGAAGAGCGCCGTCGTCGCGTGCGCGCGCACTTCCTTGCCGCCCTCGGGCTCGATCGCGATGAGGCCCGGGATCTGGTCCTTCAGCATGTCGATCACCGCGGTCCCGTTCGCCTTGTCCTCGACGAGCGTGGCGTGCGGAGCGGGGAACTGCTTCAGCGCGCGGAACGCCTTCACTTCGCGAAGCGTCTTCGAGAACGACCACCGACCCTTCACGCGCCAGATGAGGTAGAACTTCGCGCCGAGGCGGCCCCACCGCTGACCGACGACGAAGTCGCTGTCCTTCAGGTCTTTGAACGCGCAGTCCCACGAGTCGACGACGAAGTCGAAGCGCGCGGGGAGGACGCGCCAGTGCGTGTCCGGGCGCGGCTTGTCGTCCGCGGTCTTGAACCACTCCTTCTCGAAGATGAGGCCCTTCGCCGGAGCCGGCCGTTGCTGCAACTGAGCCGCGACGACGGCGCTCGCCTGGCCGCCCATGTCCTTCTCTTGCTGCGCGACCTCGGCTTCGTTCTTGTACGTCGGCCAGAGGAGCTCACCCTCTTCCTTGCGCGGGTCGACGAAGCCGATCGACGTCATGCATCGCATCTCCTTCTCGAAGCGCATCGGGAGGCGGAGGATCTCGTAGCCGCCCTCTTCCTCGCACCGCCCCGCCATGTCGCGATCGTGGAGGCGCTGCATGATGAGCACGAACGCGCCGCCGGGAAGGAGTCGCGACGCCGTAGTCTCCTGCTTCCACTTCCACGCTTCCTCGAGCGAGAGCGACGTCATGGTCTGCGGCTTCGTCGGATCGTCGACGCAGAACACGTTGCCGTGCCGGCCGAGCACCTTGCCGCCCACCGACGTCGCGAAGCGCATCCCGCCCTGCGTCGTGTAGAACTCGCCGATCGAAGGGTCCTTCCCCTTGATCATCACGCGGTCGCCCCACCGCGCGGAGAACCACTTCGACCGGACGATGTCGAGCACCTTCCCGCCGTCGCGCTTGCCGACTAGGGTTTCGTCGAACGAGCCGTAGATGAAGCGCCACCCCGGGTCCTGAATCCAGCACCACGGATCCCAGAGCACCGACGTCGTCAGACTCTTCATGCAGCCCGGCGGGATGTTGATGAGGAGCCGCTTGATCTGGCCGCGGAAGACGGCTTCGAGATGTTCGCAGACCGCGCCGATGTGCCAGTTGTCGACGAACGGACGCCCGTGCTCGACGAGCGGCCAGGCCATCGTGACGAAGTCGTAGAACTTCCCCCTCAGACCGATCTCGCGGTCGATGGCGGCAGCCGGCGGCAGGGCGCGGGCACTCACGCGACCGACCTCACGAGCGCGCTCTTCGTCACGCACGACGCCTGCTTCTTCGCGCGCTGCGCCTCGCGGAACCTGCGCACGCGCTCGTATCGCGTCGGGTCCTTCCAGCCCTGCGCGCGCTTCACGTCGCGCCACTGCTTCGCGCGCTGATGCGCCGTCTCTTCGTAGTCCTCCGTGTCGGTCGACGGATCGACGGCGCGACGGAGACGGTTCTCGATGCGCTTGCAGATCTGGACGATGCGCCCGTGCGAGAAGCCGTACGCGGCGGCGACATCGATCATGCGCTCGCCCTTCAGGAAGACGCGCTCGGTGATCTCGCGATTCCTCGGAGAGAGCTTCGCGAGCGCCTCTTCCCACGCGGTCTCCACCCGCATCCGCATCCGCGCGTGCTCGGCCTCGTCCTCGTCGTACGTGAGCTCGGTGCGCGGGGTGTCGTCGTCCCAATCGTCGAGCGCGACGAAGTGCGTGCCCGTCGACCACTCCGTCATCTGCGCGTCGGTGATCCCGAGCTCCTGCGCGGTCGGCTCTCTCCCCGTACGCATGCGGAACTTACTCGCTTCGCGCGCGATGCTCGCCGGCATGGTCGCGCTCCGCGGACGCGAAACAGCAGTGGTCTTGCCGGTCCAGCGCTGCACGTAGTCGCGCACGTGGTTGTTCGCGTGCGTCGAGAACGCACCGAGCTCGGGATTGAAGTCCTGGATCGCGCGGAGGATGCCCATGCGCGCCGCCTGGAGAGCATCCGCGCGATCCTCGTCGCACGCCGGACGTCCCCAACGCGACGCGAGACGCTGCACGAGCCCCTCGTTCGACTTGAGAATCTGCTCGGCAACGCGCCGCGCGCCCGCGGTGTCACCCCGGACTAGTGCGGTGCGGTACTCCGCGACGAGCTTGATGTTCTCCTCGTTGGTCACGCAAAACTCCTGCGGCGCTGGCCGCTTAGACGAGACCGGTCTTCGGCAGCCAGAGCGGCGCCGTGATGCTCTTCCCCCGTTCGCTGTCGATCATGAACCACGTCTGCATGCGCGGTTCCGGCTTGGCGTGGATACGTTGAGAGTACGGCGAGTAGCCGATCATCGAGCCGTTGATCTGCACGTCACCGTCGTCGGTCCGCTTGTGGAAGTGACCCATCAGGTATTGGTGGAAGTCGCGACCGGCGAACTGGCGCGTGATGCCTCGACGGATCGGCACCATCATGCCGGCGACGCCTCCGCCGTAGTTGAACGAGTCGCCATGCGTGATCGCGATGCGGTACCCCATGACATCGAGCTCGATCCACTCGCCGTCGGCGAAGACGAACTCGAGCCGCTTCTCGTCACGGAAGAGGCGCGCGAGCGTCTGGTAGACGACCATCTCGAGCGAGTTGTCCTCGCGCGTCGACACGCGCTGCTTCGGCGTCGCGCGTCCGTGGTTGCCGGAGTTGCAGGTGACGATGATGCGTTCGAGGTTCGGGCAGAGCGCAAGGATCCGACGGAGCATCTTCTCCAGCCGATCGAGCAGCCAGACCTGCGCACGCTGAGGCGAGAGGAAGTTCGACTCGAGGAGCTCCTCGTGGATGTAGCCGGAGATCAGATCGCCCATGAGCGCAACGACGGCGGTGCGGCAGTCGAAGCGCGGCGAGTCGTGGAGCATGCCCGCAAAAGACTCGGCCAACTTCTCGATGCACTTGTCGGCGATGTCGAGCGTGTACCGGTTGAGGCCGTTGACCTTCGCCGGCACGACCTCCTCTTCGACGTGCCAGTCCGAGCACATCATGAGCGGCACGCCGATGCGCTGCTTCCCGCCGACCTTCTTCGGGGCGACGATCTGGCGCGGCGCACGGACGAGGGACTTGTAGCTCGCGAGCTCGTCCTCCGTCTTCGCGAGCTGCGCGAGGAGCGCCTTGTTCTTCTCGCGCAGACCTTCGAGCGCGTCCTTCG
>Ga0255312_1000051_pt1 | contig 16757 bp, 16 predicted proteins | sample EtOH5_T0_E5_meta_FD_202081 | JGI IMG/M metagenome (GOLD analysis project Ga0255312, IMG submission 202081) | Sandy soil microbial communities from University of British Columbia, Vancouver, Canada - EtOH5_T0_E5 | ecosystem: Engineered > Artificial ecosystem > Sand microcosm > Unclassified ...
AGCAGCGGGTTGCGGAGGTCGGGCTTGTCGGTGCCGAATTTGAGCAGCGATTCCTTGTAGGGAATGCGCGGGAACTCGCCGGCGGGAGTCACCGACTTGCCGTCGGCGAACTCCTCGAACAGCCCGGCCAGCACTGGCTCGATCGCAGCAAAAACATCGTCTTGCGTGACGAAGCTCATTTCAAAATCGAGCTGGTAGAACTCGCCTGGGCTACGGTCGGCGCGGGCGTCCTCGTCGCGGAAACAGGGCGCTATCTGGAAATAGCGGTCGAAGCCGGCGACCATGATCAGCTGCTTGAACATCTGCGGCGCCTGGGGGAGCGCGTAGAATTTGCCCGGATGGATTCGGCTCGGGACGAGGTAGTCGCGGGCGCCCTCGGGCGAGCTCGCGGTCAGAATCGGGGTCTGGAACTCGGTGAAGCCCTGGTCGATCATCCGCCGCCGGATCGACGCGATCACCGCCGAGCGCAGCAGGATATTGTGGTGCAGGCGCTCGCGGCGCAGGTCGAGGTAACGGTATTTGAGCCGGATCTCCTCGGGATAATCGGCCTCGCCGGCGACCGGCATCGGCAGCTCGGCGGCGGGAGACTGGACGGCGATCTCGCGCGCGACGACCTCGATCTCCCCGGTCGCGAGCTTCGGGTTGACCGCGTCGGCGCCTCGCGAAACCACTTCCCCAGTCACGGTGACGACCGATTCCACGCGCAGCGAATCGAGCAACCGGAGGGTTTCGCTGCCGGCCGCGGCGACGATTTGGGTCAGGCCGTAATGGTCGCGCAGGTCGACGAACAGGACGCCGCCATGGTCGCGCTTGCGGTGAATCCAGCCCGACAGGCGGACGGTCGAGCCGACGTCGGCGGAGCGCAGCTCGGCGCAGCTGTGGGTCCGGTAGGCATGCATGTCGATTGGCTGCTCGCTTGGCGCTTGGAATGGGGGTGGAAAACGAGCGCCGCGCTTCGCCCTTCACTCGCCGCTTTGTCAACCCGCACGAGGCGGCTATTGGCCTGCGAGACTCATGCGAATTCACCCACTCATCACCAAGTCCGACGAACTCTCCCAACTGGTTGGCCGGCTCGCGAAGCAACCGTTCATCGCCGTGGACACCGAGTTCATGCGCGAGAACACCTATTGGCCCGAGCTGTGCCTGTTGCAGGTCGCCAGCACCGAGGAAGCCGCGGCGATCGACCCCCAGGCAGACCTCGACCTGTCGCCGATCCTCGACCTGATGGTCGAAGATCGCGACGTGCTGAAGGTCTTCCACGCCGGCGGCCAGGATTTGGAGATCATCCACAATTTGACCGGCAAGGTGCCGACGCCGCTGTTCGACACGCAAATCGCGGCAATGGCGCTCGGCCATGGCGAGCAGATCGGTTACTCGAACCTCATCGAATCGCTGCTCGGTCACAGCCTCGACAAGGGCGCGCGCTTCACCGACTGGAGCCGGCGCCCGCTGGACAAGAGGCAAATCGATTATGCGATCGCCGACGTCACGCATCTGGCGACGATCTTCCCGCGGATGGTCGACAAATTAAGGAAGAACGGCCGCGGCGCGTGGCTCGACGAGGAGATGGAGCGGCTCGCCGACCCGTCCAGCTTCGCGTTCGATCCCGCAGACGCATGGAAGCGCCTGAAACTGCCGAGCCGCAACCCGGCGGTGCTCGGGCGGTTGAAAGCGCTGGCCGCGTGGCGCGAAACCGAAGCCCGCTCGAAGAATTTACCGCGCGGCCGGATCCTCAAGGACGACACGATGGGCGAGCTCGCCGTCCACCCGCCCAAGGACCAAGGGGAGCTCGGCCAGGTGCGCGGACTGTCCGCGGGATGGAAGAACAACGACATCGGCGGCCGGTTGATGAATGCGCTCGCCTCCGCCAAGCCACTCGAGGCGCATGAGCTGCCCGACCGCGAGCCGCGGCGTCCGGGGCTGACCAAGGAAGGCGCGCTGGTCAGCGACCTCCTCAAGCTGTTGCTGAAGATCCGCGCCAAGGAGGCCGGGGTGGCATCGAAGCTGATTGCCCGCTCCGACGAACTGGAAGCGCTCGCCGCCGGGGTTCGCAAGGATTTGAAGATTCTTTCGGGCTGGCGATTCGAGGAGTTCGGGCGCGACGCCGTCAACCTCGTCGAGGGGCGCATTGGCTTCGCGATCGAGAACGGCAAATTGAAGCTGAGCCGAATGGTGGAGGAGCCCGTCGATGCGTAAAGTCTTCCCATTGATCCTGATCGCCATGACTGCCTGCGCGGCGGACCGTCCCCAGCGCATTTCGATCGACCAGATCCCCGCGGGCGCCGTGTGCGATGACCGGGCGCTGGGATCGTTCATCGGCCAGCCTGCATCCGCCGACGTCGCCACCAAGCTGATGGGCTTTTCCCGCTCGCACACCCTGCGGTGGGTGCCGGTCGGTGGCGTGGTGACGATGGACTACAGCCCGCAGCGGCTGACCGTCCAGCTCGACCAGCAGAACCGGATCGCATCGCTCAAATGCGGGTAATCAATCGTTTGAAATAAGGTGGGCGTCGGCGAGCGCCCGGCGGATGGTCGGCAGCGTCAGCCGCGCGCGTTCGGCAATCGCGAAACGGTCGACCGCCTCGACCGCCCGCTCGGCCGCCCAATAATCACGCTCGAGCCGTTCGACCATGAAGCGCAGCGCCTCGCCCGGCACGTGCAGCCCGCGATCGGCGAACAGCAGCTCGATCAGCCCCGAGAACAGCATATCGTCGGGAAGCCCGATGCTGGTTACCGGCGTGACCGCGATCCGGGTGCGCAGGTCGGGTAGCCGCGGCTGCCAGTCGGGCGGCGCCACGTCGGTGATCATGACCAGCGGACGGCCGCTGTCCTGGGCGTCGTTCCAGGCATGGAAAAGCTGCTGTTCGTCGGCGCGCTCGGCTCCGTCGAACAGCCGCCCATGGACCCGCTCGACGAAGCTGCGCGCCAGCAAAGTGCGGCCCGAGCGCCGGGGACCGGTAAGGATGGTCGCCTTGACCGGCCACATGCTCCACTTGCGGAAATGGTCGAACGCCTCGCGGTTCGCGTCGGACAGAATCAGCCGAGTGTCACCCGCGCTTTGGGGCCAGTCGAGCGGCAGCGCGATCTGGTCGGGGGCGGACTTCATTGCGGGTTGCCGGGCGGCTGGCCAGTGGGCGGCTGGCCTGGCACCGCCACCGGCGGCGGCAGGGGAACCGGCGGCGGCGGCCCCGCCCCGCCCGACATGCGGACGACCGTGCCGCTGGAATCCGCCGTCCAGCCGCGGGCGATCAGCGCCGCCGCCAGCTGCGGGCCGGAACCGTGGTAGCTGACCAGGATGTAGCTGGTCCCGCTCGGATTGATGCTTTGCGGGATGACCTGGTCGATCCCCGGCAGCGTCCTCAGATGCGCCATCGCGAAATTGTAGGTGTTGACGTTGCTGGCCGCGATCTGGACCTGGAACGCGTTGCCCTGCTGCTTGGCGGGGGCCGTCTCGACGACTTCTTCGACCGGAAGCGGCGGCGGCGCCGGGATGTCCAGTGTCGAATCGCGCTCGAGCCGCCCGGCCGCGAGCGCCGCCGAGTACAGCTCGTCCATCCGGCGGACGCCTTCGTTCATCATGGCCGGGACGGCATCGCTGTTGGCCGCGGTCAGGCTGAAACCACCGATGATTTCATTGTCGGGGCCATGGCGGGCGATGAACCGGGCCCGCGCCGGTCCGCCGGGATAGAGACGCTGGAACTGGACTTCCGCGACGAGGATGTCGGCGGCGCCATAGAGATCGACGATGTTGCGCCACCAGCCGCGCCCCGGGCGCTCGGTCTCGGCGGCGTTGACCAGCAGCGGGTCGACATTCATGCCGCTGACCCGGACATAGTCGATCGAGCTTTGCGACGTCCGATACTGCGCCCACGCCCGTTGCCACGCATTGCGCAGCTCGACGCTGGTCGCGGTGCCGCCGCTGACCGTGATCGGGATCAGCAGCATCGGCGCAGAATGCCGCTCTTCGCCGCCGACGCCGAGCAGTTCGCTGGAGCGGGCGCGGTCGAACAGGATGCCGAGGTCGGCGATGTAGCGGTTGGGGCCGATCTGCTCGCGCTCGACGGTAATCGAGCTGACCAGCCCGTCGAGGGTCGAATCCGGCAAGGTCGGGGCCTGGGCGATCGGCACGCCGTGGGCTTTGGCCCACAAGGCGCGGAAGCCGACCCGCTGCGCGATCCGCCAGCCGGCATAGCGCGCGCTCGACGCATCCTTGGCGCCGACGTCGACGTGGATGCCGCTGATCTCGAGCGTGCCCGAACTGTCGATCGGGAGGATGCCGCGCTCGCCGCTTTCAAGCTGCGCGTAGAGCGCCCCCGACAGCGCGGCGACGGCGAGGAACATGAGGAGTGCGGGGAGGAACGTCCGGCGGAGCATTGGTGGCGCTTTTGGCGACAACGGCGTGGAAATCCAAGCGGCTTATCTCTAGGGGCCTCAGCCGTGACCCGAAAGCCGCTCACTTATGCCGACGCGGGCGTCTCGATCACCGCCGGAAATGCGTTGGTGAAAGCCATCGGTCCCCTCGCCAAATCGACCGCGCGGCCCGGCGCCGACGCCGAGCTCGGCGGGTTCGGCGGATTGTTCGATTTGAAGGCCGCGGGCTACCGCGACCCGCTGCTGGTCGCGGCCAACGACGGGGTCGGCACCAAGCTCAAGCTGGCGATCGAGCTCGGGCGCCACGGCGGCGTTGGGATCGACCTGGTCGCGATGTGCGCCAACGACCTTATCGTCCAGGGCGCCGAGCCGTTGTTTTTCCTCGATTATTACGCGACCGGCAGCCTCGACGGCGAGGTCGCGGCGGCGGTCGTCGCGTCGATCGCCGAGGGTTGCCGCCAGGCCGGCTGCGCCCTGATCGGCGGCGAGACCGCCGAGATGCCGGGCATGTACGCGGGCGGCGACTATGACCTCGCCGGCTTCGGCGTCGGAGCGGTCGAGCGCGGCGAAGTGCTGACCGGCGCCGGCATCGGTCCCGGCGACCTGATCCTCGGCCTCGCCAGCTCGGGCGTCCACAGCAACGGCTTCTCGCTGGTGCGCCGGATCATCGCCGAGCGGCAGTGGGAGCTGGGCCAGCCGCTGCCCACCGGGCAGACGCTCGGCGAGACCCTGCTCGAGCCGACCCGGATTTACGTCCGGTCGCTGCTGCCGGCGATTCGGGAGGGATTCGTGAACGGCCTGGCGCACATCACCGGTGGCGGACTTCTCGAGAATATTCCTAGGGTTCTTCCAGATGGCTGCCATGCGATCGTAGATGTCGAGGGATGGCCATTGCCGCCGATTTTCGCGCTGCTGCAAAGCGGCGGCGAGGTCGCGGCGGCGGAGATGGCGCGGACCTTCAACTGCGGCATCGGCATGGCGGCGATGGTCGCCGAAGCCGACGCCGAGGCGGTGGTCGAAGCGCTGGAGGCGGCCGGCGAGACGATCTACCTCATCGGCCACGTCGAGGACGGCCAGCGCGGCTGCACGGTCCGCGGCCCGGCCGGAAGCTGGGGTTCGGACGAGGACTGGACCGCAAGCCATCATGCGTGATTCGCCCTTGCTGGATCAAAAGCGGGTGGCGGTGCTGATCTCGGGCCGCGGCAGCAATTTGCGGGCGCTGGTCGAGCAGGCAAGCGGCTACGAGGTGGTGCTGGTGGCGTCGAACCAGCCGCAGGCCGCGGGGCTCGAATACGCCCGAGGGGCTGGGATCCCGACCTGGACCTGGGACAGCAAGACCGTGCCGCGCGACGAGTTCGACGCCGTGCTTGGCCGAGCGCTCAGCGATCACCGCGTCGGCACCGTCGCGCTGGCCGGCTACATGCGCCTGCTGTCGAAGGGGTTCGTCGCCGAGTGGCAGGGGCGGATCATCAACATCCACCCGTCCCTGCTGCCCAAATATCCGGGGCTCGACACCCATGCGCGGGCGATCGCGGCGGGCGATGCGATCAGCGGCTGCTCGGTGCACATCGTCACCGAGGAAGTCGACGCCGGGCCGGTGATCGCGCGCGCCGAAGTGCCGATCGAGCCCGGCGACGACGCGGCGTCGCTCGAGCGAAGGGTGCTCGCAGCCGAGCACCTGCTGTACCCCAAGGCGCTGCGGGAGTTCGTCAAGGCATGAGCGACGACATCCTGGACCGAATCCGCGCGGCGGCGCTCAGCCTGCCCGAAACCGAAGAGCGGCTGTCGCACGGCCAGCCGACGTTCTTCGTCGCCGGCAAGCAGTTCGCCCAGCTTCGCGACAACCATCATGGCGACGGCAAGACGGTGGTGTGCGTCAAGACCAGCGGCCTCGACGAGCAGGCGATGCTGATCGAGTCCAATCCCGCGACCTATTCGAGGCCGGCCTATCTGGGCCGGTCGGGATGGGTGTCGGTCAATCTCGCCGGCGACCATGTCGACTGGGACCATGTCGCCGACCGGATCGCGGCCAGCTGGGAGCTTGCGGCGCCGCGCATGTTGCTCGAAGCAGGCGGCCGATGACCGACTCCAAATCCTCCAAATCCGAGTCCCGGCGCCGCTGGGTGACGTTCGGCGAGATCATCGGCCTTGCCGCGCTGCTGATCTCCGGGCTCGGGCTGTGGCTCAGCTGGCAGAGCAGCCACGACGACAAGCCGACCCGCGTCGTCGAGCAGAAGCTGGCCATCCCGCTCATCCTGCGCGGCGCGGCGGAGCGTGACGGGCGCCAGCTCGTCATCACGCCGGTCGAGCCGAGCCATGCGCTCGAATCGCTGACCGTGACGCTCGCGGGTCGGACGACCGACGTCGGCAGCGACGGCCGCCTGTCGGCCGGCGACCTCGAACCGGCGCTCAAGGACAAGAAAGCCGGGGGCGATAGCGTCCGCAAGGCGTCGGTCCGGATCGCCGCGCGCTACGTCGAAGCGGGGACCGAGCGCCGCGCCATCGGAACGTACGTGCTCAGCTATCGCTGGGAAGGCGGCGGCCTGTTCGGCGGCCGCTCCCTCCGGCTGGTCGAGCTCAGTCGCTAGCCGACGATCTCTTCCGGCTTGAAGAAGAAGGCGATCTCGGTCGCCGCATTTTCGGGGCTGTCCGAGCCGTGGACCGAATTGGCCTCGATCGATTCGGCGTAGGCCTTGCGGATGGTGCCTTCGTCGGCCTGGGCGGGATTGGTGGCACCCATCACCTCACGGTTGCGGACGACGGCATCGTCGCCTTCCAGCACCTGCACCACCACCGGGCCCGAGGTCATGAAGGTGCACAAATCGGCGTAGAACGGCCGCTCGCGGTGGACCGCGTAGAAGCCTTCGGCCTGCTCGCGGGTCATGCGGATGCGCCGGGACGCGATGACGCGCAGGCCGGCTTCTTCAAGCATCTTGGTGATCGCGCCGGTGAGGTTACGCCGTGTCGCGTCGGGCTTGATGATCGAAAAGGTGCGTTCGGTCGCCATCGCCGAGCGTCTCCTGAAATTATGAGGATTGGAATGTCCGGCAGCGCCTAGCCGCGCCAACCGGTCGCGGCAAGGGTCAGGCTTTCTCCTGCCAGCGGCCGCTTTCGTCCTGGGCCCAGAAGTGCCGTTCGACCCCGTCCCTGCCGGACAGCAATTTCCAGGCGAGCCGCGCGCCTTCGAGCGCCGCATGGTCGAACAAATAGAAAGCGCGGTCGTAGCTCAACGCCGCCTCGCGCCACTGGCCGTCGGCGATCAGCATGTTGCGGGCGAGGTTGGGCGCGTCGGGGCTGGTCGACAGCAGGATCGGCTGGCGCGCGTCGTCGGCGCCGCCGGCGAGGCCGTGCGGCAGGAAGCTGGTCTCGCCATGGTCCCACAGCATCCGATCCAGCCTGATCAGCAGCGTCTCGTCCTCGGCGACGATCAGCAGCCGCGCGTCCTGGGCCAGCAATTTCTCGGCCAGGCTGGCGATCACCTGCTCGAACGGCGCCTGGCCGAGCTGATAGAAATCCACCTGCACCGATCAGGCCGGCACGGAGCGGAGCTAAGCTTCGACGGCGTCGGCCACGAACTGGTCGAACAGCCGCACCCCATAACCGGTCGCGCCCTTGTCGTAGGTAGTGCCGGCCTTGTCCGACCAGGCCATGCCGGCGATGTCGAGATGCGCCCAGCGGACACCGTCGTCGACAAAGCGCTGGATGAACATCGCGGCGGTGATCGAACCGCCCTCACGCGCACCGATATTCTTCATGTCGGCGATCGGCGAATCGATCATCCGGTCGAACGGCTCGGCCAGCGGCATGCGCCACAATTTGTCCCCCGACGCTTGGCCGGCGGCGAGCAGCTGGGTGGCCAATTCCTCATCGGGGGTAAACAGGCCGCCGAATTCGTGGCCCAAGCTAACCAGGATCGCTCCGGTCAGGGTCGCAATGTCTATGATGGTCGACGGCTTGCAGTTGCGCTGCACGTAGGTGATCGCGTCGGCGAGCACGAGGCGGCCTTCGGCGTCGGTGTTGATCACCTCGACCGTCTGGCCGGACATGGTGGTGACGACATCTCCCGGACGCTGGGCGTTGCCCGACGGCATGTTCTCGACCATCCCGCAGATGCCGACGACATTAGCCTTCGCCTTGCGCAGTGCGAACGCCTTGAACGCGCCCGCGACCGCCGCGGCGCCGCCCATGTCCCACTTCATCGCTTCCATGCCCTGGGCCGGCTTGATCGAGATGCCGCCGGTGTCGAAGGTGACGCCCTTGCCGACCAAGGCGATCGGGGCTGCGCCCTTCTTGCCGCCGCTCCAGCGCAGGATCAGCAGCCGCGGATCGCGCACCGACCCTTGGGCGACGCCGAGCAGCGCGCCCATGCCGAGCTTCTTCATCGCCGCGCCGTCCAGCACCTCGATCTCGACGCCGAGGTCGGCGAGGTGGCGGACCCGCTCGACGAAGCTTTCGGGATAGATGATGTTGGGCGGCTCAGTGACCAGCTCGCGGGTCAGCTTGACCCCTTCGAGGACCGGTTGCCAGCGTTGCTCCCACCGGCTTTGCGCGCCGGTCCCGGCGCCGACGATCGTCACCCGCTCGAGGGTCGGCTTCTGCTTGTCCTTGAGGCGGGTGCGATAGCGGTCGTAGCGCCAGCCGCGCAGCGCAGCGCCGAGCGCCACTTTGGCCGCGGCGTCGGCATCATAGCCGAGCCCGGTGAGGTCGATGACCGCCAGTTTCTCGCCCGACGCCAGCAGCCTGGCGGCAACCGTGCCGCCGAGCTTCTCCGCGGCATCTGCGGGCGACGTGCCGGTGCCGGTTCCGACCAGCAGCAGCCGGCGCATGCCGCCGTTCGTGGCGAGGAAATGCTCGACCGCGGTCGACGCGTCGCCGTCGAAACGCTGGCGGGTCAGTGCCGCCTCGACATCCGCGCGGCCGGCGCCGAGCCGATCGAGCGGGGTCCGGTCCTTGCCGGCAATCGGCAGGACGAGCGCATACTCTCCGGCAGGAAGGCGGTCGGCGAAACTTATCTTCATGTAGGGCGGTCCTAAAGGCTGCGGTGCAAGGGAGAGGGTTTGGCGGCCCTTTAGGACGCGGGTGGCGAAAGGCAAAGCGCGGCGAAGCGAAGCCAAGGGCGCGGCGCATCTCGGCGCAAGTCGGTCCAACTCGCATTGTCGCGCGCGGTCCGAGGTGCGATAGGCCTGCATCAGGGCAAAGCCAGGTGAGCGGCAGGGCGACAGGTTTGCGTAACGGATGGGTCTGGTGGTCGGCGCTGCCGATGGTGCTTGGAGCGCCGGCGACGGCCTCGGCCCAGCCGGCCGCCGCGTCCCCTCCGGTCGAGCCCGATGCCGCCGCCGCGGCCGCCACGGAGCCGATGGTCGAGTTCAGCGCCGACCAGGTCAGCTACGACAGCGACAACGAGCTGGTGACGGCGACTGGCGCGGTGCGCATGTCGCGCGACGGCAACTATCTCGCCGCCGACCAGGTGGTCTGGAACCGCAAGACCGGCGAAGTCCGCGCGGCCGGCAACGTCGTCGTCGTCAATCCGCAGGGCGACAAACTGGTCGGCGACAACGTCGTCCTCACCGACACGCTGCGCGACGGCAGCATCGACAATCTCCTGCTGGTGCTCGAGACCGGCGGCCGGATCGCCGCCGCGCACGGGACTCGAGCGGGGGACCTGACGACGCTCGACAACGCGATCTACTCGCCGTGCCCGGTGACCAGTGCGAGCGGCTGCCCGCGCAACCCGAGCTGGTCGATCACCGCCGCCCGGGTGGTCTACGACCCGACGCGCAACCGGGTCCGCTTCCAGGGCGGGCGCCTGCAGCTGTTCGGAGTGACGCTGCCGCTGCTGCCGATCTTCAGCATCGGCACGGCGGCGCAGGGCGGAGCGGTCAGCGGCTGGCTGGTGCCCGACATCAGCATCTCCTCGCGCAAGGGGCTCGAGGTGGCGATGCCTTATTATCGGCGGTTCGCCCCCAACCACGACCTGACCGTGACCCCACACCTGTACACCGGGACCTGGCCGGCGGTGGAGGCGAAGTACCGCTTCCTCAATAGCCTCGGCGCCTTCCAGATCGGCGGGTTCGGGACCTACGGCCGGATCGACGACCCCGATCCCACCGACCTGACGCCGGACACCCACAATGGCTTCCGGGCTTATTTCGAAGGCAATGGCAAAGCGCAGATCAATCCGCTGTGGAGCGTGACCGGCTCGTTCCGGGTGGCGACCGACAAGACCGTCACCCAGCGCTACGACATTACCCGCGACGACCGGCTGCGCAGCTTCCTCAACGCCGAGCGGATCACCCCCGATGCGTACATCAGCATCGCCGGCTGGGCGTTCCAGGGCCTGCGCGTCGACGACGTCCAGAAGCAGATCCCGATCGCGCTGCCGGCTGTTGACGCCCGCTTCCGGTTCGGCGCGCCGACGATCGGCGGCACGGTCGAGGTGCAGGCCAACAGCCTCGCGATCCTGCGCATCGACGGCCAGGACACCCAGCGCGGGTTCGTCAGCGCGCGATGGGACTTGCGCCGCCTGACGAACTGGGGCCAGCAATTGCTGTTCACCGCGTTCGCCCGCGGCGACATCTACCACACCGACGATTCGGCCAGCAACGAGGTGGCGATCTATCGCGGCACCGACGGCTGGCACACGCGCGGCATCGGCGCGCTGGCCGCCGAAGCCCAATGGCCGCTGGTCGGGCCGGCCTTCGGCGGCATCCAGCGCCTGGTGCCGCGGGTCCAGCTGGTGCTGACGCCGCCGACCCCGAACCTCACCATCCCCAACGAGGACGCCCGCGCCGTCGACCTCGAGGACAGCAACCTGTTCGCCCTCAACCGCTTCCCCGGCTACGACCGCTGGGAGGACGGCTCGCGCATCACCTACGGGCTCGACTGGTCGCTCGACCGTCCCAACCTGTCGATCGCCACCAACATTGGCCAAAGCTACCGGATCACGCGCCGGGCCGGCATCTTCCCGGACGGCACCGGCCTGTCCGATCGCTTCTCGGACATCGTCGGCCGCACCCGTGTCCGCTTCGGCCGCCTGATCGACCTCACGCACCGCTTTCGCATCGACAAGAACGATCTCGCGTTCCGGCGCAACGAGGTCGACCTGACCGTCGGCAGTGAACAGACCTACGTCCAGATCGGCTATCTGCGGCTCAATCGCGACATCAGCGCCGCGGTCGAGGATCTGCGCGACAAGGAGGAGCTGCGGGTCGCGGGGCGGTGGAAGTTCGCCCGCTACTGGTCGGTGTTCGGGGCCACCGTCCTCGACCTCACCGACAGCCAGGAAGATCCGCTGTCGCTGGCCGACGGCTTCCAGCCGGTCCGCCAGCGGCTCGGCATCGCTTACGAAGATGAATGCCTGGAGCTTGGCCTATCCTGGCGCCGCGACTATGAGCGCATCGGGGACTTCCGAAAGGGGAGCACTTTCTCGCTGCGAATGGCGCTGAAAGGGCTCGGCCACTAAGGCTAAAGGGGGGCGCCGCTAAGCCTGCGTTCAGCGGGCGTGGATAAACGGCAACCAGACTCAAGGGTTTATTTTGCAAGGGATTTGACGACGTGGCAGCAGGCTCTGAATTCTTCTCGACGCGTGCCCGCTTCGGTGCGGCCGCCGTCATACTGGCGGTGGCCGGAACAGCATTTGCGCAAGGAACGGCCCCTCCTCCCGCGCCCGCGCCGAGCAGCACGAGCTCGCTTCGGCTGCCCGAAAATCCGCAACTGTTCGGATCGACCATGCCGTCGGTGATCAAGGCGACCGCCATCGTCAACGGCGAGATCATCACCCAGACCGACATCGACCAGCGGCTGGCATTGCTGATCATCGCCAGCGGCGGGCGGATCCCGGCCGAGGAGATGGACCGGCTGCGCCAGCAGGTGCTGCGCAACCTGATCGACGAGACGCTCCAGATCCAGGCCGCGGCGGCCGAGAAGATCACCATCAAGCCGGCGGATATCGACAAGACCCTGGCGCGCGTCGCGGGCAACAACAAGCAGACGGTCGAGCAGCTGACCGCGCTGCTCGACGCCAATGGCTCGTCGATCGCCTCAATGCGCCGCCAGATCGAGGGGGAGATCGCCTGGACCCGGCTGCAGCGGGCGAAGATCGAAAGCTCGGTCAGCGTCGGCGAGGAGGAGGTCAAGGCCGTCCTCGACCGCATGAACGCTTCGAAGGGGACCGAGGAATTCCGCGTCGGCGAAATCTTCCTGTCGGCGAACGCCGGCAACGAAACGCAGACTCTGTCGAACGCCAACAAGATCCTCGAGCAGCTTCGCAACGGCGCCTCGTTCGCCGGCTATGCGCGGCAATATTCGGAAGCGTCGACGGCGGCGGTCGGCGGCGATCTCGGCTGGGTCCGCCCCGAGCAACTTCCAGACCCCATCGCGGCGCAGTTGCGGACCATGGGACCGGGACAGATCAGCACCCCGATCCAGGTCCAGGGAGGCTATTCGATCGTCGCCGTCCAGGACACCCGCAAGGTCCTGACCGCCGACCCGCGCGACGCGGTGCTGAGCCTGAAGCAGATATCGGTCAGCTTCCCCAAGGGCACCACGCAGCCGCAGGCGGAGCCGCTCGTTGCCCGCTTCGCCGAGGCCGCCCGCAACGTCGGCGGCTGCGGCGGCGCCGACAAGATCGCGGCCGATTTCAATGCCGAGCTGGTGCAAAGCGACCAGGTCAAGATCCGCGACCTGCCGGTGGCCCTGCAGCAGATCATGCTGCCGATGCAGGTCGGCCAGGCGACCCAGCCGTTCGGCTCGATCGGCGAAGGCGTGCGCATCCTGGTGATTTGCGGCCGCGACGAGGTCGATGCGGCGGCGCCGACCCACGACGAGGTCTACAACCAGCTCAACGAGGAGCGCATTAACGTCCGCGCCCGGCGCTACCTGCGCGATCTCCGGCGTGATGCGGTGATCGAATTCAGATAAGGCCGGCGCGATGACGCGCTTTTCCCCTTGGCAACGATGACGCGCTTCACTTTGGTACTGCGATGATGCGCTTTATCGATGCGCCGCTCGCGGTGTCGCTCGGCGATCCCGCCGGCATCGGCGCCGAGGTCCTCGCCAAATGCTGGGACAATCGCGCGCTCTTCGAGCTGCCGCCGTTCGTCGCCATCGGCGACCCGCGCTCAATCGCCGCGGTGTGGGACGGCCCCATTGAGATCATCGACGGCCTCGACGAAGCGGACAGCGCGTTCGATGTCGGCCTGCCGCTGATCCAGCTGGCCGCCGCCGAAGCCGACGTCCCCGGACATCCCAGCATGGCCGGCGCCCATTGCTCGCTCGATTCGCTGGAGATCGCGGTCGGGCTCGCGCGCTCGGGGTCCGCCGCCGGCGTCGTCACCGGCCCGGTTTCCAAGGAACAGCTCTACGCGATCGGTTTCTCCCACCCCGGCCAGACCGAGTTCGTCGCCGAGCGCTGCGGGGTCGCCGCGACCAACGTCGCGATGATGCTCGCCGGGCCGACGCTGCGCACGGTGCCGGTGACGACGCACCTGCCTCTAGCGCAGGCGGCGGTTGCACTGACCACCGCGCTGGTCGAGTCGCGCGGCCGGGCGGCGCTCCGCGGCCTCCAGCGCAATTTCGGGATCGAGGATCCGCGGCTCGCTGTCGCGGCCTTGAACCCGCACGCCGGCGAAGGCGGAACGCTCGGCCGCGAGGAAATCGAGATCATCGAGCCGGCGGTGGCGGCGCTGGTTGCGGAGGGCTGGCGAGTGACCGGTCCCCACCCCGCCGACACCATGTTCCATGCCAGCGCCAGGGCCAAGTACGATGCCGCCTTGTGCATGTACCACGACCAGGCGCTGATCCCGCTGAAGGCGCTGCATTTCGAGGAAGGCGTCAACGTGACTTTGGGCCTGCCGATCGTCCGCACCGCGCCCGATCACGGCACCGCGTTCGACATCGCCGGGCAGGACCGCGCCGACCCGCGGGCGATGGCCGCGGCGATTCGCCTCGCCGCCCAATGCGGCCTCCACCGCGCTCCCGCCGAATGATCGTTGCATGACCGACGGCGCCGAGCCGCTGCGCGAGGTGATCGCCCGGCATGGCCTCCAGGCCCGCAAGTCGATGGGCCAGAATTTCATCCTCGACCGGCAGTTGCTGAGCCGGATCGCGGCCATCCCGGGGCCGCTCGCCGGTGAGACGGTCTATGAGGTCGGCCCGGGCCCGGGCGGCCTGACCCGGGCGTTGCTCGACGCGGGTGCCAAGGTCGTCGCGGTCGAGCGCGATCGCCGCTGCCGCCCGGCGCTCGCCGAGCTCGAGGAGGAATTTCCGGAGTGGCTCAAAATTATCGAAGGCGATGCGTTGGCGGTCGACGAGCGCGCCGCGGCCGGGAATGGCGCGCATGTCGTCGCCAATTTGCCGTACAATGTCGGCACCGCGCTGCTGCTGCGCTGGCTGGGCGGAGATTGGCCGCCGTGGTGGCGATCGCTGACGTGCATGTTCCAGAAGGAAGTCGCGGCCCGCATCGTCGCCGGCGCCGGCACCGAACATTACGGCCGCTTGTCGGTCGCGGCGCAGTGGCGGGCGTCCCCGAGGATTGCTTTTACCGTCAACCGCTCGGCGTTCGTGCCGCCGCCCAAGGTTACGTCCGCGGTCGTCCACATCGTCCCCGCGGCGATGCCCGTTGGAGTCGATGCCGGCTGCCTGGAGACAATCACCGCCGCCGCTTTCGGCCAGCGCCGCAAGATGCTGCGGTCGAGCCTCAAAGTGATTCCGGGGGCATTGGACGCGCTCGCGGCGCTCGGGATCGACAGCGAACGCCGCGCCGAGACGCTCAGCGTCGCGGAGTTCGTCGCGCTGGCGAGGTCTTTAAGCTAGTTGGTCTTCGGGGTCTTGACCGGCTGGGCGGCCGCGACCGTCGGGCCGCGGCTGATCGCCGCCGACAGCATCGCCAATTGCTGGCACCCGCTCGGGCACAGCTTCTGGAGCTTGGCGAGATTGTCCTTGGCGCGCGGCACCGCGCCGAGCTCGACCATCGCCTCGCCCTGGACTGCCAGCGCGTCGCGATCGGCGGGTTCGAGCGCCAGCGCCTTGTTGGCGAAGCGGATCGCCTTGCCGAACAGTTTTTCCTTTTGCGCGACGCGGGCCAGCACGACGAACGCCGCGCGGTTGCGCGGATCGACCGCGAGCGAAGTTTCGAGGACATCGTCGGCAGCGTCGAAGCGGCCGGTGGCCAGCAGCGTCTCACCCTGGCGGAGCAATTCCATCGAGCGTGGCAGGATCTGATCGTCGGGCTTCTGGCTCGCGACCGGCGCGGCGAGCATCGCCCCGACAAAGCCAGCCATCGCAATGCGGTGAAACAGACGCATCAAACTCTCCAATTCGCTCCCGGCTCCCCTAGCATGGCCGAACCAGCCGCGCGACGAAAAACCCATCGGTGCCGTCCTGTCCCGGGACCAGGAGGCGACCGCTGCCAGTCAAACGCCCGGCGGCGATAGGCGTTTCCTGGGCAACCCACGATGAACGGCGGCTGAGGAATGCGTTGGCCTGCCCCTCGCCTTCGGCTGTGAGGATCGAGCACACCGCATAGACCAAAGTGCCGCCCGGGCGGACCAGCGCCGACGCGGTCTCCAACAGCCGGGCCTGCGCCTGGACGAGCCGCTCGAGCCGATCGGGGGTCAGCCGCCAGCGGCCCTCGGGATTGCGCCGCCAGGTGCCGCTGCCCGAGCAGGGCGCGTCGACCAGCACGACGTCCGCGGTGCCGGCCCAATCGGCCAGCATATCGAGCTCCTTGGGCGGATTGAGCAGCCGCGTCTCGATGCGGGCGCCGGCTTTCTCCGCGCGCGGCGCGAGCTTCGACAGCCGCGAGCGATTGGTGTCGGTGGCGAGGATTTCGGCGCCCGGAGCGGCGGCGGCGATCGCCAGCGCCTTGCCGCCGGCTCCGGCGCACAGGTCGAGGACGCGCATCCCGTCACGAGCCTCGCAGGCCAGAGCGATCAGCTGGCTGCCTTCGTCCTGGACGTCGACGAGGCCGTCGGCAAAGGCCGGATGATCGTCGATCCGGGTATCGGCCGCGAGCCGCAGGCCCCACGGGCTGATCCGCGTCGGCTCGGCGCCGGGAAATTCGGCGAGCAGCGCGTCGCGGGTAGTGCGGGCGACGTTGACCCTGAGGTCCAGGGGCGCGCGCTCGAGCAGCGCCGGCCATTCGGCGGGCGCGACCAGCGGCGAGATTTCGGGCTCGAGCCACGACGGGACCGGCGCGGCGAGGCTCCCCTCCTCGCCGTCGGCGAGCGGCTCGGGCCCGCGCACCTGCCCGAACAGTTCGACCAGCGCCGGATCGTCGCGGGCCAGGCCGACCATCGCCGCGCGCCCGCTCGCCGGCCGCACGGCCGACCTGCGAATCGCCCGGAACACCAGTTCGCGCACCGCGCGGCGGTCGCCCGAGCCGGCGT
>Ga0255312_1000052_pt1 | contig 16746 bp, 16 predicted proteins | sample EtOH5_T0_E5_meta_FD_202081 | JGI IMG/M metagenome (GOLD analysis project Ga0255312, IMG submission 202081) | Sandy soil microbial communities from University of British Columbia, Vancouver, Canada - EtOH5_T0_E5 | ecosystem: Engineered > Artificial ecosystem > Sand microcosm > Unclassified ...
GACTTTCGTGCCCGACAGGCCCCGTCACCGAGCCCCTGTCTCGCCGTGGCGCTTGCCGAGTCACTGCCGCGCTAGGCTTCGTTCGCTTGGCCGAGATTGTAGGCTGCCGCGCCGCCTAACAAGAGGTGCCGTCACGAGCGACACTTTCCCCTTTCCGCAGGGAGCGTGGGAGCACATCAGCAAGATTCACCGGGACGTCCTGCCAGTCATCCGCGATTTGTGTCCACCAGATGACAGCTTCATCTTCACAAACGTTCTCGGCTCGTCTGAGCCAGGCGATATGGCGTGGTTCAAGCGGCACCTGACCGGCGCTAGGCACCCGCAGGCGCAGCGGTATCGACCCCCTTGAAGAGCGGTGACTAACACACGTATTGTGCGGCATCCGCCCTGGAGCAATCAAATGATGCGTGCTTCCCGCCTCGCCGGCCTCGCGATGCTCGCCGCCCTCTCGTCGGCCACCGCCCAACGGTCGACCATCACGCGCGCCGCATTCCGTTCGCGCGCCGACTCGCTCGTCTTCACGTATCTCGCCGAATCGCACGCGCCGAGCGCGTCGTTCGCGGTGATTCGCGGGAGCGATACGCTGGCGTATGGCGCACACGGTCTCGCCAATGTGGAGGCCTGGCGCGCGCCGACCGCCACCACGATCTACGAGATCGGATCGATCACGAAGCAGTTCACCTCCGCCGCGATCATGAAGCTCGTGGAGCAGGGGCGGGTGAAGTTGGATGACGACCTCTCGACGTACGTGCCGCAGTTCCCGCTCCAGGGCAAGCAGGTCTCGATTCGTCAGCTGCTCAATCACACCTCGGGCATCCACAGCTACACGTCGTCCCCGGGATGGGCTAAGACGTGGAACGACGAGCTGTCGCCCGACGCGATTATCGCGTTCGTCGCGGCCGATAGCTTCGACTTCGCGCCCGGCACCGCCTACCGGTACAACAACACGGGGTATGTTTTGCTGGGAATGGTGATCGAGAAGGCGTCGGGGCAGACGTACGCCCACTTTCTCGACGCGCAGTTCTTCAAGCCGCTCGGTCTGCGGCAGACGTCGTACTGTCCGTCCCAGACGGCCGATCCCGCCTTCGCGCTCGGCTATAGCAAGGGACCGAGCGGCATCGTGCGTGCGAAATTCCTGCATTTGTCGCATCCATTCTCGGCCGGCGCGTTGTGCTCCACGGTGGGCGACCTCGCGAAGTGGCAGCGCGCGCTCGACGGCGGAAAGGTGGTTTCGCTCGCGTCGTACGCGCTCATGTCGACCGCCGACTCGCTCAACAGCGGGCGCAAGACCACCTACGGCTTCGGCTTGGTGCCGGGGGTGTTCAACGGCCACAAGACGGTCTCGCATACCGGCGGCATCAATGGGTTCGCGACGGCGGCGACCTACGTGCCCGATGACAGCCTGAGTATCGTGGTCTACACGAATTTCGATGGCGAATCTCCCCAGACGCTGGTGCAGAATCTGCTCCGCGTGGCGTATGGCGTAGCCCCCGTCGGCCGAGGAGCCGCGGGCACGCCGGCGACTGCTCCGTCGCTCCCGGCGGCCGATCGCGACGCAATCGTCGGCAATTACGCGTTGCAGTTGCCTGGTGGGCAGCCGCTACCGATCAACTTCTTCCTGGACGGGGGCCGTCTCATGGCGCAGGCCCAGGGCCAGGAAGCGAATGAAATGCGGTACCTCGGCGACTACACATTCGGCGTCGCGTTCGATCCGGCCCTGCGGTTCACGTTCACGATCGAGGCTGGTAAGGCAACCAAGGTGACCCTGCTGCAGAGTGGGGCCAGGATCGATGGACCGAGAGTGCCATGAGCTGTTCGTCCGCGTAACCTACGAGGCAAGCGTGCGACCAGAGGGTTCTGAACCTATCCTCCCCGTGCTCGATCTCCCTCGCACGCGGGCGTTCTATGAGCCGCTCGGGTTCAAAGCCGGGTATCATGATGACCGGTACGAGATCCTGAGGCGTGGCCACCTCGTGGTGCATCTTGAGCAGACCGCCGACCTCGTACCCGAGCGCAACACCTATAGCTGTTACTGGCGCGTTGCGGATGCCGACCGACTGTACCACGAGTTCGCTGCCCCTAGTCTACCGGTTACCGGTCTGCCGCGGCTGACCGAGCCCCAGGATGAACCCGGGGGCATGCGCGAGTTCACGCTCAAGGATCCTTCAGGGAATCTGATTCGAGTCGGGCACGAGTTAGGCAAGGCCTGATGGGGCGGCCAGGAGGCGTGGGCATGCAGACACCGATGACGCGGGTGATGGTGTTCCTGTCCCTGCTGGCGGGTGTCGCGCCGGCGGCGGGAGCGCAAGTCGATCAACAGCGCGCCCAGCAGTACTTCAACGACGCCCAGGCGCTTTGCGAGCGCGACGGCGGCCGACTGTGGGGCGTGTCGATCTGCGCGCCGATGGTGATCGCCGACAGGCGGACGCAGACGATCGCCACCAGCCAGCCCGCACCGGAAGGAGAGCGGCCGCGACTGCTCTGTCTTGTGAACGCGCCGGTCCAATGGGGCGGCGCGACGTGGGGAGCATACGTGTGGGACTACGTGGCCAACGCGACGCCGCGTCACCGCATGGAGATCCTCCTCCACGAATTGTTCCACGGGGTGCAGCCGCAGCTCGGACTGATGGCACCGGCACAGGCGACTGAACATCTCGACGCAGCGGACGGACGCTATTGGCTGCGGCTCGAATGGCGCGCGCTCGCGCGGGCACTGCGGGAATCAGGAGAGCAGCGCACCATCGCTGTCCGCGACGCGCTCGCGTTCCGGCAGGCCCGGCGCCTGCTCTACCCAGCCAGTGTCGAAGACGAGCGCGGCCAGGAGATCACGGAAGGGCTCGCCTCCTACACGGGCACCGTGCTCGCGGCACCGTCTGTGGCCGACGCGATCACGGGCGCGCTCGAGCTGCTGGTCACCGCGGAGGCGGAGGAGAGCTTCGTTCGCACGTTTGCCTACAAGTCCGGTCCCGCGTATGGCCTCCTGCTCGATGCAGCGTCTCCCGGCTGGACGCGACGGGTGCGCGGCGCCGACGATCTCGGCACGCTCGTGATGGGTGCGCTTGCGATTCAACCGGCCACTGATGCGACTGCGTCTGCCAACCGGTACGGCGGCGCCGAGATCCGCGCGTCCGAACAGCAGCGCGAGCAAGAGCGGCAGGAACGTCTCGCCGAATTGCGCCAGCGCTTTGTCGAGGGTCCGGTGCTCCAGATTCCGGGAGGAGGCAACGGGATGTCCAACTCGCTCGGCGCCATAGTTATTCCCGGCATCGGGACGGTGTACTTCGGCCCTTTCCGTGCATCGGGAAGCTGGGGCACGCTCGAAGCGGAAAAAGGCGTGCTGGTTGCGACCGATGGCCGCACCCGTCGGGTGCCGGCACCGGTGCGGCGCGATGACGGTACGTTCGCGGGTGACGGATGGACGTTCAAGGTGGGGCCGGGCTGGGTGGTGCGCGAAGGATCACGGCGGGGCGACTACGAAGTGGTTCGGCAGCAGCCATGAGCGGCACTCGCTTGACTCGAAGCCGTGAATGTCTGATTGAGGCATCGTCCAAAGAGGATCGCAGCGTGAGACAACACCTTGCAAATATGACGATACTGCTGTGCGCCACCGGATGCGGCCTACCGCACCAGTGGCAGGGGCACATTGACCCGGCCCATCAGGCGCATCTCCGACGGGGCGACCTCGAGGTCATCGTCCGGGACAACAACGCCTTCGGAGTCGAGGAGTCCGGTTACAACGGTATTGCCTTGCTGTCGCACACACGAGAGCCCCGCAATCTCTTCAGCCCGGCTGGGCTAAACCTCGAGCACATTTTCGACGGAGAGCGCCGACCAGAGGTCTGGGAAGAGCGCGTCGAGCCGCGGTATGCACCGATGGTGTTGACGCGGCCGTCCGCTATGACAGTCCAGTTGCACCAACCATCGACACCGCAACACAAGCTCGAGAGCTGGACCACACTTACTGTGACGCCGCCGCATTACATCGACTTCGTGTTCGAGTGCACCCCTCTCGCGCAGACTTACCCAAGGGGGTACATCGGACTCTTCTGGGCGAGTTACCTCAATGCGCCCGAGAACCTCGCCATTCATTTCATCGGGAAGGCACCGGACGAGCGGTCGTTACGCTGGGTTCAGCACGCCAGCAACGACCACAACGTTCGGAGCACCGTACGGTTCATCAACGAAGGGCAGGTTCCCACGTTCGGCGAGCAGCACGCGCCAACACTCTACACCGAGTTCGCCGAGGTCTACTACGCCTTTCCGTTCTACTACGGCCGATACCACGACATGGTCCTCATCGTGATGTTCGACCGGACCGAGGGAATTCGGGTGACTATGTCCCCGAGGGGTGCAGGTCGCAACCCCGATGGCACGACGAACCCGGCCTGGGACTGGCAATGGTTCCTCTTCAACCCCCAGGTGGGGCAGAAATACAGCTATCGCGCGCGCGTCGTGTACAAGCCATGGGTCAGTAATAGGGACGTAGTGAGCGAGTATGAGAGGTGGTCAGGTAAACAGGTGACGTTTTGAAGGCGGGGAACCTGTGGCTATCGGTACTCTTACGTGACGCGACCCCTTCGGTATCGTTGTTCGCGGGGTTCTCGAAGTGGGTCGACCTGAAGCTCGTGAGCCGGCTGGAGTTCGGCTCGGGCGCGGTGGCGATGCGGTATGAACCAAGGAAGTAGCCATCGGACTTGTCACCCGAGTCGGCCGCCCGGGTGTGCGTTGGCTGCCCCTGAGGGCGGGCGGTGTCACTCATTGGCGAGCAGAGCTCACGTCGCTTTCAGGAACGCTTCACTCTCCCGTCACACCTCCTACTGCACATTCTCCAAAGCCTGACTTACGCTCACGAGCCACGAAGCCAGATGCATCCGGCGAGGAGGAAGCAGCTCATGACGACACGCAAACTAGTCACCCCTCTTATTGGGGTCCTAACACTGCTCGCAGTTGCGGCGCTCGGCGTACAGGCGGCGTTTGCGCACTGTGACGGGCTTGACGGACCGGTCGTGAAGGCCGCAAAGCACGCGCTGGAGACCGGCAATGTGAACCTGGTCCTCATTTGGGTCCAGCCGAAGGACGAACCCGAGATACGGACGTCGTTCCGGCAGGCCTTGGTTGTGCGCAAGCAAGGCCCCGAAGCGCAGGCGCTCGCCGACCGTTCCTTCTTTGAGACCTTGGTGCGCGTTCATCGCGCCGGGGAGGGAGCCCCATATACTGGCCTCAAGCCAGCGGGAAGGAATCTCGGCCCTGCAATTCCCGCCGCTGACCGGGCGTTGGAAACTGGTGCCACGGGCCAGCTTCAGGACCTGTTGGCCAACAGCCTGCGACGTGGCCTCCAAGAGCACTTTGAGGCACTAAGCGCGTTGCGAGGATATGACCCCAGTGATGTGGCAGCCGGACGCCGGTATGTGCAGGCCTACGTTGAGTACATACACTACGTCGAGCGCCTTCACGAAGCCGCTACCTCCGCTGCCGCAAACCATTACGCCGAGGCTCCCCACTAGCGGATAGCATGACCTGCACCGCGTCTGCATCCGCCCACGGTAAGAGGACTCACGTGCCCGCCGCCGCCTAACCAGCACTTACTGCTGCCGGGGCGTGATCGCCTCAGCCGCTACGCTGTATCTTTGAGGTTGGAACGCGGCGGCTGCGGCGATCACGCCCCGGCGCAGAGGCACACTTCGTTCGGCGGCCGCGCACTTTGTCGGATCGATCGACCATTTCCGCAGCAGGAGGGGAGTGGACAGAATGGAAAGAGCCCTACCAATCCTGCCGGCCGATGATCTCACTGTTGCCAAGGAGTTCTACGTCAATCGTTTGGGTTTTACGGTTCGGTTTGAAGCAACGGAGGATGGCAGGGCCGGCCGTCTCGGGGTAGATCGCGGAGCAATCTGCCTCACACTTGATTCCCCGATGTCCGGTCATGGCAGAGAGGCTTGCGTCTCTCTTCAAGTGGAGGATGCCGATGCATACTACGACGAATGGCGAGATCGAGTCGCGATTCGTCGGCCGCCGAAGAACGAAGAGTGGGGCGCGAGGACATTTGATGTGATCGATCCATTCGGCAATACGATCTTCGTGATGGGCCCTGTGAAATGACCGGTGCGGACTCGCACTACTGAACCCGGACAGCTATGACCAGCACCAAGTCGAAGCCGCGGGTAACATCCTTCGCACCCCAGTTCCTGGTCGACGATCTTGCGCGCTCGATCGCGTACTACCAGAAGCTCGGCTTTACCTTCGGCGAGCCCTGGGAGGGGTTCTACGCGATCGGCCGGGTAGACGGACTGGAGCTCCATCTGAAAGAGGCGCCCAAGCACGGCCCTGAGCGGCGGCACCGGCGTGAACACGAGCAGCTGGACGCTGCGGCCGGCGTTGACGGCATCGAGGGGTTCTACGCGCAGTGCGCAGCGAATGGCGTACGCATCATCAAGCCGCTCGCGGCGACGGCTTGGGGCACGAAGGACTTCTACGTTGAAGACCCCGACGGTCATCTCGTTTGCTTCGGCGGGCGCCAAGCCGCGGACTGAGTGGCGTGACGGTGGAGGCACGCGAACACGATGGCCATCTCGCAAGACTGACAATGATGGAGCAACCCATGAGCAATCCGAGTGTTCACCGGTGGTACACGCGCCCGGTGTTCTTCGTCGCCGACGTGAACCGGGCGGCTCGTTTCTACGTCGACCTGCTCGGCTTCGAGAAGGGTTGGCATGCAGGCAAAGGCGCGGGCAGAGTCTGCCAAGTCAATCATGGAGAATGCGAGATCATCCTCTGCGAAGACGCGACGCGCAGAGATAAGGCGCGCCTATTCATCGAGCTCACCCCTGAGGGGCTTGCCGATCTGCGGCGTGAAATCGTTGAGCGTTCGGTTCCCAGCAAGGAATCGTGGTGGGGCTACGACCTGGTTCAGGTTGACGATCCCGACGGCAACGAGCTGTTCTTCCCGGTTTCAGCGTGAGAAATTGGGGCACAATCCGGAGGAATTGGGAGCAGTTCAGCGGAATTCGGCGGAATTGGGGGCTCAGAGCGAAAAGTTCGCCCCGATTCGAACCGATTTCAGGGAGTTCGCGGGGTGATTCGAGCCCGGGGCCGAGGAATTACCAGCCCAGGATCTCCTCCATCGCCACCGCGATCCCTTCGCTCTGGGGCAGGATGGCATCCTCGAGATCGGGCGCATAGGCCACGAAGCTGTCGAGCGAGGCCACCCGGCGGACCGGGGCGTCGAGCCAGGCAAACGCTTCGTCGGCGATGCGGGCCGCTATCTCGGCCCCGTAACCCCAGGAGAGCGCGTCTTCGTATGCCACGATGACTCGGCTGGTCTTCCTGACCGAGGCATAGATGGTTTCCCAATCCACCGGCGAGAGCGAGCGGAGGTCGATGACCTCGATGCTGGCGCCGAGCTTTTCTTCCAGGGCCTTGGCCGCCACCAGGCAGCGCTGCACCACCGCCCCGTAGCTGACCACGGTGAGGTCACTGCCCTCCCGCACGACCTTGGCCTTGCCGAACGGGATCATGAAATTCTGGCCGGGATTCGGCGCCTTGTTGTAGGTCTGGCGATAGAGGTGCTTGTGCTCCAGGAACAGCACCGGATCCTCGCAGCGGATCGCGGTGCGGAGCAGGCCATTGGCGTCGAGCGCGGTGGCGGGGCAGACGACGCGGAGCCCCGGGATGGAGGTAAACACCACGGCACCGGTCTGGGAGTGATAGGGGGCGCCGCCCTTGAGATAGCCGCCGTAGGTCACCCGCACCACCACCGGCGCGCTGAACGTGTTGTTGGAGCGCCAGCGCAGGATGGCCAGCTCGTTGCGGAGCTGCATGTAGGCCGGCCAGATGTAGTCGAAGAACTGGATCTCGACCACCGGCTTGAGGCCCCGGGTGGCCAGGCCGATCGCGCGGCCGACGATATTGGCCTCGGCGAGCGGCGAGTTGTAGACGCGCTCTTCGCCGAAAAGCTTCTGCAGTCCCCAGGTCACCTTGAACACGCCGCCCTTGCCCTTGACCTGACCGAGGTATTCGGTGCGGCTCACGTCCGCGACGTCCTCGCCGAAGACCAGGATGCGCGGGTCGCGCGCCATCTCGTCCTTCATGCAGGTATTGAGCAGGTCCACCATGGTGGTGGGGTCGCCGACGAAGTGGGGATCGTCCTCGGTGTCGAACTGCTCCGAGGCGGGGTCCACGTCCGGGGAGTAGACGTAGTCCAGCGCGCTCTCGCGGGGCGGCTGCGGCGCGGCGAGCGCCGTCGCGGTGGCGATCTCGACCTCTTCCTCGACCTGCTGCCTGATGCTCTCGAGCTCGGCCTCGCTGGTGACGCCTTGCTCGAGCAGGTACCTCGGGAAGGTGACCACGGGATCGCGCGCGGCATCGAGGCTGCGCTCTTCCGCAGGCCGATAGAGGATCTCGTCGTCGGAAAGCGAGTGGCTGTAGGGCCGGATGACCTTGGCGTGCACCAGCGCGGGCCCCTTGCGGGCGCGGACGTGATCCACGGCGCGACTCAGCACGTCGTAGGAGGCCAGCACGTCGCAGCCGTCCACCTCCTGGATCTGCAGCGAGGGGAATCCGGTCACCAGCTTGGAAATGGAGCCGCCGGCCGTGTTGATCTCCACCGGGACGGAGATGGCGTAGCCGTTGTCCTCGATGAGATAGAGCAGGGGGAGCTTCAGGTTGCAGGCGGAGTTGAGCGACTCCCAGAACTCGCCCTCGCTGGTGGTACCCTCGCCGGCGCTGACCAGCACCAGCTCGTCGGGTTTGCTGCGCTCTTCCCGGTCGGGAATGGCCTCGATGCGGGAGTAGCGCAGCGTGGCCTCGGCGGCGCCCACCGCCTGGAGGAACTGGGTGCCGGTGGGGCTCGAGGCGGAAACGATGTTGAGCTCGCGGTGGCCCCAGTGCGAGGGCATCTGGCGACCGCCCGAGTTGGGATCGTCGGCGGCACCTACCGCGCTGAGCAGCTGCTCGGTGGCGGTCATGCCGAGGCCGAGGCAGAGGGCGCGATCGCGATAGTAGGTATAGAACCAGTCGTAGCCGGGACGGAGCAGCCTGGCCGCGGCGACCAGCACCGCCTCATGGCCCGCCCCGGAGATCTGGAAGAAGATCTTGTTCTGGCGCTTGAGCTGGATCTCCTTGTCGTCGAGGCGCCGGGCCAGCAGCATGAGCCGGAACATCTCGAGCAGCTCGGATTTCTCGAGCCGGGCGCTGGGGCGGAGCTTGGACGGGGCGGGTCTGGTGGCCATAGCCTCAGCGAGTACGAGTTAGCGAGGAGCGAGCAGGGAAAATACCTCTCCTACCGCTTGAACACGACCTTCCCGCCCACGATGGTCGCCACGACCTTCGCCTGCGCGATGCTGGCGGCCGGAATCCGGGTCAGATCGCGGTCGAGCACCACCAGGTCGGCCAGATAACCGGGCCGGAGGGTGCCCCGGCGCGCTTCGGCGAAGACGGCCCAGGCGTTGTTGACCGTGTAGGCGCGCAGCGCATCCTCCACGGCGATCTTCTGCTCGGGCACCCAGCCCTCGGGGTTCTTGCCATCCAGGGTCTGCCGGGTGACAGCGGCCTGGATGCCGACCAGCGGGTCGAGCGGCGCCACGGTCCAGTCGGAGCCGAAGGTCAGGCGGGCGCCGCTCTCGAGCAGGGAGCGGAAGGCGTAGGTGCCCCTGATGAGCTCGGGGCCGATGCGCTTGGCGGCCCAGCGCCCGTCATCCGCCTCGTGGTAGGGCTGCATCGAGGGCACCACGCCGAGGGCCCTGAAGCGGGGAATATCCCCGGCGTCGAGGTGCTGGGCGTGCTCGATGCGGAAGCGGCGGTCGCGGGGTCCGTGGGCTTTGGCCACGCTGTCGAAGATGTCGAGCAGCAGCGCGTTGGCGCGGTCGCCGATGGCGTGGACCGCTACCTGGAGCCCGGCGGAATCGGCGGCGGCGATCCAGCGGCGCAGCGAGTCCTCCGGGGTCACAAAGAGGCCTTTGGTGTTGGGCGCGTCGCGGTAGGGCTGGAACATGAGCGCGGTGGTCGAGCCGAGCGAGCCGTCCACAAAGCCCTTGACCCCGGCGCTGCGGATCCAGTCGTCGCCGGGGCCGCTGGCGCGAACCGAATCGGACATCTCGCGCCAGGCGGCGAGCGGCGTGTAGTTCGATACGCGCAGGGTGAGGGCACCACGGGCGCGGGCGCGCCGCAGCGCGGCGATATCGGCCCAGCCGGTGCTCACGCTGGACACGCCGACCACGCCGAGCGAGGCGGCATGGGCCATGGCGCGGGCGAGCGCGGAATCGAGCTGGGCGGGCGAGGGCGCCGGGATCACGGCAAAGACCGGATTCATCGCCTCGTCCTTGAGCACGCCGGTGAGCTCGCGGTCATTGCGGCGGACGATGCTGCCACCGGGGATTTCCCGGGCGGTGCGATCGAGTTTGGCGGCCTGGAGCGCCAGCGAGTTGGCGAGGGCCATGTGGCCGTCGAGCCGGTTCACGAAGACGGGATTGCGCGGGGTCACCGAGTCGATCCAGGCACGATCGGGCAGCGGGGTGCCGGGCCATTTCTCGTGATCCCAGTCGCCGCCGGTAATCCACTCCCCGGGTGCCAGGGTCAGGGCGAAGGCCTTGATGCGGCGGGTGAACTCTGCGGGCGTCGCGGCGTCGCGCAGGTCGACGCTGGCGAGCTGGAAGCCGCCGGTGAGCAGGTGGACGTGGTCGTCCACGAAGCCGGGAAGGACGAAGCCGCCGGCCGGCGCGATGACGCTCGTCTTCGCGCCGACGAAGCGGGCGACGGCCGCGCTGTCACCCACCGCGAGGATGCTGTCCCCCTTGATGGCGACGGCGCCGGCGTAGGGCGTGGTGGAGTCGCCGGTCCAGGTGCGGGCGTAGAGGACCAGGTCCGCGGTCGGATGCTGGGCGCACGCGACGAGGAGCAGGCAGCAGTAAGCGACGAGGCGTCGGCTCATGGGCGGAACTTGGCGAGCCGGCGCAGCGCTTCGAGCTTCTCGATGGCGCTGGTGCCCTTGGCCGGGGCGGCCGGCGTCACGGCGAAGAGGTCGCGGATGTCGAGCAGGATCTCGAGCATGAGCTGGTCGCGCATGAAGGCGTTGTCGACGTCGGCCATCCGGACCTCGTCGGCGGCACCCTTGGCGCGATCGTAGGTTTCACGGTAGATGGACTCGAGGTTGGCGAGGATGCGGTCGCGGCTGCGCATAGGGATCAGGATTCAGGATTCAGGGATCAGGCAAGCTTGGGGGGAATTATACTTTGCCGAGCGCCTCCCTGAGTCCTGCATCCCGAATCCTGACCTTCCATCTCGAAGCGCGCCGCCTACGAAGACTTGGAGCGGTGAACGCGGGCATGCTGGGGGAAGCGCTCATCGCAGCCTTGAAGCAAGGGACTCGGACCCAGGGATCGGGGGAGGCATGTCACTGACGGAAGCGCAGCAGCGAGTGGATGGGTGGGTCTCGCAGTTCGAGGAGGGGTATTTCCATCCCATGACCAATCTCGCCCGGCTCACCGAGGAAGTGGGCGAGCTGGCGCGCGAGATCAACCACCGCTTCGGCCAGAAAACGAAGAAAAGCGAGGAGGCCGAGGGCGACCTGGCGATGGAGCTGGCCGACATTCTTTTCGTGCTGATCTGCATTGCCAACCGGGAAGGCATCGACCTGCAGGAAGCGTTCGGGCGGATGATGGAGAAGGTGGAGCGGCGCGACGCGACCAGGTGGACGAGAAAGCAGTGACCGGTGACCGGTGACCCCCTCCGCCTACTCGCTGCGCAGTGCGTGGAGGGGATCCACTCGCGTCGCTCTCCGGGCCGGGAGGTAGGCCGCTGCCAGGGCCACCGCCAGGGTCACACCCACCGCGGCGGCCAGCGTCGGGGGATCACCCGGCGCCAGCCCGTAGAGCAGGCTGCTCGCCAGCCGGCCGAGCAGCAGGGTCCCGCCAACGCCGGCCACTAATCCCACCACGACGGGACGCGCGGCGCGGACCACGCCATTTCGGGTGATCGCCGCGGGTGACGCGCCGACCGCGATACGGAGCCCGATCTCCCTGGTGCGCTGTGCCACCGCGAACCCCACCACCGCCGCGATGCCGGCCGCCGCCAACAGCAGGGCGATGGCCGCGAAGATCCCGAGCAACACCGATCGGATCCGGGGCAGCGCCAGGCTCTCGTGAACCACCTCGGTCCAGGCTTTCCCGGTGAAGGGCATGCCGCGATCGACCCGGGCCAGCAACGCTTTGAGATCGGCGAGCACGGCCGCCATCGGCTGGCGGGAGTGCACCACGATGGTGACGGGCCAGCCCGAGCCACGCTGACGATAGCTGTAGTAGATCGCCGGGAGCGGCTCGGCCTCGAGCCCGTCCTGCCGGGTATCCCCGACCACGCCGACGATCTCGGCCCAGGGATCCTCGCCTGCATCCATCCCGGGAAACCTAACCCGCCTGCCCAGCGGATCGCCGGCGCCCAGGTGCTTGCGGACGAACGCATCGTTCACGACCGCCACGTAGCGCGCCCCCGCGGCGTCGGCTTCCTGGAATTCCCTGCCCCGCCGCAGGGGAATCTCGAGGGTGCGGAAATAGTCCGGGCTCACGATCCGGAATTCGGAGACGGCGGGCGGACCGCCGCCGGCCGATGGGGTGCCTTCGACCTGGGCGCTCCCGTTGGGGCTGTAGGACCAGAGGGGCAGCGCGCTGGTTGCCGCGGCGGCGATGGTGCCGGGGCGGGCCCGCAGCTCCGCCAGGAGCCGATCGTAGGCCTGGGTCACCGCGAGGGGCGTGGGAGTGGGCGACCCGACACCGGTGCGGAGCGGCACCAGCACCGCCGCCCGATCGGAGACCGCAAATCCGGGATCCACCCCGCTCAGGCGGAGCAGGCTCCGCCCTACCAGGCCGGCCCCGCTCACCAGCACCACCGCGAGGGTCACCTCGGCGCCCATCAGGGTGTCGATCAGCCGCCGGCTGGAGCGACCGGCGGTTCCGCCGCGCGACACGATGAAGCCCAGGGGGCCACCGCTCGCGCGCCAGGCCGGCAGCAGCGCCGAGGCGAGGCCGACCAGCAGCGCGAGCGCCAGGGCAAACCCCGCCACCCGGCGGTCGAGCGGCAGCTCGCTCACGAAGGGCAGCATGCGCGCGATCCAGCGGGCCAGCAGGCCACGCAGCACTCCCGCGAGCAGCAGGCCGGCGGCGGCGCCCGCCAGCGTGATCAGGAGGTTTTCGGTCGCGAAGCGCCGGATGACGTCGCTGCGCCGGGCCCCCAGGGCCAGGCAGACCCCGACTTCACCCTCGCGACGCACCGCCCGGGCCAGGGTCAGGTTGGTGAGATTGACCGCGGAGAGCAGCAGCACCAGCAGCACCGCACCCTGCAGGAGCAACAGGACCTTCCTGCTGTCGCCGAGCAGCTGGTCGCGGAAGGGAACCACCAGCGCGCCGGTGGCCACGAAGTCGTCGCCGCCGCGCTCATCGGCCACCAGCCTACGGGTTAGGACGCTCAGCTCGCGCTGGGCCGCCTCGGGCAATACGCCCGGCGCCAGCCGGGCCACCACCCGCCAGTTGTGGGCGGTGCGGCTGCTGCCGTCGTTGTGCGGTTCGGCCGGACGCCAGAGCTCCGCGCCGATGGGAAAGCCGAAGGCCCGCGGCATGATGCCGACCACGGTGACGGGCGCGCCGTCGAGCCGGATGCTGCGGCCGACCAGCGTCCGGTCCGCCCCGAATCGCCGGCGCCAGAGCCCCTCTCCGATCACCACCACGGGCGGTCCACCCCGGCGGGCTTCGTCCTCGGTAAACCAGCGACCCTCGAGGGGAGCCAGTCCCAGCACCGCCGCGAAGCGGCGGGAGACGGCCGCGCCCCGCAGGTACTCGGGCTCGCCCGCAGCGGAGAGGATGGCCTGTCCCACCGCGAAGTAGGCGAGCTCCGGAAACAACCGCGTTTCGGCGAGCCAGTCGGTGGCGTTGGGACCGGCCACCGCCATGCGGGTTCCCGCCTTCGACCGCTCCCACGCGTACACCATGCGGTCGGCGTCGGGATACGGGAACGGACGCAAAAAGGCGGCATTGAGGACGGTGAACATGGCCGTGGCCGCACCGATGCCCAGCGCCACGATCAGGGCGCCGCCGAGCGCGAAGCCCGGCTGGCGCAGCAGCGCACGGAAGGCCAGCCGGATATCCCGCGTCAGCGTCTGCACGAATTCCCTGCGGCGGTCGGCGCGGCGGGCGCGCACATCTATGGCGTGAACCGTCTTCCCGATGCGGCGGGCATCACCAAAGCGCCGCTCGGCCTCCCGGCGCGCGGCGGCCGGCTCCATCCCGGCCTCGACCAGCTCCTCGGTGAGCAGGTCGAGATGGAGCGCCAGCTCCTCGGCGAGCTCGGCCGCGTGGTCGGCGCGACCCGTCGCGAGGCGGAAAAGCCGGCGCAGCCCGGGAATGGCCATCAGGCGGATGCTCGCGCCGCGGCCATGATCTTGGAGACTGCGGCGACGTAGCGAGTCCAGCTAGTTTCCTCGCGGCGTAGCTGGTCGCGACCGAGGCGGGTGATCTGGTAGAACTTGGCGCGGCGGTTGTTTTCGGTCACGCCCCACTCGGCTTCGACCCAGCCGCGGCGCTCCATGCGATGCAAGGCGGGGTAGAGCGCCCCCTCCTCAATCTCGAGGGCGTCGTCGGTCTGCTTGCGGATCCAGCGACCGACGGCGAACCCGTGCATCGGGCCCCAGGAGAGTGTCTTGAGGACGAGGAACTCGAGCGTCCCCTGCAGGAGATCGATGGGGGCAACGGCCACGTTGGGCTCCACCTAAACGGTTTAGGTAAGGTACGGCGGCTCACCTAAGCCGTCAAGGGGAGACCCGGAAACCAGGAGCAGCCAAATGGGCAGAGCGACGATGGTGCTAGGGACCCTGGGAGCGACTCTGGGCTTCCCGCTGAGTGTGAGCGGGCAGGCGGCGCTGTGGGACTCGGCCGGCCGCATCCTGCAGGCCGCGCCCGCGGCCGCCGCGGGATACACGCGCTACAACTTTCCCCGCCGCGACATCACGCTCCGGCTGGGCGACGTGGTGGTCGCGCCGGGCCTCGCGCTGGGGAGCTGGGCGGGGCTGGCGGGCGGCGTGGATTCCGCGATCGCCATGGGCGACCTGGTGCTGCTGCCCGGCGAGCTGGCCGCCGTGCTGCGCGAGCTGCAAGCGGGGGGGCTCGAGGTCACGGCGATCCATAATCACCTCGTGGGGGAACAGCCGGCGCTGAGCTACGTGCATTTCCACGGCGAGGGCAGCGTGTTCAGCCTCGCCGCGGCGATCGACCGGGCGCTCCGGCGCACCGCGACGCCCCGGCCGGCAGGCGCGGCGGCACCCGCTCCGCTCAGCATCGACACCGCGATGGTCTTCGGGGTGCTGGGGATCCGCGGCCGAGCCAGCGGCGCGGTGGCGCAGCTGGCGCCCGTGCTGGTGCCGGGGGCGGTGACCGCGCACGGGCGGACGCTGGTTGCGGCGCTGGCCTATGGTAGTCCGATCAACCTGCAGCAGGTCGCCGCGGACCGGATGGTCGGCGCGGGGGACTTCGCCGTGCTGGAAGGCGGCGTGGCGCCGCTGGTCCACGCCCTCACTTCGCACGGCATCACGGCGACGGCGCTGCACAGCCATCTCATCGGAGAGGTGCCGCGGGTGTATTACGTGCATTTCTGGGCGGATGGGAAGCCGGAGGCAGTCCTGGAGGGACTCAGAGCGGCGCTCGACGCTGTTCACCAGTGACGAGCACCGGGTACGGGTCACTGGTTACTGGTTACCGGTCACCGCAGTCCTATTCCCAGTCCTTGGGCGCGTCCTGCAGCTCGGCGAGCAGGGCGCGATAGCTGGCGTAGCGCTCCGGGTGGATGGCGCCCCGCTCCACCCCCTCGCGGACCGCACAGCCCGGCTCGGTGCGATGCCAGCAGTCGGCAAACTTGCAGCGCGCGATCGGCTCACGCAGCTCGGGAAAGCAGCGCGCCAGCTCGCGCGGCTCGATGCCCCAGAGCCCGACGTCGCTGAAGCCCGGGGTATCCACCAGCCAGCCGCCGCCCTCGAGCGGCACCAGCACCGCCGCGACGGTGGTGTTCTTGCCGCGGCGGATGCGCTCGCTGATCTCGCGGGTGCGCAGCGCCAGCCCCGGCTGCAGCCGGTTGAGCAGGGTGGATTTGCCCACCCCCGACGCCCCGGTGAGCAGCGATTCCTTTCCGGTCAGCGCGTCGAACAGCGGCGCGAGGCCGGCCCCGCTCTTGGCGCTGATGCGGAACACCTCATAACCCGCGTGCGCGTAGCGCTCCGCCAGCTCGGTCTCGGGATCGAGGTCGATCTTATTGAGCACGATCGCCACCGGGATCTCGTTGGCCTCGGCGATGGCGCAGAGCCGGTCGATCAGCTGCGGCACCGGGGGAGGATCGGCGACGGCGGTCACCACGTAGACCCGGTCGAGGTTGGCGGCGACGGGACGATTGCCGCGGCCCAGCGGGGTGCGCCGCTCCAGCAGGTTGCGGCGCGGCTCGACCCCGCTGATGCCGTAGATGCCGCGCTCGCCCGCGTCGTCCAGGGTCACCCGGTCTCCCACCACCACGCGATCGTAGGCGTCGCGGCGCGCTTTGCCCCGCAGCACCGCAGTCACGTCGCCCGCCTCGGTGGCGACGCGGAACTGGCCGCCTTCGCGCTCGAGCACCAGGCCGCTGCGGGGCGGACTCACCAGTCCTCCGGGCGCGCCGCGATGGCCGCGTCGAGCGCGGCCTTCACGTCGTAGAGCGAGAGGACCCGGATCCGCTGGTCCGCCTCCTCCG
>Ga0255312_1000053_pt1 | contig 16631 bp, 17 predicted proteins | sample EtOH5_T0_E5_meta_FD_202081 | JGI IMG/M metagenome (GOLD analysis project Ga0255312, IMG submission 202081) | Sandy soil microbial communities from University of British Columbia, Vancouver, Canada - EtOH5_T0_E5 | ecosystem: Engineered > Artificial ecosystem > Sand microcosm > Unclassified ...
GTTCGAGCCCCGCTTCCTTGAGCGTCAGCCCGGTCTTGTGCGCGTGCTTGGCGATCGCGGCGGCGTTGTCGTAGCCGATTTCGGTCGCCAGCGCAGTGACCAGCATCAGCGACCGGTTCATAAGCTCGGCGATCCGCTGCTCGTCGGCTTCGAGCCCGTCGAGCGCGCGCGTCGTGAAGCTCTCCATCGCCGTCGACAGCAGGGTGATCGAGCGGATGACGTTGGCCCCAATCAGCGGCTTGAACACGTTGAGCTCGAGCTGCCCCTGCATCCCGCCGACCGTCACCGCGACGTGGTTGCCCATCACCTGGGCGGCGACCATGGTCATCATCTCGCACTGCGTCGGGTTGACCTTGCCCGGCATGATCGAGCTTCCCGGCTCATTCTCCGGCAGCTTCAGTTCGCCGAGGCCGCAGCGCGGGCCCGATCCGAGCAGCCGGATGTCGTTGGCGATCTTGGTCAGCGACACGGCGAGCGTGTTGAGCACCCCCGACAGCTCGACCAGCGTATCGTGCGCCGCCATTTCGGCGAACGTGTTGGGCGCGCTGACGAACGGCAGGCGCGTCAGATTGGCCATTTCCTTGGCGAAGTCGGCGCCGAATCCCTTGGGGGCATTGAGCCCGGTGCCGACCGCGGTGCCGCCCTGGGCGAGGCGATAGAGCCGCGGCAGCACGTCGCCGATGCGCTCGATATTGGCGTCCAGCTGCGCCGCATAGCCGGAGAATTCCTGCCCCAGGGTCAGCGGCGTCGCGTCCTGCAGGTGCGTGCGGCCGATCTTGACGATGTCGTCCCAGCGCTTGGCCAGCTCAGCCAATTTGTCGCGCATGGTTGCGGTCGCCGGCAGCAGGCTCGCGTGGATCGCGCGAACGGCGGCGACGTGCATCGCGGTCGGGAAGCAGTCGTTCGACGACTGGCTCTTGTTGACATGGTCGTTGGGGTGGACTGGCTCCTTGCCGCCGCGCTTGCCGGCCAGCGTCTCGTTGGCGCGCCCGGCGATCACTTCGTTGGCGTTCATGTTCGACTGGGTGCCCGACCCGGTCTGCCAGATGACCAGCGGGAACTGCCCGTCGAGGTCGCCGCGCGCGACGTCGCCGGCCGCCTGCTGGATCGCTTCGGCGATCTGCGGCTCGAGCAGCCCCAATCGCGCGTTGACCCGCGCCGCGGCCTGCTTGACGAAGCCCAGGGCGTGGACGATCTCGAGCGGCATCCGCTCGTTCGCCCCAAACGGGAAATTGCCGATCGAGCGCTCGGTCTGCGCCCCCCAATAGCTGTCGGCCGGGACTTCGATCGGCCCGAAGCTGTCGGTCTCGGTACGGGTCTTGCCCATCACTTCTTGCGCGTGAAGTCCACGGACACGACGTTGGACCCGTCGTCGGCCGGCTCCCCGGCGTCGTCCGTTTCGCCGGCTGCGCCTTTCTTTTTCCCGGCCGCGCTCTTCTTCTTCCCGGCCCCGGCCTGGGGACTGTCGTTTTCCGGCGCTTCGAGCTCGTCGGGCAGCTCGGCGGCGGCATTGGCCTGGAACGTCAGCGAGAATTCGACCGCGGGATCGTGGAACTGGGTGACCGCCGCGAACGGTACTCGCAGGGTCGAAGGCACGCCGCCGAACGACAGGCCGACGCTGAATCCCTCGTCCTCGACCTTCAAATCCCAGAAGCGGTGCTGGATGACGATCGTCATCTCGTCGGGAAAGCGCTCGACGAGATGCTTGGGAATCGACACCCCCGGCAGCTTGGTCTTGAAGGTGATGTAGAAATGGTGGCCGCCGGGCAGCCCGCCGGTCAGCTCGACCTCGCCGAGCACGCGCCCGACGACGTCGCGCAACGCCTCCTGCACGATCTCGTCGTACGGAATGAGACTCTCGGGCGGGTCTTCGCTCATCGCCTTCAGGTGGTAGCGAGGCGGCGTTGGCGGTCAAGCGCGTTGCGAGGCTCGGGCCGCACCGCCGCCGCACAATTGCTCTTGACGCGCCTCTCCCAGCCGCGACAGTCAAGGCCATGCCCATCGACCCGACGCAGCCTTATGACGACGGCAACATCTTCGCCAGGATCCTGCGCGGCGAGCTGCCGTGCACCAAGGTCTATGAGGACGAGCACGCTCTCGCTTTCCACGACATCAACCCGTTGGCGCCGGTCCACATCCTGGTGATCCCCAAGGGGCGTTACGTGTCGTGGGACGATTTCTCGGAGCGCGCGTCGGACGCCGAGATCGCCGGCTTCGTGCGCGCCGTCGGCCGGGTCGCGCGCGATGGTGAGATGGTTGTCCAAGGCTACCGCTTGCTGTCGAACGTCGGCAAGCGCTCGGGACAGGAAGTGCCCCACCTCCACGTCCACATTTTCGGCGGCCAGCCGCTGGGGCCGATGCTGGCGCGCTAGAAGCGCGAGGTTCGGGTGCGTAGGGGATTGCCCTCGCCGTTTGAGGCGCTAGGCTCCGCCCACACCACCCAAGCTCGAGGGGACTTTTACCATGGCCACCGCAGCACCGAGGAGGAGCTTCTTTACCCGGATCGGACTGCGCAAGAGCGTCGCCCAGATCCAGGAAGAAACCCGGACCAGCGAATTGAAGCGCTCGCTGGGGCCGTGGAACCTGGTCTTCCTCGGCATCGGCTGCATCATCGGCGCCGGCATCTTCGTCCGCACCGGCAACGCCGCCGCGCTCCATGCCGGACCGGCGGTGCTGATCTCCTACGCGATCGCGGGGATCATCTGCGCCTTTGCCGGCCTGTGCTACGCCGAGCTGGCGTCGACCTTGCCGGTGTCCGGCTCCGCCTACACCTATAGCTATGCGACGCTTGGCGAGTTTGCCGCCTGGGTGATGGGCGCGCTGCTGCTGCTCGAATATGGCCTTGCCGCCTCGGTCGTCGCGGTCGGCTGGTCGGGCTATGTGGTCAGCCTGCTCGGCGACTTCGGACTGCTCATCCCGTCGGTATTCACAGGGCCGACCGGGCATCACCTGCAAAAGGACGGCATCGACGTGCTCGTTAACGGTGCGCCCGTCGTCTATTTGTTCAACCTGCCCGCTTTCCTGGTCTGCTTTTCGCTGGCGATGCTGCTTGTCGTCGGCGTTTCGGAATCGGCCAGGTTCAACAACGCGATCGTCGCCATCAAGGTGACGGTGCTGGTCGCCTTCATCCTCGTCGGCGGTTTCATCCTCCTCAGGAACCTGCCGACCTACCTGCCCAATTGGGAACCGTTCATCCCGCCGCCGACCGGCGCCAAGGGTGAGTTCGGCTGGAGCGGAATCCTCCGCGCGGCGTCGATCGTGTTCTTCGCCTACATCGGCTTCGAGGCGGTCTCGACCGCCGGGCAGGAAGCCAAGAACCCAGCCAAGGACATGCCGTTCGGGATCATCGGCTCGCTCATCGCCTGCACGATCATCTATATTCTCGTGTCGATCGTGCTGACGATGATCGTCAACTACAAGTCATTGAACGTTCCCGATCCGGTCGCGGTCGCGGTCGATGCTTTTGGGCCGCAATGGGCGTGGTTCGCCAAGACCATCAAGGCGGGCGCGATTATCGGCCTGACCTCGGTCATCCTGGTGCTGATGTACGCCCAGACCCGCATCTTCTACACGATGGCGCGTGACGGGCTCCTGCCCAAGGTGTTCGCGCGGGTGCACCCGAAATTGCGCACGCCATGGATCAACACGATCATCGTTGGAATTGGTGTCGCCTCGGCCGCCGGCTTCTTCGACATCAACTTCCTCGGCGACGCGACCTCGGTCGGGACCCTCGCCGCATTCGGCATTGTCTGCTTCACCGTGATCTGGCTGCGGCGGACTCACCCGGATATTCCGCGCGGCTACCGGGTGCCGCTCTATCCGGTTGTGCCTGCGCTTGGAGTCCTCAGCTGCTTTGCGCTCATCTTCACGGTCGAGGATCGAGTCCTGCGATTCTTCGGCTGGTACGTCGTCGGCGCGGTCATCCTCTACTTCGTCTACGGCATGCACAATTCGGAGCTCGCCAAGGGCCATCTGGTGATCGCCGACGAAGAAACGCCCTACTTCCCGGAGGACGCGCCGCGCGACGCCGACGGCAACCCCATCGTCCGGCCGTAACGGCGGAACTGCGGAAACGGGGCGGTCCGGCGACGGGCCGCCCTTTTTCTATGCGAGCAAGTCGCCGGCGAGCGCTTTGAGGTCCCGCTCGGGGCGCGCGCCGTAGTGCTGGATGACCTCGGCGGCGGCGATCGCCCCGAGCCTCAGCGACTTCTCGAGCCCGAGCCCGCGCGTCTCTCCGGTCAGGAATCCGGCGGCGAACAGGTCGCCGGCGCCGGTGGTGTCGACCAGCCGCTCGATCGGGGCCGCCGGGACTTCGGCCCGTTCCGAGCCGCGGGTGGCGAGCGCGCCCTTCTGGCTGCGGGTCACGACCAAGGTCTCGACCTTGCCGCTGTAAGCCGCGACCGCGGTGTCGAGGTGGGCCACACCGGCCATCGCCGCGATTTCGGCCTCGTTGGCGAACAATATGTCGATCCGGCCATCGTCGATCAGCGCGTTGAAGCCGTCGCGGTGGCGCTCGATGCAGAAGCTGTCGGACAAAGTGAAGGCGACCTTGCGGCCGGCAAGGCGGGCGACCTCGATCGCCCGGATCATCGCGTAGCGCGGCGTCTCCGGGTCCCACAGATAGCCTTCGAGGTAGAGGATCGCGGCATCGGCGATCTGCGCCTCGTCGAGCGCGCTGGCCGGCAGATGCTGCGCGGCGCCGAGGAAGGTGTTCATCGTCCGGTGCCCGTCGGGCGTCACCAGCACCATCGATCGCGCCGTCGGCACGCCGAAATCGGCCGGCGGAGTCGTGAACTCGACCCCGGCGGCGCGAAGGTCGTGGATGTAGAACTCGCCCAATTGGTCGGGCGCCACCTGGCCGATGAAGCCGGCGCGGCCGCCCAGTGCCGCGACCCCGGCCGCGGTGTTCCCCGCCGACCCGCCGCTGACCTCACGCGCGGGAGCCATGTGCGCATACAGCCGCTCAGCCTCCTCGGCGTCGATCAGCCGCATCGACCCCTTGGTCAGCCCCTCGGCGTCAAGAAAGGCGTCGTCGGCCTCGGCGATTACGTCGACGATCGCATTGCCGATCGCCAGCACGTCGAGGCGGGGTTGCTGCATCGGCGCCGCCTAGCCGGGGCCACTGCTCCCGGCAAGCTTGCCTCGGCCGGTGCGGCCCGCCATCATCGCGAAATGCGCCGCTTATTCACCCTCGCCACCCTGGTCGTTGCCGGCTGCGCGACCGCTCCAGAGCCGCCGCAACCGCAGCAGCCGGTCGCGATCACGCCGTCGCCGCACGTGCGCGGCGACCTCATCGGGATGACCGCGGGTGAGCTGGTGCAGCGCCTCGGCACGCCGGCGCTTCAGATCCGCGAGGGGTCGAGCCTCAAGCTGCAGTTTCGCGGCTCACGCTGCATTCTCGACGCTTATCTCTACCCGCCGGCAAGCGGGGCCGGGGCGGAGCGGGTGACCTACGTCGATGCCCGGCTGCGCTCCGGGGCGGACACCGATCAGGCGGGCTGCGTCGCCGCGCTCGAGGGCGCGTAGGCCAGCTGCTCCATCGCCCACTCAGCCGCCTCGGCCACAACCGGGTCATCGTCGTCGAGGTGCCGCCGCACGTTCTCCGCTAGCGTTGGGTCGCCGCTGTTGCCGGCCGCGACCAGGCAGTTGCGAACCAGGCGATTGCGGCCGATGCGCTTGATCGGCGAGCCCGCGAACATCTCGCGGAACGCCGCATCGTCGAGCGCCAGCAGGTCGCCGAGCCGCGGCGCCGCCAGCTCCGCGCGCGGCAAAAAAGAACGATTGGCCGCCGCGGCCCCGGCAAAGCGGTTCCACGGGCACACCGCGAGGCAATCGTCGCAGCCGTAGATGCGGTTGCCGATCGCCCGCCGAAACTCGTGCGGGATCGGTCCTGAATGCTCGATCGTCAGGTAGGAGATGCAGCGCCTGGCATCGATCCGGTGGGCGCCGTCGAACGCTTGCGTCGGGCACACATCGAGACAGCGCGTGCAGCTGCCGCAATGATCCGACGCCGGCTCGTCGGGCTCGAACTCGAGGCTGGTCAAGATGATGCCAAGGAACAGCCAGCTGCCATGCTCGCGGCTGACGAGGTTGGTGTGCTTGCCCTGCCAGCCGATGCCGGCCGCCGCGCTCAACGGCTTTTCCATCACCGGTGCGGTGTCGACGAATACCTTGAGCTCCGACGGCGCTTGGCTGACGATGAACCGCGCCAGCGCCTTGAGGCCCTTCTTGACCGTCTTGTGATAGTCGCCGCCCTGCGCATAGGCCGAAATCCGCCCGAGGCTCGGCTGGTCGGCAAGCGCCAGCGGATCGCCGGCCGGCGCGTAGCTCATGCCGAGCGCGATCGCCGACCTGGCGTCCGGCCACAAAGCCAGCGGCGACACGCGCTGGTCCGCGCGCTCCTCCATCCAGCCCATCGTCCCGTGGTGCCCGGCGGTCAGCCAGCGCTTGAGCTCGAGCCCGGCCTCGGCCGTCGCGTCGGCGCGCGCAAAGCCGCAGGCGGCGAAGCCGAGCCGCCCCGCCTCCGCACGTATTGCTTCCTTCAGGCTTTGGCCTCTATCCACGGCGGCCAATTACACCTTTGCCCGCCGTTTCTGTAGGAATTTCAGTGCTTCGACAGGCTCAAGACAGGGAGACGCGCGAACCCGCGGTCGAGGCCGTCGGCCTGGTCAAGGATTTCGGTGATACGCGCGCGGTCGACGGCATCAGCCTCGATGTTCCGGCGGGCACGATCTACGGCATGCTCGGGCCGAATGGCGCCGGCAAGACGACGACGCTGCGCCTGCTGTTGGGAATCATCGATCCGTCGTCCGGCACCCGCCGCCTGCTTGGCCGCGACCGTCCGCTCGATGCCGCGCGCCAGGTCGGCTATTTGCCCGAGGAGCGCGGCCTCTATCCGGCGATGGCCGCGCGCGAAGCGATTGCCTTCATGGGCGCGCTGCGCGGCCTCCCGCTCCGCGAAGGCCGCCGCCGAGCCGACCAGCTGCTCGCCAATCACGGGCTGAGCGAGTGGGGGCGCAAGCCGATCCGTACGTTGTCCAAGGGCATGGCGCAAACCGTCCAGCTGTTGGGGACCATCATCCACCGGCCGCGCCTGCTGGTCCTCGACGAACCCTTCTCCGGCCTCGACGCGATCAACCAGGCCAAGCTCGAGGAGATGATCCGGGCGCAAGCCAAGGACGGCGTCACCATCATTTTCTCGACCCACGTCATCTCCCACGCCGAGCGGTTGTGCGAGCGGATCGCGATCATCGCCGGCGGCAAGCTGGCGTTCGAGGGCGGGGTCGATGAAGCGCGCGATCGCCTGCGGCCGATCGTCCGTCTGCGCACCCGATCGGATGACGGGCCGTGGCGAGCCGCGATCCCCGACAATGCCCGCCGCGTCGGCAAGGAATGGGTATTCGAGTTGCCGCCCGGCGGGCCGGAGCCCCTGTTGAAGGCGCTGATCGACGGCGAGGCCGGCATCGAGACCCTGGCGATCGAGCGGCCCGGCCTGCACGACGCGTTCGTCGCGATCGCCGGCGATGCCGCCGCCGCGGCGATGGGCGAACTGGGGCAGGGCCGATGAAGCATTTGATCGGCTCGGCCTTCGTCATCGCCCGCCGCGACTTCACCGCGACGGTCTTTTCCAAGGCGTTTTTGTTCTTTCTCCTCGGGCCGCTGTTCCCGGTCATGCTCGGCGCCATCTTCGGGGGCATCGGCGCCCAGGTCGCCAGCGAAGCCGAACGGCCGGTGGTTGCGGTCATCGCTTCACCCGCGGACTTTGCGCAGCTGTCGGCATCGCGCGACCGCCTGGCCGGCGCACTCGAAGATGCGTCGATTGTCGGGTTGGTCCGCTTCGACGGCGAGCGAGACATCGCCGCCCAGCAACGGCGTCTGCTCGCGTCCAAGTCCCCGCCGGTGCTCGCGGTGCTGACCAATGCTTTCTCTCATCCGAGCCTGGTCGGCGCGGTCAATCCCGACGGCACGACCGCCAGGCAGCTGCAGCTGGTGATCGCGGCCGCCCGCGCGCCGCAGCATGAGGTGGGTCCGGACATCGCCGTGACCAGCCACGGCCGCTCGTCGGGCCGGCTGGTCCAGCAGCGCGCGCTGACCGCCCGCGCGGGACAGTTCCTATTGTTCTTTCTCACCATCCTGCTCGCCGGCATGTTGCTGTCGCAGCTGATCGAGGAGAAATCGAACAAGGTCATCGAGGTGCTCGCCGCTGCGGTTCCGATCGACGCGATCTTCCTTGGCAAATTGTTCGCGATGCTGGCGACGTCGATCGTCGGCATCGCCGTATGGAGCTCGGCGGGCGCGGGCGCGATTGCCTTCTTCTCGGAAGGGGGTCTCGCGACGCTGCCCCCGCCGGCGGTCGGCTGGCCGGCCTTCTTCACGCTCGGCGTCGTCTATTTCGCGATGAATTATTTGCTGCTCGGCTCGGTGTTCCTGAGCATCGGCGCGCAAGCCTCGACGGTGCGCGAAGTGCAGACGCTGTCGATGCCGGTGACCATGGGGCAGGTGGTGATCTTCGCCGTCGCCACGCTGGCCATCGGTGCGCCGGATTCGCCCGCGGGCCTGGCCGCGGCGATTTTCCCGCTGTCGTCGCCGCTGGTGATGATCGCGCGCGCCGCCGAGCAACCGGGGCTGTGGCCCCACCTGCTCGCCATCGGCTGGCAGCTGGTCTGGGTGGCGGTGATCCTGCGGCTAGGCTCCCGGCTGTTCCGGCGCAGCGTGCTGCAGTCCGGCCCCACGCGCCGATGGTGGCGCCGGTCGCGGAAGGTCGCCGCGAAGGGCTAGTTGAGCGCCGTCCGCGCCATATCCTCGAACGTCGCCATCAGCGCCCGATGCGGGAACGGGCCGTGGCTGATCCGGGCGATGCCGGCGCTCGCCCATTGCTGCTTGGTCGGCGCGCCCGGGTAAGCGATCGCGTTGACCGGGATCGGCGAGGCGCGGCAGACCTTCTCGACCAGCTTCAAGTCGCCGAGCCGCGGAACGAAGAAGCCGCTCGCCCCGGCATCGGCGAACGCCAGCACGCGCTCGATCGCCGCATCGGCCATCGCCGCATCGTGGGTCTCAGGCTTGTTCTTGAGGAACAGGTCGGTGCGCGCGTTGATGAAGAAATTGTCGCCCGCGCCTTTCCGCGCCGCCGCGATCCGCCGGCTTTGAAGCGGGAGCGGGTGCAGCCCCTCTCCGCCGATCACCTGGTCCTCGAAATTGCAGCCGATCGCGCCGGTTGCCGCAAGCAACGCGAAATTATGTTCGACCGCGCCGGGATCGACCGCATAGCCGCCTTCGAAATCGACCGTCACCGGAAGCTCGACCGCGGCGATGATCCGCGACGCATTGGCGAGCGCGAAACCGATCGGCACAACCTCGCCGTCGGGAAACCCGTTCGCATCCGCCACCGGATGGCTGCCGGTGGCGATGGCTTTCGCTCCGGCCCGCGCGACCGCTTGAGCGCTGCCCGCGTCCCAAACGTTGAACAGCACCAGCGGATCGCCGGGGACGTGCAGCGCCGCGAACGCCTTGAACCTTGCCGCCGTCAGCTCGGACATCGTCAAATCCCCAGTTCAGACTTTAGCCGGGTAGATCGGCCGGATGTCGATCGGGATGTGGGTCAGTGTGCCGATCACCTGGTTGGCTTCGGCGTCGGGCACTCCCCACTTGTCGAGGAACACCTTGGTCCCGGCATAGTCGCCGGTCGCCTGCCGAGTGACGATCTCGCGGACCAGGTCGCGGATCGCGCCGTCGATCTTCGTCTCGTCGATGCGGAAGCGCTTGGCCTGGGCGTCCCAGACGATCCCGCCCTTGTCGCGGACGTAGCGGTACTGCATCGCCGCGCCCTTGCCGTGAGCGTCGTTGGCGCCGAAGCGCATCGCGCGGAACAGCCCGGCGACGTAAGCGGCCCGGATCTGGGGCCGCTCGGCCGCCGGCAGCACGCCCTGGTCCATCATGTGGAGCACGTTGTAGGCGCCCATCACGTCGGCCTTGGCTTCCTCGAAGTCGCCGCCGATCTCCTTCAATTCCTTGTCGACCGTGGTCTGGCGGCCGTTGATCACGATCGAGCCCGGGCCGAGGCTGTGCGACAGCTCGTGGAACAGGGTCTCGAAGACCATGTAGCGCCGGGTGACGTTGGCGGCCTGGTCGGGCACCAGCACCAGCCCGGCCATCGGTTGCAGGATGCGGTCGTACTTGGCGCCGAGCACGTTCTCGAGGATGACCTTCTTGGCGCCCTTGGCCTCGCGCACCCGCTCGTCGTTGGGCAAGTTGAAGGCGATGGTCTGGACGCCGTGGGCGCTGTCGCCGCCGCCATGGACCTCGTCGACGACCGCGATCGGCGATTCGAACCCGCGCTTGAAATTCTTGTACTTCTCCTCGACCGGGAGGTTGGCCTCCATGTCGCGCAGGTGGCTCTTGTAGACGTCGAGCGCGGCCGATTCCTTGGGGTTGCGCAGCGTGACGAAGGCTTCGAACGCGGTCTTCCGGCCGTACAGCGCGTCGGTGTAGGTTTCGTACGGCCCGATCGCGACCTCGATCGGGGTGTCCTTGACGTCCATCCACGCCAGCTCGGACTGGAAATAGTCGTCGGTGCGGAACGACTGCGCGCGCAGGCTCAGGAATTTCTTGAGGCTGGCGTTGCTGGTCTTCGCCGCCGCCAGCTCGAGCAGCTTCGCCGCCGGCTCAAGCCACTGCTTATACTCTTGCGAATAGGGTACCGCGACAAGCTTGTCCCCCTGCCGCTTGACCACCGTATACGGGTTGGTGAGCCTGTCGGCCTCGGTCGGGTGCGCCTTTAAGTAAGCGTCGAACTGGTCCTTGGTGAGATCGGCCGGGTAAAAGCCGCCGCCGGGCGGGCGCGGCTGGTTGCCGAAGAACGGCTTGTCCGCGTCGATCTCGTCCCACGGCCCCATGAACGTGTCGAACCGGTCGAGCAGCGCGGGGTCGTTTTTGGCCGCGATCGCCTCGTGCAGCCGCGGATTGTCGGCCGAAACCTGGCGCAGGTAGATCGGGTTCATCAGCTCGGCCGCCTGGATCAGGAGGTTGACGACCTGCCGCTCCTCGTCGGTCAAATAGCTGGTGTCGACGTTCATCTCGACCCGCGCGAGCTTGTCCACAGCGGCCGGCTGCGATCCGCCTGATGCTTCTGCGGTCGCGGCATTCTGCTGCTGGGTCGCGACGTTGCAGGCGACGAGCGAGAGGATGGAAAGGGTGGCGGCGGCTCCGAGCCAGCGGGTCTTGGTCATGGCGTTCGCATAGCAATGCTGAGGTCCGCGAGGAAGTGAGGGCACAGAACGGCCTGATCTGCGTTAGGCCTCCAACAGGTTTAGGAATTCGCGTCGTGCCGCGCGACGATGACACTCAACCGATCAGCGACCTGGAGCTCGCCAAGGCCCGCTTTGCGGACGGCCTGAGGCGGTGCCGTGCACTGGTCGCGGAGTGCCGCTCCAAGCTCGTCCGGACACGGCGCCCGGCCAATGATGACAAGCCGCTGTTCCACCGGTGGGACAGGCCGGACGACCACGGCCCGCAAAGCTAGAAGTTCAGGCCGAGCGCCGCGTAGAAATGGTAGCTTCCGCGGCCGCCCGACCATGCCGGGCCACCCGAGACGAGCAGCGAGAGCGGATCGCGAAGCTTGACGATTGCGCCGGCGCCCAGGCTGTTCCGGTTTGCGCCGCCGACCGTATCGGGACTCTGGTGCGTCGCTTCGCCGCCGACAGTCACTTTGTCGCCAAAGGCATGGGTGATCGCGGCGCCCGCCAGCCAGAAGTCCCGGTTTTCCACACCCGGATTGAGCTCATAGCCGCCACCGCCGAAAACCGCCGTCTTGCCGAAGTCCTTCTGCGCCCAGGCCGGCAACAGCAGCCGGGTTCGGTTGCCGGCGCCGGCGAGGGTCGATGTCGGCAGGATGACGCGCGGGAAGATCGCCACCGAGATGCCTTGGGAGGTGAGGTCGACGAAGCGGTACTTGACCCCGAGCTCGAGGTCTCCCGCCCCGGGCCGCCAGCCGCTTCCCCGCGCATGCGAATAATCCATCGGCAGTGTCGCCGTCAGCTGGACGCCTTTGACCGGCCCATAATTGAGGTCGAGCCCACCCGACCCCTCGACATTGCCGTGGCCGCCCTCCAGCCCGGTGAACGCGTAGATCTCCCAATGCCCCAGCTCGGTGGGTTCGGGATCATCGGTCTCGTAGGGCGGGCCGGCCCACGCCGATGTTGGCAGCAGGGCCGCGCACAGGGCCGCCAGGGCGCGCTGGAATGGCTCCGCAAGCCGGGTGTTCACGCGGCCGGTTCGGCCCTGCCGGGATGACGTCCGGCGCGCTGGGGCAGCAGCAGGATCAAGCCGATAATCACGACCGCCAGGACTGCCGTTGCGAGCGGCCGGCTGAAGGCCAGCCCGCCCTTTGCGATCGGCTTGTCGAGCCAATCGCCGACCGTCGCCCCCAACGGCCGGGTGAGGATGAACGCCGCCCAGAACAGGAGCACCCGGTTGGTTGACGTCGCGAAATACAGCAAGGCGAGGATCGCCAGCGCCGCTCCGAAGACCACGGCGCCGCCCGAATAACCGAGGCCGGCGTCGGCCACCCAATCGCCAAGCGCCGTGCCGAGCGTCTGCGAGAATGTGATCGTGATCCAGTAAAAGGTCTCTTCGCGCGGCGTTGCCACCGTGTTGACGTCGACCGAGCCGAGCGTGCGATGCCAGGCGAACAGCGACAGCAGCACGCACGTTAGCAGCAGCAATGAGCCGCCGGGATAGCCGATGCCGAGCGACCGATCGGCGAAGTCCGCCAGGGTGGTGCCGGCCGTGGTCGAGGCGACGATCGTCGCCCAGTAGAGCCATGGGTTGAAGTTTCGCGCCCGGATCTGAGCCCACACCAGGCCGATCAGCAGCACCCCGAAGATCGCGGTGCCGATCAGATAGCCGTTCGGCATGGGATTGGCCGTGGTCTCGCCGAGCCACGACATGGTGACGCTGTCGCCGCCGGTCTCGCCGAGCGTGGTGGCGAGGATCTTGATGATCCAGAAGCCGAGCGTCACCGCCGGCACCTTGGTCAGCGCATCGTGCATCAGCTCGCGGTCGGTCAGCGGGCGATCGGTCATGAGGCGGATCCTAGGATGAGTCTTGGGCGCCGGAGCTGGCGGAGACGGAGGGATTCGAACCCTCGGTAGGAGTAATCCCCCTACGGCGGTTTAGCAAACCGCTGGTTTCAGCCACTCACCCACGTCTCCGAAAGCGGCAAGGTCCGGCGCTATAGAGGCGGGTTCCGACCCGTTCAACCGAGGGATTAGTTGGCGATCACGTCGAGGCGCATCGTCAGATGCATTGCGTCGCTCGGCTCCAACACTTTGATCCCGAGCTCGTCCCACCGTTCCTCGGGCGCATTCAGCGCGGCGTTGGCGTGGGTCACGGGCTCGGCGACGAAAATCCCGCCCGATGCCGCCGAATCAAGGGGCGAATAGAGCTGGAAGAAGCGCGCGTCGGGCGAGGAGAGCTCGAGGTCGAACGGCCAGCCGGGGTCGGTCAGACGCGCGGCCCCGCTCCAGCCGCCGAAACCGTGGTCGAGATCCTGCCCGCAGACGGCGCGGTCGCTGAGGTCGAAGCGGCCGGTCGCGGCAACTTTCGCGACCGGGAGCACGTGCTCGTCGATGGTCCATACGTCGTGGACCCGGGTGTCGATCCGGGTCTCCCCGCCGCACGGAAAATAGGGGTGCTGTCCAAGCCCGCACGGCATCGGCTCGTCCGACAGGTTGCGGCACGACAGGCGCAGCGACAGCCCCGCCTCATCGAGCGCGAAATGTTGCTCGGCGCGATACTCCCACGACCACTCGCCGGGCTGGTGATGGAACGAAAGGAGAGCTTCCGACGCCGCCGCCCGCTCAACCCGCCACGGGGCCTGCCAGCCCTGGCCGTGCAGCGGGCTCGGGTCGCCGGCCATGTTCGGCGCGAGCCGCACGTCGCGGCCGCGAAACGCAAATTGGCCGCCGCGGATGCGGTTGACATAGGGGACGAGCGGAAAGCAGGCGGCGTCCAAGACATTTTGATGACAACTGTTGCTTTTGCGCAATACAGGCACCCGGGCGCCGCCGCCGATCCACTCGAACCACGAAATACTGCCGCCAATCGAAGGACTTAGGCACAGCTCTAGGGCGCCTGCGGACAAGGTGATCGGCGGAACGGGACTCATTTCTGCACCTCGGATTTCCAGATAATTCACTCGGCCGCAACTTGGTTGGGGATAAAAGCGGATTAGTCGTTGCGCGGGGATTCGCGCGACTTGTATTTAGTACCCGGTAGGCCGGGGAGGGTCTGGAATGAAACGCCGAGTCAAGGAATTCATCGAGATTGAGGAGCATGCCTCGCTCGACGAGCTGATCGCCCGGCTGACCGCGGTGCGCGACGCCCTGCCGGCGGACTCCGAGGCCGAATTGAGGCTCAAGGGCGACGACGTGTTCGGCCGCAAGCTGTCGATCTCCTACTTCCGCGCCCAGACCAAGGAAGAGGCCGAGTGCGAGACGCGCTACGCCGCCGCCTACAAGGAAGCGCGCGAAAAAGAGCTCGCCCGGCTCCAGCAGGAACTCGGCGTCGTCTGCTACGCCCCCCGCAAAGGCAAGCTCCGCATCGTCGCGTGAAGGGGGCTTAGCCCGCCCGCCCGAGCTCAGCCGCACCTTGAAGGCAGACCGGCACTGCCTTGAGCGTCCAACGTCCAGCTTCGACCCCATTTTTCGGTTCCGCAGCTGGTGGTCGTCGTAATGCGGATCAGTGCATCGGTCGCGCCGACTTCGGGCATTGGCTTCTCGTCGAGCACGATCCTGCCAGGCTCGACGAAAATGGCAGCTTTCATGACTTTTGCCGCGCGGCGGTTGAGCCCCAATCTTCTGTTCGCGAGGAGTGCGTCATGGCTGCGTCATCGCCGCCAATCGTCAGGGCCTCGTTGTGCCCGAGCCCTTTGCTGTAATCGAGTACCGAGACATATTGGCAGACAACGCGCATCATCGCGGTTTCGGACCCTTCCGGGACTGCGAATGCAGCCAGGTTCGGGTGACGCCGCACAAGCAGGCGCCAGGCATGCTCACCTTCCTTTGTATCGGTCACTTCGCGCGCGTGCGCGCCGGCGAACACGGCCTTGAGTTCGCGAAGTTCCCTGGGCTCCTCGCCAACCGCTATCGACACGCGATCATCATGCTGGATGTTCGCGAACTTCTGGCTCGATCGATAAATCAGGAAATAGATGACCAGGCCATCGTTCGCGTAACCGACGATCGTCGTCTGCGGCCACCCATCGGGGCGCACCGTGGAAATGGCCATCGTCCTGTGGGAATTCAGTATCCTAGTGGCAGTTTCTTCCACAGGGGTCTCCCTCAAGCCTTGCCGCCGAGATCGGCGAGCCTAGGCCCTCAAATATGCGCTTTCCACCCGTCGCCGACTTGGCGAGAAATGACGCCTCGCTCGCTTATCATCGGGTCCGTGTGATCCGCGCAATCAGAGTGACGAAGAATGCGGTCGACCAACCGATCAGGATGATTCCGTTGATGCCCTCGATCGCCGACACCAGGCGCCATGGTTCCGCCATCGCCGCGTCGCTGTAGCCGATCGCGCCATAGGTGATCGTGGAGAAGTAAACGGCCTCCCGCAGCCCCTCGACCGACCCAATGGCGAGATACAGGAAAGCGTAAAGCCAGATTTCGAGTCCATGCAGCACGAACAGGCCCAGGCTGACGATTAGCGTCACGGCGATGCCGCGCCAGGACAGCGGGTGGAAGTGCTCTTGCGCTTCCTCTCGACGCTCGAGGCGCAGCAGCCGCGAAAGCGCATAGAGGCCGATCGCGTGGATACACACCGTCAGCATCACCATGAATGTCGAAAGGAGTAGTTCGGCGGCCATAGGCCACCTTACTGCAGATCGCCGTTGCTACGCGACCCGAACAAACGATCGCAGCTTGCGCTTGCTGGGGTGGCTGACCGGCCAGCCTGAGTGCACAACGTCCGTTTTCCACCCAAACCTGCCGTCCGGCTGACGACTCATCAGGAACGGCCGGGGTCGCTCGTTTGATAGGGGTTGGATTAACCTGTATCAAACGATCGATGGTCCACAAAAACGAAGAACAGATTGCCGCCGAAGGCGCCGTCGAGGACCTCCGTCAAGAGGGCGGTCCGTTCGTCGTCGCCGCCGAAGAGACGCGCATGCCGATGGTGTTCATGGACGCGAAGGCGCCGGACAACCCGATCATTTTCGCCAACGACAGCTTCCTTGAGCTAACCGGGTACGAACGCGACGAGGTGCTCGGCCACAGCTTCAATTTCCTGTTGGCGCAGGGCGCCGATCCCAAGACACTGGCGTTGGTCGAAGCCGCGTTTGAAGCTTGCGACGACCATAGTTCGGAGGTCCGCTACCGCCGCAAGGACGGGAGCGAGTTCTGGGCGGCCCTGTTCATCAGCCCGGTCCGGGACGAGAGCGACGAGATCATCCAGCATTTTGCGTCGTTCATCGACCTCTCCAAGCACAAGGAGGAGCAAGCCCAGTCGCGGATGCTCATCAACGAGCTCAATCACCGCGTGAAGAACACGCTGACCACGGTGCAGTCGATTGTCGCCCAGGCGCTGCGCAACGCATCCGATCCCGCGGTCATTCGGGAATCGATCGAGTCCCGGCT
>Ga0255312_1000054_pt1 | contig 16597 bp, 12 predicted proteins | sample EtOH5_T0_E5_meta_FD_202081 | JGI IMG/M metagenome (GOLD analysis project Ga0255312, IMG submission 202081) | Sandy soil microbial communities from University of British Columbia, Vancouver, Canada - EtOH5_T0_E5 | ecosystem: Engineered > Artificial ecosystem > Sand microcosm > Unclassified ...
CGCAGGATCGCGCCGACATTGTGCGGATCGGTGACCTGATCGAGGACCAGCAGCCGCGAGCGATCGGGAGCGCTCGCGAGCAGGTCGCCGAGCCAGGCGTCCTCGAGCGGCTCGACCTCGACCACGACGCCCTGGTGGGGCGCGTCGTGCGGCACCAGCCGGCCGAGGTCGGCGACGTCGGCGAAGGTCACCGGGACGTCCTTCGGGAATTGCATCGCCGCGGCTGCGTCGTGGGTCGCCCAGGCGCGCAGCACCTTGCGCTCCGGATTATCGAGCGCTGAGGCGACCGCATGCTTACCCCACAGGCGGGGACGGTTGGGCGAGCCGTGCGGATGGGAGCGCTTGTGCCGGGCCATGGCGAGCGCTCATGCGGCGAGCGCGCGGGGCTGGCAAGCCGGAGACGGCCGCTTAGCGGTTTGGGACCTGCTCCAGGCGCGGATTGTCCGCGGTTCGAGCTAGCATGCGCTGGCCGCGCCACGTGCCGATCGCCAGGATGAGGAGGATCGGGTAGCTCCACAGCGCCGCGGCGGCGCCATAGGCACGCGGCAGGAGGTCGGCATCGATCGCTTTCATCAGGTGCGACATGCTGGTCGTCAGCTGCAGTCCCGCGATCCACAGCGGCCAGAAGCGCTGCGACCTGAGCGCGATTGCGACGAACGCCACCAGCACCAGCGCGTCGATAACCAGCAGGCCGGTTTCGAGGCCGCTGTAGCGCTTGCTCAGCGGCGAAATGGCAAAGCGCGTCGCAATTGTCGCCAGCAGACAGACGCCGGCGGCAATCCGCTCGTCGGACCGGCCGCGCCACAGGGCATAGCCGCAGGTCAAGAGCAGCACCGCCCAGAAGATGTAATATCGATGAATCATGGAAGGCGGACCGGACCACATTGCTGTGGCCCGGTCAAAACCCTTTTTACGCGACGATGCGGAGGTCGGCGGATGCCGTTTTCGGGCATTCCTCGCCGTCGCCCCACGACACCGTGCGCAGGCCGGGCACCTTGCCCTTGGCGTCGACCAGCGCCGCATGGCAGGCGACGATGGCGCCGCGCGATTCGACCAGGCCGCTGATGGCTGCGGCAAGCTGCTCGAGGGTCAGGTGGATGGTGCCGACGCCGACATGAGCGACGGCGTTGACGCGCATCACCCGCGCCTGAAGCTCGGCGGTCTCGGCGAGGACGGCGTCGATGCCATCCTCGACCGCGCGGATCTGGGTGGCGACCTCATAGGCGGCGTTCTCGATCATTTGTTTGCGCATGACTGCTCCTTCCCCGGCGCAGGTCATGCGCGGGGTTTTTGTCGGAGTGGGATGAAGTTGGGTCTAGCGGTTGAGGAGTCTTGCGAGACTTTCGAGCCCGGCGAGATACATGCCCGCCGAAAAAGCTGCCCCCGTCGCGATCAGGACGATCCAGAGCAACCGCTGGCCGACACTCATCTCATTCCTGGGGTTGCTCCTCGTTGCGAACGGCATCTGCAAGGAGGACCGGAATGACGCCGGCCTCTGCTCGGTTATGAAACCAGCGGTCCCGGTCCCCCCTGCACGGTCAGCGTGCCGAATCTGAATACTGACCGTCCCATCGGATTGGGCGGTTGCGGGGCCCGGCTCAACATACGGCGGTTGATGTATCAACCGCTGATATGGGCCGCAGTGCAGGGAGACCAGGCGAGCGGCCTGCGTCCGGCGGTCGACGCCGAGGATGTGCAGCGCGCCGCGGACTCGCTGGTCGACGGTATGCGGCGAGATTTTGAGCTCGGCCGCGATTTCCTTGGAGGACAGGTGCTGGTCGACCAGCCGCAGGCAATCGAGCTGGCCGGCGGTCAGCCGCGCAACGCGGCCCGCCACGATCGACTCAATCTGTCCGGGATCGTGCGATCCCGCGGCCGCGTTGGTCACCCGAGCTCCTTCCAGACGCAACACTCGGACTCGTTAAATGCACCCGAGTCAGTCGAGACTTAAGCCAAAACGGATGGGACCGCCACAATATAACTCAGGTTAAGTTATTGAGTTCCGGGACGGTCCGCCAGCGACGTGGAACGGGGCATGGAGTAAGGCTGGTGGAGAGGGCTGGATTCGAACCAGCGTACGCTTGCGCGGGCAGATTTACAGTCTGCTGCCTTTAACCACTCGGCCACCTCTCCAGAGGCGCGGCACATGGCCACGGGGCTCTGTGCTGTCAATTGTCCCAACTAGCGGGGTGCGCTCGCTGGAGCGGGTGAAGGGAATCGAACCCTCGTCGTAAGCTTGGAAGGCTTCTGCTCTACCATTGAGCTACACCCGCTCGCCCAAGCGGAGGGACTCAATGCCATCGGCGCCGCGGCCGCGTCAACTGAGCGCGAACCCGCTTGACGCTCGGCGAACGGCTGGACTAGCAAGGCGGGCGATGACGCACCTGAATGCCATCGCCGCAACCGGCACTGCCCACACTTGGTGGCGCAGCCGGACATTTGCGGCGCGATGGCGCGGTTGATTCGAACGGCATAGCCCGAATCCAACCCCTCCAGGCCCGCCCAACCGGCGGGCTTTTTGTTATCAGGTGAACTTCGATGAACCAGCTTGTGATTGTCACGCAGGAACCGCGCGACTCCGTGTCCGACGAGCCTGCGCTGAATGCCGTGCAGCTCCTGATCAAGGGCCGCGATCTTGAACAGAACCAGGCGCGGGCGCTGTTCGCCGCGATCGTCGATGGGCGACTGCCCGACGCGTCGATGGCGGCGGCGTTCGTCGCCTTGCGGCTGAAGGGCGAAACCGCGGACGAATTGACCGGGGCCGCGCTCGCGCTGCGCGAAGCGGCGGTGCCCTTTCCCTCGCCCAAATATCTGTTCGCCGACAGCTGCGGCACCGGCGGCGACTATTCCGGGTCGATCAACGTCTCGACCGCGGCCGGGCTGGTCGCCGCGGCCTGCGGTCTGCCGGTGGCCAAGCACGGCAACCGCGGCTTCACGTCGCAATGCGGGTCGGCCGACGTGCTCGAGGCGCTCGGCGCCAGGCTCGACCTGCCGCCGGCCCGTTCGCGGAAAGTGCTGGACGAGACCCGCTTCTGCTTCCTGCTGGCGCCGCAATTCCATCCCGGGATCGCCCATGCGGGGCCGGTCCGGCGGGCGCTCAAGGAGCGCACGGTGATGAACCTGCTCGGGCCATGCCTCAACCCGGCGCGGCCGAAGGTGCAGCTGCTCGGGGTCGCCGATCCGAAGCTGCTGCGGCCGATCGCCGAGACACTGGCGGCGCTCGGAGTCGGTCGGGCGCTCGTCGTCCACGGCTCGGGCCTCGACGAGATTGCGCTCCACGGCTTCACTCAGGCGATCCTGCTCAGCGACGGCGAGTTCGAAGAGCTCGAGCTGATCCCCGAGCAGGCGGGCCTTCGCCGGCAGCCGGCCGATCACATCGCCGGCGGGTCGCCTGGGGAGAATGCGAGGCGGCTGGCGGCGCTAGTCGCCGGGCGCGGGCGCGAGGCGGACGAATCCGTCGTCGCCCTCAACGCCGGAGCGCTGTTGATGACGGCCGGCAGGGCGGCCAAGTTGCGCGTCGGTGTCGCCATGGCGCTCGACGCGATCCGCTCAGGCGCCGCCGCGCGCCTGCTAGCCGATTTCGTCGAGGCGACCCATGGCTGACCCGGCCGGTGTCCTGGCCGACATCGCGCGCGCCAAGCGAAGTGAAGTCGCCCAGCGTTTCGACGGCGTCGCAATCGATGCGCTGCGGGCCCGCGCGAGCCCGACCCGCCGGAGCCTCTCCCAGGCGCTGAGCCGGCCGGGCGGGCGGTTCATCCTCGAGATAAAGAAGGCTTCGCCGTCGGCCGGAGTGATCCGCCACGGCGTCTGCGCGGCGCGGATGGCGCGTGGCTATGCCGGAGTCGCCGATGCGCTCAGCGTGCTGACCGATGGACCCTTTTTCCGCGGTTCGCTGGCCGATCTCGCCGCAGCGCGAAGCCAATTCGACGGCCCGATCCTCGCCAAGGATTTTTTCCTCGATCCGCGCCAGGTCGCCGAGGCCCGGATCGCCGGCGCCGACGCCGTGCTGGTCATGCTGTCGCTGCTCGACGATGCCGCCGCGCGCGAGATCGTGGCCGAGGCCCGGCGGCTGGACATGGACGCGCTGGTCGAGGTCCACGACGCAAGCGAGATGCGGCGCGCGCTCGCGCTCGGCGCGCGGGTGATCGGGATCAACAACCGCGACCTTCGCGATCTGTCGGTGGATTTGGCGACGACGGGGCGGCTGGCGCACCTGGCGCCCGGCCGGGTCCTCGTCTCGGAATCGGGGATTGCCAGCCGCGGCGACGTCGACCGGCTGGCCGGGGACGCCGATGCGTTCCTCGTCGGGACGTCGCTGATGCGGGCGGGCGACCCGGCCGAGGCCGCTCGGGCGCTGGTGTTCGGGCGAGTCAAGCTGTGCGGTCTCAACCGGCGCGAGGATTTCGACGCCGGCCGTGCGGCGACGTTCGCCGGCTTGGTGTTCGTCCCCGGCAGTCCGCGCTTCGTCGATCCCATGCGCGCGCTTGAGCTCGCCCGCTTCGGCCTCAAATGCGTCGGGATCTTCCGCGGCGCGCCGGTCGAGCATGTCGCCGAGACGGCCGCCTTGCTCGGGCTGGCGGCGGTCCAGCTTCACGGCGACGAAGACGCGGCTTATGTGCGCTCGCTCGCCCGCAAGCTCGGCGAAGGCTGCGAAATCTGGAAAGCGGTGGCGGTCGGGAGCCGCTCGCCGGCGGATTGCCCAGCCGCGGATCGCCTGCTGTTCGACAGCGGCGAAGGCGGGACGGGCCGGACTTTCGATTGGACCATGGTCAGGGACCATCCGGACCTTGCCCGGTCATTCGTCGCCGGGGGCATTGGCCCGAGCAACGCGAAAGCTGCGTCGCGGCTCGGTGCCTATGGGCTCGATGTCGGCTCGGGAGTCGAAGTGCGCCCAGGGCTGAAGTCCGCCGACAAGATCCGCGCGTTGTTTGATGCGCTGCGACCCCCGGCTCGCGAGGCCGTCCGCGAATGCGCCTGAGCGGACGCTTTGGCCGTTTCGGCGGGACCTACGTGCCCGAAATCCTGGTGCCGGCGCTCGAACAGCTCGAGGCGGCGTTCCTCGATGCCCAGGCGGACCGGGAGTTCGCGGCCGAGCTCGAAGGCCTGCTGGCCGACTATGCCGGACGGCCGACCCCGCTCACGCGCTGCCGCAACCTTCCGAACACTATTTATCTGAAGCGCGAGGATCTGCTCCACGGTGGCGCGCACAAGACCAACCAGGTGCTCGCCCAGGGATTGCTCGCCAGGCGCATGGGAAAGCGCCGCCTGATCGCCGAGACCGGCGCCGGGCAGCACGGGGTCGCGACCGCCCTGGTCGGCGCGCTGCTGGGTTTCGAGACCCGCATCTACATGGGCGCGCAAGATGTCGAGCGGCAGCGCCTGAACGTGTTCCGGATGGAGCTGATGGGCGCCGAAGTGGTGCCGGTGGACAGCGGCGGGCGCGGATTGAAGGACGCGATCAACGAAGCATTGCGCGACTGGTCGGCGAGCTTCGCCGATACCCATTATCTGCTCGGCACCGTCGCGGGGCCGCATCCGTTCCCGCTGATGGTGCGCGAATTCCAGCGCGTCATCGGCCGCGAGGCCCGCGCCCAGATGATCGCGCAGCTCGGGCGCCTGCCGGACGCGGTGGTCGCCTGCGTCGGCGGCGGCTCGAACGCGATCGGGCTGTTTTCCGATTTTCTCGACGACGACGTGCGATTGATCGGCGTCGAGGCGGCGGGCCGCGGGCTCGACAGCTCGGAGCATGGCGCGACCCTGCTGCGCGGCCGGCCGGGCATCCTGCACGGGGCCGAAACCTACGTGTTGCAGGACGAGGATGGCCAGATCGCCGACAGCTGGTCGGTGTCGGCGGGGCTCGACTATCCCGCGGTTGGTCCCGAGCACGCGCATCTGAAGGAAAGCGGGCGCGCCGAATATGTCGGGGCGACCGATGATGAAGCGCTCGGAGCGTTCAAGGCGCTGGCGGAGAACGAGGGCATATTGTGCGCCTTCGAATCGGCGCACGCGCTGGCGCATGCATTGAAGCTTGCCGACGAGGCGCCCGATGCCGTGCTGCTGGTCGGCCTGTCAGGGCGCGGCGACAAGGACGTGGCGCAGGCGCAGCAGTTGCTCGGCTCCTCCGCATGAGCCGCTACGCCGCAATGTTCGACCGGCTGGCGGGAGAAGGCGCATTCGGGGCGTTCCTGGTGCTCGGCGACCCCGACCTCGAGACCAGCGCCGCGTTGCTTGAAACCGTGGTCGCCGGCGGCGCCGACATGGTTGAGCTTGGCATCCCCTTCTCCGATCCGGTCGCCGACGGCCCGGTGATCCAGGCTGCGGCCGCGCGCGCCCTCGGCGCGGGGGTGAAGGTCGCCGACTGTTTTGCGCTGATCGCCGCCTTCCGCGCCCGCCACCCGCACTTCCCCGTCGGCATCCTCACCTACGCCAACCTCGTCGTGACCCGGGGCCGCGATTTCTTCGGTCGCGCGGCCAAGGCCGGCGCCGACAGCCTGCTTGTCGCCGATGTTCCGGCGCGTGAGGCCCAGCCTTGGGCCTCGGAAATGCGCGCGGCGGGCCTCGCTCCGGTGCTGATTGCTGCGTCCAACACGCCGCCGCAAACGCTGGCCACAATTGCCCGCCTCAGCGTCGGCTATACCTATTGCGTGACCCGCGCGGGGATCACCGGGGTCCACGCCGCCGCCGAGTTCGACCGCGACCTGATCGACGCCCTGCGCGAGGCCGGCGCCGCGCCGCCGGTTTTCGGCTTCGGCATCTCGACGCCCGAGCATGTCGCGGCGGCGATGGCGGCCGGCGCGTCGGGTGTGATTAGCGGCTCGGCGATCGTGTCCCTTGCGGCCCAGGGTGGCGACATCGCGTCCTTTGTCGCGACTCTCAAGCAGGCGACAGGGAACGACTCTCGCCCGCGTTGATTGAATCGGCTCCGAAACCAGGAGTCAGTTCATGGCGGCGCGACCGATTTGGCGAGGGCAGATCCGGCTGGCTTTGGTGTCGATCCCGGTCGAGATCTATCCCGCGACCAAGAGCGGCGCGACGATCGCCTTCCACCAGGTCCACGAGCCGTCGGGCAAGCGGATCAAATATGAGAAGGTCGTGCCCGGCATCGGACCGGTCGACCGCGACGAGATCATGAAGGGCTATGAAGTGTCGAAGGGCCACTACGTGCTGCTCGACCCCGAGGAGATCGAGAGCGTCAAGCTCGAGAGCCGCAAGACCGTCGACCTGGTCCAGTTCGTCGACCTCGGCGACATCGACCCGATGTATTTCGACAAGCCCTATTACGTCGTGCCCGCCGACGACCTCGCCGAGGAGGCTTTCGTGGTGCTGCGCGACGCGTTGCGCGCCGCGCGCAAGGTCGGAATCGGCCAGCTGGCGATGCGCGGCCAGGAATATGTCGTCGCGTTGAAGCCGTGCGGGCGCGGCATGCTCCTGGAAACGCTGCGCTACGCCGACGAGGTCAACCGCGCGGCGGGCTTCTTCCGCGAGATCGGCGACCACAAGCCCGACCCCGACCTCCTCGAACTCGCCGCGACGCTGATCGAGAAAAAGACCGGCGACTTCGATCCCAAGGAATTCCACAACCGCTACGTTGATGCGCTCAAAAACCTGATCGCCGAGAAACAGAAGAAGAAAGGCGAGAAGATTATCCAGGACCCCGACGACGGCCGGCCGAGCAAGGGCTCCAACGTCATCGACCTGATGGCGGCGCTCAAGAAGAGCCTGGGTGACGATAACAAGCGCGGCGCGACGAAGAAGCCCGCGGCGAGAAGAGCTGCCGCGCCCGCCAAGAAGACCCCCGCGCGCAAGCGGGCGTAAGCGATGGCGAAGCGCGCCGCACTCGACATCGCCACCTACAACCGCAAGCGCGATTTCTCGAAGACGGCCGAGCCCAAGGGCCGCAAGCTCAAGGGCAAGGGCAACAGCTTCGTCGTCCAGAAGCATGACGCGTCGCGGCTGCACTGGGACTTCCGACTGGAGCTCGGCGGAGTCCTCAAGAGCTGGGCGGTCCCAAAGGGCCCGAGCCTCGACCCTGACGACAAGAGGCTGGCGATGCGGACCGAGGACCATCCGCTCGATTACGGCGATTTCGAGGGGACCATCCCGGCCGGCGAATATGGCGGCGGCACGGTGATGCTGTGGGACCGCGGCCGCTGGATTCCCGAGCCGGGCAAGGACCCCAGGAAGACCATCGAGGAGGGCCATCTCCACTTCACGCTCGATGGGAAACGCATGAAGGGCGAGTGGGTGATGTTCCGCCTGAAGTCCAAGCCGGGCGAGAAGGCCGAGCCGTGGATGCTCAAGAAGGTCACCGACGAGTTCGCCAACCCCGATGCCGGCGACGCGCTGGTCGACGAGTGCGTGACCAGCGTTACTACCGGGCGGACGATGGCCGAGATCGCCTCGGGCAGTGACGTCTGGCACTCCAATAGCAGCGCTGGAAAGTCGGGCCGGGCGAAGAAGAAGTCGGGGCAGGGCCCGCCGCCGTTCCAGCCGCCACAGCTGGCGACCCTGGTCGATGCGGTGCCGACCGGTCCCGACTGGATCCACGAGTATAAATACGACGGCTACCGGCTGCTGATCGCCACCGGCGACGGCGCCGCAACCGCCTGGACCCGCAACGGCAAGGACTGGAGCGACAAGTTCCGGGCGCTGGGCAAGGCGGCGGCGAGCCTGCCCGCGGGTTGCCTGATCGACGGCGAAGCGGTGGCATTGAACGAGCACGGCAAGCCCGATTTCCAGCTGCTCCAGTCGACCCTCAAGGAGAAAAAGGGCGCCAACCTCGCCTTCTATGCCTTCGACCTGCTGGTCGACCGCGGCAAGGACATTCGGAAGTTGCCCAACATCGAGCGCAAGGAGCGGCTGGCGGCGCTGTTGAAGGGCGTCGCCTCGCCGATCCTCTACGGCGACCATGTGATCGGCAAGGGTGAAGCCTTGTTCGACGCGATCTGCGCGGAAGGCGGCGAGGGCATCATCTCGAAGAAGGCCAGCGCGCCCTATCGCGGCGCGCGCACTCGCAACTGGCTCAAGGTCAAATGCACCAAGCGCCAGGAGTTCGTCATCGTCGGCTGGTCCGAAAGCGACAAGCGCCGCGGCTTCCGTTCGCTGCTGCTGGGCCTGCGCGAGGGTCGAAAGCTTAAATATGCGGGCAAGGTCGGCACCGGCTTCGATACCCGGACGATCGAAGACCTGATGGAGCGGATGAAGCCGCTCGAGGTCGACGAGCCGAAGCTGGATGTGCCGCGCGGCGAAAAGAAGGGCGCGCACTGGATCGAGCCGAAGCTGGTCGCCGAGATCGCTTTTGCCGAGTTCACCGGCGACGGCGTGCTCCGTCACCCGAGCTTCATCGCCCTGCGCGACGACAAGCCGGCCAAGGACGTGGTGCGCGAGACACCGAAGCATCTCACAAAATCCGAAAGGACGAGCGAGGGCGCGACCGCCGCCGGCTTCGGCATCAAGATCACCAACCCCGATCGCGTGATCTTCCCCGAGGACGGCCTGACCAAGCAGGACCTCGCCGATTATTACGCGCGGGTCGAAGCGCTGATGATGATCGACGCCGCGCGCCGCCCGATCACCTTGATCCGCTGCCCGCAGGGGCGCGGCAAGCACTGCTTCTTCCAGAAACACGACAGCGGGACGATGGGCGAGCACGTCAAGCACCTGCCGATCAAGGAGAAGGACGGCGAGGTCGCGGACTATCTCTATTTCGAGGACGTCCGCGGGCTCTTGGCGTGCGTCCAGATGGGGACCATCGAGTTCCACGGCTGGGGCAGCCGCGTCGACAAGGTCGAGAACCCCGACCGGCTGGTGTTCGACCTCGACCCGGATGTCGGGCTCGACTTCGCCGCCGTCCGCAGCGCCGCGGTGCGCCTGCGCGAGCTGCTCGCCGACCTGGGCTTGAAGAGCTTCCCGCTGCTGACCGGCGGCAAGGGGATCCACGTCGTCGTGCCGCTCGACCGATCGGCCAAGTGGGACAAGGTCAAATCGTTCGCCGAGCGCTTTTCGCGCGCGGTGGCCGAAGCCGAGCCGGAGCGCTTCACCGCCAACATCCGCAAGGTCCAGCGCGAGGGCCGCATCTTCCTCGACTGGCTCCGCAACCAGCGCGGCGCCACCGCGGTGCTGCCATACTCGGCGCGCGCTCGCGAGGGAGCGCCGGTCGCCGCCCCGATCGCGTGGGAAGAACTCGACGAATATAAGGGCGGCAATGCGTTCAGCATCCGCGACGCCGACCGGCTGATCGAGCGCGCCTCGTCGAAGCTGCTCGCGGGTTGGGGCCAGGCGAAGCAGGCGCTACCAAAGGCATGATGCGCGCCTTCGTCCTTCCATTGCTGCTTCTGCTGACGGCGGCATCGCCGCCCGAAGCCGCGCGGCTTCGTGCCGAGGCGGCGCGCGTGACCATCAACCGCGACGACTGGGGGATCGCCCACGTCCGCGGGGCCAGCGATGCCGACGCGGCGTTCGGGATGATCTATGCCCAGGCCGAGGACGATTTCCCGCGCATCGAGGCCAATTATTTGACGGCGCTCGGGCGCACCGCCGAGGCCGATGGCGACAAGGCGATCTGGCAGGATTTGCGCGCGCGTCTCTATGTCAGCGAGCCCGAGCTCAGGGCGGATTACGCGGCGAGCCCGCCGTGGCTGCGGACGCTGATGGACGCTTGGGCGGACGGCTTGAACTATTACCTGGCGACGCATCCTAGGGTGAAGCCGCGCGTGCTCACCCGGTTCGAGCCATGGATGGCGCTGTCGTTCACTGAAGGCAGCATCGGCGGCGACATCGAGCGCATCGATTTGGGCGAGCTGCAGACATTCTATTCGGGTCGGCAGACGATCGCTTTTGCGCCCCGCGATCCGGAAGTGAACGGTTCCAACGGCATCGCCATCGCACCGGCGCTCACCGCCGACCGCAAGGCGCTGCTGCTGATCAACCCGCACACCAGCTTCTTCTTCCGCTCCGAGCAGCAGGTGACGAGCGCCCAGGGCCTCAACGTCTACGGCGCTGCGACCTGGGGCCAGTTCTTCATCTACCAGGGGTTCAACGCCCACGCCGGCTGGATGCACACCTCGAGCGGGGTCGACAATGTCGACGAGTTCGCCGAGCAGGTCGGCCGGCGCGGCAAGCAGATGGCCTATCGCTACGGCAGCGTGTGGCGGCCGATGGAAAGGCGCCCGGTCACCATCCGCTACCGCACCTATGGCGGGAAGCTCGCGTCGCGCAGCTTTGTCACCTGGCGCACCCACCGCGGGCCGATCGTCCGCACCGAGAACGGCCGCTGGATCGCGTTCGCGATGATGGACCGGCCGGTCGCCGCGCTGCAACAGTCGTTCCTGCGCACCAAGGCCACCGATCTCGCCTCGTTCCTGGACGTTGCCCGGCTCCAGGCGAACAGCTCGAACAACACCATCTTCGCCGACGACAAGGGCGAGATCGCCTATCTCCACCCGCAGTTCGTGCCGCGCCGCGACGACCGCTTCGATTATACCAAGCCGGTCGATGGTAGCGACCCGGCCACGGACTGGAACTCGCTCCACCGCATCAGCGAGCTGCCAAACGTCATTTCGCCGCCCAACGGCTGGGTCGATAACAACAATAATGCTCCGTGGTCGGCCGCCGGGCCGTTCAGCCCGAAGCGTGAGCTGTTCCCGAAATATATGGACACGATCGGTGAAACGTTCCGGGGGATGCACGCGCTCGAACTTCTAACCGGCAGCCGCGACTGGACGCTCGACAAGCTGCAGGCGGCGGCGTTCGACAGCTATCAGCCGGGATTCGCCGCGCTGATCCCGACGCTGGTGCAAGCCTATGATGCGCTTCCGAACGGCGACGCGCGGCGGCAACGTCTGGCTGCGCCCGTCGCCGTGCTTCGAAGTTGGAACTATCGCTGGGGCAGCGACTCCGTCGCCCAGTCGCTGGCAATGGCGTGGGTCCAAGCGGTCAAGAAGCTGCTCAATCCGTCCCCGAAAGAAAATACCGACCTTGTCGCCAGGCGCATGGCTCGCGACACGACCGCCGAGCAGAAGCTGGAGGCATTCGCGGAGGCCATCGCGGACCTCCAGCGCGACTTCGGCCGCTGGGACGTCCGGTGGGGCGAAATCAGCCGCTTTCAGCGAATCTCCGGAGACATCCACCCACCGTACAGCGATGCCGCACCAAGCGTTCCAGTCGCATTCGCCAACGGGAATTTCGGTTCGCTGGCCTCGGTCAGGTCCCTCGCTCGGCCGGGTACCAAAAAGTGGTACGCCGACTACGGGAATTCGTTCGTCGCGGTGGTCGAGTTCGGCCCGAAGGTGCGGGCCCGAGCGGTCACCGCCGGCGGCGAGAACGGTGACTCCGCGTCACCGCATTTCAATGACCAGGCCGCGCGCTATGCCACCGGCGCGCTGCGCGAGGTTTATTTCTATCCCGAGCAGCTCAACGGCCACAACGAGCGCAGCTACCACCCGGGCGAGTAAGCCATCACCTTCAGAATTTGACCCCGACCTCGACGCCCCAGATGCGCGGCTCGTTGACCATCGCCGTCAAGTTGTTGAAGTCGATGCCGCTAACCGCGCTCTTGTCGTTGGTGATGTTGCGCACGAACCCGGCGACGTCATAGCGGTCGGTCTTGTAGCCGATGCGCAGGCCGCCCTCGAGCAGCTGGTCATCGCTGAACTCCACCGACTTGTAGAGGAAGAAGTCAATCTTCGAGCGGTGGTACCAGTCGGTGAACACGTACACCGATCCCGAGCCGACCGGATGCTCGTAGCCGGCGGTGAAATTGACGGTCCATTTCGGCGCCTGCGGCAGCGAATTGCCGTTGATGGATACGATCGACGGCTGACCGAACGGTACTGCCGGCGAGATGATCGGGTCCAGCACCGTACAGATCGATGGATTTGCAAAGTCATCGAACCGCCACGCACCGCAAGTCTCGACGGTCAGGTTGTTGTCGTGAATCTTGGTTTTGTTGTAGCTGACCCCTGCCGTCATAGTCAGGCCGCGCGCCGGCCGCGCCTCAAGCTCCGCTTCGATGCCGTGGCCCTTCACGACGTCGGCATTAAGCAACAAATTGGCGTTGGTGGCGCCGCCGACCGCGGACAATTGGAGGTCCTTGGTCTTGAAGTAATAGGCGGTGAGGTTGAAGCGCAGGCGGTGGTCGAGCAGCACCGTTTTGACCCCGGCCTCGTACGACATTGTGTTCTCGCTCTTCGCCGTCGTCACATCGCGGTCGAACAGGATGCGGCCCTGAATTGCCGGCGCGCGATAGCCCTTGGCGACGCGGGCATAGACGTTGACGTTCTCGTTCAGCTCCTGGAGCGCGCTCAGGTCCCAGGTCAGGACGCTGTCCTTGACCCGGGTGGTGGTTTCAGGAACCGGCCCGCCGCCAACGAAAACCGGGCGAAGGTCGAACAGGCGGTCGGCGACCAGCCTTTTCTTGTCGTGGTTCCAGCGCGCGCCGCCCTGGAGCGTCAGGCCACTGTCGAACTTATAGTTCACCGAGCCGAAGATGCCGAGCGCCCTGGCGTCCTGGCGCTGGTTGACGATTGCCGACGGAGTGGTCGCGGTCGGCGTGCCGAAGTCGAAGCTTTCGATGTTCAGCTTCTCATTGAAGTAGAAAACGCCCGCCTGGTAGCCGAGGCCGCCCTTGTTGTTCGAAGCGATGCGGATTTCCTGGGTGAACTGGTCGAGGCTCGGAATGTCGTCCTGGCTCTGGGCCTGGAAGGGAATCAAGCCGGGGTCCGACGCGCTGCCGCCGTCGATGTCGCCACGGCTCTTGAGCGTGCCGTGCCAGTAGGCAGTCACAGAATAGAGAGTGGCGGGACCGAAATCATATTCGATTGTGCCGGCGATATTCTGCGTTTTGAGCTTCTGGAAGTTGAGCCCGTCGGTCCGCACCTCGTCCCGCTTGAAATCGCCGCCGTCGACGCCGACGAGCTTGTTGCTGCCCCGCTCGAATGCATTGCCGCGGAAGATGCGCGCGTCGCCGTCGAGGTCGCGCAGCTGGCCGGTCAAACGCACCGTCAGCGCGTCAGTCGGCTTGAACTCGACCTGGCCGCGAAACGCGAAGTCATTATAGCCCTCGAGGTTGTGCTTGCCGGGCGCGTCGAGATTGTCGATCCAGTTGTTGCGGTGCTGCCAGATGCCCGACAGGCGCACCGCGATCGTGTCGTTCAATCTGCCGCCGACCGCGCCCTCGGCGTTGATCGTGCTGTAGCTGCCGTAACTGATCCGCGCGTAGTTGCGGCCGTGGCCCGGCTTGACGGTGTCGAACTTGACGATGCCGGCCGGCGTGTTGCGGCCGAACAAGGTACCCTGCGGCCCGCGCAGCACTTCGACGCGGTCGACGTCGAACGCCGGGAAGCCCTTGAGGATCGGGTTTTCGAGGACGACGTCGTCATAGACCAGGCTGACCGGTTGCGACGCGTTGAGGTCGAAGTCGGTGTTGCCGAGGCCGCGGATGTAGAAGCGCGGGAAGGTGCGGCCGAACGAACTTTCGATATTGAGGCTCGGCACGCGGCCCGACAGGCCGCGGATGTCGGCGCCGCCCGAGTTGATTGCCGCCAGCGTCTCGTCGTCGATCGTTGCCACCGACAGCGGAATGTCCTGCAGATTCTCGCTGCGCCGCTGGGCGGTGACGACGATTTCCTCGACGCCTCTCTGGGCATCGGCTGCGGCCGTGTCGGTGTCGCCAGTCGCCTGGGCGGCGGCTGGCGCTGCGGTCAGGACCGCGGCGGCGGTTAGCGCGAACAGCGACGTCGAACATAGCATGCGGCGCATCTTGATTCCCCCTGTCCGGCGAGGCGACCCCCTGTCCCTCGCTCCCCCCAATCTCGCTGCGTCCTTCCGGGCCGGAGAGTCAACGGGAGTCAGCGCGCGTGGCGCGCCCGCGCGAAAGATTCGCCCACGATGTGGCCGATCGATGACAGCGTGATGACGGCCACCGGCAACGAGGGCTCTAGCGCCCCGCGAACTTGTCGCTGGCACGGATCAGGCCGTCGAGCACGCCGGGCTCGTTGTACAGGTGGCCGCCGTCGGGGACGATGTTGAGCTCCGCCTCGGGCCAAGCCTTGTGCAACGCCCACGCGGCTTTCGGCGGCGTGCAGCTATCGTGGCGGCCTTGGACGATGACACCGGGAATGCCCTTGAGCTTGCCGGCATCGCGCAGCAGCTGCCCGTCCTCGAACCAGCCTTTGTGGTGCATGAAATGGTTTTCGATCCGGGCGACGGCGATCGCTTTCTCCGGCTCGGTGAACTCCTCGATCACCTCGGGGTGGGGGAGCAAAGTGACGGTCTCGCCCTCCCACTTGCTCCACGCCTTGGCGACGACCAGCTGCTCGTCGCGGTCGCTGCCGGTCAGGCGCCGGCGATAGGCTTCGACGAGGTCGCCGCGCTCGCCCTCGGGGATCGGGGCGATGAATTCGTCCCATTTGTCGGGGTAGATCGAGTTCGCGCCGTCCTTGTACAGCCAGTCGATCTCATATTGCTCGAACAGGAAGATGCCGCGCAGCACGAGCTCGGTGACCCGCTCCGGGTGGGTTTGGGCATAGGCCAGCGACAGCGTCGAGCCCCACGAGCCGCCGAACACCATCCACTTTTCGACCCCAACCAGCTCACGGAGGCGCTCGATGTCGGCGACCAGATGCCAGGTGGTGTTGGCCTCGAGGCTGGCGTGCGGGGTCGAGCGGCCGCAACCGCGCTGGTCCCACACCAGGATATTGTAACGCGCGGGGTCGAACTGGCGGCGGTGGTTGGGGTTGGCCCCGGCGCCGGGGCCGCCGTGCAGGAACACCACCGGCTTGCCCGCAGGGTTGCCGCACAGCTCCCAATACACGCTGTGGCCGTCGCCGACCTCGAGATGGCCGGACCTGTACGGTTCGACCTCCGGGTAAAGGGTCCGCAATTGCCGCGTCGGAATGTCCATCAGAAGCTCATTTCCTCGTAGATTCGGCTGACGTCGCCGTTCCATTCGCCATGATATTTGTCGAGCAGGCGATCGGCCGGAGTCATGCCGCTTGCGACGACCTCGCGCAACGGGTCGAGAAAGCCGCCTTCATTGTCGCCGGCCGCGTTCAGCACCGCGCGACGGGTGAGGCCCAGCGACGCCAGCTCGATCACTTCGCGGGCGAGGTCGTGGACCGTGCCGCCGCCGGGCAACCGGGCCGCGAGCGCCAGCCTGGGGACGTCGTGGCGCAGCTTCTCGCGCTCGGCGATTGTCCAGTGCTTGACCCGGTCCCACGCGGCGTCGAGCGCCTCGTCGGCGTAAAGCAGCCCGACCCACAGCGCCGGCAGCGCGCAGATCCGGCCCCAGCGCCCGCCGTCGGCGCCGCGCATCTCGAGGAAGCTTTTCAAGCGCACTTCGGGAAAGGCGGTCGAGAGATGGTCCGTGAAATCGCTCAGCCGGGGCTTCTCGCCGGGCAGCTGCGGCAATTTCCCGTCGAGAAAATCGCGGAAGCTCTCGCCGGCGACGTCGATGTACCGGCCGTCGCGAAACACGAAGTACATCGGCACGTCGAGCGCATAGTCGCAGTAGCGCTCGTAACCGAAGCCGTCCTCGAACACGAACGGCAGCATGCCGGTGCGCGCTGGATCGGTGTCCTCCCAGATGTGGCTGCGAAAG
>Ga0255312_1000056_pt1 | contig 16435 bp, 13 predicted proteins | sample EtOH5_T0_E5_meta_FD_202081 | JGI IMG/M metagenome (GOLD analysis project Ga0255312, IMG submission 202081) | Sandy soil microbial communities from University of British Columbia, Vancouver, Canada - EtOH5_T0_E5 | ecosystem: Engineered > Artificial ecosystem > Sand microcosm > Unclassified ...
TCTCCCATCTCGTCGCGCAGCGGACCCGGGAAATGGGGCTGCGCCGGGCGCTGGGCGCGACGGAACACCAGGTGGTGGCGCACCTGGTTCGCGGCGGCATGCGGGATGCCGCCATCGGTGCGGTGGCCGGGCTCGCGCTCGGGTGGCTGATCACCGCGCAGATGGTCCGGCTGCTCTTCGAGGTGCGGCCCGGGGACCCGGCGGTGCTGGGGCTCTCCGCCGGGCTGTTTCTCGCCACCGCGTGGCTGGCCTGCTGGGTTCCAGCGCGACGCGCCACGCGAGCCGACCCCGTCGAGGTGCTGCGCGGCGAATGAAGTATTTGCGGCCGCTACGGCTTCGGTGCCGGCGGGTTGGGAGCAGCCATCACCTTCTTGTTCCGGAACGCGGGATCAGCCGCGACCCACTCGGGTATCGGGTGGCTCATCTCCGGGCCGACCGAGACGAACCTCGCTGAGATTTGGACGTGGTAGAGTAACGCGCGAGCAACCTACCGCAGCATCCCTGCGGAGGTAAGAGTCGGCTCTTGCCGCTCGGGTTCCTCCACCATTTTCTTGTTGTATGACCTCCCCGGGAGCCCCGCTCCCCCTCGTCGCCCGCGCCGAACTGCATGCGGATCGCATCGCGACCCAGGATGCCTCCGGTGAGCATTCCTATCGTCAGCTGCTGAACGCCTCGGCCCGGGTGGCAAGCGGGCTTCTCGCGGGCCGACCGGACCTCGCGGAAGCCCGGGTGGCCTATTTCATCCCCCCTGGGTTCGACCACGTCGCGGTACAATGGGGCATCTGGCGCGCCGGGGGCATCGCGGTGCCGCTGGCGCTTTCTCATCCGCCCGCCGAGCTCGAGTACACCATCGGGGACGCCGGCGCAGCCATCGTGGTCGCTGACCCGGCTTCCACCTCCGTGCTGGCGCGACTCGCCGCCCAGGCCGAGGCGCGTTATGCCACCACCGCGGAACTACTCGGCGCCGTCCCGGGACTCTTGCCAGACGTCACCGAGCAGCGCCGGGCCCTGATGGTGTACACCAGCGGCACGACCGGAAAGCCCAAGGGCGTCGTCACCACGCACGCCAATCTGCGCGCGCAGATCACCGCGCTGATCGATGCCTGGGGCTGGACCGCGGACGACCGCACGCTGCTGGTCCTGCCGCTGCACCACGTGCACGGCATCGTCAACGTCGTGCTCTGCGCGCTCTGGGCCGGTGGCCAATGCGAGCTGCTGCCCCGCTTCGACGCCGAAGCGACCTGGGCACGGATCGCCCCGGGACGGCTGACCCTCTTTATGGCGGTGCCGACCATTTACCGCCGGCTGATTGCCGCGTGGGAAGCGGCCACATCCGGGCGTCGCGCCGACTGGTCGGAGGGCTGCCGGCGGATGCGGGTTATGATCTCCGGCTCCGCGGCTCTGCCGGTCGCCACCCTGGAGGAGTGGCGCCGGATCAGCGGCCATACCCTGCTCGAGCGCTACGGCATGACCGAGCTCGGAATGGCCCTTTCCAATCCACTGGCTGGGGAGCGCCGACCCGGCTACGTCGGTACCCCCCTCCCCGGAGTCGAAGTGCGGCTGGTGGATGAGGCCGGCGCGATGGTGGCGGCCGGAATTCCCGGTGAAATCGAGGTGCGCGGGCCGAACGTGTTCCTGGAATACTGGCGCCAGCCCGACGCGACGCGCGCGGCGTTCCACGATGGCTGGTTCCGCACCGGCGACACGGCGGTCGTCGAGCACGGTGCCTACCGTATCCTGGGCCGCAGCAGCGTCGACATCATTAAGACGGGGGGATTCAAGGTCTCGGCCCTGGAGATCGAGGAGGAACTCCGCACTCATCCGGCCATCGCGGAATGCGCGGTCGTGGCCGTCGCCGACGCAGACTGGGGTGAACGCATCTGCGTCGCCGTGGAGCTGGTGCCGGATGCGGCGCTCGAGCTGGGCGAGCTGCACGCGTGGGCGAAGCAGCGGCTGGCACCCTACAAGCTGCCGCGCGAGCTCCGCTGTGTCGCGACCCTGCCCCGCAACGCGATGGGCAAGGTGGTAAAGCCGGAGGTGGCGAAGCTGTTCAGCCCACCCTCAGCGCATTGAGCCGAACAGCAGGCGCTGACTTTCGAGAATCCGGTTACGCTGCGCCGGATCAGGCGCGTTCGACCAGTCCCCTTCGATGAAGGTACCCCCGAGGATGATGCCGTCCCGGCGCGGCATCATGTACATCACCCCTGGGCCGGGACCCACCGTGATGTAATCGACCTCCGGTTGTGGCGCGAGGACCACCAACTGGCCCTTGAGGGGCACCAGCTCCTGGTCTCCGAAGAGAGCGGCCGCTCCCAGTCCGGTGCAGTTGATGATCACGGGCTCGGGCAGCTCCGCGACAGCCGCCGGGGAGGAGAATTGGTGCACCACGATGCGGCCTCCGGCGATGCGCATATCCTCCAGCACCTGGCGGAGGTACTGGTTGGTGTCGATGTGCATCGAGAGGAAGCGACGAAGCGTAGCACCGGAAAGGGAGGTTCGCCGGGTGGCAGGTCTTCAGGCCGAAAGACCTCGGCGTAGAGGCTCTCCATTTCCCATTCGTCATGCGTCAGAGGCGAACTTGGCCGCGCGAAGATACCGCTCGCGGAACTGGGGGGTAACCCGCTCCCGTTCCACCAGGCTTACCGGAGCCCACTGCGCTCCCGCCAGGTTCGAGGTCGTGTCGGGGGGAAGGTCTCGCGTCTAGATCGTTACTTCGAACCCGTGGTCCTGCAGCAGCCGCGCCGTGGCGAGACCAATGGCCCCCGCGCCGAGCACCGCGGCTTGGCGATGCGGTGACCGAGCGCCTGCTCCACCGCCAACTGCGCGCTGCCCCACGAAAGGGAGACGCCGCCGCCGTGGCCGTAATTGTGGACCAGCAGCTTGTCGGCCAGCGACTCCGTCTCGAGCCGGAATCCGGAGCGTCGAAACGGGCGCAGACCCGTCACCTCCCGGATCACGCGCTCCGGCGCGACCTGAACCGGTGCGGGTCGCCGCCGGCTGCTCGGTCGTGGCGCGCTGGCCGGTGCCAGCGCGGTCGCGTGCCGGCAGGCGCTGCCGAGCGCCGCGCTCGCGGCGGCGGCGGTCATGCCCCGCAGCACGGCGCGACGGTCGAGGATCACCCGGCCACCTCCTCGAGAGGGGGCGGTCCGACGGGACAGCCCTGCTGCAGCGCCGCCGCGAGCGCCAGCACCGCTTCCTCCCCTTCCGGCGGACCCACGAGCTGCATACCGACCGGAAGCCGGTTGGCTAACCCGCACGGCACCGACGCCACCGGCAGCCCGGTCAGACTCAGCACGAAGGTCGGAGCGAGCCAGTCGATGTAGGTCGGCATGGCGCGGCCGGCCACCGTGTCGGGATAATTCTGCTCGACCGGAAACGGCGCGACCGCCATGGTGGGCGTGAGCAGGTGATCGAACCGGGTGAACAGTTCCCGGAATCGGTGCCACAGCTCCCCCCGCACTCGCTCCGCGGCCCCCAAGTCGCGCAGGGTGCCCGCCAGTCCGGCCTTGGTGTTGTTGCGCACATTGACGCCGAACTCCTCGATCCGTTCCAACCGCTCCTGCATCCAGCTGACGAACCAGAGTCCCCGCAGCGCAAGGAAGGCCGCGCGCCCAGCCGACAGATCCAACTCGATCACCTCGACCGAAACACCCTGTCCTTCCAGGCCGACCGCGGCGGCACGGCACACTGCCTCGATGCCCGGGTCGATGCCGATCCCGGCGATGTCCGGGCAATAGGCCAGCCGCAATGGTCTGCGGGGACCGGCGCGCACCGCCCCGACGAAATCCCGGCCCGCGACCCGCTGGCGCAGGGGGGTATGGGGGCTCGGCCCCGCGATGGCCTGGAGCATCAGTGCGACGTCTTCGGCGCTGCGCGCCATCGGGCCACTGACCTGCAACGTGTCCCACGCGTAGTCGCCAGGATAGGTGGGCACCAGGCCGGGGGAGGGCCGCAACCCCACCACGCCGCAAAAGGACGCCGGGATGCGGAGCGAGCCACCGAGGTCGGTTCCTTCGGCCAGCGCGATCATCCCGGTGGCGAGCCCCACGGCGCCTCCACCGGTCGACCCCCCGGCGCTCCGGGTCGGGTCCCAGGGATTGCGCGTCCGCCCGAAGACGTCGTTCCAGGTATTCCCGCCGGCGGCGAACTCCGGTGTGTTGGTCTTTCCGAGGATGATCGCGTCCGCGGCGCGCAGCCGTTGCACGACGATCGCGTCCTCCGCGGGAACATGGTCCCGGTAGAGCGGCGAACCGAAGGTGGTGCGGAGGCCGGCGACCTGGGTGACGTCCTTGATGCCGACCGGCACGCCAGCCAACGGGCCCACCGGGTCTCCGGCGGCGAGGCGCCGCTCGAGGGCCCGCGCGTCATCCTGGGCGCACGGATTCAGTGTGACGATGGCGTTGAGTCTCGGATTGATCGCCTCGACGCGCGCCAACGCCGCCTCGATCACCTCGACCGGAGAGAGCTCCCGCGCCGCCACCTGGCGCGCGATCTCGGCGGCGCTCATCAGCTCGTTCACGACGGAGAATCCACAGGGCGCGGTACGATTCGTCGCGGCACTCAGGGATGCTTTGGCCAGTCACCCAGCCAGGCCACCGTCCGGCAGAATGCCGCTTCGCCCCCGCGGAATTTCCAGGGGAAGCAGCCCACGATACAGCGCTTGTTCTGCAGCTCGGGCGCGTCGATCTCGCCACCCACGTTTTCGATATGCATGCAGTCCTTCGGAAACAGGGCGTTGTGGGTCAGCTGATACGCCGAGTCGGGAAAGAGCTTCTCCACCGCCTTCTTGCCGCCGAATTTCTCCTCGGCCTTGGCACGCACCCGCAGGTAGTGATCGTGCATTCCCTTGCCGAGGAAGCGGCCGATGGGAAGATTCATCGGATGATCGGTGGAAATGCAGTCCACCCCCCAGATGTGGATGCGTTTCTTGAGCAGCCAGGGCACCATGTCGGGGTGGGCTCCCGGGTGCATGTGGATGTAGCGCTCCTCGTCCGGCTCCGTGCCAAACTGCGAATGGCGATGGAAGCCGGTATGCAGGATCAACAGGTCACCCGGCTTGACCTTCACGCGCTGCTCGATCATCTGCGGCGTGTAGACGCCGAGATCCCCCATTTCGTCGCGGAGGTCGACGATTACCCCGGGGCCGCACAGCCATTCCATCGGAATCTCGTCGATGGTCCGGCCCGCCGTAACGAAGTGGCGCGGCGCATCGAGGTGGGTCCCCATGTGGTTCGAAGTCTGGATGTACTGCGCGTTGACGCCGTGCTCCGCCTTCCGCTTGATGTACTTCACCTCGAACGGAGGGTAATAGGGCCAGAAGGAAACTTCCTGGTTGAGGGGCTGAGACAGGTCGTAGGTCCGCATTCACGCCTCCCGGACGGTCTGCATCAGGTGGGAATCGAGGATGAGGGGCGAACCCGACCGGCCGCCCGGGTCAGCGCACGCCGCGTGAGCACCCGCACCAGCTGGCGCCGGTAGGCCGCGGAAGCATGGATATCGGAGGGCGGGTCGACGTCTTCCCTGGCGGCGAGCTCCGCCGCGGCGAGGATGGAGCTCGCGCTCGGTGGTTGCCCCGCGAGCGCGGCCGCCGCGCGAACGGCCAGGACCGGTCCGTCGCCGACGCTGAGCAGCGCCACCCGCGCCCGGGAACACTGACCGGCCTCGTTCAGGGTCAGCATCGCGGCAACGCCCACCAGGGCGTAGTCGCCATGCCGGCGCGCCAGCTCCTGGAACGCAAAGCCGGAGCGTGCCGGCGGCGGCGGCAGCTCAATGGAGGTCAGCAGCTCGCCCGGCTCGAGCGCGGTCGCGAAGAGCCCGGTAAAGAACTGCTCAGCCGGCACCCGTCGCTCGGCGGACGCGCTGCGCAGCACCAGCGTCGCTTCGAGTGCGACCATCACCGCCGGCAGCTCCGCCGCGGGGTCCGCATGCGCCAGGCTCCCGCCCACCGTGCCGCGATTGCGGATTTGCGGGTGCGCGATGCAGGGCATGGCTTCGGCCAGCAGCGGCGCCCGTTCCGCGACCAAAGGGCTGCGTTCCAGGGTACAGTGTCGCGTCATCGCGCCGAGCTGGAGGCCGCCATCGTCCATACCGCCGGTACGGGCAAGGGCGCCGATGCCGTTGAGATCGATCAAGGCCGCTGGTGCCGCCAGCCTGAAATTCATCGCCGGGATGAGACTCTGGCCTCCCGCGAGAGGTTTGGCGTCCTCGTGCTCGGCGAGCAGCGCCAGTGCCTCGTCGAGGCTGGCGGGCCGGTGGTACTCGAACGCGGCAGGTTTCACGCCGGCGCTCCGCCCAGGCGGTGATTGAGCTCCCGGTTGAGGGCCTCGAGCCCCTGGCGGGTCAGCAGCTTGCTCACTGAATCGAGCAGGCGCTGGCCCACCGCCGCGATCTTTCCCCCGACTTGCAGGTCGGCGCTGTAGTGCATGACCGAGCCGGCTCCCTCCGGCACCAGCTCTACTTTGGCCGTGCCGCGGGTAAAACCGGCGCGGCCCTTGCCGTCGATCTGCATGGCATACGAGTAGGGCGGGAGCACGTCGGTGAGGGCGATCACCAGCTCGAATTCGGCGGCGGTGATCGGTCCGATGCCGATCCGCATCACACCTTCATAGCGATCCGCTGCGGCACGCACCAGCAGTTTGGTGCCCGGCATCGCCTTCGCGAGCACCTCCGGATCCATCAGCAGATCCCAGATCACCACCGGCGTCCCCGGAAGCGGGTAGGTCCCCTCGACGATCATGCGGCTCCTCTCGCCTTCGCGGCTTCGAGCAGCTCGAAGAGGCGGTTGGGGCTGAGCGGGATTTCCGTCAGCTCGACTCCGCTGCCCGCCAGGGCATCCTCGACCGCCTGGGCGAAGGCGGCCCCCGTGGGAATCGCACCGGCTTCTCCCACCCCCTTGGTCCCCAGCGGGTTGAGCGGCGAGGGCGTCTCGATGTGGGCCATTTCGACGGTGGGCACATCGAGCGCCGTCGGCAACAGGTAGTCCATGAACGAAGCGTTCCTGAGCTGGCCGTTTTCATCGAAGCTGAGCTGCTCGAAGAACGCGTTCCCGATGCCGTGGGCGACGCCGCCCTGGACCTGCGCCTCGACCACCATGGGGTTGATGATCGTGCCGCAATCGTGCACCACGACGTAGCGCTTGATCGTAACCGCGGCGGTTTCGGCATCCACCTCGACGATCATCGCATGCACTCCGCTCGCCGCGTTGCCGCGATCGGGACCGAAGTATGCAGTCGCCTCGAGTCCCGGCTCGGTGCCCGGGGTGACCGCCCCCCGCAGCGGATTGGCTTTGCGGGCAAGCTCCCCCAGCGAGATCCCCTTGTCGGGCAGGTTACTCGATTGCACCCGGCCCCCATGGAGGACGAGCTCGCCGGCCGCCACGCCCAGCAGCGGTCCGGCCAGCGCGAGCACCTTCTCCCGCACCTTGAGCGCCGCCGCATGGCAGGCGCTGCCGGCAACCACCGCTCCTCGGCTCGCGAAGGTCCCCGTCCCCCAGGTGAACTCACGGGTGTCTCCCGTGCTCACCTGCACCTGGTCCACCTCCACGCCGAGCACCTCAGCCACGATCTGCGCGAAGGTGGTGAAATGACCCTGGCCCTGGGTTCCGACGCCGGTCGCCAGCCGGACCGAACCGCTGGGCTCGATGGTGACCCGCGCTCCTTCGTAAGGTCCGATACCGGTCCCCTCTATATAGGACACAATGCCCAGTCCGACGTGCTTCCCCTCGCGCCGGAGCCGGGGTTGCTCTTGCCGGACGAAGCTGTCGTAGCCGATCAACTCGACCGCCTGCTCCAGCGCGGCGGGGTAATTCCCGCTGTCGTAGACCAGCGGCCGAAAATCCTGAAACAGGATTTCGTGATCGTAGGGAAAGGCGTCCGGTTGGATGTAGTTGCGGCGACGGATCTCCACCCGGTCGATCCCCAGCTCTCGCGCGGCAAAATCCAGCAGCCGCTCCATGACGAACACGCCGTGCTGGCGCCCCGCGCCCCGCACCGGAGTCACGATCGGCTTGTTGGTGAAAACCGCCGTGAATTCGCTGTCGTAGTTGGGGACCACGTAGGGACCGAGCAGGGTGCACTGGCTGTTGATCGGAACGGTCAGCCCGTAGGGGTCGTACGCGCCGGTATCGTGCAGGAAGCGGTCGCGCACGCCCAGGATCTTCCCATCCTTGGATACCGCGAGCTCGGCATCGTGGACCTGGCCTCGCTCCTGCGTCGTGGCGTAAAAATTCTCCCGGCGGTCCTCGATCCATTTCACCGGTCGGCCCAGCCGCATCGCGGCCCAGGGTAGCAGCACCTCCTCGGGGTAGTACATCATGATCTTGGGCCCGAAGCCGCCGCCGATGAACGGCGCGATCACCCGCACCTGCGACTCGCGGAGCCCCAGCAGCGCGGCGAGCCCGTTCCGGATGGGAATCGGCGCCTGCGTGGTATCCCAGAGGGTCAGCTCCTCGGCGCGCGCATCCCATTGCGCGACCACGCCGCGGTTCTCGATCGCCGCGGCGGCGCCTCGGTCGTAGTGAAAGCGCCGGGCGATGACCGCGTGCGCTGCGGCCCGCGCGACGGCGTAGTCGCCTTTGTGCTGGTGTACGTGCGCGGCGAGGTTGCTGCCGAATTGTTCGTGCACCAGGGAGGCCCCCTCGAGCAATGCGGCCTCCAGGTCGGTGACGGCGGGAAGGGGTTCCAGGTCGACCACGATGTCTTCCAGCGCGTCCTCCGCGAGGTAGCGACTCTCCGCGACGACCAGCGCCAGCGGCTCACCCGCGTGCCGCACCTTGTCGCGCGCCAGCGGTACCTGGGTCGCGGTATTGAAGACCAGCCCGCTGATCGGCGGCGGCGGAACCAGGAGCGGTCCGGGGCGCCAGTACGCCCCCAGGTCGGCGGCGGTGTACACCGCGACGATGCCGCGACGCGAACGCGCCGCGCTCGCGTCGATACTCCTGATCCGAGCATGGGCCTCGTCGCTGCGCAGCAGGGCCGCGTGCAGCATACCGGGCAGCTGCACGTCGTCCACGAACAGCGCCCGGCCGGTCAGCAGGCGAGCGTCCTCGAGGCGCAGGACCCGTTCACCGAAATAGCGGCCCGGCTTCACGCCCCGGCACCCGCTGGCCGATTTCCGGCGGTCGCGCCGTTGCGCTGCACGAAACGCTGCACCGCGGCGACGATGTTCGCGTACCCGGTACAGCGGCAGAGGTTTCCGGAGAGCGCTTCCCGGATTTCCTGTTCGCTCGGATCCGGATGCTCACTCAGGAAGGGCAGCAGCGACATCAGGAAGCCCGGTGTGCAGAATCCGCATTGCAGCGCGTGGGCTTCATGAAAGGCCTGTTGCAGGGGATGCAGCGCGCCTTCTCCGCCCAGGGCCTCGACCGTGGTGACTTCGTGGCCGTCGGTCTGGACCGCGAACACCAGGCAGGCGCGAACCGCCGCCCCGTCGAGCAGCACTGTGCAGGCCCCGCAGACACCGTGCTCACAGCCGACATGAGTGCCGGTCAGGCCGAGGTCATGGCGCAGGAAATCGCTCAGCAGCAGCCGGGGCTCCACCGGGCGTTCGTGGTGCGTCCCGTTGACCGTGACACCGATGGTGTGCTGCCCGTTCACGCGCAGTCCCCCGGAGTCTCGATGGATGAGCGGAGCCGGCATCAGCCGGCATGGGGAAGAGAGGTTAACGATACGCCCGGCGCGGGGGAGCGCAAGAGCGGTGAAGAGTGAAAGGTGAAAAGTGAAGGGTGAATGTTACCTGTCACCGTTCACCGTTCACTGCGGTTCCAGCTCCCTCCCAGGGCCTTGTACAAGCGCACCGTCGCACCGAGGTATTGGCGTTCCTGCGCCACCAGGGAAAGCTGCGCATTGTAGAGCGAGCGCTGCGAGTCCAGCACTTCCAGGTAGCTCGACACGCCATTCTGGTAGCGCTGCACCGCCAGGGCGTAGGCGCGGGCGAGCGCCTGCGCCTGGGTTTGTTGCGCGACGAGCTGATCCCGCCCCAAGCGGAGACCGATCAGGGCATCATCGGCTTCCGCGAACGCGCTCAATACGGTCTGCTCGTAGCGCGCCCGGGCCTGATCGGCGCGGGCCCGGGCGGCGCGTTGCTGATCCACCAACTTGCCCCCGGTGAAGAGGGGGACCGAAATGCCCACCTGCGCGGTGTAGACCTCGTTGCTGTCGCTGAAGAAGCCGCGAAAGATCTGATTCTGCCGCCCGTACTGGCCCACGATCATCACTTTGGGAAGCCGGTTCCCGATCGCGAGTCCGACCCGGGCCGTGGCGGCCTGAAAATCCCGTTCTGCGCGTCGCACGTCGGGGCGTCGCAGCAGTAGCTCCGCCGGAATGGAATCCGGGACCGCAACCCCCTGGACTACGGCTTCGAGCGGAGCCCCCCGTACGATCGGCCCGGGAGCCTGACCCAGCAGCAGGGACAGCTGGTGTTCTCGCTCCGAACGCTGCCGCGCGAAGTCCGCCACCCGTGCCGCCGGCGCGGCGGCTTCGGCCTCGAACTGCCGCACGTCGAGCTCGGAGATGACGCCTTCCGCGAAGCGCCGCCGCGCCAGCGCGAGGGTGGCCCGGCGCGATTCGAGGGTCTGTTCCGAGATCGCCAGCGCCTGGTCGAGCTCGCGCAGCTGGAGGTACGCCGTCACCACGTCGCTCACCAGCGACACCACCGCGGCTCGCTCGTCCTCCTCCCTGCCCCTGAGGTCCAGGGAGGCGGCCTCGGTCTGCCGCCGCAAGCGGCCCCAGAAGTCGAGCTCCCAGGCCAGGTCCGCGGTGGCCTTGACCACGTTGAAGGTCTGCACCGGGAAGTCCCCGAAGGCGCTTTGATTCTCCGCGGCGATCCCGTTCACGCTGAGCTGCGGAAACAGATCCCCCCGCGCCACGCCCCGCAGGGCGCGATACTCCCGCACCCGTGCCACCGCGATCTGCAGGTCCCTGTTGTTGGCGATCGCCGTCTGCACCAGTCGCACCACCTGCGAGTCCCGCAGTACGTCCAGCCACGGCTGATCGCTCGCGGGATCGAGGGCCAGCGGTCGCGGCGGAGTCAGCAGGCGCGCCCCGGTATCCTCCCGTTCGCGGACCCGGGTCAGCGAATCCAGAAAGCCGCGTGCCGCCGGAGCCGCGAGGCTGTCCGGGGAACGCACGGCCGGCATGGAAGGCACGGCAACGTGCGTGGAGGGACCGACGGCGCAGCCGGCGGCGGCGAGCAGGGCCAAGAAGCCGATGCGAGGAGTGCTCATACTTTCGCCTCGGGTGAGGCCGGAACCGGAGCCGGCACTGTGCGGCCCCGGCGCTGGCGCGCCCGATCGGCCAGGCCGCCGATCACGGTGAAAAACAGCGGGATGAAGAAGATCCCCACCAGCGTGGCCACCAGCATGCCGGCGAAGACCCCGGTCCCGATGGAGTGCCGGCTGGCCGCGCCGGCGCCGCTCGCGATAACCAGCGGCGAAACGCCGAAGATGAACGCGAACGAGGTCATCAGAATAGGGCGCAGGCGCTGCCGCGCGGCCTCGATCGCGCTTTCGCGGATCGAACGACCCTCCGCGTGGAGCTTGGAGGCGAATTCGACGATCAGGATCGCGTTCTTTGCCGCCAGACCGATCACCGCGATCATCCCCACCTGGAAGTAGACGTCGCTGTCCATCCCGCGCAGCCACGCGCCCAGCAGGGCGCCGAAGATGCCGAAGGGCACGCCGAGCAGCACAGCGAAGGGGATCGCCCAACTCTCGTACTGAGCCGCCAGCACCAGAAACACCAGGATCAAGCCAAGCCCGATCACCAGGTTGCTGCCCCCGGAAGAAATCCGCTCCTGGTAGGATTGGCCGCTGTACGCGTACCCGATGCCCTGCGCGGCATACTTATCGGCGACCAGCCGCTCCACCGCGGCCAGCATCTGCCCCGTGCTCTTGCCGCGCTTCGGCTGCCCGGTCACCAGCGCCGACGGAAACCCGTTGAATCGGCTGATGATGCTGGGCCGGCCCCGCATTTCGGAGCTCACCAGCGCGGCCAACGGCACCATGTCGCCGTGCGAGCTGCGTACGTAGAAGCGGCCGATGTCCTCCGGACTCTGGCGGAACTGACTATCGGCTTCGGCCTGCACGCGATAGGTCCGGCCGTACAGGTTGAAGTCGTTGATGTAGAGCGTCGAGAGCATCGCCTGCAGCGTGGAGAAGATCTGTCCGGTGCTGACGCCGCGCGCCAGCGCCGCCTCTTTGTCCACTTTGACGAACAGCTGCGGCACGTTTGCCTGGATCAGCGAGGCGGCGCCCTGCACCTCGGGCAACTTGTTCACGTCCTGCACGAAACCCTGGACCGTCGCGGCGAACCCGGCAAAATCCTGACCTGCCCGGGCTTGCAGGTTCATTTCCAGGCCGCTGGTGCGGCCCAACCCGGGGATCTCCGGGAAGTTGAAGGCGAACGCGAAGGCCTCCTTGATGCCCATCAACCCGAAGAAGGTTCGCCCGATGATGGCATCGAGGCTCTGGCTCTTCTGCTTGCGTTCGTCCCACGGCTTGAGCCGCACGAACATCGTGGCGCTGTTGGTCTGGTTCGAAAAGGTGAGCAGGTCGAGCCCCACCATGGTGACCACGCTGCGAATCGAGGAATCCGCCAGCACCATGTGCTCGATCTTGCTGACGACCGCCTCGGTGCGCTGCCGCGACGCCGCGTCGGGGAGCTGCATCCCGATGACGAAGAAGCCCTTGTCTTCCGGGGGGATGAACGCGCTCTGGACCCGGCGCCCCAGCACGAAGGTGAGGGCCGCCATGACCAGGAACGCCGCGATCCCGGCCCGGGGGCGGCCCACGATCCGGCTCGCCGCGCCCACGTAGCGGCCGCGAACCTGCTCGAATCCCCGGTTGAAGGCCTTGAAGAACCGGCTGGTGGTGTCGGCGGGCGAGTGCTTGAGCAGGGTCGCGCATAGCGCCGGGGTGAGGGTCAGCGCCACCAACCCGGAGATCACCACCGCGATGACGATGGTCAGCGCGAACTCCTTGTACATCGCCCCGGTGATGCCGCTCACGAACGCGACCGGCACGAAGACCGCGCACAGCGAGAGTACGATCGCTACCAGGGCCCCCGCCACCTGCCGGATGGCCTTGTCGGCTGCGAGGCGAGGCGGCAGGTGCTCCTCTTCCATGATGCGCTCGACGTTCTCGATGACGACGATCGCGTCGTCCACCACGATTCCGATCGCCAGCACCAACCCGAAGAGCGTCAGCGTATTGATGGTGAAGCCCAGCAGCTGCATCCCGAGGAAGGAGCCGACGATGCTCACCGGCACTGCCAGGACGGGAATCAGCGTCGCGCGCCAGCTCTCCAGGAAGAGGAAGACCACCAGCGACACCAGGATCATCGCCTCGATCAGGGTCTTCACGACCTCTTCCATCGACGCGGTGATGAACGGCGTGGTGTCGAAGGGCACATCGTAGCGCACCCCCACCGGGAACGCCTTGGACAGCTCCTCGATCCGCTGCAGCACGGCGTTGCGCGCCGCGAGCTGGTTGGCGCCCGGTCGGGCGAAGATCAGGAAGAACGCGGTCGGTTGCCCATTGAGACGTCCCGCCACGTCATAGTTCAGCGCGCCGAGGTGGACCCGCGCCAGGTCGCGCACCCGGACCAGCGACCCGTCCGGCCGGGCGCGCACGATGATGTCCCCGAATTCGGCCGGGGTGCTGAGCCGGCCACTGGTGGTAACCGGCAGGGTCAGCTGGGTGCCCTTCGGCGCGGGCTCCCGACCCAGGCTGCCCGCCGGGTTGGTGACGTTCTGCGCCCGCACCTCGCGCGCCACGTCTTCCACCGTGATGCCGAGCTGCGCCAGCTTGTCGGGATCGAGGCTCAGCAGCATCGAGAAGTCCGCCCCGCCGAACGCCTGGGCATTCCCCACGCCGGGCAGCCGCTTCATTTCGTCTTCGATGTACAGCTTGGCGTAGTTGCTCAGGAACGCCGCGTCGTAGCGTGGGTCATCCGAGACCAGCGACACCACCATCAGGATGTTGGTGTTGGTCTTTTGAATGACGATGCCGTTGCGGCGGACTTCCTCGGGCAGCTGCGGCTCGGCGAGCTTCACCGCGTTCTGCACCTCGACCGCCGCGAGATCCTGGTCGCGGGAGATGTCGAAGTAGACCGAGAGCGACATCACGCCGCTGCTCGTATTGGCGGATTGGTAGTACAGCAGGCCGTCGAGCCCCGAGAGCTGCTGCTCGATCGGCGCGGCGACCGCCTGCGCCACGTCCTCCGCGCTCGCCCCGGGATAGACGGCGGTGACCTGCACGGCCGGGGGCGTGATCTGGGGAAAACGGTTGACCGGCAGCCGCAACAGCGCGAACGCGCCGAGCAAGGTGATGACAATGGAGACGACGCCGGCGAGGACCGGACGCCGGATGAAGAAGTAGCGCACCTCGGTCGCGGGCACTTCGCTCAAGGCCGGGGTCCTCCCGCCGGCGCGGCGGCCGCCCCGCTGCTGTCGGCCAGCGGAACCACCCGCACCTTGCTGCCCGGCCGCACCTTTTGCACCCCGTCGACGACGACGCGGTCTCCGGGATGCAGGCCCCGCTCGATGACCCAGTCCGTGCCGATCCAGCTGGTGGCGGTGACGTCCTGCACCCGGACCGTGTCGCCCGCCGTCACCACGAAGACGCTCTGCCGGCCCATCTGCTGCAGCACCGCCCGCTGTGGTACCACGAGGGCGCTGTCACGGGTTAGGCCCAGCAGGCGCACCCGTACGAACTGGCCGGGCAGCAGCAGCCGGGCCGGGTTGGCGAGCTCGGCCCGGAATTGCTGCGTACCCGTGGCAGGGTCCAGCACCGGGTCGACGAAGGCGATCCGGCCCTGCGCCGGCGCGGTGGAACCGTCGGGGAGCACGGCCTGCACCTTGAGTCCGCCCCCGGGCTGGATCAGCTTGGCGGTCCGCGGATCCCGCCGCCAGGCCGAGAGCTGCTGCCCCGACGGCCGGAAGGTGACGTAGATCGGGTCGAGCACGTCGATGGTGGTGAGCACGTCCTCCGGACCGCGCACCCGGGCGCCCAGCTCGAGCAGCGCCCGTCCAACCCGCCCGCTCAGCTCGGCGCGCACTGTGGCGTCGTTGAGACTCTTCCTGGCGCGGTCCAGCACGCCGCGCGCGGCTTCGACCCCGGCCTGCGCCTGCTTCGCCTGCGCCACCGCGTTGTCGTATTCTTGTTTCGAGATGGCGTTGTCGCGCAGCAGGGCGCTCATCCGGGCCAGGTTCTGCTCCATGTTGGCCTGCCGCGCCTCGGCTTCGGCCAGCCGGGCCTGCGCCGCGCGCCAGTCGGCATCGTACGCCGTGGGGTCGATGCGATAGAGCACCTGCCCGGCGCTCACCGCCTGGCCCTCGGCAAACGGCCGGGCCATGATCACGCCGCCCACCTGCGACCGGACTTCCACGCTCCTGCTGGCTTCGACGTTGCCCACGAACTCGAAGACCTCGCCGATGGTGCGAGGAACAATCTGCAGAACCGCCACTTCGGGCGGAGGAGGAGCCTGGGGTGCGGGTTTCTTGCAGGCCGTGGCGAAACCGCCGCCCCAGCACACGAGGGTTGCCGCCGCGATCCGAATCATTGGGCTGCGTATCCTGGCCATCGCCCTCTCCCAGCTTCGAGCTGCGGGTCGTTGGGGGCTGATAAGATAACGGGGCCGCTACCGGGGCTCGCTCACGTACGCGTCTCCCCCATTTCCTGTAACGCCGCGCGACCATAGGAGCGGCATGCCCGCAGGAATTCGTCCGACATCGGCGTGTCCCGCAGCGCGCGGGCAAAGACCAGACCGCCCAGCATGAGGGCGAGCGAACCGAGCACCGCGTTCCGCGGGGCCCGCTGGTGCTCGGACTGACAACCCTGCTGCAGCCACTCCGTGAACGCGGCGAGCTCCGCCCCCAATGCGTGTTTCCCGGTCCCCTCCAGCGCGATCTCGGCGGCGACCGCGGGGAGGGGACACCCCCCGGAGGGCTCATCGCGGTGGCGGGCCGAGAGATAGCGTTCCAGCATGGCCTCGAGCAGCGCCGGCCAGGGCTCGTCGTGCGGCCGGCCCAGCAGCTTGCCACGCCACTCGCCCAGACAACGGTGCAAAGAGGCCTCGATCAGCGCTTCCTTGGAATCGAAATGCGCGTAGAACCCGCCGACCGTGAGCCCGGCCGCTTGCATGACATCGGCGACGTTGGTGCCCGCAATACCGCGCTCCCGCAGCAGGCGCGCCGCGGCGGCGAGGATCGCTTCGCGCGTCCGCGCTTTTTGCTCGCTCTTTTTGAGGGGGGGATGCGCGGTTCGAGTTGACATGATGACGATAATATTATCATCATCATATCGCCCCGCAAGGCGCCCGCTGCGGTCGGGGCCGGGGGATCTCGCGGCCGAGCGTGAAGGACCGCCTGGCCGTTAGCTCCCTGCTCGCGGTTAGCTGGTTACCGAATGGCTAGGGAGGGAATCGAACCCCCGACACGC
>Ga0255312_1000057_pt1 | contig 16376 bp, 14 predicted proteins | sample EtOH5_T0_E5_meta_FD_202081 | JGI IMG/M metagenome (GOLD analysis project Ga0255312, IMG submission 202081) | Sandy soil microbial communities from University of British Columbia, Vancouver, Canada - EtOH5_T0_E5 | ecosystem: Engineered > Artificial ecosystem > Sand microcosm > Unclassified ...
AGAGGTTGGCCCAGGCAAGCAAATTACCCGTTACACCTGCAATTTTCTCTACATGTGCAGTGGATACTACAGTTATAAAGGCGGCTATACTCCCGATTTTCCGGGCGCGGAGCGCTTTAAAGGCCGGATGATCCATCCGCAAAAATGGCCGGAGGATCTGGACTACGCTGGTAAGCGCGTCGTCGTCATCGGCAGCGGAGCCACCGCAGTTACGTTGGTGCCGGCGATGGCGGAAAAAGCCGCTCACGTCACCATGCTGCAGCGTTCGCCCACCTACGTCATTGGGATTCCGGACTGGGATCCGATCACCGAGGCGCTGCGCTTGATACTGCCGGGCCGTATCGCCTCGGCCATCAATCGTTTCAAAAACGTCTGGCTGACCATGTTTTTCTTTCAGGCTTCGCGGCGCTGGCCCAACGCCGTCCGCAAAATCCTGCGCTTTCATGCGCAGCGGCAGTTGGGCGGTGCTTGCGACGTGGACGTGCATTTCAATCCCAAATACAACCCATGGGAAGAGCGCATGTGCATCGCTGCCAACGGCGATTTATTCAAAGCGATCCGGTCCGGTCAGGCGACGATGGCCACCGATCACATCGAAACGTTTACAGAAACTGGGATCCAGCTGAAATCAGGCCAAACAATCGAAGCCGATATTGTCGTTTCAGCAACCGGGTTGGATTTGATTCCTTTGGGCGGAGTGGAGTTCACTATTGATGGCAAGCGCTGGGAGCCCGGCAAGAGCATGACTTACAAGGGAATGATGTTCCGGGACGTACCAAATCTAGCTCAAGCCACCGGCTACACTAACGCCTCGTGGACACTGAAGTGTGATTTGACCAATGCGTATGTCTGCCGTCTGATCAATTACATGGACAAGCACGGCTACCAATACTGCACGCCGCGTAACAATGATCCGACGATCACTGAATTGCCGTTTGTGGACTTCTCGTCGGGTTACGTTCAGCGCGCCATTGACAAGTTTCCCAAGCAAGGCTCGAAAGCGCCCTGGAAGCTTTACCAGAACTACGCCCGCGACATCATGAGCTTGAAATATGGCGCTGTAAAAGACGAAGCGATGGAGTTCACGGCGATAGCCGATGCGGCCTCGGTCACTTCCTCCGCGCCTTAATTGGTCACAGCCACCCGCAGTCGTCGCTCACCAAGCGGCGGTTGCGGAGCCGCGCTCGTTCTTTACTTTCCCGGTACGGGGCTGAGCTCCCAAAAAAGGCCGGAGATTTCTTTGGATATGGCCTTGAGCAAGGTCGGCTCGGCTTTCTCATATTTCAACCGCACGTCACTGGCGTAGCCCACAACTTGATTGTTATAAGTTTGCCAGCGATCAGCCTCCACGTTCATCAGGGTGAGCGAGCTCATTTCTGTGTCGGGCTCAACGTATTTCAGGTGGGCGTTGACTAACCGTATCGACTGTTCAATCTCTTTGCGAATTAGGTCGTTAGAGGTAAGTGCCGGAGGTGCCGGTGGGCGGCGTTCCTGAATTTGCAAATCGACAACCACTTGATAGGTACTGGTCTCAAAGTAGTGGCCGGTCACCGTGCCGGTGATGGTGCCCGCCAAGGCGCCGATGCCGGCGTTGCGGACGATCTCGTTTTCCTTGCCCACGGTGGCCGCGACGGCTGCGCCCGCAACGCCGCTGGAAATTGTCGTAAGGGTGGATAAATCCTGCACTTCTTTGCCAATATATAATACATTGAATAATAAAATGTAATTGGCTTTTTCTGGGTCATTAACTAGGATATAGCCGCGACGGATGAGGGTCGATTGAATTTGCGGCAGCATCCGGTCGTCAACCTCTGGCGAGGTCGAGGTATTGGTCCCCTTCAGAAAGATCAGACGTTTCTCCCGGGGTACATTCTGCGGTAGCGGCGGCAGAAACATATTGTTCATCATTTTGACCCGCAGGCTTACACCATCCACCTCAAGGCCACTCTTGTCGGCTTTCTTGGCCGCGTAGGAAGACGTACAACCGGCGCAAAATACAGCTAAGCCGACCAAGGCCATCCAGGCAAAGCGCCAACCCAGCCAGGGTGCGGCAGGGTTGTGGTGGGAAGGCATGTCGAGATGAGAGATCGAGGTTTTGTTCATAGCGTTAATCCTTTTGCTCATCCTCAGGCTTTTTCTGTGAACACAAGTTCCTTACGCAAGCAAACGGCGTTCTGCTTCAGCGTATTTTTCAGCGGTCTTGCGGATGATTTCTTCGGGCAAGATCGGGGCGGGTGGCTGTTTATCCCAGGTTAGGGTTTCCAGGTAATCACGCACGAATTGTTTGTCGAAACTGGGTGGGCTGATGCCCGGTCGGTAGCTATCGGCGGGCCAAAAGCGCGACGAGTCGGGCGTCAGCAACTCATCGATCAACACCAGATTGCCGGCCTTATTGACGCCAAACTCCATTTTGGTGTCGGCGATAATAATCCCGCGCTGCCGCGCATAGTCCGCCGCACGTACGTAGATAGCATGACTGATATCACGGATCCGTGTCGCCAAATCTTTGCCGACCAACTGGACGGTGTCGGTGAAGCCGATGGTTTCGTCGTGAGCGCCCAGCGCCGCTTTAGTTGATGGCGTGTAAATAACCTCCGGCAGCTTATCTGCCTGGCGCAACCCCGCAGGTAAATGGACCCCGGCTATTTGGCCGTTGCGCTGATAATCTTTCCAGCCGGAGCCAATAAGGTAGCCGCGCACAATGGCCTCTATCGGCAGGGCTTGCAGGCTTTCCACCACCACGGCGCGTCCCCGCAGAGCCGCCCGTTCCTGCGCATCACTCACTACCTCATCAATGTCGATAGATAACAGATGATTGGGGATTAAGTCGCGGGTCTGGGCAAACCAAAAGTTGGAAACTGCGGTGAGTATCCGCCCCTTACCTGGAATAGGCTGCGGCAAAATCACGTCAAACGCCGAGAGCCGATCAGTGGCGATGATCAGCAAACGCTCATCGTCTACCCGATAGACATCCCTGACTTTGCCGCGATAGTGCAGGCTCAGGCTGTTTAGGTGGCTTTCGTAAAGGGTGTCGGTCGCGTGGGTCATCATATGAGCTCGGCAAAGAAATTAAGTGGCGCAAGCCCCTATCTTACGTCGGCGCTGGGTAAATCGAAAAGCATTGATGGGAGGGTCAGTAGGACTGATTGCACGCCATATGATTAAGCTAATTGTCCTGGCGGTAAAGTGTGATTAGAATCAGCGGATAAATCCCCAGTGAAGGGGGGATATCTAGGGAAGGATGATCATGGAAAATACGTCTGCAGGGGCGCGATTCCGCGCCGCCGTTGCGCAAGAGCGGCCGTTACAGGTCGTCGGCACGATTAACGCCTACTCCGCCCTGTTAGCGCAGCGCTCTGGGTTTCGCGCACTTTATTTATCCGGAGCGGGTGTTGCCAACGCTTCGTTTGGTTTGCCGGATCTCGGTATGACGACGCTCACCGATGTTTGTGAAGATACCCGCCGTATAACCTCCGTCACCGACCTGCCGTTACTGGTAGACGCCGACACCGGCTTCGGTCCAGCCCACATGATTGCGCGCACCACCAAAGAGCTGATCCGCGCGGGCGCTGCCGCCATGCACCTGGAAGATCAAGTGCAGGCCAAGCGTTGCGGGCATCGACCAGGCAAAGAACTGGTCTCAACCGGCGAGATGGTCGACAGAATCAAAGCCGCCGTAGATGCGCGGATCGACGATAAATTTGTCATTATGGCGCGGACCGATGCCCACGCCAGCGAAGGGGCGCAAGCTGCTTTGGATCGGGCGGTGGCTTACGTCGCTGCCGGGGCCGATATGATTTTCGCCGAAGCACTGCACACGCTCGACGAGTACCGCGCCTTTACTCAGGCTATCCGCGTTCCCGTGCTGGCCAACATCACTGAGTTTGGTAAGACGCCATTGTTTACCGTTGAGGATTTGCAAGGCGTTGGTGTTGGCCTGGTGCTCTATCCACTATCCGCCTTCCGGGCGATGAGCGCGGCGGCGATGAACGTATATCAAACGATTCGTCAGGAAGGCACGCAAGTCACGGTGACGGACCAAATGCAAACTCGCGTAGATCTCTACGAAGTGCTGCGTTATCACGAGTATGAAGGCAAGTTGGACAAATTATTCGCTAAAGAGCGACAGAATCGTTAATTGAAATATTCCAGGGAGGAAGAATGGCTGATAAAAAACTACAGGGGGCCGGCTTGCGCGGTATCGTTGCCGGCGAGACCAAGCTTTGTACCGTAGGTGTGGCAGGCACCGGGCTCACCTACCTTGGTTATGACGTCCACGAATTGGCGGAAATGGCTCAATTCGAGGAAGTGGCTCATCTGTTGCTGTATGGCGAGCTACCCTCGTTGCGGCAGTTGGCCGATTACAAGCGCCGCCTGCAGAGCATGCGCGCCTTACCGCAGGCGCTCAAAGAAGTTTTGGAGCGCATCCCTCGGAACGCCCATCCCATGGATGTCATGCGCACGGGCTGCTCTATGCTCGGCGTGCTGGAGACCGAAACCAGCTTTGCCCATCAGCATGATGCAGCGGATCGACTGTTGGCGGCGTTCCCCTCCATCATTACCTATTGGTACCGCTTCAGTCACGAAGGCAAGCGCATAGAGCCTGCCACGGATGACGAATCGGTCGGTGGGCACTTCTTGCACGCACTGCTTGGCAAGCGGCCGAATGATCTGCACACCCAGGTGATGAACGTCTCTTTGATTCTCTACGCCGAGCACGAATTCAACGCCTCCACCTTCACTGGTCGAGTTTGCGCCTCCACCCTGTCGGACATGCACTCCTGCATTACCGGCGCTATCGGCACGTTGCGTGGCCCGCTGCATGGTGGCGCTAACGAGGCGGCGATGGAGATGATCGAAAAATGGAAAACTCCCGACGAGGCCGAACAAGCCATCCTTGGCATGCTGGCGCGTAAGGAAAAAATCATGGGCTTTGGCCACGCGATCTACCGCAAGGCTGACCCGCGTAATGCCATCATCAAGCAATGGTCAAAGAAGCTGGCGGCCGATGTGGGCGACAAAATCCTTTACCCCGTTTCCGAGCGGGTCGAGGCCGTGATGTGGCGAGAGAAAGAATTGTTCGCCAATGCCGATTTCTTTCATGCCTCTGCCTACCACTTTATGGGTATCCCCACCAAGCTGTTCACGCCGATTTTTGTGATGTCTCGACTGACGGGCTGGGCGGCTCACATCATGGAGCAGCGCGCCAACAACCGCATCATACGCCCGAGCGCTGATTACATCGGGCCGGAGCTGAAGAGCTTTGTATCCATTCAAAAACGTGGTTGATTGCTGCCAACTCAAACAAGTACCAAAGGATTAGAACTACATGTCCGGTCACGATATCCGTTCCGCCAAGCGCCCCGACCCCGATCAGTTGCTGGTGGATATAGCTAATTACACCTTGAATTACGACGTATCCAAAAGCAAAGAGGCGATGGAAACCGCTCGCTATTGCCTGATGGATACCTTGGGCTGCGGCATGCTAGCGCTGGCTTTCCCTGCCTGCACCAAAATGATGGGGCCCATCGTTCCCGGTGCAGTCATGCCCGGCGGCGTGCGAGTCCCCGGCACCTCGTACGAGTTGGACCCCGTTCAGGGCGCTTTCAACATCGGCGCCATGATTCGCTGGCTGGATTACAACGACACCTGGCTGGCGGCCGAATGGGGCCATCCCTCAGATAACCTGGGGGGCATTCTAGCCGCTGCGGATTACGTCAGCCGTCGCAACGTTGCCCAGGGTAAAGAACCACTCAGCATGGGCGCGGTGCTGCGCGCCATGGTCAAGGCCCATGAAATCCAGGGCATATTGGCGCTTGAGAATAGCTTTAATCGCGTCGGACTCGATCACGTTCTGCTGGTGCGCATTGCTTCAACCGCCGTCGTTACCGCCTTGCTGGGCGGTAATCATGATGACGTGATCAATGCCGTCTCCAATGCTTTTATCGATGGCGGGGCCTTGCGCACCTACCGTCATGCCCCCAACACCGGTTCACGCAAGAGCTGGGCGGCCGGTGATGCCACCAGTCGGGCAGTTCGCTTAGCCTTCAACGCGCTACGCGGCGAGATGGGCTATCCCTCCGCGCTTACAGCCAAGACCTGGGGTTTCCAGGACGTGCTGTTCAAAGGCAACCCAGTCAAGCTTGCCCAGCCTCTTGGCAGCTATGTCATGGAGCATGTGTTATTTAAAATTTCCTTCCCGGCAGAGTTCCACGCGCAAACCGCAGTTGAAGCCGCAATGAAGCTGCACTCCAAAGTGAAGGATCGCCTCGACAAGATTAGTCGAATCGTTATCGAAACCCAGGAAGCGGGTGTTCGCATCATCGACAAAACCGGGCCCTTGGCCAACCCGGCGGATCGTGATCATTGCATCCAGTACATGGTTGCCGTGCCCCTGATTTTTGGCAGATTAACGGCCGAAGATTACGAAAATTCTGTGGCTTACGACCCCCGCATTGATGACTTGCGCAGCAAAATGGAAGTGGTCGAAAACAAACAATATTCTGTCGACTACCTCGATTCAGAAAAACGCTCCATCGGCAATGCAGTAGAAGTGTTTTTTAGTGACGGCAACGCCAGTGAAAAGGTGGCTGTGGAATATCCTGTGGGCCATCGCCGTCGCCGGGCGGAGGGTATTCCGCTGTTGGTCGAGAAGTTCAAGCACAGCATCGCCACTCGGTTATCGCCCAGACAGTGCGCTGCACTGGAGGCTATTTGTGCTGACCAGGCTCGATTGGAGCAAATGCCTGTCAACGCGTTTATGGACCTAATGGTCGTCTGATTTGTTGGTGGCTTCGACCAGCGCCTAACGAGGGGGGTGGCTATGGCCACCCCTTTTTTTGCCATTACTCAAGGCAATATTACCCAATACGGGCATTTTTTTGGTCACTGTCCTTTATTAGAGACAGCGTTAGCGTATTAAAAATCAAGGCGATAGCTCGAATACCCAATGAGCCGTCTCTAAAGAGCAACGCCCGCCCGCGCAGAAGAAAAAAAATATCATTAAATACAGGTAATTACATGTTGGCATGACTATTGCTAATCCCTGTGAGCGATTAGTCGTGCATTTTCGGCGGGCATTAAGGCCTCAGAGGATCCAGATGATCGCTTGGTCAAACAATATTTATGCGCGCCACACAGAGTGCGTGAAGCCATTTTGAAATTTCAGGAGACATCTCCATGTCAATTTTTTTGAATAAAAAGATAATTATTTTAGGTGCGGCAACCGCGCTGGCCTTGGTGGGTTGTAAGACCGATGGAAGCGGTGGCACCCCCCCGGCCCCGACCAGTTATTCACTGACGGCGACCGCCCCCACCGGCGGCGTCATCAGCAGTGCCGACGGCGGCATCAACTGCGGATCGGACTGCTCACAAAGTTACTCCAGCGGCACCGCCGTCACCTTAAACGCCGTCGCCAACAGCGGCTATACCTTCACCGGCTGGGCCGGTGATTGTTCGGGTACCGCCGCCTGTAACCTGACCCTGTCGGCCAATCGCAGTGCCGCTGCCACCTTCCAGCAAAACGGCACCACCCCACCGCCGTCGCCCCCGCCATCCGGCGGCACCGACCTCGGGGCCGGCCTGTACTCAGATAAAACCGTTCGTGTTCAAGGATCCCTCACTAAGCCCGCCGTCGGGCAGTGCGTCACCGATCCGGCCTTTGGCACCAAAATCTGCCGGGTCTCAGCCTCCAGTAACAGTCAGCATATCCGCCCGGTGTATTCCACCGTCCAAGCCTGGAATGCCGATGAATCCCTGATGATTCTGTACAAAACCGGCGCCGGTGAACACCAGCTCTATAACGGCAAAACCTATCAGTTCATCCGGGTTCTGAACATTCGTCCGGCCGCGCTAGAACAGGTGTACTGGTCCACCAAAGAAGCCAATATCCTGTTCTACATCGATAACTACAACGCTGGTCACAAGTCGCTCATGCGTTACGACGTCAGCACCGACACAGCGACCAATCTGCATAACTTCGACTGGTGCACCAATGACGACGTCTCCGCCGGCTCCGACCCGATGTACTCGTCCTGGGATTCGGACACTTTTGGCCTGCAATGCGGGGCCACTAAGTTCTCCTATAAAATCAGCACCAACACCGAATCTCGCAAAGTCACGATCAGTGGCGACGCGCAGTGGTCAGCGGCCGCTCCCGCCCCGGACGGCAATTTGTTCTATCACGCCGGCAAGGTGCTGGATGGCAACATGAGTACCGTACGTACCCTCAACCTCAACGACCTCTTCGAGCACGCCTCGGTGGGTTCGTGGAACGGCAAGGGCGCTTACTTTACGGTAATCTTTGGCGCCACGATCTGTGGTGAAGGCACCTTGATTGCTTACGACTTAACCACCGGCGCCTGCCAGCAGTTCATCGGCACGGATACCGGCTATCCCTACCCCTGGAGTGATACCCATATCTCGGCCGTCGCCTATAAAGCCCCTGGCTGGGTGGTCACCTCCGGTGTCGGTGAAGGCGATGCCAACGAGTTGCTCGAAGGCGAGCTGTCTTTAGTCAACACCACCGACAGCAAAGTCTATCGGGTCGCTCATCACCGCTCTAAGGGTGACTACGGCTCCGTCGGCTACTGGGCCGAGCCGCATCCCTCGCCCTCGCCCTCTGGCAGCCGCATTGTCTTCGCCTCCGATTGGGGCGGCAGCCAGGTCGATGCCTATGTGGTCGAATTACCCAGCTACGTTAAATAAGCTGCGGAATTAGGCAGGTAACAAAAACAAGCTCCTCACAGGGTGTGAGGAGCTTGTTCTTTGCTACAAATTCAAAGCTAGACCGTGTACCGTAAATCCCATGACACACAAACTTCACACTCCCCATCTTCGCGGCATCCCTCTCGGTATCTGGGCATTGGGCCTGGTCAGCTTGTTCATGGATATTTCATCCGAGATGATACATAGCTTACTGCCCGTGTTCATGGTCAGTGTATTAGGCGCCAGTGCAATTACCGTCGGCTTTGTCGAAGGATTAGCCGAAGCAACCGCCGCGATTACCAAAGTTTTTTCTGGCGCGCTCAGCGACCGCATCGGTCGGCGCAAACTCCTCACGGTATTGGGTTACGGCATGGCCGCGCTGACCAAGCCACTGTTTCCCCTGGCACACAGCGTAGAATCGGTGTTCGCCGCTCGATTTATTGACCGCATTGGCAAAGGCATACGTGGCGCTCCACGAGATGCGATGATCGGCGATTTTGCGCCACCGGAGTTACGCGGCGCCAGCTTCGGCTTGCGCCAAACCATGGATACTGTGGGCGCATTTCTTGGCCCGCTACTGGCTATAGGGTTGCTGATCTGGTTTGCCAATGACATCCGCGCGGTGTTCTGGGTGGCGTCTATCCCAGCTTTTATCGCCGTGGTTGTTCTGGTGCTTCTGGTGCGGGAGCCGGATCGTTTAACGCCGGCATCCGTCGCGCCAAATCCGTTATTCGCCGCAAAAAGCTGGCAGTTTGGTCGGCGTTACTGGTGGGTATTAATTATTGGCATCCTAACCACGCTGGCGCGCTTCAGTGAGGCCTTTCTGATACTCAAGGCCGAAGATACCGGCCTTTCCCTAGCTTATATCCCCATCGTTTTGGTGGTGATGAATATCGCCTACGCTTTTTCTGCTTATCCTGCCGGCGTGCTTTCTGATCAATTTGGCCGTCCAGGTTTGCTGGCGGCAGGCATGTTTACGCTGGTATTGGCAGACCTTATTCTGGCGTTCGCTGACGGGGTCTGGGTAACGTTAGCCGGCATATTGATTTGGGGCCTGCATATGGGGCTTACCCAAGGCGTGCTTAGTGCGCTGATCGCGGATGCGGCACCCGCTGATTTGCGGGGCTCGGCTTTTGGCTTTTTCCATATGGCCACGGGCATAGCCATGTTGATTGCCAGTGTCTTAGCCGGTCTATTGTGGGAACAGTTTGGCCCTACCGGCACCTTCCTTGCTGGCGGGTGTTTCGCTTTGGCCACGCTGGTGGTTATTTGGCCGGCTACTCACTTATCCCCAACCAAACCAACGGGCTGAACCCAAAAAAATCCCCGGTTACCCCAGGGATTTTTTCAGACAATAATCTTTTAACCAATTAACTTACTTTATAACTTCAACTTCAACACGACGGTTCTGACTACGACCCGCTTTGGTTTGATTAGAGGCCACGGGCTTAGTCTCGCCAAGACCACGGGTTACTATCTGGTCAGCCTGAGCACCGGCGTTAACCAAATAATCCTTGACCGACTCGGCACGGCGAGTAGATAAATCAAGATTATAAGCATCGCTACCGTCACCATCCGTATGGCCATTCACACGTACTTTGATGTCCGGATCCGATCTCAAGAATTCAGCGATGGGTTCGAGAGGCGCTATGGTCGATGAGCTTAGCTCCGCAGACGCGGGAACAAAGTTGACCTGGGCACCTTCAAAAATAATCTTGGTACAACCATTGGGCAGAACCCGAGTACCCGGAAGCGTATCTGGACACTCGTCATTTTCATTCAGCACGCCATCCCCATCGTCGTCCACCGGCAACCGGCAACCATCCGTATTCACTGCAGAACCCGCCGGGGTCTCTGGGCACATATCCTTGTCGTCCGGCACGCGATCTCCATCGCTGTCCACCGGCAATCGGCAACCATCTGTATTCACCGCAGAACCCGCCGGAGTCTCTGGGCACATATCCTTGTCATCCGGCACGCGATCTCCATCGCTGTCAGCAGCTTGACTGGGCGGCGGCGTAATGGCCTTGTCTTTTGCCAAGGCAAAGATAAATCGGAAGCCGGCCTGGATCAGGTGAGCATGTTGTTCACTGTCAATTTCACCCGGAATGCCCTCTACCCTAAAACCGGCGTCGGTAGCTTCCTGGTAACGATACCCTGCGGTCGCTGTTAACCGCTTGGTAATCGGGTAGTTTACTCCCAGCCCAACCTGAAAGGTTGTCACGGAACTATCCGTCGCTTCCTCGGCAGCCACACCGGATACCTCAAGATCATCTAAAGTTACTTGAGTTACGCCAACGCCAAAACCAAAATAAGGCTTTATTGGGAAGTTCACATCGATGTCTTGCCAAACATTAGCCAGGTAACCGAGACTATGGGTGTTACCTACCACCAGCTCGCTACCAGCCGGCGCTGGGAAATGATTATTGGTCTCGTTTAATTGACTGTCATAACTATTAACTTCTAATTCTAGGCGCAGACCGTCACTCAAGCGATAACCCACAGCAACGGCAAAACTGCTGCCGGTATCGTACTTCACCTTGGATGTTGTACTCGCGCCCACACTGTCGGCATCCATAAGCCAAACCGGACCGGCTTGTCCGGAAACATACCAGCCTCCACTGGCGCTGGCAGACAGGCTAACTGTTGCGCCTGCCGTTAGCGCAGCAACCGCACAAATCGCCCGCGCTTTATATTTAACTTTGTTAATATTATTCAACCCTCTGCCTCCTCAATCTAATGATGACATCCGCTCAAGTATCTAAACTTGGCAAGCCTGATCTTCGGCCTATCGGCTTATCTCAGGCCAGCTTGAGTAGTGTAGTCTACCTTGCCATAAAAAAACCCCGGTCCACTCCACCGGGGTTTTTTAGACAATCTTTTTTTGAAAGACCGACTTACTTATTTGATAATTTCAAGTTCCACACGGCGATTTTGCTTACGACCCGATTCGGCCGTATTGGCGGCCACTGGCTTGGTTTCACCAAACCCACGAGTCATCACCTGAGCATCCTGAGCGCCGGATTCAACCAAGTAAGCCTTGACTGATTCGGCACGACGAGTGGACAGCTTGAGGTTGTAAGCATCGCTGCCCACGCTGTCAGAATGACCGTCTACCCGAACTTTGACATCTGGTGAAGATTTCAAAAACTCAGCAATAGGTTGCAGAGAAGTCATGGCTGTTGGGCTTAACTCCGCCGATGCCGTAACAAAGTTCACTTGGGCACCGACCTCATTGAGTACCATCTTGGTGCAACCATTGGGCAGAACTCGCGTGCCGGCCGGTGTGTTCGGACAACCATCTTTGCTGTCCACCACGCCATCACCGTCGCTGTCGCCATCCAATGGGCAACCGTCGGCGTTAACCACAACGCCTGCAGGCGTGCCTGGGCATTTGTCGAGTGTATCAATAACACCATCTTTATCGGCATCCTTAGGTACAACGACAGCAGGCGTCGGAACCGGAGCAATGGATTTTTGTTTTGCGGGTGAGAATAAATAGCGAACGCCAGCCATCACTTGATGACTTTGCTGTTCGCCATCGACACCACCAGAAACACCCTGAACCTCGAAGGTGGGATCGACAGCCTCCTGGTAACGATAACCTACGGTGGTGATCAAACGATCCGTCAGCAAATAGCTGAGACCACCGCCAACCTGGAAAGTAAACACCGAGTTGTTGGTATCATTAACGACGTTTACGCCGGAGGCTTCGAGGTCTTCCATCGTGACCTGAGATAAGCCAACGCCAGCACCCAGGTAAGGTTTTACAGGGAATCCAATATCCAGGTCGTACCACAAGTTAGCTAAATAGCTAACGGCATAAGCATTACCCGATACCTGGCTGTTGGTGGCTGTTGCGCTGCTCAGCGCATCCAGGCCGTTCTTGGTATAGCCGATTTCGAATTCTGGGCGCAAGCCGTTGCTCAAACTGTAACCCACTGCACCGGTTAGGTTATAACCCGTGTGATACTCTGCTTCGAGCTTGGCATTGCCGGCACTAAGGGTGGCGTCTTTGAGCCAGTTCGAACCGATTTGTCCAGAAGCGTACCAGCCTTCGGCAGCGCTAACGGGCGAAATGATCGCGACTCCGGCACTCACTGTTAAGGCAGCGGCCACACAGATTGACCGCAATTTATAATTTTCTCTATTTATCATTCAGTAACTCCCTATCCCAAATTGGGATTAGTATTTATGGCGCAAAGAATTTGTGCCTATGCATTGGTTAATCCCCGCCCTTTCTAGCGTGGCGCGGTAGCCTACATCGACATAAACAATTAATCAATCTTGGTTATATTGCGGTTTATTGCGCGGTACAACGAGACAAACTACAGGATTATCGAGGAGTTAGGCTTAAGCCTGGAGCTGGCGACAGGAATCGAACCCGCGACCTACTGATTACAAATCAGTTGCTCTACCTACTGAGCTACGCCAGCACAAAAAAAGAATTTACCAGAAGGTTGTAACGGCTGTTATAAATTTTCCTGAAGCATAGGAGCAACTTCGGAGCAAGTAACTAACTGCCCAGATTCCTGAGTCGCCAGATCAGGCTCTTCCGGCGACGCTGATCCTATCACAGAATACGCCAAACTCTCTCGAAATTTTGGCTCACTGACGGCCGTTATCCCGACATCACGCAGTTCGCTAAGCCGTTGCTGAGCGCTCTTCTCGGTGCCGTACAGACCCAGTGAAATAACGTTTTGCTGCTCATCTGACGACATCACGTAGAGATCGCTCACGCCGAGTTGACGAAGCCGTTCGGCTTCGGCTTTGGCGGCTTCCCGATTATCCGCTGCGGGCAAATGTATCCATTCACCGATTTTAATTTTTGTTTCTTGAGTATGCACAACCACCTGCCAGCCATAACCACGCAGCCGATCAGCCAACGCTCGTGCCTGCGGCTGGTCTGTGAATGGGCCAAAACGATAACAGGATTTAGTTGCGTCGTGGGGCAAGGCATCGCCAGTAGTAGGCGCCTGCGTGCTTGTTAATAAGGCCGGCGCGACCGGGTGGGCCTGCCCAACGGCACGATCTGTTCGCAACGGATCCCCCCCATACCAAAGAAACATCAGGATATTGGCCAACAGGAGCGCGAAAAATACATTTCTCATATCGATCCTTCAATATCCCGGGCGATAGTGGCTAAGCCACGGAGCACAAGGTCTGGAATGATGTTCACCTTCGCACTAAACGCCGGCGCTAATAAATCGGCATGGCCGCCGGTTAACCACACGCTAGCTGAGAGGGAAGGCTGTCGATTCAAGTGTTTTTCCACACGCATCATTAAGCCCGCAGCCGCTTCAAAAACACCATAACCGACAGCGGATGCGGTATCCAAACCCAGCCAATCATTCGGGTTCTGGCTTTGATCTGGGAGGACGATGCGCTCTCCGCCCCCCGAAGCGGCGATTTTACCCGTGTCACGCAGCAAGCTCTGGCGCATCAGCCCCAAACCTGGCGCTATCAGGCCGCCGAGATGCTGACCCTGAGCATTCAGCATATCCACCGTGATGGCTGTGCCGGCACTGATCACGCAGATATTACCGACCCCTTCCGCTCTTGCGCCGATCAAGGCGGCCCAACGATCAGCGCCTAGATTTTCTGGCACTGCGTAGGCACATGTTACGCCGTGAGCAACGGCAGACGCCTTGATAAAATAGGGCGGCATGCCCCACAACTGCTGGCACGCGGCAACAAATTCGATAGCGAATGCCTGCCCCGCAACGCTGGCGACGATAATGGCTTCGGGTGCGTCTGAGGTTACCCAAAGCTTAGTCAGCATATCCACAATCGCGTGTTGGCTACGCAATATCCGCCCGCCATCTTGTAATCCGGTTCCGCCAAACAGGGCCCATTTGATGGCGGTATTGCCCACATCCAGCAACAATTTCATTCAGAGGTTCCCTAACCGCAAGCTCACATCACCGGAATAGAATCGCTGCACTTGGCCGTCACCAAGGCGGAGCAATAACGCTCCATGATCATCAATACCTTGGGCGATGCCTTCATGCACATTATCCGCATTAACTATCCGGGCGGGCTTGCCACGTACCGTATCAAACGCCAGATAATCCTCTCGAAATGGCTCAAAGCCCTGCCACTGAAAACGCTCGAAGCCTTCAATCAAGGCCTGGATAAGCTGGGTAGCCAAGTCGTTACGACCAGGAGCCCGGTCCCCACAGATCTCTCGAAGATCCGCCCATGGCTGATCAATTTCGCGCTCCACGGCTATCGGCATGGCCACGTTAATACCAACGCCGGCGATAGCCTCTTGAAACCCCGCCACCTCGCCGCGCCATTCCACCAGCATGCCGCCCAGTTTGCGTTGCTGCCAGACCAGATCGTTCGGCCATTTGATGCCGGCGCCATCGACACCTAACGCTCGCAAGGTTTTGACTACCTGAACCGTCAAAGCCAGCGCCAACGTAGGCAATCCCGGGGGAGTTTGCGCAAACTTCCACGCTACCGATAAGTAGATATTAGCCGCAAAAGGCGAGCACCAACGACGTGCCCGGCGACCTCGACCGGCGGTTTGATGCTCGCTTAAACAGACTCTGGCCGGGGCCTTATTTGTATTGATTTCACGCAATAAATAAGCATTTGTAGAGTCGATGCTTGAGCAAACCTCAAACGTACTCAACTGAGCGCGCACATGACCAGGCAAGCTCTGTTCAATCTCGATTTTATTTAACAAGTCCAAATGCTGCGCCAATCGATAGCCACGACCCGCACCCGCCTCTATATCCAAACCCAATGATCGCAAGCGCTCAATCTGCTTCCAAATCGCCGCACGAGTCAGGCCTAGATCACGGGCCAATTGCTCTCCGGAATGCCATTCTGTGTCGGCAAGCCGCACCAACAATGGCTCTATCCCCTTGCTTTTACTGGTCATCGGATCAGCAGGCAACATAGCTTTAGCCTTTGCGCAAACGTCGCAATAACATCACGGAGTGAAAGCGATGCTCCTCACCCTGCAACATCCGGCTGATATTTACGCGGTGGGTATAGAGGACAAAGACGGCCGCGACCAAGGCGAACAAACCTTCCGCTGTCCATAAACTAAGCGCGGGCAGCAACAAAAAATAAATGGGTGCTGCAATCGCAGCCGCCATAGTTGATAAGCCCACATAACCACTCAACACCAAAACGATCAACCAGACAACCAGAATAACCGGGAATACTGAGGGGATAACCGCAACCGCCGCGCCAATAAGAGTCGCCGCGCCTTTGCCACCCCGAAACTTAGCGAATACCGGATAGACGTGACCTAACACCGCCGCCATCGCACACAGCACAGTCAAAACTGCGCCATCCATGTCACCATTGGGCCAGGGCAACCACGGGATGACGGTACTGGCCAAATAACCCTTGCCGGCATCAATCGCCAGTACTCCCAAGGCAAAGCCCTTACCTTGGGTTCGCAAGGCATTGGTAGCCCCTGGATTGCCACTACCGCCCTGGCGTAGATCGACACCCATCAGTCGACCGAGGATGGCTCCTCCCAATACAGACCCTAACAAATAGCTGAGTAACAGCTTAACGACAACTTCCATGCTCTCTCCAGATGGTTATTACTCTTGCATCTTACAAATTGGACAAGGATTGCAACCAAGCCTCACGGGCCTGAAAAACATCTTGTGATGCTTCTGCCACTAATGACAAGTAACAGG
>Ga0255312_1000058_pt1 | contig 16340 bp, 14 predicted proteins | sample EtOH5_T0_E5_meta_FD_202081 | JGI IMG/M metagenome (GOLD analysis project Ga0255312, IMG submission 202081) | Sandy soil microbial communities from University of British Columbia, Vancouver, Canada - EtOH5_T0_E5 | ecosystem: Engineered > Artificial ecosystem > Sand microcosm > Unclassified ...
CCGCGGTGGCGCCGAAGACCGTCAGGCCCAGCCCCAGCAGCGCGAGCAGCCAGGTCATCGCGCCGGCTCCGCCGTCCCGGGCGCGCCCGAGCCGACCACCTGGGCAAGCGTCACGCGCCGGATCCGCCGGCGCACCACCTGGTCCACCGTGAGGCGGAAGCCGTCCAGCTCGAGCGTCTCGCCGGAACGCGGCACCCGCCTGAACAAGGTGAGCACCAGCCCGCCCACCGTGCTCACGTCTTCCCGGGCGAAGTTGTGGCCCAGCTCCGCCTCGAGGTCCGCCAGGGGCACCCCGCCCTGCACCGCCCAGCCGCCCTCCGGCAGCCGCTGCACCGGCGCGATCTCGTCGGTGTCGTACTCGTCGCGAATCTCCCCGACGATTTGCTCCATCACGTCTTCCAGCGTCACGATGCCCGAGGTTCCGCCGAACTCGTCCACCACCACCACCAGATGGCTCGCGCTGCGCTGGAAGTCCCGCAGCTGGCGGTCCAGCGCCTTGGCCTCGGGGACGAACCCCACCGGGCGGATCAGCGGGTGCCAGTCGGCGGGGCCCGCCTCGGGTCCGAGCCCGGGCAACAGGTCCTTGGCGTAGATGACCCCCGTCACCGAGTCGGGATCGCCGTCCACCACCAGCAGGCGCGAATGCTCCGCGCTGCGGAAGGTCTCGATGACGTGCTCCCGGCTGGTGGAGAAGTCCACGGCCATGATGTCCAGCCGGGGCGTCATCACCTCGGCGACGGTCATCTCCGCCAGTCCGAGGATCCCGGTGAGCATTTCGCGCTCCTGGGGTTGCGCCGGGCGCGGGCTGCCGCGGCGGCCCTTGAAGCCGCGGTCCATCCACGCCACCAGGGCCAGGAAGGGCCCGAATACGGTGAGGGTGTGCTGCACAAAGCGGCCATCGAACCGGACCATTCCCGGCTCGTTGGCCGCCCACAGCCGGGGCGCCAGCTCGCCGGCGATCCAGACCAGCAGCACGGCGAGAAACAGCCGCGTCAACGCCAGCGGCAGCGGCCAGGCCCACCACGCCATCGCGGTCCCGGCCAGCGCGGCGGCCATCGCCAGCAGCGCCAGGTGCACCACGTGGAGGCTGCGCGCCGGACTCAGCGCCCCGCCGGTGGGTCCGCCCGAAGGACTCAGCAGACGGGGCACGCCGGCGTCGTCGTGCTCGGCCAGCGCGACCAGCGCGGACCACAGCGTGAAGACACCCGCGAGGATCGGCGCCACCCGGAGCTGCAGGGCCGCCAGCAGGTCCCGGATCATCGCAACGCCTTCACGTAGCGCTCCTGCCGACGCCACATGGCCGAAGCGGTCCGCTCGCCGCCCTCGGGGTGCTGGTAGCCCAGCACGTGCAACACTCCGTGCACCACCAGGCGGCGTAACTCCTGGGCGAGGGGAAGCCGGCGCGCGCGGGCTTCCCGCGCGGCCACCCAGCGGCAGATGTAGATGTCGCCCGCGAGCGCACCATCGGGCTGAGCCAGCGGGAAAGCGAGGACATCGGTGGGGCGAGGGATCCCCTTCCAGCGGGTATTGAGCGCGCGCATCCGGTCGCGGCCCAGGAACGTGATGGAAAGCGCCGCGCGACGACGCTCGCCGCGCAGCACCCGTTCCGCGGCCCGAACGATAGCGGCTTTCGAGAGCGGCGGGTGACGTCCCGCCACCGTCACACGAGCCGCCCGTCCGCCCGTCCGGCCATCAACCGCTCTGATCCGCGGCATAGGCCCGAATGATCTCCCGCACCAGCCGGTGGCGGACCACGTCCGCGTCACCCAGGTAGCAGAAAGCGATGCCGTCGATCCCGGGGAGGATCCGTTCGATCTGGATCAGCCCGGACTCTTCCCGCTTGGGCAGGTCGATCTGGGTCTTGTCGCCGGTGACCACCACCTTGCTGTTCACCCCCAGTCGGGTGAGGAACATCTTCATCTGCAGCCCGGTGGCGTTCTGCGCCTCATCGAGAATGATGAACGCGTCCGACAGGGTGCGGCCGCGCATGTAGGCGAGCGGGGCAATCTCGATGGTGCGCTGTTCCAGCGCCTTCTGCACCCGCTCCGGCGGCATCATGTCCTCCAGCGCGTCGTACAGCGGCCGCAGGTAGGGGTCCACCTTGGCCTGCAGATCCCCGGGGAGGAAGCCAAGCGACTCGCCGGCTTCGACCGCGGGGCGGGCCAGGATGATGCGCTTGACCCGCTTGCGGGCCATGGCCTCGACGGCCTTCGCCACCGCCAGGTAGGTCTTGCCGGTCCCGGCGGGACCGATGCTCACCACGATGTCGGTGGTGGCGATCGCGTGCACGTAGTCGCGCTGGCCCTGCGTCTTGGGCGAGATCGCCCGGCGCAGGCCCGGCAGCACGATCTTCGATTCGCCGCCGGCGAGCGGGCCGTCGGAGGGAACCCCGTCGAGCACGAACCGGTGCACGTCTTCCGGCGTCACCGCTTCCCCGATGCGCGCCACGTCGAGCAGCGCCTGCGCCACCGCAGCCGAGCGCTCCACCTGCTCTGCCGTGCCTCCCAGCGTCAGCGTATCTCCCCGCAGCGACACCCGGGCGCCGGTGGCGCGCTCCAGCTCGGTGAGATTGGCGTCGTTGACGCCGGCCAGCAGCAGCGGATCCGCCCCCTCGATGCTCAGGCGCTGGGTCACCAGGTCGGGCGGGTGATCGATCTTCATGCTCGCAGGGCCAGGTGCAGGGCCGCCAGCTCCGCGTCGCCGACCGGCGTCGGCGCGCCCTCGAAGAGCGCGCGCGCGGCCGTCGTCTTCGGAAACGCAATCACGTCGCGCAGCGAGGTCGCGCCGGCCAGCAGCATGGCCACCCGGTCGAAGCCGATCGCAAAGCCACCGTGGGGCGGCGCCCCGGCGGCCAGCGCGTCGAGCAGAAAGTCGAAGCGCCGCCGGATTTCATCGGCCGGAATCCCCAGCAACCGGAAGATGGTGCGCTGCACCGCGGGGTCGGTGATCCGGATCGAGCCGCTGCCCAGCTCCACTCCGTTGTAGACCGCGTCGTAATGCAGCGCGCGGCAGCGCGCCGGATCGCTCTCCAGAAACTGCACGTCCTCCGGATGCGGCGAGGTGAACGGGTGGTGCGCGAAGGTGTAGCCGCCGCTCGCCGGATCCGGCTCGAACAGCGGGAAGTCCACCACCCAGAGGAAGGCGTGCGCGGTGCGCGGCGCCGGCGCGAGCCGGCGGATCAGCGCAGCGCGCAGCGCGTGCAGCGCGGGAGAGCTCACTCGGTCGGGCCCCGCCGTAGCGAGCAGCAGGTCACCCTCGGCGCCACCGAGGGCGGCCAGGGTCGTGGCGCCCAGCGCCTTGACGCCCGGGCCTTCCCAACTCGCGGTGCGACGGGCCCAGAACAGCGCGCCGCCGCCGGCCTCCTTCAGCGTAGCGGTGAGGGCATCGAGGTCTTTACGCGACAGGGCGCTGCCGCCGGGCACCACGATGCCGCGCAGCCGGCCGCCCCCCGCGACGGCCTCCTGCAGGAACGGCGCGGCGTCGGCGCCCAGCTTGCCGGTCAGATCGGCGATCGCGTACCCGTAGCGCAAGTCGGGCTTGTCGCTGCCGTAGCGCTCCATCGCCTCGCGCCAGAGCATCCGGGGGAAGGGCCGCGGCACCTCGTGGCCCGCTTCGTCCCACAAGGCGACGAGCACCGCCTCGATCACCTGCAGCACGTCTTCCTGCGCGACGAAGGAAGCCTCCACGTCGATCTGGGTGAATTCGGGCTGGCGGTCGGCGCGCAAATCCTCGTCCCGGAAGCAGCGCGCGATCTGGAAGTAGCGGTCGAAGCCGGCGACCATCAGCAGCTGCTTGTAGATCTGCGGCGACTGGGGCAGCGCGAAGAACTCCCCCGGGTGCACCCGCGACGGGACCAGGTAGTCGCGCGCGCCCTCGGGCGTGGGCTTGGTGAGGATGGGGGTCTCGATCTCCAGGAACTCCAGCTCGCTCAGCGCGCGCCGCGCCCGCTGCGCCAGCCGGTGCCGCAGCACCAGGTTGGCCTGCAGCTCGGGTCGGCGCAGATCGAGGATGCGGTGCTTGAGCCGCAGCTCCTCCGCGGCCAGCTCTTCGGTCTCCTTGCGCGCCACCGGAATCGCGGGCGTCACCGCTGGGCCGCAGAGCTCGAGCTCGCTGACCTGCACCTCGATCTCCCGCGACAACATCGCATCGTCCCGCGCCGCCTGCGGCCGCAGCGCGACGGTGCCGGCCACCAGCACGACACTCTCCGCGCCGCAGCCCGCTGCGCGCTCGAGCACTGCCGCCGGCGTGAAGGCGGGATCGAAGGAGAGCTGGACCAGCCCGAGGCGGTCCCGCAGATCGATGAAGAGGAGCCCGCCCAGGTCGCGGCGCCGGTGGACCCACCCGCCGAGGCGTACCGAGCGGCCCACGTCGGCGCGGGTCAGCAGGGCGCCGGAATGGGTACGCAGCGAGGTGGGTAGCATCGCGCAAACGTAACGGGCGCTCCGAGGGGGATCAAGCAAACTTCGGCGTTATCTTGCGGCGGATGGCCGCCACCTTGCTCGACCTCGCGCCCGCCGATGCCGCGGCCGCCCTGCAGCGCTGGGTCAAGGACCACGGGCTGCCGGCCTATCGGGCGGCCCAGTTGCAGCGCCGGCTCTGGCAAGCGCCGGTCGGATCCTGGCAGGACGCCACCGAGCTGCCCCTCGCGTTGCGCGCCCGGCTCGACGCCGAGCTGCCGCTGCCGCGCCTCATCCCCGAGGCTGTGCAGCAATCGAGCGACGGAACCCGCAAGTACCTCTGGCGGCTGGCCGACGGCGAGGCCATCGAGTCGGTGCTGATTCCCTCGGGGAAGCGCCGGACCCTCTGCGTTTCTTCCCAGGCGGGTTGCGCCCTCGGCTGCGTATTCTGCGCCACCGGAAGAATGGGGTTCCGCCGCAACCTCGCGGCCTGGGAGATCGCGGCACAGGCGCGCGAGATTGCGCTCGCGGATCCCGCGGAACGACCCACCAACATCGTCTTCATGGGCATGGGAGAGCCGCTGCTCAACTGGCCCGCCGTCGCCACCGCGCTGTCCATCCTCAACGATCCCGCGGGACTCGACATCGGTGCGCGGCACATTACCGTTTCGACCGTAGGCATTCTCCCGGGCATGGCCGAGCTCGCCAAGCGCCCGGAGCAGTTCCGGCTGGCCATCTCCCTGCACGCGCCCAACGCCGGCGAGCGGCTCCGGCTGATGCCGGTGCAGCGCAAGTACGGCCTGGAGCAGGTGCTCGACGCCGCCCTGGCGTTCCGCAAGCGGATCACTTTCGAGTACGTGCTGATCGCGGGGAGGAACGACTCGGACGCCGACGCCGACCAGCTGGCCAAGCTGGCCCACCGGCTGGGGGCCCACGTCAACCTGCTGCCCCTGCACCCGGGCGGAACCCCCGGGCTGACGCCCAGCTCGGGCAACCGCATTCGCGCGTTTGCCGAGCGGCTGCGTCACCAGGGCGTCGAAGCGGTCGTCCGCAAGAGCCGGGGCCTCGACATCGACGCCGCCTGCGGCCAGCTCTTCATCGCCGCGGAGAAGAAGCGCCGGGCCCAGCGGACCCCGTCCACCCTCGAAACTACTTGAACCTCGCGACTTCAAGTATTACTTGAAGCTATGGCCATTCGGACCGCGGTGGTCGGGCTGTTGCGCTTCACGCTGCGGATCTTCTTCCGGCGGGTGGAGCTCGAGGGCGTCGAGCAGGTTCCCGCGTCCGGTCCCCTGATGTTCGTGCTCAACCACCCCAATTCCCTGGTCGACCCGGTGTTCGTGCTCTGCCTGGCGCCGCGCCCGGTTACTTTCCTCGCCAAGGCCCCGCTCTTCCGTATCCCGCTGGTCGGCTGGCTGGTGCGCGCGGCCGGCTCGATCCCCGTGGAGCGCCGCCAGGACAAGGGAGCCGACCTGAGCAGGAACCGGGAGATGTTCGCGCGGGTGCGGGCCCATCTTGCGACCGGCGGGACGGTGGCCCTGTTCCCCGAGGGAACCAGTCACAGCGATCCCCGGCTCAAGCCCATGAAGACCGGCGCGGCCCGCATTGCCCTCGGGGTGGTGAGCCCGACGCCGCTGCGCATCCAGCCCGTGGGGCTCTTCTACACCAACAAACAGACGTTCCGCAGCGCCGCGCTGGTGTATTACGGCGATCCCTTCGAGGTCTCCCCCGCCCCGCTTGACGCCGCGGGCGAGCCGCCCGCCGAGCCGGTGCAACAGCTCACCGACCGCATCGCGCGGGCGCTGGGCGAGGTCACCCTCCAGGCCGACGCTTTCGAGGCCCACGACTTCGTCGCGCGGACCGAGCGGATCCTGGCGAGCCAGCGGCGCGAGAGTGACGACGCGCCCAGGCCCGAGCTGGCCGACGAGTTTGCCTTCCGTCGCCGTATCCTGGCGGGATACACGGCGCTGCGCGAGCGCGATCCGGGCCGGCTGGAGCGGGTGCGCCGTCGCGTCAACCGCTACGAGGATCGGTTGCGCGGCGCCGGGATCGATCCCTGGGATGTCCCGGTGGGCCGCTTCCGCACCAGCCGGGTCCTGCTGTACATGGGGCTGTTCCTGCTCCGCTTTGCCCTGCTGTTGCCGCTCGGCCTGCCCGGTCTGCTGCTGCACTACCTGCCCTACCGGCTGGTGGGAGCGCTCTCCCAGCGCGCGGTCGGCAAGTACGACGACATCCTCGCCACGGCCAAGGCCACCGCGGCCTTCATCGTGTTTCCGCTCACCTGGTTGCTGGTCGGGTTCTTGTTCTGGCGCTGGCTCGGACCGCTGGCGGGGGGGGTCGCCCTGCTGCTCGCGCCCCCCAGCGGCTACGCGGCGCTCCGCCTGGTCGAGCTGGGGGATCGCGCGTTAGGGGCGCTGCGCGCGCTGGGGCTCTGGCTGCTGGGGCGGCGGCAGTTCCTGCACCTGCAGCTGGAGCGGCGGGTGTTGCGCGACGACATCCTGAAGCTCGCGGCCGAGCTGGGAGTGTGATGGGAGACGATCCACAGCAAGCTGGGTCATCTGTGGATGATACCGTCCGAGCCGATGCTGCCCGTCAGGGCCGGATGCCCGGCGGCGGCCGGTAGTCGTCGCCCAGCAGCACGGTGATGTCCACCCGCAGCAGCGTGTCGATCGCCACTCGCACCCGGTTGGTCCCCAGTGCCCCCGCGACCCGGCTCGCCGCCGCAGAGTCCCCGCGGCGCGCCAGCACCTGGGTCACCCGGACCGAATCGTTGGAGGTCCCGAAGTAGACCACATCGAAGCCGGCGCGACGCAGCTCCCGCGCCGCCACCCGGGCCAATCCCCGCCGGCCCGATCCGTTGAGCACTTCGACGATGACGCGCTCGTCCCCCGCCAGCGCGACGGGCATGCTGTGGGGCGCGGGCGCCCTGCCGCTCAGCAGCATCCCGCCGAACACGGCCGCCGCGACGACGGCGAGGGCGACTAACGCGACGAGGCGGCGACGAGGCTGTTCCAAAAGCGTACGGATGGTTGAGGGATGCTCCAGCCCGAGTGGATCAGGAACTGCATCCGCTCGCGGGCCACTTCATACAGGACCGATTGGGGATCGGACGGAAAGCGCTCCGCCAGCGCCCCGCGCTGCTTGCCGGGCGCGCTCCGGCCCGGCTCCAGAAAATCGGCGCAGTAGAGCACTCGGCCCACCATGTCCCACTCGGGCAATCCGACCGAGTGATAGCGCACCGCATCCAGCACCCCGCGATCGGTCTCGCCTTCGCCCTTGGCACGCGCCGCGCTGGCCGGTCCATGGCGCAGCTCGGCCGGCCCGAAGCTGGAGGGCGCATAGATCTCGAGCTCCTCCGGCGCAGCGTCCCGCAGCGCGTCGTGCAGCCAGACCGCGCGGAGCCAGCGATTGCGCTCGGAGTCCGGTACCCCCATGCGGCCGCTCCACTGCGTCACCAGCTCGGCGACGCGCTGGATGTGCTGCAGCCGCGCCGGGCTGACTTTCGCCCAGACCGGCAAGGTGGGCCGAAGCTCGGAGGGAACGCTCGGGGGAGCGGCGGATTCAGTCATCGCTTCGCAATATAGAGCCGGCTCAGCAGCCCATTCGCGCCAGCTCGGCCAGCTCGCGCTGCCAGAAATCCCGGGTCGCCAGACCGGGATGCGGCAGGGTAAGTCCGGGTTCCGTGAGGCGCTGGGCACCATAGCGCACCAGATCCAGGTCGAGGGTACGGGAGGCCCAGCGCTCCCGGCGGACGCGGCCGGCCTCGGCTTCGATGGCGTGACACGCTTCCAGCAGCTCGCGCGGCGCCAGCGTGGTCTCCAGCGCGACCATTTGGTTGAGATAGACGGGTTGTTCCCGCCCCCCCAGTGGCGCGGTCTGCTCGATCGTGCTCGCGCCGAGCAGCGCGGTGCCGGGGAGCGCCGCGAGGCGTTGCCGGGCCAGCGCCAGGTAAGCGGCGCGATCGCCCAGGTTGCTGCCCAGCGCGACGTAGGCGCGAACCGGCCTCATCCCTCGAGGGCAAAGTGGCGGGCGATCCCGCGCAGCTCGCCGGCGACCTTTTCGAGCTCCGCGATGGCGGTCTCCAGCTCGGTTTGCCCCTTGCTGGCCTCCATGGCCTCACGGGTGAGCGCTTCGGTCTGCCCGCGGGTTCGCTCGGCGGCATCGGCCAGTTGGCGGATCTGGCCGGAGAGCCGGCGGCCCGCCGCGCCCTGCGCTGCTTCCGCCTCCGCGATGGCACGGGCCTGGGCCCCTGCCTCGTGGGTGGCTTTCACGATGGCGTCGAGGGCCACGGCGGTGTCGGACGACAATTCACCCACGTCCTCCACCAGCTTGCGGCCGTGCTCCATCTGAGTGGCCACGGTGGAGACTTCGCGGGAGATGTCGCTGACCAGGCGCCCCGCATCGGCACCCGCGGCCGCGCTCTGCATCGCCAGCTGGCGGATCTCCTCGGCCACCACCGCAAACCCGCGTCCCGATTCGCCGGCGCGCTGCGCCTCGATCGCCGCGTTGAGCGCGATGATGTTGGTCAGCTCGGCGATCTCTTCGATCGAGGTGAGGAACGAGCGGATCCGCGCGGTCGTTGCCCCCAGGGTCGCCACCGAGCGGGAGCCGTCGCTCACAAACCCCTGCACCCGCAGCAGCCGGTCCACCGCGCCCTGGACCTCCTTGCGGTGCTTGGCGGCCGCATTGGCCGCGTCGTCGCTGCCGCGCGAGGCGCGCGCCCCGGCGCTGGCGGCGAAATCGGACAATCGGCTCAGCTCGGCGGTCGCTTCGAGCCCGGTGTGCGCGAAGGCCTCCTGGCTCGCCGCTTCCCGGCGCATGTTCTCCGAGGCGTGCTGCAGCGCGAGCGCGGAGGAGCGCAGCGAGTTGGCCGCCCGGGCCAGCGCGTGGATCTGCCCGGCAATCTGCTCGACGGTGGCGAAGAGCGGGCGGCGCAGCTCCGCGATGTGGATCGCCGCCGCGATCTGGGTCGCCAGCGCGCTGAGCGCGGAGCGGTCCCGCGGCCGGTAGCGCATCCGGTGGCGATGCTCCAACTCCAGCGTCCCGATGATGCGCTCGGCCTGCCGCAGCGGATAGATCGCCACCGTGCGGATCTCGGGATCGGGCCGGATCAGCACGGGCTCGCGCCGGGTGTCCTCGACGAAGACCGGATCCCCCTCGGCGAGGACGCGGGCCCGCAGGTGCGCCAGTCCGGGATCAGGATCTCCCCGGCCGGCCCGCCCCTCCGTCGCGCGGTACACCAGGGTCGGCCCTGCGGTGCCCGACCGGTAAACCCGGAGATCGCCCCAGTCGAGCAGCCGGTTGGCGAGCTGCTCGATCTGCACGAACGAATCCCGCAGGCTCAGGTTGCTGGTGAGGGTGCCCTGGAGCGCGTGGACCTTGTTGAGGTCCTCGGCCGCGATCGCCTCCTCCAGCAGGGTGCGCGCCACCATCCCGGAGACGACCAGCGCCAGCGCCACCACCGCCCAGCCCGCCGGGTTGAGCTGGGCCAGCGACCAGACGATGATCGTGGTGCCGAGCATCGTCATCAGGAACGACACCATCTCCCAGCGCAGGATGAACAACCGCTCGTCCACCGCGAGCTTGCCGCGCAGTAGCAGCGAGAGGTAGAACAGCACCCGGCTGACCACGAAGTAGGTCCCCGCCAGCAAGACGATGGGCGCGAGCAGGTCCAGGGTAAGACCGCTGGCCCCGCTGAGCCGGACCGCCAGCGCGTAGAACCCGTACGCCACCGCGAATGCGATCGCCTCGCGGCCCGCGTTGACCGCCGCGGCCAGCAGCGGCTTGTGCAGCATGGCCCAATCGGCCAGCAGCGCTCCGGCCACCAGCCCGAGCACGCCGACCGAGCCCGGCGCCACCAGCGCGGCGGTCAGCGCCGGAATGCCGGTCTGGCTCAGATAGGCGTACTTGCTCAGCCGGATAGGAGCGAAGCGCAGCAGGGCGGTGGCCACGATGATCGCGACCAGAGCGACGAGGTTTTCCTGCCAGCGCGGATCGGCCAGGGCGGCCGCGACCGCGAGCAACGGCCCGGCCGCCGCCAGCAGCCGGGCGTACTGCCGCATCAACTTGGCGGTCGGATCGCCGGCCGGCTCAGAGGAAATAGTCGCCCACCGTCAGGTTGTAGCGTTCGGGGTTGGTGACTTTCACGATGGAGCGCAGGTGGGTCCCGTCGGGGCCGCGCTCGGTGAGATCGACCAGGATGCCGGGCGGGGCCACCAGCCCGCCCGCGGCTTCGATCGCGATGCGCACCGCAGGACGGTTGAGCAGCTGGGCATCGGGGTTGGCCTGGCAGACGATGGCCACCTCGAGGGTGTCGAGAATGACACAGGTTCCGATGGGATAGACCCCCAGCAGGTTGATCAGCGCCTTGACCACGATGGGATCGTAGCCGCGCTTCGGATTGTTCCACATCTCGCGCAGCACCTGGTCGGGCTCGATCGGTATGGTCTGATAGGAGCGCCGCGTGGTGGCTGCGTCGAAGCCGTCTGCGACCGCCACGATCCGCGAGAAGATGCCCAGCGAGCGGGGCCGGATGGCGCGCGGGTAGCCGCTCAGATCCGTCTTCATGTGGTGCTCGTGCGCCACCAGGATCGACATGTAGGGAATCTCCTGATAGCCGCGCAGCCCGAACAGCGTCATCGCGCCGCCCCAGGGATGCGCCTGGATCACCCGCCATTCCTCCTCGGCCAGGCCGTGCGTCTTGTTCAGGATGTCGATCGGGATCTTGGCCTTCCCGATGTCGTGCAGCAGGGCGGTCATCCCCAGATCGTAGAGCTGCAGCTTGCTGAGCCCGATCTTGCGGCCCAGCGCCACCGAGAAGATGCAGACGTTGACCGAGTGGGTGAAGGTGTATTCGTCGTAGTCCCGCAGCGCGGTCAGGCCGAGGATCGAGGTTTCGTTGGTCAGCACCTGGTCGACGATCATCTGGACCGCGCGCTTGACCTTCTTGACGCTGCTGGTCCGCCCGAGCCGGATGCTGTTGACCACTTCCTTGGTGACGGCCACGCCGTGCGAATAGGTCCGCTTGGCCATCTCGCGCGACGCCTCCGCGTCGAGCGACTCGGGCACGTCGGTCTGCGGCGCGAAGTCGATGTGAGGGACGCCGGCACCGCCCAGCCGCTCGACCAGCGCCACGTAGCGGTCCTGGATCGTGTTGTCCGCCGAGACGCTCAGCAGGATGCTCAGCAGGGCCTGCCATTCGCGCCGCTCCACCCCGGCCTCGGTGCGGAAGATCCCGATATCGAAGGCGCGCAGCGTGGTGAGCAGATTGCTGAACGCCGCGAAGTTGTCGAGCTCCAGCCGCAGCCGAGTCCCGTTGATAAAGAGGAAATCGCCGGAGAGGCGCAGCTCCAGCTCGGTCTCCCGCTCCAGCAGCGCCACCGCCGAGCTTTGCAGCTCCTCCAGCGCCTTCTGCACCGCCGCGTTTTCCACCGGGTACAGCTTCAGGGCCCGCAGCGCGGCGTAGAACGTCAGCAGAAAGCCGCGGCCGGCGTGGCGGAGGAATCCCTCGTCCCCGGAGCCGGGGCGCTGGGTTGGGTGCTCTTCGCTCACGTGCGCCATTCGCGCAGCGCCCGCGTCGCCGCGTTGCGGACCGGAAGGTCTTTGTCGAGCTGGACCCGCTCCAGCGCGGCCCGGGCTTCGGCGGTCTGCAGGCGCGCGATCGCGTACGCGGCGCAAGTGCGGGTCTCGGAGGACTCCTTGCGCCGGAACAGCCGCCGCGGCTCCAGAATGTCGGCCAGGGTGGGCAGCACGTCGGGACCGCCCAGGGTGGCGTAGGCCTCGAAGAACTGGCGGCGCTCGGCCCGCTCCAGCTCGTGGCGGGTCTTCCCCTGCACCACCGCCTCCAGGCGGCGGAGCACCGCGCGGTACCCCTTGTCGACGACGATACCGACCGCGGCGAGCCGCACCAAACGATCGGGGTCGTCGAGCGCGCGCTCCAGCGCGGTCAGCGCACCCGGCGATCCGATGACCCCCAGCGCCTCGACCGCTTCCTTGCGGACCACCGCGTCGGGGTGGGCGACCAGTTTGTCCAGCGCGGGCACCGTCACCTGCAACCGAAGCCGGCCGCACAGGGCCGCCGCACCGGCGAGCGCGGGCGAGGACGCTTCCTCGAGCAGCTGCACGACCATTGGGAGGTTGGCCGCAGCGAGCCGGTCGATCGAGGCTTCCAGGATCGCGCGGAACCCGGGCCGTTTGAGCGTGGGGAGGAAAATGATCATCGTTTCCAGACCCTGGGCGTGCAGCTCACCCAGCACCTGGCCGACGTCGTCGTCGTCGGGGAGCGTTTCGCTTTCCTCCAGCGACTGCAACAGCTGGGAAAGAATCCCGGGCTCGCTCAACCTCCCCTGAAAAGAGAGCAGCCGTTCCCGATTCGCCGGCTCCAGGACGCGAACCCGTTCCGCGATGGTGCGGAACTCCCGCAGCAGCCCCGCTACCGCGCGGAATTCGCCCCGGTTCAGCAGGTTGGGGAACAGGCCGTCGAAGATGTTCAGGATCTCGTCGCGCACCGCCGTGGAGGGTTGCAGCTCGAAGGTGTCGAGCAGCCCGTCGAGCGCCGCCTTGCGGGCATCGCGGGTGTACTCGAGGTCTACCTGCAGCTTGAGCAGCCGAATCTCCTGTTCGTCCAGGAAGTAGAGCGTGGAGTCGAAATCCTCCAGCTCCTTGGGTCCGGGCGGACGCGTGGCAACCTCATTGGCCACCTGCTGCCGCGTCGCCGCGGTCTGCTCCGGGTCCAGGCCCGCGTCGATACCCCCCGCCATCCGCTGCTCGAGCGTCAGGTCGGAGATGATCTCCACGAACTGGTAATCGATGTAGATGAATTCCTGCTCCCAGAGCAAGGTGAGCAGGTCGTCGGCCGCATCGGAGGGCAGCAGCCGCGCGCGGGTGGCCACCTGCAGGAAGCTGACGATCTCATCTTCCTCGACCCCCGGCCGCAGGTTGAGGACCCGCATCCCGTCCTTGTGGAGCATCCAGGCGAAGCTGTCTGCCTTGACCGGCTGGTGATATACGACCTGCTCCTCCCAGACCAGGTCGGTCTCCACGATGTTCAGGGTCACCTGCTGGGTGGAGGACCAGATCGGCAGAAACGCGTCATGAATGGCCTGCTGAGCGCGCTGGTAGATCGGATTGTTGGGGAGGTACATCTGGAACGCCCGCAGCCCCTTCACGATCGTCCTGATAAGCTCCTCGACCTGTTGCGCAGGCAAAGCCAGCTCAGCGCCGGTGGGCATCCTCATGGGCGAACCTCAGCGGCCGGGTGAGTCCGGCAAACGGTGGGGATGCTGCAAAATAGCATAGGGACGCGGCTTAGCGCACGAGTACCGGCCGGGAGCTGCCATTTGATTTTCGGCTCCTGTTCGGTTAGACTATGGGGTCCCTTTGGGTCCCGACTCCCCCAGGCAGGACGTCTGCTCATGCCGCTCACCAAGCGCCAGAAGGAAATCCTGACCTTCCTCGACGGTCACATTCAGTCCCGCGGCTATGCGCCCAGCTTCGAGGAAATCGCGGAGCAATTCTCCTTCCAATCGCTCGCCACCGTCCATGAGCACCTCACCAATCTCGAGCGCAAGGGGTACATCCGGCGCTCCTACAACGAGAGCCGCGCCATCGAGGTGCTGCCGCCTAAGGGCATCAGCGGGGCCAGCGAAATCCCGCTGCTCGGCGTGGTCGCGGCGGGACTCCCCATCGAGGCGGTGTTGCACCAGGAAACCCTCGCCGTTCCCGACGGCATGCTCCCGACCCGGGGCCCCAACTATGCGCTGCGGGTGCGGGGCGACTCGATGGTCGATGAACACATCGTCGACGGCGACTACGTGGTCGTTCATGGCCGGCAGAGCGCCGACAACGGCGAAGTCGTCATCGCCCTCGTCAACGGCTCCGAGGCCACGGTCAAGAAGTTCTACCGCGAGCCCGGCGGGTGGGTGCGGCTGCAGCCCGCCAATCCCGCCATGCAGGCGCTGCGCTTCCCCGAGAGCGACATCATGATCCAGGGGGTCGTGGTCGGAGTGATTCGCCGCTATTAGGGAGCCGGGACAAGTCGCTTCCCTGCTCCCTGCTTCGCGCTCCCTGCTCGCTCGCCAGAACCCCTCCTTTCCGATTAAATTCCCGCCGCGATGGCGCGCACCTTCCTGGTCACGCTGCACTATGACGGCGGACAATTCGCCGGCTGGCAGCGACAGGCACGGGGGCGCACCGTCCAGGCGGAAATCGAGCAGGTGCTCGAGCGGATTTCCGAGCGTCCGGTGCGAGTGCACGCCGCCGGGCGCACCGACGCCGGGGTGCACGCGCTGGGCATGGCGGCCAGCTGCACCATGCCCTCGCGATGGGACGCCGCGGCGTTGCGGCGGGCGCTGAACTCCCTGCTGCCCCCCGATTGCTGGGTGGCGGGAACGCAGGAGATGCGGACCGGCTTTCACGCGCGCACCTGCGCCGCCGGGCGGCGCTATCGCTACCTGATCGGCACCGATCCCGGGTCGCGCTCTCCCTTTCGGCGCCGCTACGAGTGGGCGCTCGGCGAGCCGCTCGACCGCGGGGCGCTCGACGCCGCCGCCGCAACGCTCCCGGGGGAGCACGATTTCAGCGCGTTCAGTGTGCGCAGCTCGCCGCGAGCGCACAAGCGGTGCCGGATCGTCGACGCCAACTGGGCGGAGCGGCCGGACGGCCACGGTCTCAGCTTCGAGATCGCCGCGGACCGGTTCCTCCACCACATGGTTCGGATGCTGGTGGGCACCATGGCCGAGATCGGCCTCCGACGACGCGCAGCGAGCGACATGACCCGACTTCTCGCGCAGGACCCGGCGGTGCGCACCAGCCCTCCTGCCCCCGCCGAGGGGCTCTTCTTCGTGGCCGCGGAGTACCCCGCTGAATGGTCCCTCCTGTGATCCGTGCGCTCGCGCTCTTCGGGGTGGCCCTGCTGGCCGGCTGCGAGCAGGGCGGGCGGGACGGCATCGTCCCCCCCGCCAACGCCCAGCGCCGCGCCGAGAATGCCGCGCTCTCCACTTCGCGGCGCACCGCGGTGGTGGACGCCGCCAACCGCGTCGCGCCCGCCGTGGTCTCCATCAACGTCACCTCCCGCCGCAAGCTCGATCGCGGCCCCTGGGATTTCTTCTTCATTCCGCGGGAATCCGATCAGCTGGTGCAGTCTTCGGGCACCGGCTTCGTAGTCAAGCCCGAAGGCGTGATCATCACCAACCAGCACGTCGTCGCGGGCGCCGAGAGCATCACGGTGACGTTGCCGGACGGCACCGACCTCGCCGCGAAGCTGGTCGGCGAGGATCCGACCACCGACATCGCCGTGGTGAAGGTGGACCGCTCGGGACTCCCCGTGGTCCCGCTTGGCACCAGCGGTGACCTGATGATCGGGGAATGGGTGGTCGCCCTGGGCGATCCCTACGCCTACCTGCTGGGCAACAACGAGCCGACCGTGACCGCGGGCGTGGTGAGCGCGACCCACCGGAACATCCTGCCCAACGACGAGCAGCCCGGCCTCTACCTCGACATGATTCAGACCGACGCCGCCATCAATCCCGGCAACTCGGGCGGACCGCTGGCCAACGCGCTCGGCGAGGTGGTTGGGGTCAATTCCTCCATCTTCACGGGGGGCGGCGGGAGCATCGGCTCGATCGGGCTGGGGTTCGCCATTCCGATCGAGCGAGCCCTCCGCGTCGCCGACGAGATTCTGCGCACCGGCAGCATGCGCCGCGCCTGGACCGGACTGGAGGTGGCCGGTCCCGGGGCCATGCAGGACTGGAAGAGCCAGGGCGGGGTGACCGTCACCCGGGTGGCGCCCGAGGGTCCCGCGGCGCGGGGCGGGATCAGCGAAGGGGCGGTGCTCACCCAGGCCAACGGACGGGTCTTGCGCAATTATCTCGACTGGGAGGCGGTGAAGCTCGACCTGCGCGTGGGCGACGCCGTACAGGTCACCCTCAAGCACGGCGGGAAAGA
>Ga0255312_1000059_pt1 | contig 16168 bp, 12 predicted proteins | sample EtOH5_T0_E5_meta_FD_202081 | JGI IMG/M metagenome (GOLD analysis project Ga0255312, IMG submission 202081) | Sandy soil microbial communities from University of British Columbia, Vancouver, Canada - EtOH5_T0_E5 | ecosystem: Engineered > Artificial ecosystem > Sand microcosm > Unclassified ...
GAGGTGGAGGCGGGGGATTGGGACCGGAAGCGCCGCCACCGCAGGCCGCAGCCATTGGGAGCAGTGCGGCCGCCAGCCAGCGGAGAGCGAGGCGAAGGCTAGGCTTCGCTTCAGCGACTCGAAACGCGTGTGCCGCGCACATTCCTGCTGCGTCTACTTCTTGGCGTGGCTGAAGGCGTTCACCCGATTGCTCGAGATTGTCACCCGCATCTTCGCGCGCGCCTCGTTCGCAGCGGTCTGGGCCGCCACCATAGGTGGATCGTTGGAATGGGTTGGCACGGTGAGGCCCGTGCGGGCGGGGAAGAAGATACAACTAACACGCAGAACCGCCACCACCCACGCACACCGCCCCGATCCCAACCATGAAGATTTGTTCAAGATAGGGCGGGAAGCTGTGAAGTCGCCCGCCCCTTACGGTTCTACCGACCGACCTACCGACTTACCTTCCCCCCGTCGCCACCTCGTGGCTCCACACGAACCGCTTGAGGAAGTCGCCCATCCGATTCCAGGTATCGATCCACCGGCTGTGCAGCATGGATTCGTGCAGGTCGTCCGGGATCACCGTCAGCTCATAGTAGATGTTGCGCGCGCGGAGCAGCTGCACCAGTCCCACCGTCTGCGAGAACGCCACGTTGCGGTCGTCATCCCCGTGCACCAGGAACACCGGCGACTTCCAGCCGTCGATCGCGGAGATCGCCGAGGACTGATAGCTCAGGTTGGTCGAGTCGAGCGAATTGCCGTACAGGTGCACTCCCGCCAGGTCGGCGCCGGCGATGAACATGTCGGAGTTGCGCGCCAACGCCTGCGAGGTGAGCAGGCCGCCGTACGAGAGGCCCCAGATACCCACCCGCGAGGGATCCACGTCGGGGCGACCCTGCAGGTACTTCCCGCCGGCCACCACGTCCTGGTATTCCGCGTTCCCGCGCGCATTGGTGTTCTGCGCGTTGCGGAAGGCGCGGCCGTACCCGATGCCGAGCCGGTAATTGATCGAGAGCACCACGTAGCCCTGATCCGCCAGCCACTGGTTGATCGCGTAGGCCCAATGGTAGAACTGCATGTAGTGATATCCGGGCAGCATCTGGCGCGGCGGGCCGCCGTGCACGAAGACCATGGCCGGCCGGCGCTCCCCGGGCTTGAGATCCTTCGGCAGGAAGAGCTGGTTGTGGATCTCCAGGCCGTCTGCGGCCTTGGTTAGCACGATCTCCGGCTTGACGTGGGCCGCGATCGGGAAATCCTTGGGCAGCGTCGGGAAGATCACCCTGGTAGCTCCGGCGCTCGCCGGCACCAGCCCCACCGAGGCGGGCTGCGCCGCGTTGAAGTAGAGCACCGCGACCTGCTTGCCCGAGGCCAGCGGTTGCGGCGAGGTCTCGATGCCGTCGTCGGTCGAGATCTGTTTCGGTTCGGCGCCTCCCGCGACGGGAACCGCCCAGATGTGCCGCCGCTCGATGTCGTTCGCGTTGGTGCAGTAGTAGAGCGTCTTGCCGTCGGCCGACAGAGTGGCCGAGGTGGCGTCTTCGATCAGGCCATTGGTGGTCGTCAGCATCACGGGGGTGGGTGACGGCTGCGTCAGGCTGATGGAGTAGTAACGGTCGAACTCGTCGTTGGCCGGCGAGAGCGGGAAGACGATGTAATCGCCGCCCCACAGCATCCGGGTGATGCCGGTGAAGACGCGGTCGTTGGCCTGATTGTGCCAGACTTCGCGCGCCGGTCCGCAGCCCCCGTCCGCGTGCTCCAGCCGCGCCTGCGTCGCGGTGCAGTGGGAGACATCGGCCACCATCAGCGCGAGGGTGTAACCGCCCGCGAAGGTCGCGCGGTACAGCCCGGGTGACTGCCGCCCCCGTTGCGCAGTATCCGGCTGCCCCGCGCGCCCGGCGCCCCCGCCTCCCGGCCCGCCCCCGAAGCGGCACCCGCCGCCGAATCCGAAGCCCTGCGCCGCCGCCGCCGGACCCGGGGGATTCCCGATACCGCCGGTCCCCTGCTGGGCCTGCATCCCGAATGGGGTTCCGGGGCAGCGGATGAAGGCGATCCGGTTGCCGTCGGGGGACCAGGTCGGAATCACGTCGAAATCCACGCTCGGCGAGACGAAGTCGACTCGTCGGGTGCGGGTGTCGTAGATCCCGATGAAGCTGTGGTCGTTGCGGTTGCTCATGAACGCGATCCGCGACCCGTCGGGCGACCAGCGCGGGCCGCTCTGGCTGCCCCATTCCTTGATGAACGGCTTGAGGCCGCGGTCCACCGAATCGGCGCCCGCCGCCGCGGTGACTCGCGCGCGATAGATCTGGCCGTCTCGCACGAACAGCACGAAGCGCCCGTCGGGCGAGAGCTCCGGGTCGGCGCCTGCCACCACGCGCCAGGCGCCGCTGCCGTCGGTGCGCGCGGCCCAGATCGCGCGCTCGGCGCCGCCGGGATCGTGCGACGGGTTGGCGATCCAGCCCACCCGGTTGGGCGCCGACCCCCGCACGAACACGGCAAGCGTCCCGTCGTCCGAGAGGGCCACGTCGGTGACATCGGTGCCATCGTCCGCCAAAAACCTGGTCAGCCGGACCGGCTTGAAGGTTGGCGCGCCGGCCGCATAGACATTGCGCATACCGCGCTCATAGGACACCCAGGCAATCCGGTCGGCCTTGCGCGCGGCATTGAGCTCGAGCGGCGAGGCCGGGCTCAGGAACTGTGCGATGGTGGGTTTGGATTGGGCGGCGAGCGGTAGCGCCGTGAGCGTCAGGGCCGCGAGGGCCGGCGCCAGGCGCAGGGAAACGGTCGACATAGTGGCCTCGAGATAGGGCGGACGCTGTCAAGATACGCGCTTCTCCGCGGTTCGGTTGACAGGAGGATTCCGAAGCACGATCCTCCCCGAATGTCCCCTGACCGCCCGACCGACGCTCACTTTCATGCCCTGGCGTTCCGCCAGCGTCGCTTCGCGCTGCTGCTCACGCTCGTGATGATCGCAGTCTACTTCGGCTTCATCCTGCTCATCGCCTTCGACAAGCCGCTGCTCGCCCGCAAACTGGCACCCGGCCTGTCGCTCGGCATCGTACTGGGCGCCGCCGTGATCGTCTGCTCCTGGCTGCTGACCTGGATCTATGTCCGCTGGGCTAACACGCACTACGACAGCCAGTTGCAGCGCCACCGTGCTTAGCCTGCAGGCCGCCGCGCCCCTGGCGACCAAGATCGGCCAGCCCAACGGCGTGGCCATGGGGTTCTTCTTCCTGTTCATCGCAACCACCCTCGGCATTACCTGGTGGGCTGCGCGGCGCACCCGCACCACCGAGCACTTCTACGCCGCCGGCCGCACCATCAGTCCGGTGCAGAACGGCATCGCGCTCGCCGGGGATTACATGAGCGCGGCCTCCTTCCTGGGGATCGCCGGCCTGGTCTCCACCACGGGATTCGACGGCCTGATCTACTCCACCGGCTGGCTGGTGGGCTGGCCGGTGGTGCTGTTCCTGATCGCGGAGCCGCTCCGCAACCTCGGCAAGTACACCTTCGCCGACGTGGTGGCCGCGCGGCTGCGGCAGACCCCGGTGCGGGTCGCGGCGGCCGGCGGCACCCTCGCGACCGTGGCGCTCTATCTCATCGCCCAGATGGTGGGCGCGGGGAGCCTGGTGCGCCTCATGTTCGGGATTTCCTACGAGGCCGCGATCGTGATCGTCGGCGTCGCCATGATCGCCTATGTGCTTTTCGGCGGCATGCTCGCCACCACCTGGGTGCAGATCGTCAAGGCCGTCCTCCTGCTGGGCGGCGCGGCCATCCTCGCGGGGCTGGTGCTGCTCCGTTTCCACTGGAGCCCCGCCGCCCTTTTCGCGGCTGCGGCCGAGCGGTACGGCGATGCCGTACTCGCGCCCGGCAAGCTGGTGAGCAAGCCGCTCGACGCGGTGAGCCTCGGGCTCGCGCTCATGTTCGGCACCGCGGGCCTGCCGCACATCCTGATGCGGTTCTACACGGTGCCCCACGCCAGCGCCGCCCGAAAAAGCGTGTTCTACGCCACCGGGTTGATCGGCACCTTCTACCTGATGACCTTCGTGCTCGGCTTCGGCGCGATGGTGCTGGTCGGACCGGCTGCGATCAAGGCGGTCGAGCCCGGCGGGAACATGGCCGCGCCCCTGCTGGCCGAGTTTCTCGGCGGCACGCCCTTCCTCGGCTTCATCGCGGCCGTGGCCTTCGCCACCATCCTGGCGGTCGTCGCGGGGCTCACGCTCTCGGGCGCCGCGGCGCTCTCCCACGACCTCTGGGTCAACGTGGTGCGAAAGGACCGCGCCACCCAGACCGAGCAGCTCCGCGTCGCGCGCGTCGCGACGCTCGGGCTCGGCGTGCTCGGCGTGCTGCTCGGCATCACCTTCAAGGGGCAGAACGTGGCGTTCATGGTGGGCCTCGCCTTCGCCATCGCCGCGAGCGCCAACTTCCCCGCGCTGGTGCTCGCCATCTTCTGGCGCCGCTATACCACCGCCGGCGCGGTCACCAGCATGGTGACGGGGACCCTGGCAACGCTGGTGCTGATCTACCTGTCACCCACGGTCCAGCTCGACATTCTCAAGCACGAGACGGCCTGGTTCCCACTGCGGAATCCGGCCCTGGTCACCATGCCGCTTTCCTTCCTGCTGGGGGCCTTGGTCTCGCTGCTCGCGCCGCGGCCGACCGAAGCGGTCGCGTTCGACGGCCTTTCCAGGCGCGTCCATCTTGGTGTCTGATACCCGAAAATGACCCGAAATTCGCCGAAATGAGCCCGAATTGTGGTCGCCTTGCCGTCGCAGGCATGCTGGTGATCATCCCGAGCACTTCGTCCGCGCAATCCCCGCGAGTCTTCACCCGGGCCGACTCCTTGCGCGGCTCCTACACCTCGCCGGCGCGGGTCTGGTGGGACGTCACCTTCTACGATCTCCAGGTCGCCATCAATCCGGCGGACAGCAGCATCAGCGGCCGCAACGGCATCACCTACCGGGTGGTCCAGCCGGGCAGCGAGCTGCAGGTGGACCTCATGCAGCCGCTGGAGATCGACAGCATGATCCAGGATGCGGAGCGGGTTAGTTACCGCCGCGAGGGCAACGCGTTTTTCGCAACGCTTCCCGCGCCGCCGCCGGCCGGAGCGCGCCGGACGCTCACCGTGTACTACCACGGCAAACCCCGGCCCGCCCGGCGTCCTCCCTGGGAAGGCGGTTTCACCTGGACCGCCGACAGCCTGGGACGGCCCTGGGTCGTGACGACGGATCAGGGAATGGGCGCCAGCGTCTGGTGGCCGAACAAGGACACCCAGGCCGACGAGCCCGACAGCCAGCGCGTGGCGCTCACGGTCCCCGATCCGATGCAGGACGTCTCCAACGGCCGGCTGCGCAGCACCGTGCGCAACCCCGACGGAACCACGACCTACGAGTGGTTCGTCGTCAATCCGATCAACAATTACGCGATCGCAGTGGCCGCGGGCAGCTATGCGCACTACGCCGAGGTCTATCGCGGCGAGCGCGGCGACCTGACACTCGACTTCTGGCCGCTGAGTTACCACCTGGACACGGCCCGGGTGCAGTTCGCTCAGGCGCGTCCGATGCTGCAGTGCTTCGAGCACTGGTTCGGGCCCTACCCGTGGTACGAGGACGGCTACAAGCTCATCGAAGTGCCCAACAACGGCATGGAGCACCAGAGCGCGGTCGCCTACGGGAATCGCTATGCCAACGGCTACCAGCGCCGCGACGCCTCGGGCACCGGGCTCGGCCTGAAATGGGATTTCATCATCGTCCACGAGAGCGCCCACGAGTGGTTCGGTAACAACCTGACCACCAAGGACCTCGCCGACATGTGGGTGCACGAGAGCTTCGCCAACTATGCCGAGGGGCTGTACACCGAGTGCCTTTTCGGGAAGCAGGCCGGCGCCGATTACATCATCGGGAATCGCCGCGGCATCCGGAACGACCGGCCCATCGTGCCGCCCTACGGAGTGAACGCGCAGGGGTCGGGGGACATGTACCCCAAGGGCGGCGAGCTGCTGCACACCATCCGCCAGCTCGTCGGCAACGACGGCAAGTGGCGCGGCATCCTGCGCGGCTTGAACCGGACCTTCTGGCACCAGACGGTGACCGGTGCCCAGGTCCAGCAGTACATCGGCAAGCGGGCCGGGAAGGACTTCGGGAAGGTTTTCGAGCAATACCTGACCACGACGAAGGTTCCCGTCTTCGAATACCGCAACAGCGGGACGAGTATCAGTTATCGCTGGGCCGAGGTGGTTCCCGGTTTCGCCATGCCGGTCCGGGTGCTGTTATCGGGAAGCAAGAGCCGGGTGCTCCGGCCGAAGGAGGAGTGGCAAACGCTGCGCCTCGATCCCGCCGATCTCGCCGCGCTGAAACTCGATGCGAACTACTTCGTGCTGGCGCGCCGGCTCGGCAGCCAATAGCCAATAGCCGATAGCCGATAGCTGTTAGCTGTCAGCGGCTATATTCTGTCCCGTCCGCCGTCGCCTCCGCTTTCACCTGACGAGCTTCCCGTGCGCACGCTCCTCCGCTTCCTCGCTCCCTTGCTCCTGGTGACCCCGCTCGCCGCGCAAACCGCCGACAGCGCCGCCTTCGGTGCGCTGGTCTGGCGCAACCTCGGCCCGCAACGCGGCGGCCGCTCGGTGGCCGTCGCGGGATCCGCGGCACGGCCCCTGGAGTACTACATGGGCACCACCGGTGGCGGTGTCTTCAAGACCAGCGATGGGGGCGAGAACTGGAGCCCGGTGAGCGACCGCTACTTTGGCGGCACCATCGGTGCCATTGCGGTGAGCGAGTCGAACCCCGACATCGTGTACGTCGGAGGCGGAGAATTCCCCATTCGCGGCAACGTCTCCCATGGTGACGGGGTCTATAAGTCCACCGACGCCGGCCGCACCTGGAGCTACCTCGGCCTGGTCGAGACGCGGCAGATTTCCAAGATTCGGATCCATCCCCGCAACCCGGACATCGTCTACGTCGCGGCGTTGGGGCCTGTGTTCGGCCCCAGCCCGAATCGCGGCGTCTACAAGAGTACCGACGGCGGCAAGAGCTGGAACAAGATCCTCTTTCGCAACGACACCACCGGCGCGGTGGATCTTTCGATGGATCCCAGCAACCCCGAAGTCCTCTATGCGGGGCTCTGGACCGCGTGGCGGAAGCCGTGGCAGCTGGTGAGCGGGGGCAGCGGCAGCGGGATACTCAAGAGCGTCGACGGTGGCCGCAGCTGGAAAGAGCTGACCCGCAACCCCGGCATGCCCGCCGGGATCATCGGCAACGTCGGGGTCTCGGTGTCCCCCGCGAATCCGCGGCGGGTGTATGCCCTCATCGAAGCCGACTCGGGCGGAGTGTTCCGCTCCGACGACGCCGGGGATACCTGGACCCGGGTGAATGCCGACCGCAACCTGCGGCAACGCGCCTGGTACTACACTCGCATCTACGCCGACCCGCAGGACGAGAATCTGGTCTACGCCAGTAACACCGGCTTCCTGCGCTCCCGCGACGGCGGCAAGACCTGGCAGGGCACCAGCGCCCCCCATGGCGACAGCCATGACGCCTGGATCGCGCCGAACAACAACCAGCGGATGATCGAAAGCAACGACGGCGGCGCGAACGTGTCCACCAACGGCGGCCGCACCTGGACCGACCAGGACTACCCCACGGCGCAGTTCTATCACGTCACCACCACGAATCATTTTCCCTATCGGGTCTGCGGCGCCCAGCAGGACAACAGCACGGTCTGCATGCCCAGCCGTCCGATGTTCGGCAGCGATCTGGCGGACTTCTACGACGCCGGTGGCGGGGAGTCGGGCTATATCGCGGTGCGGCCGGACAATCCCGACATCATGTTCGCGGGAAGCTACGGCGGCCTGCTCACCCGCAAGGATACCCGCAGCGGCATCGAGCGGGACGTCAATCCCTGGCCGCTCAATCCGATGGGGCACGATGCCAAGGATGCGAAGTATCGCTTCCAGTGGACCTTCCCCATCGTGATCTCGCCCCACGACCCCAACACGCTGTATGTCGGCTCCAGCGTGATCTTCAAGTCCAGCGACGAGGGGGCCAGCTGGACCGCGATCTCCCCCGACCTGACCCGCAACGACCCGGCGACCCTCGGGGCCAGCGGCGGTCCCATCACCAAGGATCAAACCAGCGTCGAGTACTACGCGACCGTGTTTACCATCGCGGAGTCTCCGGTCGAGGAGGGCGTGATCTGGGGTGGCAGCGATGATGGCCTGGTGCAGGTGACCCGTAACGGCGGGGCGACCTGGACCAACGTGACCCCCAAGGACCTGCCGGAATGGGCCCGCGTCTCCATCATCGAGGCGTCGAGCCATGCCAAGGGGACTGCGTACGTCGCCGCCAATCGCTACCAGCTCAACGACTACGCCCCCTACCTCTACAAGACCAGCGACTACGGGCAGACCTGGACGCGGATCAGCGGCGGGATCGCCGCGAGCGAGTTTACCCGCGTGATTCGCGAAGACCCGGTGCGCGCCGGCCTGCTCTTCGCCGGCACCGAGCGCGGCGTGTGGGTGTCCTTCGACGACGGTGCGCACTGGCAGCGCCTCCAGAAGAACCTGCCGCCGGTGCCGGTGCACGACCTGGCCATCAAGGAAGGCGATCTCATTGCGGCCACCCACGGCCGTGCCTTCTGGATCCTGGACGACATTTCGGTGTTGCGGCAGTACGCCGCCGGGCTCGCCGACAAGGAAATTCAGCTCTTCAAACCCCGCGATGCCTACCGCACCGCGTTCGGCGGGTTCTTCTTCGGTGGTGGTGGCGGTGGCGGTGGTGGCGCCGCGGCGGGTTTGCCGCCGCTCACCGGCTGGGACGGCGCCGTGGTGAACTACTGGCTCAAGCGTCCCGGCCAGAAGGTGAGCCTGGAGTTCCTGGACGCGAAGGGACAGGTGATTCGCAGATTCTCGTCGGAGCTGGACTCCACGGCGCGCGCGGATTCCCTCCGCCTGGCGGCCGAACGCAGCGGACGTGACTCGGTTTCCCGTCGCCGCGCGGACAGTCTCGCCGCCCTCGGCGTGCTCCCCGGCTCGATACGCCCCGACTCGACCGACCCCCGTCCCGCGCAGAGTGGCTGGCGCTACACGCCGCCGCCGCGGCTGCCGAATCGCGCGGGAATGAATCGCTTTGCCTGGAACCTCCGCTCCGAGGACGCGATCGGCTTTCCCGGCATGATTTTCTGGGCCGGCGGCAGCACCGGTCCGGTCATCCCCTCCGGCGCCTACAGCGTGCGGATCACCGTGGGTGACCAGAGCGCGACCCAGACGTTCAACGTCCTGCGCGACCCGCGCGCCGGTGCCTCGCAGGCCGATCTCGACGCGCAGTATGCATTCCTGGTCCAGGTGCGCGACAAAACCACCGAAGCCAACAACGCGGTCCGCACCATCCGCAATCTGAAGGCGCAGCTCGCCGATCGCCGGGCCCGGGCCGGCGCCCGCGGCGCCGGCCTCGAAAAGCTGGCCGCCGCGCTGGAAGTCCAGCTGGCTGCCGTGGAGGCGGAGCTCTATCAGGTCAAGAATCGCAGCGGACAGGACCCGCTCAACTATCCGATCCGGCTCAACAATCAGCTCGCCGCGCTCGCCGGCGTCGCCGGGGGCGCCGAAGCCCGGCCCACCGCGCAATCCTACGAGGTCTTCAAGCTTCTCTCGGCGCAGCTGGAGACCCAGCTCAAGCGGCTCGCTGACCTGCTGGGCGCCGGCCTGGCCGGCGTCAACGCCGAGCTCGCCCGGCTCGGTCTGGACAAGATCACGCCGGCCACGGCGGAAATCGTGGCGCGATGATACTTCGGCTGCCGATCGGGCTGTTGTTCGCCGCGGCGTGCACCAAGCCGGCGCCCGGCCCGCTCGAAGAAACCCTCGCCCTTCCCGCGGATACGCTGGAAGTGGAATGGGCCGAGCTGCCCACCGCCGCGCCGGTGGCCGGCGGGCGCTGGGCGGTGGTTTCGCCCGGCTGGGATGCGGCCGTCATCGCCGACCTGCCCGCCAGGGCGCTGCGGCCGCTCGGCGGGCCCCGGCAGCAGGCCTATCTCCATCCCTTCCAGGTCTTCTCCGCCGGCGACTCGATCTACGTCGCGGACTGGGGCAGGCGCCGCACCACCATTTGGACCGGCGAAGGGAAGCTGATGGATTCGCTGCCCGCCGTCGATGCCGTGCGCGGCTCTTACCTGCGCGCGCGCGATGCCGCGGCGCAGCTCTACTTCCAGGTCGATCCCCAGCCCCGGCGCGACGGCAGTGGCAACCAGGACTCCATCGCGATCGTCCGCGCGCCCGCCTCGCTGGCGCGCTTCGACACGGTTGCCCGCCTCGCCCCGCGCGAGCTGGCCCGGGTCACCCGGGAGAATTCCACCCGGTTCGAACAGCCCATCTTCAGCGGCAACGACATGTGGGGGGTCTGGCCCGACGGAACGGTGTGGATCGCGCGGCGTGCCCACAATCAGGTCGTCACCGTGGATTCACGCGGCAAGCTGAGCAAAGGTCCCGCGCTGCCCGATCCCGTCTATGAGGTGGGCCCCGCCGATCGAGAGCTGTTCCTTCGCGCCTATCCGGCCGAGGTGCGTCCCAAGGAGACCGATCTCACCTGGGCTTCGCTGTTTCCTCCCTTTGCCGCGGCCTTCACGGCGCCCGGCGGTATCTGGCTGGAGAAGAGCAAGCCGGCCCTCGATTCCCTGCGCCGCATTCACGTCCTGGATCGCAGCGGCAACCTGCGGCGGGTGCTGCTGCTGCATGGCCAGGCACGCCTGCTCGCGGTGGGGACGGAAAAAATCCTGGTTGCCGAACCGTTCGAGCACGGCGTTCGGCTCATGGAAATCCGCATTCCGCTACAGCGGTAGCTCCTCCTGCTTGGCGGCGGCGCGCTTCCGCCGCTCCCGTTTCTGGCGCCCCTCTTCGTACCAACGCCGGGTGATCTCTCCCGCCAGGTGGCGATTGCCGAGCCCGAAGGCCAACCCGCTCGCCAGCGCGATCGCCCCGAGAATGAGCGTGAAGGCCGCGGTCACGATCTCCTCGGCGATGCCGAGCTGCTGGACCGCCATGAACACCGCGATGGTCACCACCGCCGCCTTGGCCACCTTGGCCAGGACCGGCACCCCTTCCACGCCCCCCGCCGACGCCAGCACCAGCGCTCGCACGAACTCCCCCACGATCATGCCGAGGATCACGATGACGATCGCCGCGACAAGGGTAGGGATGTACGACAGCATCGTTCCGAACATGGTGTTGATGCTCTCCAGCCCGAGCGCGCTGCTGGCCAGCAGGATCACCACCAGCATCACCATCCAGAAGAGCAGCTTTCCCACGGCGTGGATCGGGTCGAGTCGGGTGCCGGTGCGCCCCATCGCCTCCGACAATCCGCCGGCCTCCGCCATCTTGTTGAAGTTGAGCCGTCCCAGCAGGGCGTCGGTCCAGCGCTCCAGCAGGCGCGCCAGGAAATAGCCGGCCACCAGTATCAGGGCCGCGCCGAGAAGGGAAGGGAGGATCGCCCAGAGCTGGGCGCCCCCCAGCTGCAAACGTTGCCAGATTTCGCTCACCGCGACACCTCGATTACGAGTTTGCCGGTCTGCTCGCCACGAGCCATGCGCTCGTAGGCCGAGCGTGCCAGCTCCAGAGGCACCACCGAATCGATCACCGGCCAGAGCTTGCCCGCTCCCGCCAGCGCCATGACCTCCGCGAATTCCTGCCGCGTGCCCATCGTGGATCCCAGCAGGCTCCATTGAAACCAGAACAGGCGCCGGAGGTCGAGCCCTACCTCGGGTCCGCTGGTTGCACCGCAGGTCACCAGTCGGCCGCCCGGCCGCATCGCCCGGAGCGACGCCTCCCAGGTCCGCTGCCCGACCGAGTCTACCACGACATCGACGCCGGCGCCCGTGCGCTGGCGGACCTCGCGCGCGATCTCTTCCGGTGTCCGGGTCGTGTGGTTGAAGCCCGCTTCGGCGCCCAACTCGAGCGCCTTGGCGAGTTTCGCTTCGGAGGAGCCGGTGACCAGCACGCGAGCGCCCAACTCCCGGGCCACCTGCAGCGCCGCGAGCGAGACACCCCCTCCGGCGCCCCAAATGAGCACCGTTTCACCGGCTGTCAGCCGGGCCCGGGTTTTCAGCATGCGCCAGGCGGTGAGCGTGGAGAGCGGCAGCGCCGCTGCCACTTCCCACCGCATGGAATCAGGAATCCTGGCGACGTTCCGATCTGGAACGACAACAAACTCCGCGGCCGTCCCCGCTCGATGTTCTCCCAGGATGCCGAACTGGCGACAAAGGGGCTCCTCGCCAGCCTGGCAGAGGGGACACTGCCCACAGGAGATCCCCGGATTGAGGGCCACTCGGTCGCCCGGGCGGACCAAATGCACGGCCGGACCGGTCGCTTCGACGATTCCGGCCCCATCGGTTCCCACGATGTGGGGGAAGCGGAGCGTGATGCCCTTGACCCCCCCGGTGAGGAGGAGGTCGAGGCGATTCAGGGCGGCCGCCCTGATGCGCACGAGCACCGCATCGTCCTGGTCGAGCACCGGAGCCGGCAGCTCGAGAAGGGCGAGGTGCTCGGGCCCGCCAAGCTCCGTCAGGGCCAGCGCCCGCATGGGGGAAAACTCCGGCTTGCAGATGGGAGAAAGTTGTGCAAGATATATCAGCCGAATACCGAAGGCGCCGAAGCGCCATCCCTCTGCGGCGGGTCCTGCCGCAACCGAGCAGCCGAGGAGCCCAGCATGGCCGCGTTCCGTGATATGGAAATGGGTTGGTCCGGGTCAGGGTGGATGGACCCGATGCCGTCGTCCACACCGGCTCCTCCGCCGCCGCCTCCGCCGCCGCCTCCTCCACCCCCACCCCCAATTCCTCCGGCTGCGCGGCCGGCGCCACCGGATAAGCCGACGGCTCCCAAGCCGCCTGCGGCGAAGCAGCCCGCTGCCAAGAAGCCGGCGGCGAAGAAGCCGGCCGCGAAGAAGGCCGCGGCAAAGAAGCCCGCGAAGAAAGCGGCCGCGAAAAAGCGGCCCGCCAAGAAAAAGGCCGCCGCCAAGCGGCCGGCCCGCAAGGCCCCCGCACGCAAGAAGGCTGCGGCGAAGCGCCCGGCGAAGAAGGGCGGCAAGCGGAGGAGGTAGCAGGGAGCAGGCGGCAGGTCGCAGGGTGGAGACAGCTCAAACGGGGTCCGGCTTGCCAGCCGAACCCCGTTTGCCTGTTCCCTGCTACCGGCTCGCTGCTCCCTGCGGCCTGCTACCTCACAAACACCGCCCCGATCATCGAGCCGGAAGTCCCATAACCCGCAACGCCGTGGACCGAGCAGAAGTAGTTGTAGTCTCCGTTCGTGTTGAACGTCACCTGGAGTGTCTTGGGCGGGTAACTGACCGGCGCGTTGGGCGAGAAGTCGTTCGAGGTCACGCTGTGACCGTTGTTGCCCGTCCAGGTCCAGGTCACCGTCCCCCCCGTGGCGAGCAACACGGCGTTGGGGCTGAAGAAGTCGTTGGCCACGTCGACATTCGCGGCCTGCACCGGAGTGCCCCCGGGCAGGACCGGAGGCGGCGGAGGCGGGGTAAGGACGCCGCCGTCGGTGGTCCCGCTGCTGCACGCCGCGAGCGCGGCGAACCCTGCTGCGAGGGTGATGCGTCCGAATCGGTCCATGGGTCACGCTCTCATGAAGAGGTCTTTCCGACCAGCCGATGCGCACGGCGCAGGGGTCGTGCCGGAACGCGGCGCCGCCAACTGCTTGTCGCACAACCGCTCCAGGAGAGCGGGCCTCACTGGGGTGTGTCAAGGCGACGCCTCTGTTGAGCGGCGGTGTCGAACCGACACGGTGTAAGTTTGGACGTCTTTAGCCACGAGGCAGTATGGCGGACACCCCGCGCGACCAGCGGCCCGGCATCCGGCTCACGACGCTCTCCCACGGTGCGGGTTGAGCCTGCAAGCTCGGAAGCGCCGAGTTGGCGCAGGTGCTGCGCCATTTGCCCACGATTGAGGATGCCAACGTGCTGGTGGACGCCGCCACCCGCGACGACGCAGCGGTGTATCGCATCGCGCCCGATCGCGCCCTGGTGGCCACGGTGGACTTCTTCACGCCCATCGTGGATGACGCCGCGACCTGGGGCGCCATCGCCGCGGCCAACGCGCTCTCCGATGTCTACGCGATGGGCGCACGGCCGCTGTTTGCCCTCAACCTGGTCGGGTGGCCGCGCGACATGCTGCCTCTCGAGCTGCTGGGCGAGGTGCTGCGCGGCGCCGTAGAGGTGACCGCGCGAGCGGGCTGTCTCATGCTGGGCGGCCACTCCATCGACGATCAGGAGCCCAAGTTCGGACTGGCCGTGCTCGGGGAAGTGCATCCCGAGCGGATGCTCACCAACTCCGCCGGTCGGGCGGGAGACCGCCTGGTGCTCACCAAGCCGCTCGGCACCGGCATTCTCACCACGGCGCTCAAGCGCGACCTGCTGGCGGAGTCGGCCCTCGAGCCTGCGGTGCGCAGCATGACGGCGCTCAACGATGGCGCGGCCCGCGCGGCGCTGGCCGCCGGGGTTCGCTGCGCGACCGACGTTACTGGCTTCGGGTTGCTGGGACACCTGGGCAACATCCTCGCGGGCAGCGGCGTCGGTGCGCGCATCGAGTGGAGCCGGCTTCCGCTGCTGGCCGGAGCGGTCGAGCTGGCGGGCCGTGGCTGCGTTCCGGGAGGAACCCGGCGAAACTACCAGGCGGCGCGCGCCGAATGGGCGGACGACCTGAGCGAGGCCGAGCGCCTGCTGGCGGTGGACGCGCAGACCTCCGGGGGGCTGCTCCTCGCAGTGTCCCCGGCACGGCTGGAGACGCTGCTGGAGGCCCTGGCCCGCGAGGCCACTCCGGCCGCGGCGGTCATCGGCGAGCTGCTCCCGGAACCCGGTATGCTCCGGGTGGTCCGGGGATAGGAGCACGATGGGAGCGGTGCACTGGACGCCCGCGCGAATGGAGCAGCTGGAGCTCGCGGCCCGGCAGGGACGCCGTGTCATTCTGCGGCGTCGCGGCACCGAATACGTCGTGGTGGCGCGGAGGGTGTTCCACGAGGGGCAGCGGGACGCGCTGATCGGGCTGCTCCCCATGACGGGAGAAGAGCTGAGGTTCAACCTCGAGGAGCTCGACGAATTCCACGTGCTGCCGTGACGGCGCCGGCGATCGTCCACCTGGACGAGAGCTGCCTGGGCAACGGACGCGAAATCGCCACGCCCGGAGGGGCCGGCGGCTTCATCGAGGTGCGCACCGGGAAGGGCGTCGAGCGGCGCGATTTCTTCGTGCACTCACCCGACACCACCAACAACAAGATGGCGCTCGCCGGGGCCATCGGCGTGCTGCAGCTGCTGGCCCGCAAAGGGGCCCGGCTGCAAGTGCTGCTGGTTTCCGATTCCGAATATCTGGTGCGCGGGGTTCGGGAATGGCTGCCCGGCTGGATCGCCAAGGGCTGGAAACGCAAGGGCGGTGCGCTCGAGAATCTTGAGCTCTGGCGCGCCCTGGAGCAGTCGCTCGCCTTGCACGACACTCAGCTGGCCTGGGTGCGCGGGCACAACGGCCACCCCAAGAACGAATACGCCAATGACCTGGCCACCGCCGCAGCGCGCGAGCAGCAAACCTCGCCCGGCATCGTCGCGTCCGGGTTTCTCCCCTGGCTGGTGGACAAGCGCGCGGCGGGCCAGTATCTCGACTATGATCCGGACGCGGCTTTTGCCGGTCTCGAGCAGCGGCTCGCGCGGGGCGAGCGGCTGCCCCTGGACCTGGATGCCGTGGTGCCCATGGGAGGCTGAGCGATGGATGAGCTGACCCGGTTTGCCCGGCTGCTCGTGGAGCGGCTGGCTGCCCGGCCCGATGGAGTGCATCGCCCGGTGTCGGTGGCGGAGATTCGCAAGACCGTGCTGACCTATCGCGGTCAGCGCCGCGCGCTCGGCCTGGACAGCGTGGAGGACTACGAGACGGTGCTGTTGCGACTGGTGGCCGAGGAGCGCGGCTACGTGAAGACTCAGCCGGCAACCGCGGCGGCGCGCTGCCGCGAAGAGCTGGGGCAGTCCAATCCCGACCTCGGCGTCCTCGAGGTTGTCGCCGATGCCACGGTGCAAGTGACCTCGCTCGCCGCCGGAAGCATCGTCGAGGATGGCGCGGAGCCCCCGGCGCCTTCGCCTGCCGCGCCGCCCCGAGCCGCCGCTCCCGAGCCTCCCCGTCCCGCCGAGCGAAATGAGGGACCTGTGTCCGACTGCCGGTTCTGCCAAACCCGGAT
>Ga0255312_1000060_pt1 | contig 15806 bp, 11 predicted proteins | sample EtOH5_T0_E5_meta_FD_202081 | JGI IMG/M metagenome (GOLD analysis project Ga0255312, IMG submission 202081) | Sandy soil microbial communities from University of British Columbia, Vancouver, Canada - EtOH5_T0_E5 | ecosystem: Engineered > Artificial ecosystem > Sand microcosm > Unclassified ...
TGGTGATCATCGCGATCAGCGCCGGGGTGATCTTTCTCCTCAAGCCGTTGGTGCACGCCTGGGCGCGCCGGCTGGAGGGCCGCGGCGCCAGCCCGGCGCTCCAGGGCGAGGTGGAGGTGCTGCGCCAGCAGGTAACCGAGCTGGAGCCGCTGCGGGATCGGGTGCACGAGCTGGAGGAACGGATGGAATTCACCGAGCGGCTGCTGGCACAGCGCCGCGAACAGGACCTCTTGCCGCGGCAGGAACGATGAGCTGGTGGCGGCGGGTGATCGGACTTGACGCCTTCGAGGTCGGGCTGCAGGCCGTGATTACGGGCATCCTGCTGGTGTGGGCCGCCAAGGTCAACAGCCCCCAGGACGCGCTCGTCATCTGCTCCATGATCGCGATCACCTCGCTCGCGGTGCTGGGAGTGCGCCGCCGGCTCGCGTTGCGCCGCGCCGGGCGGGAGAGCCTGAGCGAGCTCGAGGGAGCCCGCATGGCGGAGCTGGAGCAGCGCGTCGCCGAGCTCGAAATGGACTCGGCGCGGATCGCCGAGCTGGAAGAGCGCCTCGATTTCACCGAGCGGCTGCTGGCGTCCCAGAAGGAGCCGGCCCGTGAGCTGTCGCCATGAGCCGCCTGCGTCAGGTGCTCGGAATGGACCTGGTGGATCTGTTCATCCACCTCGGGGTGACCGGGGCCCTGATGGGATTCGTGGGCGTGTCGGGCGGTCCCGAGGAGCTCTATCCGGTGCTGACCGGGGTTTCGCTGCTGGTGATCGGAGTGCGGCGGTCGATCGCCCGTCGCACCATGGAGCGGCGCGGCCTCTCCACCGGGGAGATGACCGCCGAGCGAATCGCCGAGCTCGAGCAGCGCATGGCGGAGCTCGAATCGGCGCAGTCGCGCATCATGGAGCTGGAGGAGCGGCTCGATTTCACCGAGCGCCTCCTCGCGCGCTCCGGCGTCGAACAGCGCCCCCTGGGCCCGGGAGCGCTGCAATGAGACCGAGGGCCGAGATAGATTCCAGGAACCGGAGACCACCAGTGCGGACGGCCAGGAGATCGAGGCAGCGATGCTGACGCGCGAAGACATTCAATCGTTCATCGACCGGCTGGAGGGTGGCACGGTCGAAGCTACCGAAGTCGAACCCGGTCTCTGGCGGGTGCGCTCCCCGTCCGGCGCGGAGGTGGTGGTGAACTACGCCCCACCGGTCGTGCTGCTGCGGATGCGGGTGATGGAACCCCCGGGCTCCGACGAAAAGCGCAGCGAGCTCTTCCGGCAGCTGCTGGAATTCAATGCCCGGGACCTGGTCCACGGCTCCTACGGCCTCGAAGGCGACCACGTCGTCCTTACCGATGCCCTGGAGCTGAACAATCTGGATTACTCCGAATTCGAGGCGAGCTTCGATTCGATGACGCTCGCGCTTGCCTCGCACTTGAGCGCGCTCGCGCCGTACAGGGAAAGGTAAGCCGCGATGGGAATCTTCGAGCGGTTCTCGACCATGCTTCGGTCGAACCTGAACGACCTCATCTCGCGGGCGGAAAACCCCGAGAAGATGCTCAACCAGCTGATCCTGGACATGAAGTCCCAGCTGGCCAAGGCGAAGCAAGAGGCGGCTGCGGCCATCGCCGACGAAAAGAAGCTGCAGGCCGATGCCGAAGGCCTGAAGAAACAGGCGGAAGACTGGGAGCGCCGCGCCATGCTCGCGGTGCAGGAAGGCCGCGACGACCTGGCCACCCAGGCCCTGCTGCGCTACAACGAGGCCTTGCAGGGGGCGCAGCAGCTGCACGAGACCTGGCTCAAGCACAAGGCCGACACCGAGAGCCTCAAGGGGCAGCTGCGCCAGCTTAACGACAAGATCGAGGAAGCCAAGCGGAAGAAGAACATCCTGGTCGCGCGCGCCAAGCGTGCGCAGGCGCAGCAGCGCATCCAGGAGACCATGTCGGGGATGAACGACAAGAGCGCCTTCGAGTCGTTCGACCGGATGGCGGAGAAGATCGAGGCGATCGAGCGCAAGGCCCTCGCCGCCGCGGAGCTCCAGGCGGAGTTCCAGTCGGACGACCTGATGGATCAGTTCAAGAAGCTGGAGTACAAGGGCACCGCCGATCAGCAGCTCATCGAGCTCAAGGCCAAGATGGGATTGGTGGGCGGGGGGAAGGAAACCAAGGCGCTGGGCGCCGGCGGCAAGAAGGCCGACGTGCACGACGCCGAGCTGTTGGAGAATCCCGACAAGCCGTAGGGGAGCAGGGAATCAGGCGAGCGGGGGAGCAGTGGGCTCCCCCGCTCGCCTGATCCCCTGATGACCTGATTCCCTAGTTCGGAAACCGCAACAACATGTTCTGCAGAGGGATCTCCGCCCGCCGGGGAGCCGGATCGCCGCGCTGGCAGCCGCGCCCGAACGCCGCGCATCGTCCCACCAACTCGAACGCCGCATACCCGTAGGGAATTCCCTCGCTGCCCAGCGGCGAATTCGCATCGGAAAGATGGAAGTGCAGGTGCGGCTCAGTGGAATTCCCGCTGTTTCCCACCAGTCCGAGCACCTGGCCCCGGCGAACCCGCTGGCCGAGCCGGACCTTGAGCGAGCCGGGTTGGAGGTGGGCATAGAAGGCGAACCTCCCGCCGACCGGTACCCACAAGTAAATCACCGCCCGGTAGCCGCCGCCGAGTTTGGGGCGCTCTGCCGCGGGGCCCGTGCCCGGCCGGGCCAGGCTCCGCAACAGCAGGCTGTCGCTGAGCGACAGCAACACCTGCGGCGTGGCGTCCGTCGTAAGCACCTCCACCCGCTTCAGGGTCAGTGCTTGCGCGGAGAAGTTGGTTAGGTGCAGCTCGTAGGCCAGGAACGATCCCCCCTCGGCCGCAGCGAGGGTGGGTGGCTTGGGCACCCTGAGCTCCAGCGGCGGCGGCAGGATCGCTCCCTGCGCGTGGAGCGCGCAGGGAACGCTTGCTGCCACGAGCAGCCAGCCGAACAACGACTTCGAGCGCGGGGAACCCATGCCGACCCTGGACTAGTGAATGTTGGGGTTGTTGTTGCGTTCCACATCCGGCAGGGGGAATCCAAACGGATAACCGCCGGCGTTCGCGCCCGGACAGGCCTGGCTCTGGTAGGTGCCACCGTTCGGGAAGGTCCCGCCGTCGGCGGGAAGCCGGGGCAGCGCGTACCGGTTCATGTCACCCAGCCGCTGGCCCTCCATGAACAGCTCCCGCCGCCGTTCCTCGACGACTTGGGCCAGCACCTGCGCAGCGGTCTGCCCGGTCCCGTTGTACGCCGGCAGCCCGGCCGCGGTGTGCAGCGCGTTGATGATCCCGACGGCCCCGGTCAGGTCGCCCGCGGCCACGTTCGCCTCGGCCAGGATCAGCCGCGCCTCGTTGTAGCGGGCGATCGGGATGGAGGCGCCGCGGTCCGCGTACTTGGTCACCCGCCGAATGAAGGTCTGGCCGTCGCTTCCCTTGGTCGTGGTAACCGTTACGGTCACCCGCGGATCGGCGACGCCGCCGAAGGTCAGTCCAACGTAGGAGGGGTCCACCGAGGAGAAATTGCTCACCTGCGTGTGCACGAAGACCTGGTTCTGGACCCGGACTGCGCCGGAGGCGTTCGCGATGGCATTGACCACGAAGCCCGCGGGGACCAGCGCGGCGTCGGTACCCGCGGCCGAGACCTGTCCCAGGTTCAGCAGCGTGCGGGCCCGCCCCACCCGGGCCAGGTTGAGAGTCGTGGCGTCGTTGGCCGTAGTCGCCGCGGCGATGGCCGCGTCGAAGCGGGTCTTGGCTTCCTGCCAGAGCTGGGTCTTGGTCAGCTCGGGGCCAAGGTTGATCGCCGCGCTGCACATCGATTCGCCCAGCAGCAGGACGCTGTAGCCGGCATAGGCGGCGGCCTTGCCGATCAGCTGCTGCCGGTTGAGCGTGGCCGGCAGGTCGGCATCGGCCCATTCGGTCAGCCGCGCCAGGATCGTATCGGCGCTGCCGCGTGCGACCGAGAGCGGCGTATACAGCCCGGGGATCTGCGAGGACGTGCAGGTCCCGGTCCCGTAGGGATGGCCCGGCGCCATGGTACGGCGGTCGTAGTCGAAGTTGCTGGTATTGGAGAAGGCGTTGACCAGCTCATCGCCCAGCAGGGCCTCGGCCACCACGTAGCGGTGGAAGGCGCATTCGAAATCGCCGATGGCGCCCGCCACCAGCAGCCCGGCGTTCTCCGGTTTGTAGACGTCGCGCGCCATGATCGAACCGGGGTTGCGCTGTTCGAGGCCGAGCTCACTGCAGGCGACGACGGCGGCGAGCACCAGGATCGCTGCCAGCGCGAGCGGGCTCCGCCGGAGGCTTTTATGTGAGGGCATCGAGGGGCCTCTCTCCCGAGAAGGAGTGTGCATGGTCAGAAGGTGAGGTTGACGGAGACGAGCAGCCGCTGCAGAGGCGGCGTGATGGCCTGATCGGTGACGCCGAGCCGGCCTTCGGGATCGAGCCCCCGGTACTTGGTCCAGGTGTGGAGGTTGCGCCCCGCGATGCCGAGCCGGGCCGAGGTGATGCCGGCGCGGCGGAGCCACTGGGCGGGGAGCTGGTAGCTCACCGACAGCTCGCTCAGCCGGAAGAAGGAGGCATTCTCCACGAACGGCGCGATGATATTGGCGCTGCGCGACGCGGGCGTGATCGCCGCGAGGAACAGGGTCGCGTAGTCCTGCTTGTTGTAGAAGGCGTCGCAGTACTCCGCCAGGGTCCCGCAGCGCAGCTGCTCGTTACCGTTGTAGAGGCGGTGCCCTCGCTTGAAGTCCACCATCCCGTAGAGCGCCAGCCGCTTCCACAGCGTTACCGTCGTGGTGAAGGCGCCGGTGAGCTTCGGCGTCTGCGTCGCGATGAAGACTTCGGGCGCCGCCGAGCAGGCAACCGGAACCCCGCTGGCACCGCCGTCACACAGGACGTTGCTGATGGCGTTGGTCGTCGGATCCCGGTCGGCGCTGACGACCCGGCGGCTCCAGTAGGCGTTGATGGGATAGCCCTTGGTGCTCCGGACGTTGGTGCTGCCCAGGAAGGGGATGATTCCGGTATCCTCGACCCGGTCCTTGTTGGTGGCGATGTTGCCGCCGATTTCCCACGCCACCCGCTCGCTGGAGAGCGCCTGGAAAATGGCTTGCAGCTCGACGCCGCGATTGGAGGTGACGCCGATATTGACGGGCTGGCTGCCCGGGAAGCCGCTGGACGGCGCCGAGGACTGCTGGATGATCGCGTCGGTCGTCCGCTTGTGGAAATAGCTGAAGTCGAGGCTCAGGCGGTTGAACAGCTCGGCCTCGAAGCCCACTTCCAGCTCCCGGGCGCGTTCCGGCTTGAGGCTGTCGTTTCCGACCGAACCGGGGGTGACGCCACTCTCGCCGTTGGCCCGGCCTGCCGGGACGAAGGTCCGCAGCGCGGCGAAGGCATCGGGCTGGGTGCCGGACTGACCGTAGGCGGCGCGCAGTTTCACGGTGTTGAAGCTGTTGCGAACCCCGCTGAAGAAGGGCTCCTCGCTGATGACCCAGGCGGCGGAGAGCTTCGGGTAGCCGACCCACTTGAACTCCTCACCGAAGGCGGAGTTGTTGTCCACCCGAAGGGCACCGGTGAGGAACAGCCGGTCCTTGAAGCCGAACTGCTGCTGCGCCCACACGCCCAGCGTCGTGTTCACCACCAGCGTCTGCTGGGGCACCTGCGGCAGGGTCGTGCTGGAGACGGTCTCCAGGTCGGGTGCGGGGAAATTCAGACCGGAGAGAAAGCTGAGTTTGAGCTGCTTGCGGATGAAGTTCGCGCCGACCGAAGAATTGGAGGCGATGTTCGAGCTCAGCTTGAACCGCGCGGTCCCGGAATAGTCGGCGGTGACGAAGGTGTTGTTCCGCAGGGTCTGGCCGATCCGCCCGCCGGAAATGGCGGCCCCTCCCAGCGGCGCGAGGAACGGCGCGAGGTCGGGCGTGGCGAAGCGCTCCAGGGCCCGGCTGTCGTCCGAGGTGAAATCCAGCCCCAGGACCAGACGGTGGTTGAACCACGCCAACGGACGGTGATTGAGGGTTGCCCCGCCGGTAAAGCGGTTGATCTCCACCGCGTTGTCGTAGAGGCGCTGGGGAATCTCCGGGGGAACCAGGTAGAACCCCCGCGTCGTCGGGTTGTTCAGAATGTGACCAAAAAAGGAAGTGAAGAGCGGGGAAAGCCCGTTATCGGCGCCGAGATGCGTCGAGCTGCGGACGTACCCCAGATTGGTCTGGAGGTCCACGCGGGGCGCGAGCGTCGCGTTGAGGTTGACGCGTCCGCTGAAGGACTTGCCCGAGTTGTTGGGCTCGATGCCCTCCTGGTCGTCATAGGAGCCGGACACGTAATACGTCAGCGCGTCACGTCCACCGGAGACGTTGATGTTATAGGACTGGGTGCGCCCGTTGCGGAAGAAGGGCCGGCCGCTGTCTACCTCTTGCTGATATCCATTCCAGGCCACCACCACGCCTTGCGCATTCTTGAAGTAGTTGGTCGGGATCCGGTGGGCCGCGTTCTGGAAGCTCGTCCGGCCCTGCTCCGTGGTGAACGACCAGCGCGTCACCCCGCTGCGCCCCTTTTTGGTGATGATCTGGATCACCCCGTTCGCGGCTTCGGTCCCGTAAATCGTCGCGGCCGCCGGTCCCCGGATCACCTCGATGCTCTCGATGTCGTCGGGGTTGATGTCGTCGAGCCGCGAGGTGAGCGAGCTCGAGCCCTGGGCGCCGAAGGAGGACGCGTTGGCCCCGTTGATGCCCTGGCCGGCCGCGTTGTTGACCCGCACGCCGTCGATGTAGACGATCGGCTCGGAGCTGAGCGAGAGGGTGGAACGGCCCCGGATCTGGATAGTCGGGCCGGCGCCGATGCGCCCGCTGCCGGGGGTGATGATCGCGCCCGGCGCCCGGGCGTTGAGCAGCGAGGTCAGGGTCGGGGCCGCTGAGCGCTCCAGCGCGGTACTGGCGTCGATCACCGCCACCGAGTTACCGAGGCTGCGGCGCTGCTCGCCGCCGGCCGTGCCGGTGACAACGATGTCCTCCAGTGAGAAGGCGGAGGGCTCCAGCGCAAAGTCCGCGCTGACCGGCTGGTCGTCCCGGACCGTGATCGGCCGGCGGACGCCCGCGTAGCCGATGCGACGCGCCAGCAGGACCTGGGCGCCGGCGGGGACGCCCGCGATGCGGTAGCGCCCCTCGTTGTCACTGGTCGCTTCGAGCCCGGTTCCCACCACCTGGATCGTGGTGCCGGCGAGCGGGAGCGTGGTGCGTGCGTCGGTGATCCTTCCCGTCACTATGCCGGCCAACCGGGTCGGTCTCGCGGATGTGGCCTCGGCACGCGCGGCGGACCCGCCGAGCAGCAGCGCGCCGGCCAGCAGGCCCACGGCGAGGCGCGACCTTCGCGGCACGGGTTGAGCAACCTTCGTAGTCATGCGTCGCTCCTGTCGTTGGATTCGAACTGCGGGTTATGCCAAAGGGGCCGAAGCCATGGCCTGGGCGCGCCGCCGGCCGCTGGCGCGCCAGACCAGGAACGCCGGCGCCCCCAGCGCGACGGCGCTGAGCCCGACCGCGGCGCGGACGGGCTGGGTGAGAATCGTGTTGAGCACCAGCAGCCCCGCGGCGGCGACGAACAGCGCCGGAGTGACGGGATAGCCGGGGACCCGGTAGGGCCGCACCGCAGCCGGATCGCGGCGGCGGAAGACGAAGATGCTGAGCGCCCCGAGGGCGTAAAAAATCCATCCGGCGAATACCACATAGGTGAGCAACTGGACGAAGGTGCCGGTCGCGGCGAGCAGGGCCGCCCAGCAGGCCACCGCGGCGATCGCGAAGGCCGGAGTGCCGAAGCGGGGATGGATGCGCGCGAGTCGCTGGAAGAACACCCCGTCGCGCGCCATCGCGTAATACAGCCTCGGCGCGGTCAGCAGCAGGCCGTTCAGCGCGCTGAAGATCGAGACCAGGATGAGCAGGCTGACCAGCGCGCCCGCCGTCGGGCCCAGCACCGCCCGGATCGCATCGGCAGCGACGGTGTCGCTGCGCGCCGCGGCCGGGGCGCCGAGCGCGGCGAGATAGCCGGCATTCGCGAGCAGGTACAGCCCGATCAGCCCCAGGGTCGCGAGGCCGATGGCGCGCGGAAAGGTCCGCTGCGGGTCCCGCGCCTCGCCGGCGGAAAAGGTGACGTACTGCCAGCCCTCGTAGGCCCACAGCACGCCGATCATCGCGGCGCCCAGCCCCGCCGCGAGCGAGGGCGCCGCCAGCGGGGCCAGTCCCTCGACCGGCGGGAGGTGGCGGCCCAGCAACAGGAGCGTCAGGCTGAGCAGCAGCAGGCCACCGACTTTGGCGGCGGTGCTCCAGTTCTGCACGTTGGCGCTCTGCCGGGTGCCCCGCACGTTGAGCCCGGCGAGCAGCGCGATGACCAGCAGCGACACCAGCGGGGCGGGGAAGCCGCCCAGCGGCACCAGCTGGGCGAGGTATCCGGCGAACGCGACGGCGAGCGCCGCGATGGAGCCGCTGGCGATGACGAGAAAGCTGGTCCAGCCGTACAAGAAGGCCGGGAGCGGTCCGAAGGCGTCGCGGATGTAGACGTAGAGCCCGCCCGCGTCGGGGCGCATCGCGCCCAGCTCGGCGTAGGTCAGCGCGCCGAGCCAGGAGAGCACGCCGGCCACCGCCCACACGGTCAGCGCGAGCCCGCTGCGCGCACCGGTCTCCCGCAGCACCACGCCGGGCACCAGAAAGATGCCCGAGCCGATGACGGTGCCCACCGTCACCAGCAGGAGATCGCTGAAGCCGAGAGTGCGTCGGAGACCGTGCGACTCGGTCATGCGGGGTCCGCCCTGCCGCGCTCGGCGTGACACTGCGATACCTGCGGAAGACGCTCGCGAGCGGCGGCCAGTGGCCCGGCATCGACGCTGCGGGGGAGAATATACGGGCTGGATCGGAACACCACAACGGTACACCATGATCCGCGACTTGGGATACCGATGTGGTAGACCAAAAGCCGAGCGCCCTGCTTGCGCCGTCCCCGTCCCCGGGGTATCCTTGCCGCCTGTGGCGACCCAGCCCCTTCTCCGCGCACCGCGCCGCTCGCTGCGGCCCGGGCCGGCGCGCGCCCCCGCCGGCGCATCCGAAGACGATCGCTCCGACAGCGTCTGGCGGGTCTACCAGCAGCTGCGGGAGCTCATCATCTCGGGACAGCTCCCGCCGGGTGCCCGCATCGCCGAGCGCGCCGTCGCCGAGCGGCTGGCGCTGAGCCGGACGCCGGTCCGCAGCGCGCTGCACCGGCTGCAGCAGGAAGGCTTCGTCTCCTCCACGGGGGGCGGACGCGATCAGCGCTTGGCCGTCACGCCGCTGACCCAGGAGGATGGCCGCGAGATCATGCTGATCGTCGGGCATCTCGAGGGCCTCGCGGCACGCAATGCGGCCGGCCTCCCTGCGAAGCGGCGCACCGGGCTGATCCGGCAGCTGCGCGCGCTCAACCGCGAGCTCGCCGTGGCTTCCCGCGAACGAGTGGCCGTGGCGCGGATTTTCGAGCTCGACGAAGCCTTCCACGCCGCCTATGTCGCGGTCGGCATCAGCCCCCGGCTGCGCGCCCTGCATTCCGCCATCAAGCCCCAGGTGGAACGCTATTCCCGGTTGTACATCAGCTCCCTGGTCGACGAGCTGCCCACTTCCGTGCAGGAGCACGAGGTGATCGTGCGCGCCATCGCCAAGGGCGATCCCGATGCGGCGCAGAGGGCAGTCGAAACCAACTGGCGCAATGCCGCTGCCCGGCTCCAACGGGTGATCGCCGAGCTTGGCGAGCGCGGCATCTGGCCCGCCGCGTGGGATTCCGCCGCGCCCGCGCCGACCAATGGCCGACCCGCGCGGAGACGCTAGCCTCGGCCACCACTCTTTCGCGCAGCCCGATCCGATGACTCCTGCTCCCCGATGCCTCGCGGCGCTCCTGGTCTTCTCGGCGTGGTCGGGTGCAGCCGCCCGCCCCATCCTCGCCCAGGCCGCCCCGGCTTCCGCCGCCGCGGCGTTCGACCAGACGGAAACGCTGGTCCCCATGCGCGACGGGGTCCGCCTGCACACCAGTGTCTTCATCCCCAAGAACCGCAGCGGGGACCTGCCCTTCCTGTTGATCCGCACGCCCTACGGCATCGCGGGGGCGGCGGGCACTTTCACCTCCTCCTACTCCGAGCTGGCGCAGGAGGGGTTCATCTTCGTTTTCCAGGACATCCGCGGGCGCTTCGGCTCCGAGGGCAGCTTCGTCATGCTGCGTCCGCCGCGCGACAAACGGGACGCCAAGGCGATCGATGAGAGCACCGACACCTACGACACGATCGACTGGCTGCTCAAGCACGTCGCTGGCAACAACGGCCGGGTGGGCATGCTCGGAGTCTCCTATCCGGGCTGGCTCACCGTCATGGCGATGCTCGATCCGCATCCCGCGCTCAAGGCGGTGTCACCCCAGGCCTCGCCGGCTTCGATGTTCCTGGGCGATGACTTCCATCACAATGGGGCGTTCCGGCTGAGCTACGGGTTCGAGTACGTGGCGATGATGGAGGGCTCGAAGGAGTTCTCGCCCTTCGCATTCGACCAAGCGGACACCTTCAGCTGGTATCTCGGCCTCGGCAGCCTCGCCCACCTTCCCGAGCGACACCCGGAAGGGAAGTACCCCACCTGGGTCAACTTCGCGGCGCATCCGAACTTCGACGCCTTCTGGCAGCGCGAAGCCCTGATGCAGTATCTCGACCAGGTCCGGGTTCCGACGCTCAATGTGGCGGGCTGGTGGGACCAGGAAGACTTCTACGGCCCGGTCAAGATCTATGAGACGCTGGAGCCGCACGACAGCAAGCACCTCAACTACCTGGTGGTGGGGCCCTGGAACCACGGGGGCTGGCGGGGTCGCAGCGGGCAGCGGCTGGGCAGCATCGACTTCGGCGATTCCACCTCGGTCTATTTCAAACGGAACATCGAGCGGCCCTGGTTTGCCTACTGGCTCAAGGACCAAGGGCCTCTGCAGCTCGCGGAGGCGACGACCTTCGAGGCGGGAGCCAACGCCTGGCGGTCGCATACCAGCTGGCCGCCGCGCGAGAACGTGACGACGCGGCAGCTCTATTTCCACGCCGGCGGCCGAGCTTCGTTCGAGGCGCCCAAGGCGGCGAGCGACAGCGGGTTCGACGCCTACGTCTCGGACCCGGCCCACCCAGTGCCGTACCGGGCGCGGCCCATTCTGCCCACTTACGGGCGCGGCTCCACCTGGTCCACCTGGCTGGTCGACGATCAGCGCTTTGTGCAGGATCGCCCCGACGTCACGGCCTGGGAGACGCCGCCGCTGGAGGACGACGTGGTCCTCGCCGGCGATATCGTCGCCCATCTGTTCGCCGCGACGTCCGGCTCGGACGCCGACTGGGTGGTCAAGCTGATCGACGTCTATCCGGAGCAGTACACGCCCGATCCCAAGCTCGCCGGCTATCAGCTCATGGTCGCGAACGACGTGTATCGCGGCCGCTTCCGGAAGGGCTTCGAGCATCCCGAAGCGATCGTCCCCAACCGCACCGAGGAATATGTGATCGATCTGCACTCCCAGAACTACCGCTTTCTCAAGGGGCACAAGATCCGGGTCCAGGTGCAGAGCAGCTGGTTCCCGCTCATCGACCGGAATCCCCAGACCTTCGTGCCCAACATCTTCACGGCCAGTGATGCGGATTTCCGGGTGGCGACCCAACGGATCTACCGCACGCCGAGCGCCGCTTCGTTCCTCCAGCTCCCGGTCGTCGGGAAGCCTCAGGTTCCATGAGGCGCCTCGCTGCGGGTCTCCTGCTCTCGCTGGGTTCCGGTGCCGCCCAGGGGCAGACGCGACCTGGCCCCACGCCAACGCTTGCCGAGTTCGACCGCTACGTCGCGCAGGCGGCGCGCGACTGGAAGGTGCCCGGCCTCGCCGTTGCGGTAGTCAAGGACGATTCCGTCGTGCTGGCGCGGGGCTATGGCGTGCTCGATCTGGCCAGGCCGGATCCCGTTACCGAGCACACCCGCTTCGCGATCGGCTCCACCACCAAGGCGATGACCTCCGCGGCGCTGGGGATGCTGGTGGACGCCGGCAAGCTGCGCTGGGACGACCGAGTCATCGACTACCTCCCCGACTTCCGGATGTACGATCCCTGGGTCACCCGTGAGCTCACGATCCGGGACCTGCTGACGCATCGCAGCGGCCTGGGTTCGACGGATCTGCTCTGGGCGCGCGGAGACTATTCGCTGCCGGAAATGCTGCGACGCCTCCGCTTCGTACAGCCGGCGACGTCGTTCCGGTCGCAGTGGTCCTACCAGAATGTGGTCTACGCCATGGGGGGCGAAGTCGTCGCGAAGGTGTCGGGGATGCCCTGGGACGCCTTCATCAAGACCCGGATCTTTGCCCCGCTCGGCATGACCGAGAGCGAACCGCTGGTGGCGGGAATCGGCAGCAAGCCGAATGTCGCCACCCCGCACGCGGAACTGCGCGATACCGTCCGCCAGGTGCCGATCCGCAGCACCGATCCAGTCGCCCCGGCCGGCTCGGTCTGGTCGAGCGTCGCCGACATGGCCAAGTGGATGCGCTTCATCCTCGACAGCGGCAGGGTGGGAACGACCCGGCTGCTGTCCGCGGCGAGCTTCAGCGAGCTGGTCACTCCCCAGATCCGCGCGGACCAGGCGACCTACCCGGCCCTGACGCTGGTGCACCCGCACGGCTTCAGTTACGGGCTCGGCTGGTTCGTGCAGGACTACCACGGCGAGACGGTGTGGATGCACACCGGCAGCATCGACGGCATGAGCGCTCTCATCGGCCTGCTGCCCGATCGCAAGGCGGGCATTTACGTGCTGGCCAACCTGGATCACGCCGAGCTGCGTCACGCCCTCATGTACCGGCTGTTCGATCTGTATCTCGGGCGTCCGCCCCGCGACTGGAGTGCGGATCTCTTGGCGATGTTCAAGCCCCCGAGGACTCCGGCCGTCTCCCCCCCGGCCCAACCGCGGCCACCCGCGACGCCGCCATCGCTCCCGCTCGACCGCTATGCAGGCAGCTACGCCGATTCCACTTACGGCGGAGTGGAAGTCAGCTTGGCGAACGGGAGTCTGCGCGCGAGCTTCGGGAAAGAGGAGCTCGGCGTCCTGGAGCCGTTGGATTACGAAAGCTTCCGCGCGGTGGGGCCTCCGCCCGCGGGATCCCGCACGATCATGACCTTTCAGCTCGATGGCGCCGGCAAAGTCGCCTCGGTCCGGGTGTTTGGCGTCACGTTCCGCGCGCGCCCCCCAGCGCGTTGAGTGGCAACTCTAGAGGAGAACCAGCGTGAACTTCCGATCGTTGCTGTCCGGCTTGCTGGCGAGCGTCAGCGTCACTTCCCTGACTTCGGCGCAGGGTACCAGGCTGCTGCGCCATCCCACCGTCAGCCGTGACCTCATTGCCTTTGAGTATGGGGGAGATCTGTGGGTGGTGGCCCGCGCGGGCGGGCAAGCGCGCCGGCTCACCGCGACTCCCGGGGTCGAAACCGATCCCCAGTTCTCACCGGATGGTTCCCGGATCGCCTTCACGGCGACGGTTGGGGGCAATACCGATGTCTACGTGGTGCCGACTGCAGGGGGAGATCCCACCCGGCTCACCTATCACCCGGGTGTAGACCGGGTTCGGGGCTGGAGCCCCGACGGCCTCCGCGTGATCTTCGGCTCCGCCAGGCTGAGCCCCCCCCATCAATCCTATCTTCGCTTGTGGACGATCCCCGCGGCAGGCGGGTTCGAGGAGGCGCTGCCGATGCCCCGGGCATTCGCGGGAGCCTACTCGCCGGATGGCAATCGGATCGCATACGAAGAGGTCTCGACCGTGATGTTCCCGGCATGGTTCGAGGCGAGCGGATGGCGGCATTACCGGGGCGGTCGGGTCCATCCCATCAGCGTGATGCGGCTGGCTGATTATTCCGTCGAGAAGCTGCCCTGGACCGACAGCAACGACAGTTACCCGATGTGGATCGGGAACACCGTCTATTTCGTTTCGGACCGGAATTTCACCGCCAACCTCTTTTCCTACGCCGCCGGCGCCAAGGAAGTCAAGCAGCTCAGCCAGCACGACGACTTCGACATCGTGAATGCATCGGCCGGCCCTGATGCCATCGTCTACGAGCAGGCGGGTAACATCCATCTGTTCGAGGTCAAGACGGGACAGTCCCACCGCGTCAACATCGAAGTGACCGGCGATTTCCCCTGGGCGCGGCCCCAATTCAAGCGGGTCGCCGGCATGATTCGGAGCGCAGCCCTCTCTCCCACGGGAGTGCGGGTGGCACTCGAGGCTCGGGGAGACATCTTCACGGTGCCGGCGGAAAAAGGCGATTATCGCAATCTGACGAAGAGCACCGCGGCACACGATCAAAACCCGGTCTGGTCGCCGGACGGCGCGCAGCTGGCGTGGTTCTCCGATGCGAGCGGCGAGTACCAGCTCATGATCGGCGAGCAATCCGGCCTCAGCAAGCCTCGCGCGGTCCCGCTGCCCGGGTCCGGGTTCTTCTCGGGCCTTGCGTGGTCGCCCGACGGAAAGCAGCTCGCTTTCGAAGACAACCACTTCGCGCTGTGGTCGCTCGAGGTGGCCACCGGCCGCGCCACCAGGATCGATGCGGATATTTACGACGATCCCTTCCGGGTGCTCGAGCCGGCCTGGTCGCCCGATTCGAAATGGATCGCGTATTCGCGGAACCTCGACAACCGCCTTCGCGCCGTCTTTGCGTATTCGCTCGTCGAGGGCAAAGCCTACCAGCTCACCGACGGCATGTCCGATGCGGTTTCTCCCACCTTCGATGCCAGCGGGAAGTACCTCTATTTCCTGGCCAGCACCGACTACGGCCCCCGGACCGGCTGGCTGGAAATGAGCTCGATCGACCGGCCGGTGCGGCGCTCGATCTACCTCGCGGTGCTTCCGGCAAATGAGCCATCCCCGCTGCTCCCGGAGACGGGAGACGAGCCGGGGCCCGGCGCCGGCGCGCCGTCCCGCGCCAAAGCGGACTCGGCAGTCAGGCTGGATGTGGCGGGGATCGGGCAACGGATTCTTTCCCTGAACGTGCCTCCTGCCGACTACAGCGGTCTCGAGGCCGGTCCCGCCGGCACCATTTTCTATGTCGAGCCGATGCCGGGTGGCGGCCCCGGATCGCTCCGCTTGCAGCGGTATCAGCTCAAAGAACGCGCCGCCACCACCTTCCTCGAGGGCATTCGCTCCTACACTCTCTCGGCAGACCGCAAGAAGCTCCTGTATCAGGCACCGGGCGGCGAAGGCGGACGTTGGGGCATCGTGCCGACCGATCGGGGCGGCCGAGTCGGCGATGGCCCGGTCAATGTGGCCCAGCTGGAGATGTGGGTGGACCCGCGCGCGGAATGGGCCCACATCTTCCGCGAATCGTGGCGGGTGCAGCGCGATTACTTCTACGATCCCAAGATGCATGGAGCGGATTGGCAGGCGGTGTACGACAAGTACAGCCCGCTGCTTCCCTACGTCGCGCATCGCTCGGACCTCGGCTACCTCATCGCCAGCGCAGCGGGCGAGCTGGTGGTGGGTCACTCTTATCTGACCGGGGGGGGCGACGAGCCTTCCGACACGCCGGTCGCGGTGGGTATGCTGGGCGCCGATTTCTCGGTCGAGAACGGCCACTACCGTCTGCAGCATATCTACAGCGGCGAGAACTGGAATCCGGAGCTTCGCGCCCCGCTCAGCGCCCCTGGAATTCAAGTGGCCCAGGGTGACTATCTGCTCGAGGTCAATGGGGTTCCGCTCCTTCCGCCGATGAATCCGTATCGCATGCTCGAGGGAACGGCGGGGCGGCAGACCGTCCTCCGGGTCAACAGCGCCCCGACGCTGGAGGGCTCGCG
>Ga0255312_1000062_pt1 | contig 15449 bp, 13 predicted proteins | sample EtOH5_T0_E5_meta_FD_202081 | JGI IMG/M metagenome (GOLD analysis project Ga0255312, IMG submission 202081) | Sandy soil microbial communities from University of British Columbia, Vancouver, Canada - EtOH5_T0_E5 | ecosystem: Engineered > Artificial ecosystem > Sand microcosm > Unclassified ...
CGGCCAGATCGAGAAGATCTCGCTGCTCCCCGACCGGCCCGAATTCGTCTGGGTGCGGATCAACGTCGATGAAGAGACGCCGGTGCTGCAGGGGACGACCGCCGAGATCAAGGGCGTCGGCTTCACTGGGGTCAGCGAAATCCAGCTGACCGGCGCGGTCAAGGGCGGCCGCCCGATCAACCAGCCGGGGCCGCAGGGCTGCCCGGTGATCCCGTCGAGTTCGGGGGGGCTCGGCGCGCTGCTCAACAGCGCCCCGGAGCTCATCGACCGCATCCAGCGGCTGACCGAGCGGCTGACCGAAATGCTCAGCGACAAGAACCAGAATGCGATCGCCGACATCCTCGAGAACATCGACCACACGACCAAGGTGCTCGCCGAGCGCGCGCCCGACCTCGCCGACGCGATGCAGGATGCGCGCAAAGCGGCCCGCGAGGCCGGGATCGCTGCCCACAACGTCGGCCTCCTTGCCGACAGCACCAACCGCCTGGTCAACGAGCAGGGCAAGCCGGCCGCCGAGGACATGAGGAAGGCGATCGCCGCGGTCCAGCACGCCGCCGACAATCTCGACTCCATGGTCACCGACGCCCGTCCCGGCGTTCAGAATCTGACCAAGTCGACCTTGCCCGAAGCCAACCGCATGGTCCGCGACCTGCGCGAGCTGACGGTGTCGCTGCGCGGCTTCACCGAGCGGCTCGAGCAAAGCGGCATCGGCGGCTCGATCGGGCCGCAGAAACTTCCCGACTACAAGCCGAGGAAACGCTGATGAAGGCCTGGTTGAGTCTTGCGTTGCCGGTCGCGCTGGCGGTTTCGCTCGGCGCCTGCTCGCTGAGCGGCTTGATGGGCGGCGGCAAGGCGCCGCCGACGCTGCTGACGCTGACTGCGCAAGCGCCGATGCCGACCGACACGACGCGCACCGCGACCGCCGGCCAGGCGGTGACGATTGCCCTCCCGGTGGTGAGCAAGGAACTGCGCACGATCCGGGTGCCGGCGCGGGTCAGCGACACCGAGGTCGCCTACGTCAAGGATTTGCAGTGGGTCGATACGCCCGACCGCTTGTTCCAGGACCTGCTCGCCGAGACCGTGCGGCGGACCACCGGCCGGGTGGTGCTCGACCCCAAGCAGGCGACCCTCGACCCCGGAGTGGTCGTGTCGGGGCAGCTGTTCCGCTTCGGCTACGATGCCGCCGAGCAGGCGGTGGTGGTGCGCTTCGACGGCGCGCTGACGACCGGCGGCGGCGCCAGCGTCGAGACGCGGCGGTTCGAGGCGCGGGTGCCGTCGAGCGGCGATGCCGCCAGCGTCGGCCCGGCGCTCAACCAGGCGGCCAACCAGGTCGCGACCGAAGCCGCCGCCTGGATCGGCAGGTAAGCCCTAAGGTGCGCTAAACTGCCGCGGTGGCGGCGGGCATGAAGTGGATGCCGTGCCGCTGTCCGATTTCGGGCACCTTTGCCAAATCGTCCGGCAAGTTCCGAACTTCACTGTTCACTTCCTCGAAGAACTCCGACGCATGCGCTGGTGCAGCGAAGATGAGCACGCGCGCGGGAGACAGGGACGAACCCTTGAACGCGTGGACCGTATTGCGCGGCAGATAATTGAAATCACCGCTCCTCGATTTCACCAGCTCGCCATCGATCTCAAAGTCGACCTCGCCGTCGAGGATATAATAGGCCTCGTCCCAGTCATGCTTGTGCGGAGGCGGACCCATTCCATGCGGGACTTGCTCCTCAAACAATGACCATGCGCCGCCCGTCTCGCGGGAGTCGCAAAGGAACCGCAGCGGCATGCCGAGGACGTTGAGCGGGGCTCTCTCCCCCGCCTTCACGATGGTCGCAGGCATAAGCGCATCCTCCTTCCGAACGGAGTCGCTGGGACGCAGAATGCCACTTCCGTCCAATGTTCGCAAAAAGCCTAGGCCAGGCTCTTCGACGCCTGCTCGAAGACGTCCTTCGACAGACCTGGCGTGCCGACGATGCGCTCGAGCTCGGCGCGCATCAGGTCGGCGCGATGCGCGTCGAAGCGCCGCCAGCGGCCGAGCGGCGGGACCAGCCGGGCGGCGACGCTCGGGTTCAACTTGTCGGCAGCGAGGATCATGTCGGTGACGAAGCGGTAGCCGCGCCCGGACGCATGGTGGAACGCCCACTGGTTGGCGGCGAATGTCCCGGCCAGCGACCGCAGCCGGTTGGGGTTGGCGATGGTGAACGCGGGATGGGTGGCGAGGCGTTCGACGTCGTCGATCGTCGTTGGTCGTTGCGCCGACGCCTGCAGCGCGAACCATTTGTCGACCACCAGCGCGTCTTCCCTGAAGCGATCGTAGAAGACGTCGAGCGCGATCTCGCGCTGCGGCTCGTCGAGCGAGGCCAGGATCGCCAGCGCGCCCTGGCGGTCGGTCATGTTGTCGGCGGCGTCGAACTGCGCCTTGGCGAGCGCGGCGCCGTGCGCGGGATCGCCGGCGGCGAGCATGCCGAGCGCGACGCTCCTGAGGCGGCGGACGCCCTTGGCCTGTGGGCTCAAATCGCCGCCGGCCGTTTCGACCGACCGCGCCGCGAGGAGTTCGTCGCGAAGCGCACCGCCGAGCGCCGCCCGCAGCGCTTCGCGCGAAGCATGGATCGCATCGGGATCGACGCGGTCCATGCGGTCGCCGATCAGGCTTTCCGACGGCGGCAATATGACCTCGGCCTTGAACGCCGCTTCGAGCGATGGGGAGGCGAGCAAGTCGCCGACCGCGCGGACGACGGGCTGGGCGTCGACCGGCTCGCCGAGCGTCCCGGCGATCAGGCCGCGCAGCATCAGCTCCTGCATCGCCTCGAAGCGCGCGAACGAGTCGGTATCGTGCTGCGCGAGCCGTTCGAGCTCGCCGGGGCCGCGTTCGGCGGCGACGATCACCGGCGCCGAGAAGCCGCGGTTGATCGACAGCAGAGGCGGCTCGGGGACATCCTCGAAGCGGATGCTGTCCCGCGCACCCGCGAGCAGGATCAGCCGCTCGCGCGCGATCTCGCCGCCGTCGGCGCCGATCAGCGCGGTCCGGAGCGGGATCGGCATCGGCTGCTTGTCGGGCTGGCCGGGCGTCGGCGGCACGGTTTGCTCGAGGTGCAACGTCGCGGTGCGCGTCGCCGCGTCATGCTCGAGCCGGGCCGTGACCCTGGGCGTGCCGGCCTGGCTGTACCAGATCTTGAACGCGGTGAGGTCGACCCCGCTGCCGTCCTCGAGCGCCGCCACGAAATCGTCGCAGGTCGCCGCCTGGCCGTCGTGGCGGTCGAAATAGAGGTCGGTCCCGGCGCGGAATTTCTCGGGTCCGAGGACGGTGTGGAACATGCCGATCACCTCGGCGCCCTTGTTGTAGACTGTGGCGGTGTAGAAGTTGGTGATCTCGATATAGCTGTCGGGCCGCACCGGATGCGCGAGCGGGCCCTGGTCCTCGGGGAACTGCACCGCCCGGAGCACCCGCACGTCCTCGATCCGCTTGACCGCGGGGCTGCCGATATCGGCCGAGAAGCTCTCGTCGCGAAACACCGTGAAGCCTTCCTTGAGGCTGAGCTGGAACCAGTCGCGGCAGGTGACCCGGTCGCCCGACCAGTTGTGGAAATATTCGTGGCCGACGACGCGCGCGATGCCGTCATAGTCGGCGTCGGTCGCGGTCTCCTGGTCGGCGAGGATGTAGACCGAGTTGAAGATGTTGAGGCCCTTGTTCTCCATCGCCCCCATGTTGAAGTCGGAAACGGCGACGATGTTGAACTGGTCGAGGTCATATTCGCGGCCGTAGACGCGCTCGTCCCACGCCATCGCCTGCTTCAAACTGTCCATCGCGTGGGCCGTTTTCGGGAGGTCGGCCTCGCGGACCCAGATGGCGAGATCGACGGTGCGGCCGGACATGGTCGTGAAGCGGTCGCGGTTGGGGGCGAGGTCGCCGGCGACCAATGCGAACAGGTAGCAGGGCTTGGGGAACGGGTCCTCCCACTCGGCCCAGTGCCGCCCGCCTTCGCCTGCGCCAGAAGCGACGCAATTGCCGTTGGTCAGCAGGATCGGGAAAGCGGCGGCATCGGCCTCCATCCGGACGCGGTAGCGGCTGAGGACGTCCGGCCGGTCGGGGAAGAAGGTGATGCGGCGAAAGCCCTCGGCTTCGCACTGGGTGCAGAGCATGCCGCCCGACGCATAGAGGCCCATCAGCTTGGTGTTGGCGGCGGGATCGATGGCGACCTCGGTTTCGACCGTCGCCGTGTCGCCCGGAATCTCGATGACCAAAGCGGCGCCGTCCATCGACCAATCGGCGTCGGCGCCGTCGACCGACACCTTGAGCGGCGTCAGCCCGTCGCCGTCGAGCCGCAACGGGCGCTGATGGGCGCCGTTGCGCTGCACCGTGAGTTTCGACCGCACCCGCGTCGCGGCGGGATCGAGCGCGAAATCCAGCTCGATGTTCGGCACCAGCCAGTCGGGCGGGCGGTAATCCTCGCGCCGGATGGCGACGTGCTGGGACGAGGGCGGCGGAGCGGTTACGGTGCGGGCGTCGAGCATCGGCGGGCCTTAGGCGGCGTCGGGGGCGGCCACAAGCGAGCGGCTGCGGCTCAGCGCGCCGAGCATTCCGCCAAGCGCGAGAACCGCGCCGGCGGCGGCCAGCGGAGTCCAGCGATAGCCCTCGAGCGCGGTCGAGAAGCCCATCGCGATGATCGGCACCAGCACGCTCGAATAAGCCGCCTTGGCCGGGCCGATGCGGCGGACGACCGGATAATAGAGGCTGAAGGTGAGGACCGACGCCGCCAGCGCCAAATAGACGAGGCCGGCCCAATAGCCCGGCCGGAGGTCGATCGTCGGCGGACCGGTGAAAACGAAGGCCATCGCCATGTCGATCAGCGCCCCGGCCGCCATCGACCAGGTGAGCAAAGTGAACAAAGGGAAGCGGCGGATTTCGGGCCGGGCCTGGAGCACGTTGGCGGTCGATGCGCCGAACATGCCGACCAGGGTGAGGACGATGCCGATGACGATCTGCCGGGTGCTCGCGGCATGCTCCTGGAGCTCGTGGATGAACAGCAGGACGATGCCGGCGATCGCGACCAGGGAGCCCCACACGAAACGCGCGCTGGGCCGCTGGCCGAGGAACGCCCAGCCGAGCAGGCTGCTGGGGATCAGCAGCAGCGCGAAAATGGTCGCCACGACGCCCGACGTGATGTGCCGCTCGGCGAGGTAGACGGCGTTGAAATTGATGCAGAATTGCGCGAACCCGAGGTAGGCCGCGGCGACCAGCCCGCCGCGGCTGAGCCGCAGGTCTTCGCCCTTGACCCGCGCCACGACCGCCATCGCCGCGGCGGCGATGATGAAGCGGTAGGTGACCGACCATTGCGGCGCGACGGTGCCGAGCTGACCGCGGATCACGATCCAGGTCGAGCCCCAGATCAAGGTGAAGACGAGGAACGGAAGAGTGACCGACCGGAAGGTCGACGCGGAGGCTTGGCTCACAGCGCGGCGATCGCCGCGGCGAGCTTGCCGACCGCCTCGCTGTCCTGGTCCCAGCTGGTGACGAGGCGGATCTCGCCCGCGCCCCAGTCGTAGAAATCGAAGCCGAGCGAGCGAAGCCGAGCCGCTTCGTCGGCCGTGGCGCGGAGGAACAATTCGTTGGCCTCGACCGGATAGACGAGGCGGGCGGGCGCGGCCTTGGCGAGGACTTGTGCGGCGGCGTTGGCGGCGCGGGCGTTGGCCAGCCATAGGTCGTTGTGGAGCAGGCTCAGGATTTGCGCGGCGAGCATGCGGCCCTTGGACAGCAAATGCCCGGCGCGCTTGCGGCGGACGAGGATTTCGTCGGCCAGCTCGGTCTTGAACAGGACCAGCGCTTCGGCGTTGAGGCCGCCGTTCTTGACGAAGCCGAACGACAGCGCATCGACCCCGGCGCGCCAGGTGACGTCGGCCGGGCTGGCGCCGGTCGCGGCGATGGCGTTGGCGAAACGGGCGCCGTCCATGTGGAAGCCGAGCTTGTGCGACCTGGCGAGCTCGCCGAGCGCGGCCACCTCGGCGGCGGTGTAGGCGAGGCCGTATTCGGTCGCGTGGGTGATCGAGAGGGCGTGAGGCTGAACCTGGTGGACGTCCTTGCGGATGCGGCCGATCGCCGCGGTCACCGCGTCCGGCGTCACCTTGGCGCCCGGCCCGTCGACCAGCATCAGCTTGGCGCCGTGGGCGAAGAAGCCCGGCGCGCCGGCCTCGTCGACCTCGATATGCGCGTCCTTGTGACAGAGGATACCGCCATAAGGGGGACACAACGCCGCCAGCGCGAGGCAATTGGCGGCGGTGCCAGTGGTCACCCACAAGGCGCGGACTTGAGTCTCGAACAGGTCCGAGAAGGCGCCGTCGAGCCGCTGGCTCCACTGGTCGCCGTCATAAGCGGTGTCGAGCCGGTTGGAGGCGGCAATCGCCTCCAGCACCGCCGGGTGCGCGGCCGCCGCATTGTCCGAGAAGAAGCGCATCGCAACGCGCATGGCGGCGGCGAGCCGATGCGTCAATGAGTGGGAATGGTGCTGCCGGTGAGGATTGAACTCACGACCTCAGCCTTACCAAGGATGCGCTCTACCACTGAGCTACGGCAGCACTGCGAGGAGGTCGCGCCTTTGACCGTGAGCGCGCTTCCCTGTCAACCCGGCTTGCCGGCGCTGCCCGCGGGCTTCAAGATGGGTGTGCCATGGCGGACAAGAAAAGCGATCGCGACGAACGGCTGGCGGCGGCGCTGCGCGAAAATTTGCGGAAGCGGAAGGAACAGGCGCGGGCGGTGGACACGACCGTCGTCCCGGCGAAAGCCGGGACCTCAGGACAAGAAGACACCGGAGACTGAAATTCGCTGAGATCCCGGACCGAGTCCGGGATGACGGTCACAGCGGCGCGCAGGCGGCCTCCAGCCAGGCGCGGTCGTCCCCCGCCAGGGTCGGCCCGATCCTGGCCAGCACATCGGCGTGATAGGCGTTGAGCCAGGCGATTTCGGGCGGGCTCAGCATGTCCTTGACGACCAGGCGGCGGTCGATCGGCGCGTGGGTCAGGGTCTCGAAACCAAGCATCTCCTTCTCGGCGCCGTCGACCTGCCTGGCGACGACCAGCACGAGGTTCTCGATGCGGATGCCGTAGGCGCCGCATTTGTAATAGCCGGGCTCGTTCGACAGGATCATGCCGGCCTGCAGCGGCTCGTCGCCGCCGGACTGCGAGCTGCCGACCGGGGCGATGCGCTGCGGCCCTTCGTGGACGCCGAGGAAGCTGCCGACCCCGTGGCCGGTGCCGTGGGCGTAATCGAGCCCGACATCCCACAGCGGCCGGCGCGCGAAGCTGTCGAGCTGGCTGCCGCGGGTGCCCTTGGGGAACAAGGCGGTGGCGACCGCGATGTGGCCCTTCAAAACGCGCGTGAAGCGGTCGCGCATCTCGTCGGTCGGCTCGCCGATGGCGACGGTGCGGGTGATGTCGGTGGTGCCGTCGACATATTGGCCGCCCGAATCGACCAAATACAGGCTGCCGCTTTCGAGCTTGCGGTTGGTCTTCTCGCTCGAGCGGTAATGGACGATGGCGCCGTTGGGCCCGGCCCCGGAAATGGTGTCGAACGACAGGTCGCGAAGCTCGGGCGACTCGCGGCGGAGTGCCTCGAGGCGGTCGGACGCGGTCAGCTCGTCGAGCTCGCCGTTGGGCGCTTCCTCCTCGACCCATTTCAGGAAGCGCGAGATGGCGGCGCCGTCGCGGCCCTGGGCGGCCTTCTGCCCGGCGATCTCGGCCGCGTTCTTGATCGCCTTGGGCAGCACCGTCGGGTCGCGCAGCGGCAGGATCTTCGCCTCGGCCTTGTCGAGGATTTCGAAGATCGCCGCGACCGCGCGCTCGGGATCGACGGCAACGGTCTTGCCTTTGAGCGCGGCGAGCGCGGTCTCGAATTCCGCGCGCTCGTGCAGCCGGACGCCGTTGCCGAGATGCTGGCGGACGTCGGCGCCGACCTTCTCGGACGCGACGAACAGGTCGGCGGTGCCGTCGGCGTTCACCAGCGCATAGGCGAGCGCCACCGGGGTGCGGGCGACATCGGCGCCGCGGACGTTGAACGCCCAGGCGATCGAGTCGAGCGCCGACAGGACCGCGGCGTCGGCATGGTGCTTGGCCAGCCAGTCGGCGATGTCGGTGCGCTTCTCGGCCGCGTTCTTGCCGGCGTAGCGGTCGGGCTGGACGATCAAATGCGCCTTCGAGGCCTCGGGGCGGTCCTCCCACACCGCGTCGATCGGGTTGCGCTTGACCGGCACCAGGGTGGCGCCGCGCGTCGCCAGCGACTCGCTCGCCTGCCGGACCCAGTCGCGGCTGTGCAGCCACGGGTCGTAGCCGATCCGCGCGCCCTCGGGCGCATGTTCCTTGAGCCAGCTGGCGACGCTGGTTTCCGGCACCGACTGGTAGCTCCAGTCCTTGCCGTCCACCTGGCTGCGCACCTGCAGCGTGTAGCGGCCGTCGACGAAGATCGCCGCTTCCTCGGGCAGCACGACGGCCGAGCCGGCCGAGCCCTCGAACCCGGTCAGCCAGGCGAGCCGCTGGGCATAGGAGCCGACATATTCGCTCATATGCTCGTCGGTCAGCGGGACGACGAAACCGTCGAGGCGGTCGGCCTTGAGTTGCTCACGAAGGGCGGCGAGGCGGTCGGCGTAACTGGACATGACTAGCTCCGTTCGCTTCCCCAGCTAGTCCATGACTGACAGAGGTTAAAGGCCTGAACGTTGCGAACGCTGCATGCGCGCTTTCGACCCATTGCGGACACGAGCTCCTGCGCGGTAGCCTTCGAGCCATGCGTAGTCTTTGGCCAATCGAGCGAGCCGTTCTGGAGGCTGCTGCACATGATTACCAGGCGTCAGCGGACGGATTGCGCGAACAAATCGCGGCGGCTCAGGTCACCGATTTCGAGAACACGGGAGCGGGGTTCTTCTCGACGGTGAGGGTGTCGGCAGAGGCTCCACAGCTAACGGACAAGTCGCCACTGGACGCGGCTACTGGAAGCGTCGGCAGCATTGCGCATGGTATGGGCTTTCTGGTCTTCCTTGAGAACGGCTATGTGTCTCTCATTGAGGGTTACACTTACGGCGACGTTTCCACGGTCGGCGTCGATTTTGAATCAGTGAACTTCGACATGAAGCCGTGGAGTTTGGCCGGAGAGTAGCGGCCAATGCCCGTTTTCTACCCATTGCGGACCTTCGGCGTTTACATTCTGGCAGCACGCCCGTGCTACGCCATGCCACTGGCGAGATATGATGGCACACTCCGTTCCAACCCCACCTGACGATTTCGCGGACCGCCGCGCCTATCCGCGGGTCGAGGTGGCGATGCCGGCGTTCCTGCAGGCAGGAGGAGAGCGTCATGCCGTCCAAATCCTCGACCTTTCCGCCGGCGGTGCGAAGCTCGATTGCCCCGTTGGCCTGTCAACCGGAACGGCAGTGATACTGGACTGCGGAACGCTCGGCCGGGCGGCGGTGGTCCGGTGGCAAACCGCCGGCGTCCTGGGTCTTTGCTTCGACAGCGAGCTGGATGCGCGAGACGTTTCCGCCCTGATCGAACGCTCGAAAGCGCTCATGGCCCGGAGGAAGGAGCGGGAATAGCCGCCGCTTCCCACCGAAAGTAGGCACCTTGATCGCGAGCTTTCTCTTTCCGTGGCCGGTCACCGCGCTAAGAGCGCGAGCATGGACAAGCCAACCCGCCTCCCTGACCCGCCGTCCGCCGAGCAACGTCCCTACAGTTATCAGGTGCATGGCGAGACGATCGACGACCCGTGGCACTGGCTGCGCGATCCCAAATACCCCGAGGTCGATGACGCGGCTGTGCTCGATTATTTGAAAGCCGAGAACGCCTATTTCGAGGCGGCGATGAAGCCGCACGAGGCGCTGGTCGAGGCGCTGTTCGAGGAGATGAAGGGGCGGATCAAGGAGGACGAAAGCTCGGTCCCGATCCGCGACGGGGACTGGCTCTACTGGTGGGCGTTCACGCCGGGCGCGCAATACCGCTGCTGGTATCGCAGTAAATTCGCCGGCGGGCCCGACGAAATGCTGTTCGACGAGCCGGCCGAAGCCGAGGGCAAGGAGTATTTCAGGCTCGGCGCGCTCGAGGTCAGCCCCGACGGCAAGCTCGCCGCGGTGCTGGTCGACGACAACGGCTCGGAGCGGTTCAAATTGAGGATCCGTGACATCGCTTCGGGCAAGGACCTCGAAACGGTGACCGACGTCGCCATCGGCCAGCCGGTGTGGTCGAGCGACAGCACGGGTATCGTGTTCAACGAGGTCAATGAGAATTGGCGCAGCTACCGCGCGCGGTATCACCGCCTGGGCCGGCCGACCTACGAGGACGTGACGCTGTACGAGGAGACCGAGGAATTGGGCTTCAGCGTCGGCGTGTCGAACTCGCAGGACCGCTCGCTGATCTTCATTGCAACCGGCGACAACGCGACCAGCGAAGTGCGCTTCGTTCCCGCCGCCGATCCGACCGCGCCGCCGACCTTGATCGCGCCGCGCCAGGCAAAGCGCGAATATTCGGTCGACGCCGCGCACGGCAAATTGTGGATCGTGACCAACGACGACCATGTCAATTTCCGGCTGGCCGAGGCCGATCCCGCCGCGCCGGACGTCTGGAAGACGGTGATCGCCGGCTCGACCCAGGTCTATTTGCGCGGCGTCACGTCCTACCGCGACCACCTCGCCATCTCGCAGCGGGTCGACGGGCTCGACCAGCTCGTGCTGCGCAAATATTCGGGCGAGGAGACGCGGATTCCGTTCGGCGAGGCGAGCTACAGCGCCGGGTTCGCAGGCAACCCCGAGTTCGCCCCGGCCGCCTACCGTCTCGGTTACTCGTCGATGGTGACGCCGCTGACGGTCTACGATTACCATCCGCAAAGCGGCGAGCTCGAGACATTGAAGGTCCAGGAGATCCCGTCGGGATACGACGCGTCGCTGTACCGCACCGAGCGGCTGATGGTGCCGGCGCGCGACGGCCAGCGAGTGCCGGTGTCGGTGGTCTACCCCAAGGATTTCGCCAAGGACGGCACCGGCAAGCTCTTCCTCTACGGGTACGGCGCCTACGGCTACGCGATGCCGCCGAGCTTCGCGACCGGACGCATCAGCCTGCTCGACCGCGGCTGGGCCTACGCCATCGCCCACATCCGCGGCGGCGACGATTTGGGCTACGACTGGTTCCTGCAGGGCAAACTCGACAAGCGCACCAACACCTTCAACGACTTCGTCGACGCCGCCAGGGGCCTGGTCGCGGCAGGCTTCGCGAAGCCCGGCAACATCGCCATCGAGGGCCGCTCGGCCGGCGGCGAGCTGATGGGCGCAGTCGCCAACAGCGATCCTGAACTGTGGGGCGCGGTGGTCGCCGGCGTGCCGTTCGTCGACGTGCTCAACACGATGCTCGACGACACGCTGCCGCTGACCCCCGGCGAATGGCCCGAATGGGGCAACCCGATCACCGACAAGGCCGCATTCGAGCTGATCCGCAGCTACAGCCCTTACGACAATGTGAAGGCCCAGGATTACCCGCCAATGCTGATCACCGGCGGCCTCAACGACCCGCGCGTCACCTATTGGGAGCCGGCCAAATGGGCGGCCCGGCTGCGCGCCACCAAGACCGACGGCAATCTGCTGCTGCTCAAGATCGACATGGGCGCCGGCCACGGCGGCAAGTCGGGCCGCTGGGACCATCTCAAGGAAATCGCCGAAGCCTACGCATTCGTCCTGAACGAGGTCGGATGCGCGTGACCCGCCCCGCCTTTGAGATGGCGTTCACCGCTCGGGCGGAGCACATCGACGAGCTTGGGCACGTCAACAATGCGGTCTGGGTGCAGTGGATCCAGGAGGTCGCAGTCGCGCATTGGGACGCGGTCGCGGACGCGGCGCACAAAGACGCCTATTTCTGGGTGATCGTGCGGCACGAGATCGACTACCTCCGCGCCGCGCTCGAAGGCGACCGCGTGGTCGGCCGCACCTGGGTCGGGGAAGCGCCGAAGGGCGCGCGCTTCGACCGGCACATGGAATTCACCGGCAACGACGGACGGCTGTGCGTCCGCGCGCGGACCTTCTGGGCGATCATCGACAAGGCATCGGGCAAGCCCATCCGGGTTCCGCCCGAGGTAGTGGCGCCGTTCATGGCCGAGGAGTAAGCAGCCCGCCATGTCGCGCCCGATCCTCCACGATTATGCCCGCTCGTCGGCCGCGTATCGCGTGCGGATTGCGTTGAATCTCAAGGGCCTGGAATACGACCGCCACCCGGTGAACCTGCTCGAGGGCGACCAGAAGTCGGACGCGTATCGCGCGCTGAACCCCCAGGGCCTGGTGCCGATGCTCGAGATCGACGGATTGAAGCTGACCCAGAGCCTGGCGATCATGGTCTATCTCGACCAGCGCTTTCCCGAGCCCTCACTGATGCCGGCCGACCCCGCGGACGGAGCGCACGTGCGGGCGATGGCACTGGCGATTGCGTGCGACATCCACCCGGTCAACAACCTCCGGGTGCTCAAATATCTCGCAGGGCCGTTGCGGATCGGCGAGGACGAGCGCGCGGCGTGGTACGCGCACTGGATCACGGAAGGGTTCACCGCGCTTGAGACGATAGCCGCGCCGAAAGCCGGCGCGTTCATGTTCGGTGACACGCCGAGCCTGGCCGATGTCTGCCTGGTGCCGCAAATGTACAATGCGCGGCGCTTCGACGTGCCCGTGGATGCCTATCCGACGCTGGTGCGCGCGGATGCCAGCGCCAACGGCATCGAGGCGTTCGCCGCCGCCCATCCCGACAAGCAGGAGGCGCACCAATGAACCGCGTCGACGACATCAACCGCGGCATGGCCGGAATGACGGCGCTCGAATCGGTCGAGATCCCGAGCCTCGAGGGCAAGGTCAGCGACCAGGAATGGGCGATCCGGGTCGATCTCGCCGCCGCCTACCGCTTGGTCGCGCATTACGGCTGGGACGATTTGATCTTCACCCATCTGTCGGCGCGGATCCCGGGACCCGAGCACCATTTCCTGCTCAATCCGTACAACCTCATGTTCGAGGAAGTGACCGCGTCGAGCCTGGTCAAGGTCGACTCCGACGGGAATCCGGTCGATCCGACACCGTTCATCACCAACCCGGCGGGTTTCACCATCCATTCGGCGATCCATTTGGCGCGCGAGGACGCGCAGGCGGTGATGCATTTGCACACGCCCGCCGGGCAGGCGGTGTCGGCGCATGCGCAAGGGTTGCTGCCGCTGACCCAGACGGCGATGCTGGTCCGCGGCGACCTCGCCTTCCACGATTATGAGGGGGTCGCGGTCGATTTGAGCGAGCGCGAGCGGATCGTCGCCGACTTGGGCGATAAGAACGCGATGATCTTGCGCAACCACGGCACGCTCGCGGTCGGGCCGACGATCGGCGAATGCTTCGTGCGGCTCTATTTCTTGGAGCGCGCGTGCCAGGCGCAGATCATGGCCCTGTCCGCCGGCGAGGACGTCAACAACCCGCCGCAGGGCGCCCCCGAAACCGCCGCCCAGCAGGGCACGGTGGGGATCGCGGTGGCGGCGAAGCTGCTTGCCTGGCCGGCGCTCAAGCGCAAGGCGTACCGCCTCGACCCGGGGTTCGCGAGCTAGGCGGCCTTTTGCACGACCGCGCCGCGCATCGACCCGACCCGCGCGCGCAGCATGTCCAGCTCTTCGGTCAGCCGCTCCAGGATCTGGTCGGCCTCCTTGCGCGGCAGGGCGTAGGTGCGCACCGGTCGGTCGCCGCCCGGCTCGCGGTGCTGCAAGGTCAGCAGCCACTGGCCCCGGTTGCCACGCCACACGCCCAGCACGCCATGGGTCAGGTGGGCGCGCCATTCGATCAGGCGGTCGATCTCGTCGAGTGACTTGGCGACCGCGCGGGTCGATTTCCCGAATGCGCTTTTGGCGCCGGTCAGCCGCTTCAATTCGTCGAATGCGGGGCGGATCGGCTCGCCCCGCTTGATCTTCATCGTCGGCTTCGCCTTTGCGAGGCAGTCCAGGGCGTCGGCGATGGTCAGCTCGAGGTCGGCGAATTGCTGGATGCACTGGCCGCGCCAGCAATTGGCGCCGTGCAGCACGGCGTCAAAGCTTTCGCACTCGGCGGTCGCAAGTTTGAACGGCGCATTCATCCGCGCTGGATGCCCGCGCAATCTCTAAAATACGGCTAATCGACTGCCGAAATTCGACCGCCGAAATCCACCTGTCCCGCGGACAGGCAGATTACGAAATTGGTCGGGGAGAGAGGATTCGAACCTCCGGCCCCTGCCTCCCGAAGACAGTGCTCTACCAGGCTGAGCTACTCCCCGACCGGGCTCCCGGACGCGAAAGGAGCGTCCGGTGCAGGGTGGCGGGCTTCCTAACCGGGGGGGCGGGTTAGCGCAAGCAATGGCTGGTCGGCGCCTAATGGCCGAGCGTGAGCAGCCACTCGTGGACGCGGACCATTTTCTCGCGCGGGCTGCCGGAGCGGGCGGCGGCCTCCTCGGCGGCCTCGATCCGGCGCCAGTCGGCGAAGTCGGTCGGCTTGACCCCGCGTGTTGCAAGAAGGGCCCTGAGGCCTTCGCCGCCGGCGCGATCTTCGCCGCATCCAGCGGGCATTGCCGCAGCGATTGCCTCGGCCACCTCGTAGCCGTCGGGGCGATTGGTGCCGATGGTCCCGGTCGGCCCGCGCCGCGCCCAGCCGACGGCGTAGAGCCGGTCGGAGATGCGGCCGCTCTGGTTGAGGAACTTGCCACCGCGTTCGTCGTAGGGGACGCCGGCGATCGGCGGGGTCGAGTAGCCGATGCAGCTGACGATCAGCGAGGCCGGGACCTCGTAGGTCTCGCCGGTGCCGCGCGCGGCGCCTTTGTCGTCGAGCTCGGTCTTTTCGACCGTCAAATGCTCGGCGTGGCCCTCCCCCTCAATCGCCAGCGGCTTGGCGAAGAAATCGAACACCATCGACTTGGGCTTGTTGGCCCGCAGGTCGTTGAATTCGCGCAGGATCGTCACCGACTTGCGCTGGCCCGGCTCGAGCGCGTCGTCGGCCTCGCGCGGCGGAAAATCATTGAGGTCGACCAGCGGCAGCGCCGCTTCCAGATGGCCGAGCTCGCCCAATTCCTTGGGCGTCATCGCGATCTGGTGCGGGCCGCGGCGGCCGAGGATGGTGATCGTGCGGATCCTCGAGCCGTCCAATGCCTCGAGCGCGTGGCCGACGATGTCCGAGCCTTCGAACTCGGCCCGCGTCTTCGACAGGATACGAGCGACGTCGAGCGCGACATTGCCGTTGCCGATCACCGCCGCGTGGGTGCCGTCGAGCGGCGGATCGAGGTCGGCGAAGTCGGGATGGCCGTTGTACCAGCCGACGAACTCGGCCGAGCCGATCACGCCCGGCAAATCCTCGCCGGGGATGCCGAGCTTGCGGTCGTGCGGCGCGCCGATGGCGAGGATGACGGCGTCATAGAGGTCGAGCAGCTCCTCGACCGAAACGTCGGTGCCGACGCAG
>Ga0255312_1000063_pt1 | contig 15412 bp, 11 predicted proteins | sample EtOH5_T0_E5_meta_FD_202081 | JGI IMG/M metagenome (GOLD analysis project Ga0255312, IMG submission 202081) | Sandy soil microbial communities from University of British Columbia, Vancouver, Canada - EtOH5_T0_E5 | ecosystem: Engineered > Artificial ecosystem > Sand microcosm > Unclassified ...
GGCCGGCTTCCCTGCGGCCTCCGCGCTCCCTCCGCGTTCCCTGCGGTAGGCCTTCTCTTCCGGGCGGTCAGCATACGCCGCCAAGCCCTGCGTGGTAATCCCCGCCACGCGCACTGTGAGCCACCGATTGGCCCCATGACTCCCCGCCAGCCGCAGCTTCAGGTAGTTATCGGTCAGGGCCTCGGTGGATTCTCCGTCACCGCGCGCGAGCGTGATGGCCTCGAGCGCTTGCCCCACCAGCGATTCGCGGAAGGCCTGGTTCTTCCTCGCCGCCAATTCCCGCAGGATGCGGTTGCGCTTCCGTGCCACCTGCACCGGGAGCTGTCCGGGCATCACGGCTGAGGGCGTCCCCGGGCGCGTGGAGTAGGTGAAGACGTGCAGATAAGTGAAGGGCAGGGAGGCGATGAAGACGCGGCTCTCCTCGAACAGCGCATCCGTCTCCCCGGGGAAGCCGACCATCACGTCCGCCCCGATCGCAGCCCGCGGCATGGCCCGGTGGATCTTCTCCACCCGCTCGCGGTAGTGCCAGGGCCGGTACTTGCGGTGCATGGCGCGCAGGATGCGATCCGAGCCCGACTGCAGCGGCAGGTGCGCGTGCTTGGCGATGCGCGGCTCGCTCGCCACCAACTCGATCAGTCCGTCCGTCCAGTCCATGGGCTCCACGGAACTCAGCCGCAGCTTCTCCAATTCGGTTTCGCGCAGGATGGCGCGCACCAGCTCCTCGAAGCGCTCCGCCTTGGGGAGGTCCCGCCCCCAGCGCCCGAGGTTGATTCCGGAAAGGACCACCTCACGATATCCGGCAGCGACCAGCGCCCGCACCTCGCGCAACGCCTCGGCGCGCCCCAGGGACCGGCTCTGCCCGCGCACCGCTGGGATGATGCAGAAGGAGCAGCGGTTGTCACAGCCGTCCTGCACCTTCAGGTTGGGGCGCGTCTTTTCCGAGCCGGTCTCGGCCGCGAAGACGGGAGCGGCCAGCAGTTCGGTGTGGGCAAAAGCGAAGACGTCGCCGACGAGAATCCGGGGATCTGGTGATCGAGGGATCGGGTGATCTGCAAACGCCGACAGCATGTTTACGGGGACGAAGCCATTCCGCGGTGGAGCCGCCAGCTCCGCGACCTGGTGCTTATGGGAGTTGCCCACTACCCAATCCACGCCCGGGAGCGCGGCCAGTTCCTGGGGCGCGCGCTGCGCGTAGCAGCCGGTCACCAGGATGCGGCACTCCGGGTTCTCGCGATGGATGCGCCGGATCGCCGCGCGCACGTCCCGGTCCGCCGACTCGGTCACTGTGCAGGTGTTCAGCACCACCACGCCGGCGTCTTCCGCGGCGGCAACGCGCTCCAATCCCCGCTCGAGCATCTGGCGCTCCAGCGCGGCGCCATCCGCCTGCGTGGCTCGGCATCCGAAGTTTTGGAGATAGAAGGTCCCCACGGAATGATTATAGGACCGGGGAAAAACTGGAGCTCAGGCCTGGGCCTGGGTGGGCACAGTCCGGCGCTGCTGGAAGCACTCGCGGCAGAACACCGGGCGGCCCTGGGTGGGCTTGAAGGGCACGGTGGTCTCCTTGCCGCACTGCGAGCAGACGGCCTGCGTTTCCACCTTGGCGTGCGAGTTGCCGGAGGCGCCCACACCCGTAGCCCGCTTGTTCTTGCAGGCCTTGCATCGTTTGGGCTCGTTCTTGAATTGTTTATCGTGGAAGAACAGCTGTTCGCCGGCGGTGAAAATGAAGTCGGACCCACAGTCCACGCACTTCAAGATCTTGTCTTGGAACTCCATCCCCCAACCCCCACCCCTGGGAACCTGGCACGGGCCGGAGGCGTCCCGACGGGTCGGGACGCCTCTCCCCCGCTATTCCTGGTCCCGGCGCGCCTTCTTGCGGTTGCGTTTGCGTGCCAGGGCCTGCTTCAACCGCGACTTCTCGCCCGGCTTGAGGTAATAGGAGTGACGCTTGACCTCCTTGATGATGTCCTCTTGCTGGACTTTGCGCTTGAAGCGGCGAAGGGCGTTCTCCAGGGACTCGCCCTCCTGCAATCTCACTTCTGCCAAGAAAAACCACCCCCAAACGATTCCGGTAGGATGCCTAGTTATTGCAGCCTTTCCCGGGTTAGTCAAGCACAATGTGGACTTTAGCCGCATTTCTCGCGGTCTTCCGGGCCATTCGCGCTCCGCCAGCCTCCGCCTCAAAACTTCAACCGCAGCCCGATTTGCACCTGCCGCGGTGCATAGGCGGTGGTGGGCGTCAAGAACCCGGACGACAGCCGATAGTGCGCCGGGAACTGATTGAATCCAATGGTCTTATCGATTCGCACGAACTGCCCGGCGGTGTTCAGGAAGCCGTCATCGCTCAAGTCCACGCGCAGATTCTGCCGGTTCATCAGGTTGAAGGATTCGATCAAGAGTTCCAGATGGAAGCGGTCTCCCAGCGGGAAGCGCCGCGCCACCCGCAGGTCGGTGGTGATGTAGTTGGGCCCGGTGAAGTAGTTTCGGCGGAAGCCGGGCAGGCGGTCGTTGGAGGTGTTGCCGTCCTGGTTGGCGTCGCCCACGATGCGCGCGTTCACCGGCCGTCCGCTGCCCGCGGTGAACACGGCGGAGAAACGCCAGTCGTTGAAGATTTTCTTCAACGTGGCATGCTCGGCGTGGAAGGGACTGGGTTCCCAGATGCCGGAGAACACCACTCGGTGCCGCTGGTCGGTCACGCTGCGCCCGCGTTCGGCCTGGGTGGCGAAGGAGTTCTCGACCGTCGCCGGACGCCCGGCGACCAGCGCGTCCTGGGCGTCGTCGACGGCCTGGGCCCAGGTGTAGGCGGCGCGGAAGTAGACCCCGCGGGTCATGCGCCGCCGCACGGAGACGGTCAGCGCGTGATAGACGCTGGAGGCGGCGCTGTCCCACTGGTTGATCGAATCCACGCTGGCGATGGGCCGCGCCACCGGATTGATGCAGGGCGGGAACGGGCAGGTCAGCGACGGCGTCATCTGCCAGGTGGAGAATGATTGCACGTTGAAATAGTTTCCTGTGAACGTCGTCCCCGTCTCGTCATACACCGGGTAGCTCAGGATCAGCGGCGGCGGCAGGTTGACGTCCCGCGCCCGGATCAGGTGCTGGCCGTGCACGTAGAGATACGACACGCCCAGCGCCATGCGCTCAGCGAACTCCTTCTCCACGCTCAGGCTGGCCTGCTGCACGAACGGCGTCTGGAAGTTAGCGGCGAAGGCCGAGATCTCCGTGGTCAGGCTCCCCGCCACCGCCGGCGGCGCCGTGCACGTGCTGGCTCCCGGCGGGCAACTCACCAGCGGGTTGGGATAAGCCGGGAAGACCAGGTGGTCGAAGAAGTCGGCGTTATCCAGGAACAGATGGCTCTGCGCCAGGCCGTTGTCCGTCTCCACCGCCGAGTTGTAGATCTGCGGGATGCGCGTGTAGAAGATGCCATAGCCGCCGCGCACCACCAGCGGTCGCTTCTCGCCCAGCGAGTAGGCAAAGCCCACCCGTGGCGCGATGTTGTTCGCGTCGTGCGGCACCTTCCCCGACTGCGGCCACGCTGGATTCGTCACCAGCCCGTCGGTGCGGAAGGTCTGCAGGTCCCAGCGCACTCCCAGGGTGAGCGCGAAGCGGTCCGTCACCCGGATCGAATCCTGCGCGAACAGCGCGTACTCCCGCGTGTCCGGCCGCGAGTCCGCGGCGCCGAAGTTCTGGATGTAGAAGCGCGGCACGGTGTGGGCGTAGGCTCGCAGCGGCGTGATGGCCAGCCCAAAGGTCTGCGGCTGGAAGGTGAAAGGGTTCACCCGGATGTCGTCGAAGATGTACTCCCCGCCGAAGAACAAGGGGAAGTGATTGTCGATCCAGCTCAGGATCACGTCGCCGCCGAACTTGAAGGAGTGGCGCCGGGCTTCGAGGCTCAGCGTCTCCGCCAGGTGCAGGCGGTGCTCGCGCGTCTCCCGCGGCAGGATGGACGAGCGCCCGAAGGCCTCGATCACGTCCGCCACCCGGGTGCGAGGGTCGGCGGAGTTGGCGCTGGACTGCTGCAGGTCGCGCGAGAACTGCACGCGCAGGTGGCTCATGAACCGCGCCGAGAGGGAACTGGTGAGCGAGCCCACAGCGCTCACCGTGCTCACCTCCTCCTCCCCGTTTCCGCTTACCGCGAAGTGGGTGATGGGGCTGGCCGGGTCGAAGAAGACGTTGTTCTGTCCGTAGTAGCGCGAAGTGGTCACGCGCAGCGTCAGATAGTGCCGCGGGGAAAGCGAGACGTCCAGCTTGCCGAAGCCAGAGTTGCCCAGCAGCGCCGAGCGGAACTCCCCGCCCAGAGTCGAAAGCTGGTCCGCGGCGGCCAAGACCTGTGCCTGGTCGGTGACTTCGTAGTCGTCCGGCGCCGGCGTCACCGCCGTGCCCCCGTCGTTGAACTCGACCACCGTAGGCACGTGGAAGACGTGCTGGTCGAAGCCCAGGTAGTAGAAGACACGGTTGCGCCTCAGCCTGCCCCCCAAGCTGAAGCCGAACTGCTGTTGCCGGTCGGCGGGCTTGAAGCTCACGAACGGATTCTGCGCGCTGAAATTCGAGTCCCGCAGGTAGTAGAAGACGCTGCCGTGAGTGTGGTTCGACCCTGACTTGGTCACCACGTTGATCACCGCGCCGCCCGAGCGCCCCAGCTCCGCCCCGTAGGTGTTCGACGATACCCGGAACTCCTGGATCACCTCGTTGGAGAACTGGTAGGGAGCGCGGTAGCGCCCGCGCGCCTGCGCGAAGAAGGCGTTGTTGTTGTCCGCGCCGTCCACCAGGAAATTGGAGTGGAAGCCGCGCACCCCGCCGAAGGCCAGGTCGCCGTTCGCCGAGGAAGTCAGGCTACGCGGGTCCTGGGTCACCCCTGGCGTCAAGAGCGCCAGGTCACTGAAGCGCCGCCCGTTCAGCGGCAGTTGCTGGATGGCGCGCTCGTCCACCACCGACGAGACCTCGCTCGACCGCGTGTCCACCATCGGCGCTTCACCCGGGACGTTCACCGTCTCTCCCGGCCCCGCCACCTTCAGCGCGAACCCGAGCTCGACCGCGCCGCCCAACTCAACCTTCACCGCGGTGCGCACCCCGGTCGCCATACCCGGCGCTTCCACCCGGACGGAATACTCTCCCGGCGGAAGCAGCTCCACCACGAAGCGGCCATCGCTGTCGGTCAAGGTTGTGCGAGCGATCCCGGTCGCCAGGTTGGTTGCGGTCACTTGGGCGCCGGCGATGCGCCCGCCACTTGCGTCCGTTACTGCTCCCCGCAGCGCGCCGGTGGAGCCGTCCTGCGCCAGCAGCGCCGTACTGAACAACACCAACAGTAGCCCCAGCAGGAGCTTGGAAAGGCAGCGGACGCTACGAGCAAGGTATGGCATGGGACGCCTCCACGGTGCGTCCTAACACCCTTTTCTTCCCGAATCAGGAAATTCTGATTCTTGTTCCGGAATTGGAACAAGGGGATGCGGGCCGGCCGGCCCTGAACTCCCCGCTCGGCTTCCCCGCGCCCCTGGCCTGGGATGCAGCCCCTCTTGCTAGAATGTGCGGCCTCACGACCGACCCAGACTATGAACGACCGAAGCAAGGCGTGGTGGCTATTCCTCGCGAGTTTCCTCGGGTTGTATTTCGAGCTGTTTATCATCCGCTACGTCTCCACCGAGATCCGCACCCTGGCGTATTTCAAGAACCTTCCCTTGATCGCCTGCTTTCTTGGTCTGGGCGTCGGCATGGTGCGCTGGGAGAGGATGAAGTCGATGCGCCACCTGTTTCCCTGGGTGGCCACGACTCTCCTGCTGCTGGTGCATAACGCCGACCTGCTGAACATCCGCCACCTGCGGTTCACCATCGGCGATTACTTCCTGTTTGGAGCGGCCAGGACCAGCATCCTGGTCAGCGTGCTGGTGGTGACCGTCCTGCTGGGCATGATCGTGGCCATGTGCATCCCGCTGGGTTCGCTGATTGGCGAGGGGATGGCGGGACTGCCGGCGCTGCGCGGCTACGGTATCAACCTGGCGGGGAGCCTGGCCGGCATCCTCAGCTTCACCGCCGCGGCCTTCCTGGAATGGTCACCGCTGCCCGTGCTGGCGGTGGCGGCCGTCCTGCTCGTCCCCTTTTATCGGAGACAGCGGGTCTCCCTGGCGCTGCTGGCGTGCATGCTGGCCGCCACCGCCGGCAACGAACCCAACACTTATTGGTCTCCTTATTACCGCGTGGACGTGCAGAAGATCCAAGGTCCCGATAGCTGGGGCAAGGCGCGGGGCTACTTCGTGGACGTCAACTACGACTATCACCAGGGGATGCTGGACCTTACGCCGGAGTTCTTGCGCCAGGGGGACCAGATCCAGATCTTCACCGACGCGGCGCGGAACTACAACCTGCCCTACCAGCTGGCGCCGCACCCTGCCGAAGTGCTGGTGGTTGGCGCCGGGACGGGAAACGACACGGCCGTCGCGCTCCGGCACGGGGCCGAGCGCGTGGATGCCGTCGAGATCGATCCGGTGATCCTCCGCCTGGGCCGGGAGCTGCACCCCGAACGCCCCTACGACTCTCCCAAGGTCACCCTCTATAACACGGACGCGCGCGCGTTTTTGAAAGCGACCCATCACCGCTACGACCTGATCCTCTTCGCCTACCTGGACTCGCACACTGTGTTCAGCAGCCTCTCCTCTCTGCGCCTGGACAATTATGTCTACACCGCCGAAGCCTTCCGCGAAGCGCGCCGCCTGCTCAAGCCCGGCGGCACCCTCAGCGTCTCTTTCGCCTCGGGGGAGACCTTCGTCGAGACGCGCATGTACAACACCCTGACGGCGGCGTTCGGCACGCCCCCCCGCGTCTTCCAGACCGGATATCACGGCGGACTGGTGTTCGTGGAAGGTGGGGCGAAGTCAGCGACGGCTCCGGCCAATGTCCCCGACGTGAGCGCCAGCTTCACCCCCGATGCGCGCGACGTTGCCACTGACAACTGGCCCTTCCTTTATCTGAAGAGCCGTTCCATCCCGGCAGCGCTGGCGGTGGTGCTGCTGCTGTTCCTAGGCGGGGCGGCGCTGCTCATCTCGCGCACCATCGGCGCGCCCGGGTTCCGCCAGGAATACCATTTCCAGGTTTTCCTTCTGGGCGCCGGCTTCCTGCTGCTCGAGACCAAAAGCATCACGGAGATGGCCCTGCTGTTCGGCTCCACCTGGAGCGTGAACGCGATTGTGATTGCCGCCTTCCTCACCATGGCGCTCCTGGCCAACGCCCTGGTTTCCTGGCGGCCGGTGCGCATGGCGACCAGCTATGCCGGACTGTTTGCCGCCCTGCTGCTGAGCGTCCTGGTTCCTTATGGCCTGCTCAACGCGCTCTCGCTCGGGCCGCGGGTGCTGGTGGCTTCGGTGGTCATCGCGCTGCCGGTGTTCTTCTCCGGCATGGTCTTCTCGACCGTGTTTCAGCGAGTGGCCAGTCCGGGCTCGGCGCTGGGGATCAACCTGCTGGGCGCCATTGTGGGGGGAGCGCTGGAGAACCTGGTGCTGATCGTGGGGACCAAGGTGCTGGGCGTCCTGGCCATCGCCATCTACCTGGCGTCGACGATGTCCACCGGCGCCATCCGCCGCCAGGCCGGTCTGCGGGCCACAGGTCAAGAATGATTGCCGCCCTTCCGTTGCCGCTGCCGTTTCCGCGTGTTACCTTCTAGCCTTCGCGCGAGACATTCGAACAAAAAAGATGATCCGTTCCTACCAGGGACATACACCGCGCATCGCCGCCACCTGTTTCGTGGATCCCTCGGCCCAGGTCATCGGCGACGTCACCTTGGCCGAACACGCGAGCGTCTGGATGAACGCCGTCTTGCGCGGCGACGTCAACTCCATCCGCGTAGGCGCGAACTCCAACATCCAGGATTGCTCGGTGCTGCACGGCATGCTGGGGAAGTATCCGGTGGAGGTGGGCGAGTGGGTCACCGTCGGCCACTCCGTCACCCTGCACGGCTGCGTGGTCGAGGACCACTGCCTCATCGGCATGGGCTCGGTCATCTTGAACCACGCCCGCATCGGAGCCGGCTCCATCATCGCCGCCGGGACTGTGATCCCGGAGAACACCATGGTCGAACCGCAATCGCTGTGGATGGGCGTTCCGGGAAAGTTCAAAAAGAAACTGGGCGAGAGCGACCAGGAGACGATTCTCCGCTACGCCCGGAATTACCTGGGATACAAGGATAAGTACTTGAAGGGATGATTTACATCCCGAGCGCAGCGAGGGAGCCCTGCCTATAGAATTCCGTTGAGGGTAGGGATTCCTCGCTTTGCTCGGAATGTTTCAAACAAATGCTCAAGTGAATAAACAGCCCATCAAGGCCGTCCGCGGAACCCGCGACCTGCTGCCCCCGGAGACCGCGCTGTGGAACTTCGTCGAGGCCGCCGCCCGCGACGTCTTCCGCGTCTACGACTTCCATGAAATCCGCACCCCCATCTTCGAGGAGACCCAGCTCTTCTCGCGCTCCGTGGGTGAGGAGACCGACATCGTCGCCAAGGAGATGTACACCTGGGAAGATCGCGCCCGCGCCGAAAGCGAGAAGGGGACTTCGCTGACCCTGCGCCCGGAGAACACCGCCGGCGTGGTCCGCGCCTACATCGAGCATCGTCTCTGGGAGCGCCCCGGCCTGCAGAAGCTCTACTACATCGGCCCGCAGTTCCGCCGCGAGCGCCCGCAAAAGGGCCGCTACCGGCAGTTCTACCAGATCGGCGCCGAGGTCATCGGCCCCGCCGCGGCCGGTAGCGAGTCTCCGGCGGTGGACGCCGAAGTCCTTGAGATGCTGGCCACGCTGCTCGACCGCGTCGGCATCCAGGGCTGGACGCTTGAACTCAACTCTGTCGGCTGCTCCAACGACCGCCCCAAGTACCACGCCGCGCTGCAGAAGGCGCTGGCCACCCACGTAAAGAAGATGTGTGCCGACTGCCAGCGCCGCGCCCAGACCAATCCCATGCGCGTCTTCGACTGCAAGGTCGAGGCCGACCAGCCCATCATCGCCAACCTCCCGCGCATGAGCGAGTTCCTCGACGACGCCTGCCGCGCCCACTTCGCCGAAGTGCAGGCGCTGCTCCAGGCGATGGAGGTCCCCTTCACGGTGAATGACCGCCTGGTGCGTGGCCTGGACTACTACTCCCGCACCGCCTTCGAATTCACCCACGGCGCGCTGGGCGCGCAGAACGCCATCCTGGGCGGCGGCCGCTACGACGGGCTCTCCGAGATGCTGGGCGGCCCCGCTGCCCCCGGCATCGGCTTTGCCATCGGCGAGGACCGGCTGGTGATGGCGGCGGTAGAATCCGCAGCCGCCGTTTCTCACGCGCCTGACGTCTACATCGCGCCCCTCGGCCCCGGCATGGACCGCGAAGCCGCCCGGCTCGCCCGCGAGCTCCGCCACCACGACCTCATCGTGCGCCTGGGCGACGAGAGCTTCCGCTTGAAGAAATCGCTCGAAACCGCCGCCAAGCTGGGTGCGCGCTTCGCCCTAATCCTGGGGGAGAACGAGGTCAAGTCCGGCGAATTCGCCCTCAAGAATCTGGCTACGGGCGAGCAGGTGAGCGTCCCGCGCGCCGAACTGGCAAAGAAGATTCTCGGGAGCCGCTAGCAAAGACTGACACCCTGCGGCTTCAGCCGCAGGGTGTCGCATTTCTTCCCGGTTCTTGCCAACCCGGCGAGGCCTACTTCAACTCCTGCGGGTCTCCGGTCTTGTGCTCCTGGATCTGGAAGCGCAGGAACTGGTGGATCGCTTCGATAGCCTCGGTGTTCCCGCTGGTGATTGAGATTCTTGCCCCGCCTTCCAGTTCCTCGTACTTGTATTGGACCTTCTCTTTCAACTTCTTCATGACCGGCACACCCGGCGGCGTCTGGTCGTGTACGAACATGGGGATGGCGAAGTCGCCCGCCTGAAAGGCGTGGCTGATGTGCTCGAAGTGCTTGCGGATCTGCGCGACGCCGGCCTTGTCCTCCGCCGAATTTGCCGTCACCTGGATGGCCCCGCCGTCCTTGCGCAGCAGGAAGTGGTGCGTGGTCGTCTCCTGGGAGAAGCCCATGCCCGCCTCGCCGCGCTTGTCCATTTCCTGCTTGGACTCGCGGTGTTTCGCCCCCTGGTTCTGCGCGTGCATGGGGCAGTCCTTCATGGCGTCCTGCCCCAGTGCAGGGGCTGCGAGTGCCATCAAAATGAGAATGAGTCGTGTCATCTTTTCTTGCCCTCGTTTCTTTGTGGTGCGCGTTTTAGCCCGGCGAGACCAGGAGAGAAATCGTGGACCTTCTCCGTTAGTGGGTGGCAAAAGTCTCCAGCACGCCGTCCACCGCAATTATGCTCTAATAATCGCTGATTCCGGTCGGGGTTGGAAGAGGAATCGGGCAGGCGCCATGTCTGTAGGCAAGGAAAGCGTGAAGGCCGGGATCAGCTTTGGCAGCGCCCTGGCCATCGTCATCTCCTGGAGCCAGAACCATTCGATCCTGTGGGCCATCATCCACGGCGTCCTGTCCTGGTTCTACGTCATTTATTTCGCGCTTACGCGCAACTAGCGGCAGACCTTTGCGTCACGGACCTTAACCTTGCTCGACTTCCTCGGCGATCTTCGGCGCACGCACACCTGCGGGGCTCTCCGTGCGTCCGACGCCGGCGCGCGCGTCGTGCTGATGGGATGGGTGAACCGCCGCCGCGACCTGGGCAACCTTGTCTTCATCGACGTGCGCGACCGCACCGGCATCACCCAGCTCGTCTTCAACAAGGACAGGAGCGCCGCCCTGCATGAGAAGGCCTCCGCGCTGCGCTCGGAGTTCGTCATCGCCGTCACCGGCAGCGTGAAGCAGCGCGAGCCGGCCACCATCAACAAGAACATCCCGACCGGTGAGATCGAAGTCGTGGCGGAGGAGCTGCGTCTGCTCAACGATTCCAAGACACCGCCCTTCCTGCCGGGCGAATCCGATCCCAAGCTGCTGCCCAACGAGGAAGTGCGGCTCAAGTACCGCTACCTCGACCTGCGCCGCCCGGAGATGCAGGCGAACCTCGAACTGCGCCACAAGGTGGCGCTGGCCATCCGCAACCATCTCTCCGCGCGCGGCTTCTTCGAGATCGAAACCCCTTTCATGACCCGCTCCACTCCCGAGGGCGCGCGCGACTATCTGGTCCCCAGCCGCGTCCATCCCGGACAGTTCTACGCCCTGCCGCAATCGCCGCAACTCTTCAAGCAGATCCTGATGATCTCCGGCTGCGAGAAGTATTTCCAGATCGTGCGCTGCTTCCGCGACGAGGACCTGCGCGCCGACCGCCAGCCCGAGTTCACCCAGATCGATCTGGAGATGACCTACCCGCAGCCCGATCAGGTCTTCGAGGTGGTCGAAGGATTCCTGGCCGCGGCCTTCGAGGCCGCCGGCGTCAAGCTCGCGACTCCGTTCCCGCGCATGAGCTACGACCAGGCCATCCGCAGCTACGGCTCCGACAAGCCTGACCTGCGCCTGCCCGCCATGACCGACGTCCGCGGAGCCTTCGCCGCCGAGGAGCTGGAAAAACTCGGCATCCGCACCGGGCTGCCGGTGATGGCTATCCGCGTCCCCGGCGTGGGCGAACTCTCGCGCAAGGAGCGCGACGAGATCAAGACCCTCATCGCCGACCACAAAAGCGCCAAAGTCTTCGAGGACATCAAGCGCTTGGAAAAGAATTTCCCCGGAGCCGTCGCCAAGATCCGCGAAAGCCTGCAGCACCCTTCAGGATTGTCATCCCGAGCCCGCGAACCGGGCGAGGGATCTGCTTCAGAATTGTCATTCCGAGCCGCAGGCGAGGAACCTGCTTTTTCTTCCGCCGATCTCATCGTCCTGGTCGCCGGCGACGGCAAGCCCCCCGAGCACAGGTCCGAGGGCGGGGTAAAGCCCGAGGTCAAGCAGCACGACCACGCCGTCGCGACCGCCGCCGGCGCGCTCCGCATGGCCCTGGCGCAGAAATACGCCGAGCGCCACGAACTCTTCGCTTCCGGCTCTTTCCGCTGGCTCTGGGTCACCGACTTTCCCATGTTCGAGTGGGACGCCGACGGCGAGCGCTGGGCTGCCGCGCATCACCTCGCCCCACGAAAAAGACCTCGAAGCAGGAAAGTTGGAGAGCGATCCCGGCTCCGTCCGCGCCCTCGCCTATGACGTCGTGCTCAACGGCCTGGAGATCGGCTCCGGCTCCATCCGCATCCACCGCCAGGACGTGCAGAAGCGCATCTTCAAAGCCCTGGGCATGACCGACGACGAAGCCCGCTCGCGCTTCGGCTTCTTCCTGGACGCGCTCGAATACGGCACACCGCCGCACGGCGGCATCGCGCTGGGCCTGGACCGCATCGTCATGATGCTGGCCGGCGCCGACTCCCTGCGCGAGGTCATCCCCTTTCCCAAGACCGCGAAAGCGGTGGACCTGATGGTGGACGCTCCTACGCCCGTCAGCGAGCAGCAGCTAAAAGAGTTGGGGATTAAGATTAAGGATTGAAGCATTTCCGGATTCCCATCCGCGTTCATCCGCGTTAATCTGCGGCGAAGACCATGGCGAAAATCCACGTCCTGCCTGAGCACGTTGCCAACAAAATCGCCGCGGGCGAGGTGGTGGAGCGCCCCGCCTCGGTGGTCAAGGAGCTGCTGGAGAATGCCCTCGACGCCGGCGCCAAGCGCATCCGCATACAAGTCGAGGCAGGCGGACGCAAGCTCATCCAGGTGACCGACGACGGCTCGGGCATGGTACGCGACGACGCCCTGCTGGCCTTCGAACGCCACGCCACCTCGAAGCTCCACGGCGCCGAGGATCTGCTGAACATCTCCACGCTGGGCTTCCGTGGCGAGGCGCTGCCTTCCATTGCTTCCGTCTCGCGGCTGACGCTCGAGACCTGTGCGCGCGAGGAGCGAGGGCGGGGCGCCCTCGCCACAGGCGGCGAGACGCCGGCGCCACCTGTCGGCACGCGCATCGAGATCAACGGCGGCAAGATCTTCAAGGTGGAGGAAGCGGGACTGCCCGTGGGGACTTCGGTCACGGTGCGCGACCTGTTCTTCAACACCCCGGCGCGCAAGAAATTCCTGAAGGCGGAATCCACCGAGCTGGGCCACATCGCCACGCTGGTCACGCACTACGCGCTGGCGCATCCCGGGAAACACATCGAGCTGCACACTTCGGCGAATGCGCTGCTCATCGCCAGCCCGGTGATCGGCCATGCCCAGCGCATCTTTCAGATCTTCGGCAAGGAGACGCTCGACGAACTTCTCCCCGTGGCCGCGACCGCGGCGCTTGAGCGCGTAGGACTGCCCCAGCCTCCGCCCTGGGTCATCGAGAAGCGCAAGCAGCGCGGCGAGGACTACCAGGCCCCGGTGCCCGGCGAGCTGCGCCTGCACGGCTTCGTCTCCAAGCCGGAGCTGCAGAAGCTCAACCGCAATTCCATCTTCGTCTTCGTCAACCAGCGGCTCATCCGCGACCGCCTCATCCAGCACGCGCTCACCGACGCCTACCGCAACATCCTGCCGGCATCGGTCTTTCCCGTGGTGCTGCTCTTCCTGGAGATGCCTCCCGAAGAAGTGGACTGCAACGTCCACCCCGCCAAGCGGGAAGTGCGCTTCCGCCAGCAGGGTTTTGTCCACGACTTCGTGCGCGACTCGGTGCGCGCTGCGCTGATGAAGGCGCGCCCCGTGCCGCAGTTCACCAGCGAGATCCGCTCCCAGCCCACCGCGGGAGCGGCGCTCTCCCCCGGTGCGCGCGCCGCCGCCGGCGGAGGCCTGGAGATGGCTGAGGCGCAGGGCGCGATGCTGGCGCCGGTGGACTTCGCCCTCCACCCACCTCCACCGCTTCCGCAGAACCTTGACTTCACCGGCAGCGATTTCACCGGCAGCCTCGCGGTGGATGCCAACGCTGCCGTGCCGCTGGCGACACCGATTGCGCCTCTTGCTATCCGCGCCGACGACGGCTGCGCCGGCGTCATCGCACTGGAGGATGCCCAGCCGGAGAACGCGTCCATCGAGACTCTGAAGCCGCTGGGCCAGATCCGAGACTCCTTCATCCTGGCGGTCAACGGCGACGGCCTGTGGATCATCGACCAGCACGTGGCCCACGAGCGCGTGCTCTTCGAGCGCATCCTGCGGCAGCGCGCCGCGGAAAAAGTCCAGGGACAGCGCCTGCTCATGCCGCTGGTCGTCGGCCTCACTCCCGGCCAGCAGGCGGTCTTCGAGCAGATATCGGAGGAGCTCGAGCGCAACGGCTTCGAGGTAGAGCCCTTCGGGGCGCGCACCATCGCAGTGAAGACGGCCCCGGCGGGGGTGGACGCCAGCGAGATCGAGCGCCTGCTCACCGAGCTGCTCGACCAGTTCCAGCGCGAGGAGCAGGCCACGAATCTCGAGCGCGCTCGCGGCAAGATCGCCGCTTCGATCGCCTGCCATGCCGCCATCAAGGTGAACACGCCGCTCGAAGCCAATAAGATGGAGTGGCTGCTGAAGGAGCTGGCCAGGACCGAGTGTCCCATGACCTGCCCCCACGGGCGGCCGGTGGTGCTGCGCTATTCCTTGCGCGACATCCAGCGCGCCTTCAAGCGGATCTGACGATGATGACCGAACTGGAATTGCGCGAACATCGCCGCAAGAAGTGGCGCCTCGATCGGCGCCCCCTGCGCTCTTCCGAAGACGCGCGTGAGTTTCTGGAGTCGGTCGGCTTCTGCCTGATGTATCCCGTGAAGCCGCCGCTGCTCGTGCCCACATTCCTCGGCGCCTGCGCCGGTTCGGAGGCCAATCTTCCCCTGCGCCCTCAGGCTTTCGACAACCCGCGCGCCCGCCAGGCGGAAGAGTGGGTGTTGGAGATGCTGCGGCAACGCATCGCCTTTGAGACCAACCTCTTCGGCGAGACGCCCATGCTGCTCGCCGCCTCCGTCCTTCCTTACTTCTATGCGCTGGTCGGCGACCGCAACCCCAAACCGGAGCCGAAGAAGGAGGCGGGCGCCGCCCAGCTCTCTCCCCTGGCGCGGGACACCTGGGCGGCGTTGCACAAGAGCGGGCCCCTGGCCAAGACCAGGCTGCGTGAGCTGCTGGGCGGCGCGCCCTCCGACGCCGCGGTCGACCGTGCCCTGGGCGAGCTGGGCGCTTCCCTCAAGATTGCGCGCGTGGACCAGAGTCCCCAAGCCGGCGCCACCTGGGAGCTGTTGCACCGCTGGGCCCCGGAGGCGGTCCAGGAAGGGATCGGGTTATCGGTGGCTCAGTCGCTCTCCGCCCTGGTCTCCCGCTACCTGGAGTGCGTGGTGGCGGCCGAGGCCAGGGAGGTAGAGGAGTTCTTCTCCCGGCTCGCGCCGCGCTCCCGGGTGCGGGAAAGCGTCAATGCGCTGCTGTCGGCGCGCGAGCTGGCTTTCCTTCCCGTGGGGAACAAGACGTTGATCCAGATTGCGCCGCCACGCCCGCCCGTCACCTTCCGGCGCGTGGTGCCGGCCGGGATCCA
>Ga0255312_1000065_pt1 | contig 15375 bp, 14 predicted proteins | sample EtOH5_T0_E5_meta_FD_202081 | JGI IMG/M metagenome (GOLD analysis project Ga0255312, IMG submission 202081) | Sandy soil microbial communities from University of British Columbia, Vancouver, Canada - EtOH5_T0_E5 | ecosystem: Engineered > Artificial ecosystem > Sand microcosm > Unclassified ...
GTTACCGAATGGCTAGGGAGGGAATCGAACCCCCGACACGCGGATTTTCAGTCCGCTGCTCTACCAACTGAGCTACCTAGCCGAAGGGCGAGGAATATATAGATATCCCCCGCCCCCCGTCCAACCGGATCGGCTAGGGGATCTTGGGCTTCTTGAACAGGCCTTTGAGTTTGTTGGTTCCGGCGTTCTTGGCGGCGTCGATCGCCGCCTGCTTGGCCGCGTCCGCCATTTCCTTCGCCATCTGGTTGGTGGCGTCCGCGATCGTCTTTCCCATGTCGAAATTCTTGAGCACCTCGCAGGCCTGCTGCATCTGAGACTGCTGCGCGAGAGTCAGGTTGGGAGGTTGGCCGGACGGGCCCGTGGCCCCCTGGGCGGTCTGGATCTGCGCCTTGGCCTTGGCGATGGAATCCGTCAGCTGCTGACTGGAGAGGTAGAGCACATACCCCCTCGCCATGGAGTCCGGCTTCTGCAGGTGGGTATCCGGCTTCCAGGTGATGCCGGCCGGCGGCGTAAACGCGTCGGCGGGCGGAGCGCCCAGTCTCACCTCCGTGGCCGTTTCTTCGAAGTTCATGCAGACCAGGCTCAGCTGCGAGTGCAGTGTGATCGGCGCCTTGCGCATCGTGCAAATCGTCATAGGGCCGAATTGCCGCTCGTCACACTCCTGCCCGGCATAGACCCTGCTGCTCAGTTTCTCCCCCGCATTCAGACCGGCGAGGTTGAAGGCCCGGGAGAGAATCGCGCCCATGTCTTCCATGTTCTGGTGCACCCGCTGCTTCGCCGCGCCATCCAGGTCCTCGTACGCCGAGGCGAGGGCGGGAACCAGGTTGGGGGCAACGAAGCCCTGCTTCTTGGTCAGGTCCGCCCGGTAGCTTGAATCGGGCGTCGTGAGGATCCAGCTATCCGTCGACGACGTCTTCCCCATCAGCTTCATGGTGCCGGTCTGGCGGTGCACCAGGCGCTCGCCATCGCTGGCCAGCATGGCGGTTCCGGAGAGGTCTCCGCTCAGTGTATAGCTGACGGCGACTCCCCCTTTGATCCCGGTTTTGGGCGTCTTGAACGGGTTGGGTTGGGCCGCGGCTGGCAGGGCGAAGCCCGCCAAGGCGGCGGCGAACGCGAGGCGATGCATGAAAAAGCCTCCGTGATGCGTGTGGTCCTCGAATATACCGTTCCGCCGTATATTCCTCCCTCATGCCCCACCCCCGGTTTTCCAATCTCAGTGTCCTCGAGCATCCGCTGATCCAGCACAAACTGGGGATTCTTCGCGACAAGTCCACGTCCGTCAAGGACTTCAAGCAGTTGGTCAACGAGATCGCGATGCTCATGACCTACGAGGTCACCCGCGACCTGGCCACCGAGACGATCGAAATCGAGACGCCGTTGGAGCGCATGGCTGCCCGCCGGGTCGCGGGCAAGAAGCTCACCCTGATCCCCATTCTTCGAGCCGGCCTGGGTATGGTCGAGGGCATCACCCAACTGATCCCCTCCGCGCGGGTCGGACATATCGGGCTGTACCGCGACCACGACACCCTCCAGCCGGTGAGCTACTACTTCAAGGTCCCCGCCGCCGAAACCGATCGCGATTTCTTCGTGCTCGACCCCATGCTCGCCACCGGAGGCTCGGCGGTCGCGGCGGTCACCAAGCTGCGCGCTTCGGGAGCGACCCGCATCCGTTTCCTCTGCCTGGTAGCGGCCCCGGAAGGCGTCCAGGCCATGCTGGACGCCCATCCTACCGTGCCGGTGTTTGCGGCCGCGCTCGACCGTGAGCTCAACAAGGTGGGATACATTCTGCCGGGGCTCGGAGACGCCGGCGATCGCATTTTTGGAACCAGGTGACCGATGAGCGGAGCCAGGATCACCTTCTGGGGAGCCGCCGGCCAGGTGACCGGCTCAATGCACTTGCTCGAGGCCGCCGGGGCGCGGATTCTGCTCGACGCCGGTCTGTTTCAGGGCCGCCGCGCCGAAGCCGCCGCGCTCAACGCCAATCTCCCCTTCGATCCCCGGCGCATTGACGCGATCGTCGTAAGTCACGCGCACATCGACCATATCGGGCGGCTGCCCCTCCTGGTGCGTCACGGGTACCACGGCCCCATTTACGCGACCCCGGCGACCCGCGACCTCAGCGCGGTGATGCTCCCCGACGCCGCCCATATCCAGGAAAGCGACGCCGCGTTTCTCGCCCGTCACGGCAAGCAGGGTCCCGCGAGCGATCCGCTGTACAATCTGGCCGACGCGATCGCGGTACAGGATCTCATGGTCGGCCTGCCCTACCATCGCATCCACTACATCCGGAAGTACCTCGCTTTCGAATACACCGAGGCGGGTCATATCCTCGGCTCGGCCAGCGTGGATCTGCGGCTGAGCGAGGGCGGCAACCAGCGCATCGTGTTCTCCGGAGACATCGGCCGGTCGGGGCTCCCGATCATCCGCGACCCGGAGCCCCCCACCGGGCCCATCGACACCCTGATTGTCGAATCCACCTACGGCAACCGGGACCATGAGTCCACCGCCACCAGCGCCGATCGCCTGGCAGAGATCGTCAAGCGGGTTGCGGGGCACGGCGGCAAAATCCTCATCCCTTCCTTCGCCTTGGGGCGGGTGCAGGAACTGGTCTACGCGCTGCATCAGCTTGGCAAGGCCGGGCGGATCCCCATCATCAAGATCTACGTGGACAGCCCGCTCGCGGTCGACGCGACGGCGGTGTTCCGCATGCATCCCGAGGTGTTCGACCGCCGGGAGCAGATGTTGATGCAGTCCGACCAGGTCTTCGACTTTCCCATGCTCGAGTACATCAAGTCGGTCGAGGATTCGAAGCGCCTCAACACCCTGAACGGCCCCGCCGTCATCATCGCCGCTTCGGGCATGGCCGAGTCGGGCCGCATTCTCCATCACCTGGCCAACCACATCGGGGATTCGCGCAACTGCGTGCTCTTCGTGGGGTTCCAGGCCGAGCACACCCTGGGCCGCCGAATTCAGGAAGGGTCTCTGAAGGTCAAGATCTTCGGGGAGCTGCACGAGGTGCGGGCCGAGGTCGAGTCGATCAGCGGATATTCCGCGCATGCGGACCGCACCGAATTGCGGAGCTGGATCAAGGCATTGGGCGGTCCGGTCAAGCGCGCTTTCGTCGTCCATGGCGAGGCCGCTCCCGCGGCGGCGATGGCCGAGATCCTCAAGCAGGAGGGGGTCCGCGAGATCGTCGTGCCCCAGCTCGGAGAGTCGTTCGATTTGTGAAGCGGGCCTTGCGCTGGACGCTTCGCCTGCTCGCCTCCGCGGTGGTCGTCTACGGCCTGCTCTTCGCCTGGGTATGGCGAGTCAGCCGGCGGGATGAGCGGCAGGCCTCCGACGCCATTGTCGTCCTGGGAGCGGCGCAGTACAACGGTCGCCCCTCGCCGGTGCTCAAAGCTCGCCTGGACCACGCGGTGGAGTTGTATCGCGCCGGACTCGCTCCGGCGCTCGTGGTGACCGGCGGGATCGGGACCGGCGACCGGGTGAGCGAAGCCACCGTCGGGCTCCGCTACCTCCGCGCCCTGGCGGTCCCCGATTCGGCGATCATCGTCCGGCCCGACGGCCGCACGACCGATGAGTCGATGCGCTCCGTCGCGGAGTGGATGCACGAACGCGAGCTCAGCCGCGCCATATTGGTCAGCGACCCGTTTCACATGGCCCGCCTGCGCATCGAGGCCCGCCGGGCCGACATCCAGGCCGTTACTTCGCCCACCCGGACCAGTCCGATCATGCCGGGCAGTCGGACCGAAGCGGGCTATCTTGCCCTGGAGGCGTTGAAGCTTCCGGTGACCGCGTTGCAGGCCTTGCTGAACCGACATCCTTCCGCTCCCTGACCCGCAACCCGAGCGCAGTCGGAAGCCATCATGACCCTCATTCAGTCGGAGCGGCGCTACTCAGGCCGGGTGGTCAACCTCGACCACGATACGGTGCGCTTTCCCGACGGGTCGCAGGGAGTCCTGGAGATGATCCGACACCCTGGCGCCGCCGCCGTAGTCCCCTTTCTCGACGATCCGGCCGACCCCGACCCTCGGGTGCTGTTGATCCACCAGTTCCGGCATGCCGCCGACGACTGGCTCTGGGAGGTTCCGGCGGGGACCCTTTCGCACGGGGAGACCCCGGAGACCTGCGCCTACCGGGAGCTGGCGGAAGAGGCCGGCATGGACGCCGGGAAGCTGGTGCGCCTCTCCACCATCTTCACGACTCCAGGGTTCACCGATGAGCGGATTCACCTCTTTCTGGCGACCGAGCTCAAACCGGTGGCGCTGTCCCAGGAGGACGACGAGTTCATCACGGTGCATGAAAAACGCTGGAGCGCGGTCGGCAAGATGATCCGTACCGGAAAAATTCGCGACGGGAAAAGCCTGTGCGCTCTCATGTACGTGAACTGCTTTGTGCGGGACTCGGGTATCGGGAGTCGGCAGTCGGGGCGCTAGGCCGTCTCCCGATTCCCCATCCGCCCCTCCCGACTAGAATTGGCTATGCCGAAGATCCCTTTCGACACCTTCTCCAAGCAGATCAAGGCCGGCACCGTTCCGCCCGCGATCTACCTCTACGGCGAGGAGGATGTCCTCAAGGATGAAGCGGTGCGGGCGATCCTTGATCTCGTGGTGGATCCCGGAATGCGCGACTTCAACTATGACCAGCGCGGCGCAGGCCAGCTCGACCCTGAAGCGGTGGAAACGCTCTGTAACACGCTGCCCATGATGGCCGATCGCCGTCTGGTCGTAATTCGTGAGATCGAGGCGTGGCAGAAGCGCGCGCGGGCCAAGGCCGCGGTGCTCCACTACCTCGAGCAACCTGCCGCCGAGACGGTGCTCATCCTGGTCCAGGGCGCACCCCGAAAGGACGACGATCGCGGCGAGCCTGATCCCGATCTGCTCCGCCTGACCTGTACCGTCGAAATGGAACGGTATGGGCCCAGGCTGGCGGAAAAATGGGTGCTCAAGCGGGCCGAGGAGCGCGGGATTCGCTTTGCGCCCGAGGCCGCCGCGCACCTCGTCAAGGCCGTGGGCGGCGATCTCGGGGCGGCACGCAGTGAACTCGACAAGCTGGCCGGATTGGGGGGCGCCGAGATGGTGACCCTGGACCAGGTGACCAATAGCCTCGGGATCCGGCATGGGGAGACCCAGGCGGACTGGTGCGACGCGGTCATCGAGGATGCGAGTGGACGAGCCGCGGCCATCCTGCCGCATTTGCTGTCTCAGTCCGGCGTCTCCGGCGTCGCGCTGCTCGCGCAGCTTGGCACCCAGCTCATTGGCCTCGGCTTGGCGAGGGCGCACTATGATCGGGGGGCGCGCGGCGGGGGCCTCGAACGAGCGGTTCGGGACGCGTTGCTCCGCGCGCGGCCTCCGGTGCGACTCGATTACCGGGCCAGCGCCGAACGCTGGAGCCGCCTGGCCGAGCAGTGGCCGCCGGCACGGATCGACGCGGCGCTGGCTGCCGCTCGTCGAGCCGACCAGCGGCTCAAAACCACTACCCTCGCGGATGAGCGCGGGGTCCTGGTGGATTTGATCATGACCATCGGACCGCTGGCCGGGGTGCCGGCGTGAACCGGATGATCCTGAAGCTGAGGCGCCGGTGGCTTGGCCTGCTGGTCATCGGCTGGGCCGCCGCCTCGACTCGCCTGGCCGCCCAGAGCGATCCCCGCCTCGTCGCGGCCGTGCGGCTGGCGCAGGATGGCCTGTCCGATTCCGCCCGCGCGGTCGCCGGCCGGATTCTCCAGGCGCTGCAGCCCAGCGATTCTCTCTACCCCGAGGCCCTGTATACCGTGGGCCTGCTCGCCGCGACGGAACGGGAGCGCCGCCTCGAGCTGCGGCGCGTCGTGGTTGATTACGCCCAATCCGCCTGGGCCGACGATGCTTTGCTGCAGCTGGCCCAGCTCGACTACGCGGTGGGGAATCCGGCCGGCACCATCCGACAGGTCGATCAGCTGCTGCGGGACTACCCCGGCAGTCCCGTAACCGCCACCGCCGCGTTGTGGGGCGCCCGCGCGGCGGGCGATCGCCGCGAAGCCGATATCGCGTGCCGGATGGCGGACGCCGGCCTGGCCGCCGTGGGCGCGGACGTCGAGCTGCGCAACCAGCTCGAGTTCCAGAAGTCGCGCTGCGGGAGCCTCGCCTCGATGGTGGTGGACAGCGTGCGGCGCGCCGGCGCGGACTCGCTCGCGAAGGCCCAGGCGGATTCGGCGGCCCGGGCGCGCGCGCGCACCCCGGGCCGAGCGGCTCCGGCAGCCGCGCGCCGCAGCGCCCCGGGGTTCTACGTGCAGATTTCGGCGGTCCTGAACCAGGGAGCGGCCGATGCGGAGATTGCGCGCGCCAAGCGAGCGGGTTATGCCGCCGCCGCCGTGAAGGAGGGCGGATATCTCAAGATCCGCGCCGGCCGCTTCCGCACCCGTTCGGAGGCGGAGACGGCCCTGGTCCAGCTCAAGACGCGTCTGGGAGGACATCCGTTCCTCGTCCGCGTTCCGTGACCGCCACTCTCGCCGAAAACTCCCCGTTGCTGGTGCAGTATCGCGAGATCAAGTCGCGTCACCGCGACGCCATCCTGTTCTTCCGGATGGGCGATTTCTACGAGATGTTCTTCGACGACGCGGAGCTGGCGTCGCGGGTGCTCAGCATCACCCTCACTTCCCGGGGTGATGGCGTCCCCCTCGCCGGCGTGCCGGTGAAGGCGGCAACCGAGTACCTCAAGCAGCTCGTCGGCCAAGGGTACCGGGTGGCGATCTGCGAACAGGTGGAAGACCCCAAGCAAGCCAAGGGCCTGGTGCGCCGGGAAGTGGTGGAGACCGTGACTCCCGGCGCCCTGCTCGAAGACGGCTGGGTGGCGGGGGGCCGCAACAACTGGATCGTGGCGGTGGGGATGGGTCCGCCGTCCGCGACTTCGCACGGAATCGCCGCCATCGACCTCACGACCGGAGAGTTCCTGCTGGAGCTGGTGCCGTCCGCCGAGCTCCCCGAGGCCCTCGGCAGACTGAAGCCCGCGGAGCTGGTCCTGCCGGCCGAAACCGAGCTCGCCGCCGACCCCGACCTGATGCGCACCATCCGGGAGCGCTGGGAGTTCGACCCCGAGCTCGCGCGCGAGGAGCTGGGCCGCCGCTTCGGACTCGCCTCGTTGGACGGGCTGGGCCTGGTCCCCGCGGATGCGGTTGCGATTGGAGCGGCCGGTGCCCTGCTCCGCTATCTCGGCGACCTCAAGCCGAGCGGGATACCCCACCTCGCCCGGCCGGTGATTCGGCGGTCCGATCAGTTCTTGTGGATCGACGAGATGACCAGCCGGAATCTCGAGCTGACCGAGCCACTGCGCGCCGGGGCCAAGGGGATCACCCTGCTGGAAGCGATCGACCGCACGGTCACGCCCATGGGGGCTCGGCTGCTTCGGGCCTGGATGTTGTCTCCCTTGCGTGACCCGGCCGCGATCATACGCCGGCTCGACGCCGTGGAGGCGGCGGTACGTGACCCGTCGCAACGGGCGGCGGCCCGCGACGCCCTCGACGGGGTGCGCGACCTCGAGCGGCTCGCGGGCCGGGCCGCCGCGGGCCGCGCGACCCCCCGTGAGCTGGGCGCGCTGCGCGATTCCTTCCTGCGGCTTCCGCAAGTGCAGGCGGCCTTAGCCGGATTGGGAACACACCGGTCACCGGGCACTGGTCACCGGGCACTGCTCGATGAGCTTCACTCGGAACTGGATCTTCTCGACGACCTGGCTGCTGTGCTCTCCGCCGGCCTCACCGATCGGCCTCCGGCCCTGCTGGCCGATGGAGGTGCCATTCGCGCCGGCTACGACGCGGCGCTCGACGAGAGCCGCGCCCTGCGGGACGGCGGCAAGCAGTTCATCGCTTCGATGCAGCAGCGCGAGCGCGAGCGCACCGGGATCGCGACGCTCAAGATCGGATACAACAAGGTCTTCGGGTACTACCTCGAGATCACCCACGCCCATGCCGCCAAGGTGCCGCCCGACTATGAGCGACGGCAGACCCTGGCGACCGCCGAGCGGTTCGTGACGCCGGAGCTCCGCGAGTACGAAGCGAGGGTCCTCGGTGCCGAGGAGCGGGTGGCGCAGCGGGAAGCAGAGTTGTTCGCCGCGCTGCGGAGCCGGGTCGCTGCTGCCGTCGGGCGCGTCCAGCAAACGGCGCGCGTCCTGGCGCGGCTCGATGTCTGGACCGGACTGGCCGAAGCCGCAGTGGCCAATCGCTATGTCCGGCCGGAGGTGACCGACGGATTCGACATCGAGCTCACCGCCTCCCGCCATGCCGTACTCGAGCGACTAATGCCGCGCGAATCCTTTATGCCGAACGACGTCCGCTTCGATCCGGCGGCCCGAGTTCAGTTGGTCACCGGCCCCAACATGGCCGGCAAGAGCACTATCCTCCGGCAGATCGGGCTCTGTATCGTGCTGGCCCAGCTGGGCAGCTTCGTGCCTTGTGACGCGGCCCGCATCGGGGTGGTGGACCGCTTGTTTACCCGCGTCGGCGCTTCAGACAACCTGGCGCGGGGACAATCCACCTTCATGGTGGAAATGAGCGAGACCAGTGCCATCCTCCACGGCGCCACCCAGCGGTCGCTGGTGCTGCTCGATGAGATCGGGCGCGGCACCTCCACCTACGACGGCGTGGCCATCGCCTGGGCCGTCACCGAGTTTCTGCACGATCGGGTCGGCTGCAAAACCATGTTCGCGACCCACTATCACGAGCTGATGCAGCTGCCGGAGCAGCTGCAGCACGCCAGGAATCTCAACGTGGCGGTCCGCGAGACCGGCGGAACTGTCGTTTTCCTCCACCGGCTGGAGCCGGGAGGTACCGACCGGAGCTACGGGATTCACGTCGCCCAGCTCGCCGGACTGCCGCGTGAGGTGGTCACGCGTGCCAACGCGGTGCTGCGGACGCTCGAAGGAGAGCATCGCGTCGCGCCGGGAGGTCCGGGCTCCGAGCCGGACCCGGGACAATTACCGCTCTTCACGGAGCCCGGGGACCCCACGCTGGAAGAACTCCGGGGCCTCGACCTCAATACCATGACCCCGCTCGAAGCGCTTAACCGGCTGGCGGATTTCCAGCGACGGGCCAGCGGACGGACCTGAACCACAGTACTTTTTGCCATGCGATGGGCTCGGTTGCCAGGGGTAGGATCGGCGTTCGCCGTGCTCGCCGTTGCTAGCTGTCACAAGAAGTCCGACTCGACGCTGGCGCTCCCTTCCGACCCGGCCGCCATCGTGGCGCGGGGGGAAGACCCGCCCGTCGCGCTGGATCCTGAATCACCCATCGCCTACCCGGTCGCCGTGTACCAGCAGGGCATCAGCGGGACCGTGCTGTTGCGCCTGTTCGTGGACGAAACCGGGCGCCTCGCTCCGGACTCCACCCGGATTCAGGAGTCCAGCGGCTACCCCGCGCTCGACTCGGCCGCGCTGGCCGCGGTACCCCGTTTGCGTTACGCCCCCGCCCTCCGCAACGGAGTTGCGGTCGCGTCGCTCTTTACCCAACCGATCCGCTTTCGCCATCCCGATCGCGGGGGGACAACTCCATGAAGCCGCAACGCCGCCCCGAATCGGACCGCGGAGCCCGCTCCCTGCCCTCGGAGTCCTGAATCCTGTGCGCGTAACCGTTCTTACCGGCGGAACTTCGAGCGAGCGCGACGTTGCCATCGCCTCGGCGGTGCAGATCATGGGCGCCTTGCGGAGCCGGGGCCATACGGTGGCGGTAGTCGACACGGCGCGCGGCTTCATTCCCCAGGCGGAAGAGCCCCGCCTGCTCTCCGGCTCGGTGGGCAAGGAGCCGCCGGCCATTGCGGAGCTGGTGGCCCTCGAGCGCGGACTGCTACTCTCCGGCCTCGCCAGCCTGCCGGTGATACGCGACGCCGACGTCCTGTTTCTCGCGCTGCACGGCGGCCGGGGGGAGGACGGCACCCTCCAGGCGGTGCTCGACGTGGTCGGGGTTCCCTACACCGGCAGCGGCTCGCTGGGGAGCGGGCTCGCTATGAACAAGGACATCGCCAAGCGGCTGTTCCGCATGGCCGGGGTGCCCACCGCCGACTGGCTGATGGCGCCCGTCACCGTCGAAGCAGCGGAGGGCAGGCTCGGCTGGCCGCTGGTGGTGAAGCCCTGCAAGGAAGGGTCGACCGTCGGCCTCACCGTGGTGAAGCAACCCGACGGCTACGACCAGGCCGTGGAACTGGCCGCGGGCTACGACGCCGAGGTCCTCCTCGAAGCGTTCGTCCCGGGACGGGAGCTGACCGTGGGGATTCTCGACGGGCGTGCCCTGGCGGTCGGAGAGATCATCCCCCAACACGAGGTGTTCGACTACGAGTGCAAGTACACCCCCGGCATGTCACAGGAGATCTTTCCCGCCGACTTGCCCCCCGGGGTGGACGCAGAATGCTGCAGGTTGGGCCTGCTCGCCCACCAAGCCTTGAAATTGGGCGGGTACTCCCGCGTCGATTTTCGCTTGACACCGGCGGGAGAATTGTTCTGTTTAGAAGCGAACGCCCTGCCGGGAATGACTGCGACGAGCCTTCTCCCACAGTCTGCGGCGGCCGTCGGCATCTCCTTTGCGGAGCTGTGCGAGCGCGTCTGCCTCGCGAGCAGAAAAGCATGAGCATGAACCGGCCGGAATCCTCCCCTCTTCAGGCACACCTGACCCCTTGGGTCGGGCGGATCATGCTGGTCAATGCCGTGGTCGTGGTCCTCCTCCAGACCGTATTCACCGCACCGCTCTTCACCGAGCTGCTGCGGTTTGCTCCCGATCAGGCCCTCGCTCGCCCCTGGACTTTTGTGTCGTACCTGTTCGTGCACGGCGGGGTCCTCCACCTCGGCGGCAACCTGCTCCTGCTCTTCGTGTTCGGACCCCCGGTCGAGCTCCGAATGGGAGGCCGGGCATTCGTGCTCTACTATCTCTATTGTGGCCTCGGCGCAGCAGTCTTCACGCTGGGTCTCGCCTCGTTCTTGCCCGTCCCGCCGTTGCTCGGCGCCTCAGGTGCCGCATTCGGCACCGCGATTGCTTTCGCCTTCGCTCAGCCGGACGCGACCACCACGCTGCTGCCGTTGCCGCTTCGGGTCAGCGCACGGTCCCTGGTTGCCCTGCTGGCCGGCGTCAACCTGGTCCTGGCGCTCTGGTTCAACGAGGGGGCTGCGCATCTCGGCTATCTCGGCGGACTGGCCGCCGGCTACGTCTTCTTCCGGATCCAGGGCCTGGTCGGGCGCCGCCAGCGTGAGGAGCCCAAGAGCATCGCCCGGCGCCCCGTCATGGCGCCCATCCCGGTCCGCCAGGGCAGCGCCGTCACCGATGTCCGCCCGGCATTGGCGCGCCCCGAGCCGCGCGAGGAGTATCCCGCCGACGAAGTTGATCGCGTGCTCGACAAGATCAGCGCCTTTGGAATCCAGAGCCTCACCGCGGATGAGCGCCGTTTCCTCGACGAAGTCTCCAAGCGCAAGCGCAAGGACCTCCACTAGCGACGCACCACACCATCAAGGCTCTTGTTTCGCACGCGGCATTTCTTATCTTGTCCCGTGCTCATCAATCTGCTCCCCGATTTTCTCGACATTCTCTCACAATCTGATCCCGAAGCGGCCTATCACCGCTTTCTCGACGCGCACCGCCCGCTGCTCGCCGCCTACTGGAACAACTACGTCCTCGACCTCGAGAGTCCGCACGCCGCGGAGGTGATCGCCGCGACCGTGCGGGCCGACCGGAGCGACTTGTTCGCGCTGCTGGACCAGGTCGACGTCGCCCGGATCGTCGAGGATGCCCTGCGCCGCACCGAGCAACTCCTGGACGTGGATCGTCCCACCGATTGCCTGCTCATGGTGGGAATGGGAGCGGCCAACGCCGGGGAACTGGTCGTCAACGGGCGCGGGGTGGCGTTCATTTGCGTCGAACACTTTACCGGCCGGGTCAATCCGGAGACCTACGGCATGGGGCTGCGTCCCGAGCTCCTCCCGGTTTGGGTCGCGCACGAGGTGGCCCACACGGTACGCTACACCTCGCCTGCAAGCGAAAGCGAGCTGCGCCGCCTGGTGGCGGAGGCCGGCGGAAACTATGACTACTGGACCACGGGAAGCCGGGCCACGCTGCGGGAGCACCTGCTCAACGAGGGCCTTGCCGTGCATGCCTCCCAGGCCGTCGCGCCCGGCTTGGATCCCGAGGAATACTTCGGGTATCCCCGCCGCCAATACCAGCGCATGCGCGAGCTCGAGGCGTTTCTCCGCCGCGCCGTGCACCATGATCTCGATCGCGCGGGTCTCGGGCTGCGGCTCAAGTACCTGTCGGGCGGGATGAGCCCGGGCTCACGGCTCGGCCTTGGGAGGGTCCTGCCCGAGCGCTGCGGGTACTACCTGGGCCACCGCATGGCGGAGCCATTGGTTACCGCGCGCGGGATCGCGGCAGCGCTCCGAGCCCCGGTCGCTGACTTCCACACCCTTGAAGACGAGGCGCTTGGATTCAGAACGGCTTAGCCGCTACCGACTTACCGACTTACCGCCCTACCATCCATATTCCCAGGCATGGAAACATCCGAGCAGACCACTCCGGTCACCATCACCCTCAAACCGGCCGGTCCTATCGTCATCGAGGGCCCGGTGACGATCCTGAACAATGCAGGCGAGGTGGTCGAGCCGCCGCCCACCAAGATCCCCGGCCAAGTCAAGCTCTGCGGTTGCGGATTCAGCAAGAACAAGCCGTTTTGCGACGGGAGTCACAAGAAATAGGAGTTGCCGCGGCAGTCATTTGCCTACGCAAAAGCGCTCGAACACCCTTCCCAGCACCTCGTCCGGATGGACCAGCCCTACCACTTCCTCCAGGGCCGTCACCGCGCCACGAACATGATGCGCCGCGAGGACGGCATCCTTCCCCAGCTCCGGTCGGGCGGCGGCCAGCGCTTCCGCGGCTCGCGAAAGGGCGACTTGGTGCCGTTCCCGGGTGAGCATGGGCTCCAACTCGCCGTAGCCTCCGGCGGAGCTGAATAGCGCATCGGCCAGCGCACCACGAAGCCGGTCGAGCCCCTCGCCGCTTACGATCGAGACGGGAATCCCCGCTTCGCTCTCGCGCTCGGCGATCGGGACGAGGTCGGCCTTGGAGCGCACCAGGAGGGATGGCCGCTCCCGAAGCAGCGCACGCTCCTCGGTCGTCGGCGGGCGGCCCGCTTCGACACAGAGGACGAGCAGGTCGGCCGAGGCCACATAGCGCCGGCTGACCTCGATTCCCATCCGTTCCAGCCGTTCGTCGGCTTCGCGCAGCCCTGCGGTATCGGCCAACCGCACCGGCCAGCCCGCCACTTCGCTGGCGGCCTCGACCGTGTCGCGGGTGGTGCCCGGCAGCTCCGTGACCAGTGATCGCTCGATGCCGAGCAGCGCGTTGAACAGGGAGGATTTTCCGGCATTGGGGCGACCCGCCAGTACCACCAGGGCCCCCTCGCGCAGCCGTACCCCGGCCGGGGCGGTCGCCAGGAGGCTCGCCACGCTCGCGGCGACACTCTCGAGTCGGTGGCGGATGCGTTCCGGCGGCACTGGCCCATCGTCTTCTTCGGGGAAGTCTATGTCGTAGGCAAGCAGGCTGAGCAACTCAAGCAGCTCTTCGCGAAGCCCCAGCAGGCGGCGCGAAAGCCCCCCTTCCAGCTGGTGCAGGGCCGCCCTCCCCTGCGCCGGGGCCGTCGCATCGACGAGGTCGCCAACCGCCTCCGCTTGGAGCAGGTCCAGTTTGCCGTTGAGCAGGGCTCTGCGGGTGAACTCTCCCGGCGCCGCCGGACGCGCTCCGGCTTCGTGTAGCGCGGCGAGCAGCAGCGCGGGGGCGAGCAGCCCGCCGTGACAGGAGAGCTCAACCAGGTCTTCGCCGGTGTAGCTGTGCGGGGCGCGGAAGACGGTAACGAGCCCTTCGTCGATCCGCGTTCCCGCGGCGGCCAGAAAGGGCGCCAGGACGGCGACGCGCTCCGGAAAGCTCTCTAGCCCGGCCACCACGCGGCCCGCGACGGCCAGGGCACCGGTTCCCGACAGCCGCACCACCGCGATGGCGGAGCGGCCCGGAGGCGTAGCGAGAGCAGCGATGGGGTCGGAGAGCAGACCGCCGGCCTCTTACTTCCTGGCAGGAACCCGTGGCGCGGGCAGGGTGGGATTCCGCCGCAGCCGCTCCCGGGACAACATCCACTGTTGCGGCAGGCTCGCGACGTTCATGACGGTGTAGTACAGGTTCAGTCCGGACGCAAAGCGCAGGAACAGGAAGGTCATCATGGCCGGCATCACGTAGACCATCATCTTGGTCTGCGGATTCGGCGGCATGCCGCGCTGGCCGGTCCAGCTCAGCACCAGCATCGAGATCCCCATCAGGATGGGAATCGCGAAGGTCGGGTCGGGCCGGGAAAGGTCCGGCAGCCAGAGGAACGAGGCTCCCCGCAGCTCGATGGTGTTCTGGAACACGAAAAAGAACGCGAACAGGATGGGAATCGGCAGCAGCATCGGCCAGCAACCGCCGAGCGGGTTGACGTTGTGCTCCTTGTAGAGCTTGAACATCTCCTGCTGGAGCTTCTGCGGGTCGCCTTTGTGCCGCTCTTGCAGCTCCTTGATGAGCGGCTGGACCGCCTGCATTGCCATGGTCGATCGCATGGCCTTCTGATTGAGCGGCCACAGTACGATGCGGATGGCGATTCCGAACAGGATCAGCCCCAATCCGTAGGCCAGGCCCAGCCGGTCGTGCAGCCATACCAGCAACGAGCGGGCGCCCAGCGCCACGGGGCGAATGATGGTACGCAGACCGGGCCAGCCGTAGGGATTGACGTCGTCGAAGTCGTGCCCGATGGCACGCAGTCTGGGATACTCCATCGGGCCCGCATACAGCTGAAACCGGAAGGCCCCGGCGGCCGGAATCGGCAGCCCCGCGGTTACGCTGGCGCGGGAGGGCATCTTCACCAGCTCCGTCCCTACCGCGCTCGCTCCACTGATCCCGCCGTTGCCCTCGGCGCCGGTGCTGTCGAGGGCCAGGACGGCCGTGACGAAGTACTTGGACTTGACCGCCACCCACTCGAATGGGCCGTTGAATGCCGTGGGTCGCGGCTCGTACAGGTCACCCGCCTTGCGCGTCAGACCGGTAAACCGGGTCAGGCTGGCCTTGCCGTCCTTGACCACGACCCCGAGTTCGCGATGGTGTTCCAGGCTGTCGGATTCGGTATTGCGCAACCCCGGGCCCATGCCGATCAGCAGCACTGCCCCGTTGGGGCCGGCGCCTTCGACCTTACCGGCCACATCGACCAGGTAGTTGTCGGGCCGGAAGGTGTAGGTCAGCGATACGGTCAGCGCACCCTGCTGCGCGCTGAGGGTGAAGGGAGTCGGCTGGTTGATGGCGAGCGAAGGCGCGGAAGGCGTGAAGCGCCAGTCCCGCAGCGAAAGGGTGTCCCGTCCCACCAG
>Ga0255312_1000066_pt1 | contig 15325 bp, 17 predicted proteins | sample EtOH5_T0_E5_meta_FD_202081 | JGI IMG/M metagenome (GOLD analysis project Ga0255312, IMG submission 202081) | Sandy soil microbial communities from University of British Columbia, Vancouver, Canada - EtOH5_T0_E5 | ecosystem: Engineered > Artificial ecosystem > Sand microcosm > Unclassified ...
ACGTCCCACAGCCGGCAGCCGTCGGGGCTGATCTCGTCGGCGAGGATGATCCGCGGATAGTCGTTTTCCCACACCCGCCCGAACTCCAATTTGAAGTCGATCAGGCGGATGCCGATCGCCGCGAACATGCCGCACATGAAGTCGTTCACCCGGATCGCCATGTCGGCAATGTCGTTCATCTCGTCCTGGCTGGCCCAGCCGAAGCAGGCGATATGCTCGTCGGCGATGAGCGGGTCCCCGAGCGCGTCGTCCTTGTAATAATATTCGATGATCGTCCGCGGCAGCTGGGTGCCTTCTTCGATCCCGAGCCGCTTCGACAGCGAGCCGGCGGCGACGTTGCGGACGACGACCTCAATCGGCACGATCTCGACCTGGCGGATCAATTGCTCGCGCATGTTCAGCCGGCGGATGAAGTGGGTCGGCACGCCGATCGCCTTTAAGGCGGTGAAGATATGCTCGGAGATGCGGTTGTTGAGCACGCCCTTGCCGGCGATGGTGCCGCGCTTCTGGGCGTTGAACGCGGTCGCGTCGTCCTTGAAATACTGGATCAGCGTGCCCGGTTCCGGACCCTCGTAGAGGATCTTCGCTTTGCCTTCGTAGATCTGGCGGCGGCGGGCCATTTTGTTCGCTTCACTCCGGCGGGACGTGGGGAAGCGCGGGCTATAGGCGAGGAGCGCGGTGCGTGCAAAGCCGCGCTCCTCACCAGCCCGATATACTCATTTTGTCAACGCGCCACGATGGTCAGCGCGCCCGCCGCGACGGCGGTGCCCGACCCGCGGGCCGCGACCAACTCGTCCAACTGGCGGTAGCCGTCGGCGACGGCCGCGGTGAAGCATGCGTGGCGAAGCAACCGAACCTCGAGCGGGTTGATGTTGTCCTCGAGGCACAGGGTGCCGGCGGCGCCACGGATGCGATGCTGCAGCCGCGCCCGACCCGCCTGGGAGCCGAGATCGAGGTCGGCATAGCTGACTCGTGCGCTGGGCGCCGGGGCCCTGACGATCACCGTATCCGCCGCTGCCGCGCTGGTGGCAGGAACGATCGCGCCGGCGCCAAGAACAACCGCGCCGATGTATCCCACGATGTTTTTCATGGTCTTGCTCCTTTTGGCCGGCTGGTCGTCAGCCGCATTGGGGATCGTTGGAACTGCGGTGCCAGGGAGCGCTCCACTCGATGCGGTGGAGCACCTGGAGGCTCTTGCCGAGGGTGCTGCCGATCCGGGCGAAGGCGCGGTCGAGGCCGGCGTTAAGCTCGGCGCGGCCGCCCTGGTAGGTGCGGTCAAAAATCTCGTCGACCATGGTCAATATCCTTTGCGTCGCTGGGGGGTCAAAGTGCGAGCGGGTAGCCGTCGCAATCGTCGTTGGCGGGCATTCTCAGCGCCGATTCGACGAGTGCGAGGCGGCACTGATGATCGAGGCTCTGCCACGCCCGAAACGCATTGCTCGAGCTGTGGGCCAGGGCATCGGCCGCCCGGTTTGCGGGACCGTTCTCGATGAACAGCCGCGGGTTGAGTCCATAAGCCATTCTCACTCTATCCTTTCGTCAGTCGGGGCCGCCGGCGGGGGGCTGGGGAGGGGGAGAAAAACCTCCGCCGGCGGTGCACAATCATCTATGAGTTCGGCGCTCGTTTCGCCAATCAAACGCTCGACAGAGTTCATAAGTCAGGCTTATGGAGTAAGCCGATGCGACGACTCCCGCCCTTGTCCGCCGTGCGCGCTTTCGAGGCCGCCGCCCGGGCCGAGAATTTCACCGCCGCGGCGGCCGAGCTCGGCCTTACCCAGGCGGCGGTGTCCTACCAGGTGAAAGCGCTTGAGGAGCGGCTGGGAGCAGCGTTGTTCGTGCGCGAGCGCGGCCGGGCGCGGCTGACCCCGCTCGGGCAGCGGCTGCTGCCGGCGCTGAGTCAGGCGCTCGACACGATCGAGGCGGCGTTCGCCAGCCACAAGGTCGAAGACGAGACGCTGCTGACCATCACCACCACCCACACCTTCGCCAACACCTGGCTGGCGTGGCGATTGGGCGGCTTCCAGATGGAGCACACCGACCTTGCGGTGCGCATGGAGACCAGCGACCAGACCGTCGACCTGCGCTCGGGCGACGCCGATGTCGCGATCCGCGCCGGGATCGGCGACTGGCCGGGGCTCGAGGTGCACAAATTGATGGAGTCGGACTTCACGCCGATGGCGAGCCCCGAGTGCGTCGCCAAGTTCGAGCGCGATCTCGGCCGCAAGCTCCAGCCCGCCGACCTGCCGAACCTGCCGCTGATCGGGCCGCAGGACGAATGGTGGACGCGCTGGTTCCGCGACGCCGGCGTGCCGCTCGACCTCCACCGGCCACGCGGCGGGATCCGGCTCGACAGCCAGGCCAACGAAGGCCATGCGGCGATGGCCGGGCAGGGGTTCGCATTGCTGACGCCGTTCCTGTGGCGCGGCGACGTCGCAGCCAAGCGGCTGGTCCAGCCGTTCGAGCTGACCTCGACCGCGGGCTATGCCTATTGGCTTGCCTATCCCCCCGAGCGGCGCATGGTGCCCAAGGTGAAACGGTTCCGGGAGTGGCTGCTGGCGGCGATTCGCCAGGCTCATGACGGGGAAATCTTCGCAGCCTATGCCTAGGCACACCGCTGCGTTGCCGCTGGCCTGCCTAGTGCATCCCAATCCGATACCTCTTTTTCTTAACTTAGGTTGGGGCGATGGCTGCCTTGGATTCCGTTGACATAGTTGTCCTCGGTCCGCGCGACATGGCTTCGATGCACGCCATGCTGGCCATGTTCGGGGAAGCGGGAGAGCGGGCCGGCCGGCAAAGAAAATGCGCGCGACCGTCGCCGGCCGCGCGCATCTTCGAAACGTTGGTCTGACTTGGCTAGTCGGACTTAGTAGCGCGACGCCACGTTGCGCCTGATGTCGAGGCTGGTGACGTAACCGCGAAAGTCGACGCGGCAGTTGAAGCGAAGGTCGGCGACCTGCGCGTTGTTGCCGTAACCCTGGTTGCCGTACTGGTTGGCGTAGCGCGGATCGTTGGCATAGCGCGGATCGTAACCCTGGTTGCCGTAGCCACCGCCGTAACCCATGCCCGAGCTCATCACGCCGGACACCTTGAGGCCGTTCGACCGGCGCTCGACGCTGGTGATGCCGAGCACGCGGGCGGTTCCAGCGCCGTTATAGCCGTAACCCTGCTGGTTATAGCCCTGGTTGCCATAGCGCGGGTCGTAGCCCTGCTGGCGGTAATTGCCGTAATTGCCGGACTGGCTGACGCGCGCTTGGGCCGCACGGGCACACTGGTCGACGGCGACACGATCGTTGCCCTGACCGTAGGCGCCGTAGCGGCCACCGCCGAGAACCTGGCTGATCATCGCGCCGATGGAACTGCCACCACCGTTGTAGCCGTAATTGGGCGCGTACTGCGCCATCGCCGGGGACGCTGCGCCCGCGACCATTGCAAGGCCGGCCGAACCGGTCAAAATCTTTGCGAAGATTGTCATGAATAAATTCCTTGATGAATCGCCGGGAATTGCCGGCCGTCGTTAATAACAACGTCTTTGCGGCAATTGAGATGCATCAATTATGAACAAAATAATTGATATTCTATTATGAACGCATTGTAATGTTTCAGTAATTTCTAATGTATTAAATCAGGATTACTTCAGAATATCGCGGCAGCTGGCGATGGCGCTTGCCTTGCAACCCGGCGCGGGCTGGGCCGTTATCGCCGCATGACAGACAAGCAAGTCTATGAAGCGCCCAGTTCGGTCACCGCCGAGGAGGGCGATGTCCTGGTCAAGGGTCCCGACGCGGTCGATGTCGCGCTGACGCCCGAAGCCGCCGAAGAAACGTCCAACCGGTTGCTCGAGGGTTCGATGAAGGCCCGCGGCCAGCGGCGCCTCAAACATTATCCCCACCGCGCGAAGTAGCCGGGCCGGGGTTGGGTTTGCGGGCGCGGCTCGCCAATTATCCCCGTTTTATCCACGAGATTTTCCACCGCTGGATAGGTTTTTCACCGCTTTCGCCGCGCCAGCGCGATTGCCTTTCGCCGTGCCAGCGCGGTTGCTAGGGGCTGCGTGATGCAAGCCACCGCCGAGTCCGAAATCGATGTCCCGTTCGACGCTGCTTTGTCGGAGCGTTACCTGGTCTATGCGCTGTCGACGATCACCGCGCGCTCGCTGCCCGACGTCCGCGACGGGCTGAAGCCGGTCCACCGCCGGCTCTTATGGGCGATGCGGCTGCTGCGCCTCGACCCGACCGGGGCCTTCAAGAAGAGCGCGCGGGTCGTCGGTGACGTCATCGGCAAGTATCACCCGCACGGCGACCAGAGCGTCTATGACGCGATGGTCCGCCTCGCGCAGGATTTCGCGCTCCGCTACCCGCTGGTCGACGGCCAGGGCAATTTCGGCAACATCGATGGCGATAACGCCGCCGCCTACCGTTACACCGAAGCGCGCCTGACGGCGGTCGCCGCGCAGCTGATGGCCGGGCTCGACGAAGGCACGGTCGACTTCAAGGCGACATACAATGGGGAGGAAGAGGAGCCCGAAGTGTTCCCCGGGCTGTTCCCCAATCTGCTCGCCAACGGCGCCAGCGGAATCGCGGTCGGGATGGCGACATCGATCCCGCCGCATAACGTTGGTGAGCTGATCGACGCCGCGGCGCAGCTGATCGACAAGCCCAGCACCGACGACGGCGCGCTCGCTGAGATCGTCCGCGGACCGGATTTTCCCACCGGCGGCGTGCTGGTCGACGGCCCGGATTCGATCGCCTCGGCCTATGCGACCGGCCGCGGTAGCTTCCGTCTGCGGGCGTCGATCTCGGTCGAGCGCGAGAAGGGCGGCGGCTGGCACCTGCTGGTCAGCGAAATGCCCTACGGCGTGCAGAAGGGCCGGCTGATCGAGCAGATCGCCGGGCTGATCGCCGACAAGAAGCTGCCGATCCTCGCCGACGTGCGCGACGAGAGCGACGAGGCGGTGCGGCTGGTGCTCGAGCCGAGGTCGCGCACCGTCGATCCGCAACTGCTTCTGGAGAGCCTGTATCGGCTGACCGACCTCGAGATCCGCTTCCCGCTCAATTTGAACGTGCTCGACGCCGAGCGGCGGCCGGGCGTGATGAGCCTGAAGCAGGCGCTGACCGCGTGGCTGGCGTTTCAGATCGACGTGCTGCTCAACCGCTCGCGGACCCGCATCGGCAAGATCGACGAGCGGCTCGAGCTGCTCGACGGTTTCCTGGTCGCCTTTTTGAACCTCGACCGGGTGATCGCGATCATCCGCACCGAGGACGAGCCCAAGCCAGTGCTGATGGCCGAATTCGCCTTGAGCGACCGCCAGGCTGAGGCGATTCTCAACATGCGCCTGAGGCAATTGCGCCGCCTTGAGGAGGTCCAGATCGCCAAGGAGCGCGAGGCGCTCGCCAAGGAGCGCTGCGAGCTCACAGCATTGGTTGACGATCCACGAAAGCAGCGGAACCGGCTCAAGAAAGACCTCAAGGCTGTCCGCGAACGCTTTGGAGATGCACGTCGGACCCGGATCGAGGAAGCGACTGCTACCCGGGAAATCGACTGGTCGGCGATGATCGAGAAGGAGCCGATCACCGTCCTGTTATCGCAGCGCGGCTGGATCCGGGCGATGCGCGGCCATCTCGCGCCCGACGAGCGCGCGGCGCTCAAATGGCGCGAGGGCGACGGGCCGTTCCTCCATTTCCACGCCCAGACCACCGACCGGCTGGCGCTGTTTGCCGACAACGGCCGGGTCTACACCCTCGCCGGCGACAAGCTGCCGGGTGGCCGCGGCTTCGGCGAGCCGGTGCGGTTGCTGGTCGACCTCGACGCCGACGTCGCGATCACCGCGTTCATGGTCGCGCGGCCCCAGGCCAGGCTGCTGGTCGCTTCGTCGGACGGGCGCGGTTTCGTCACTCCGGGCGAGGCGACGCTGGCCGAAACCCGCAAGGGCAAGCAGCTCGTCAACCTGCGTCCCGGAGCCAGGGTCGCGGTGGTGCGCGAGATCCCGGACGGCGCGGACTCGGTCGCGACCGTCGGCGAGAACCGCAAGATGCTGGTGTTCCCCTTGTCCGAGCTCCCCGAGCTAGCCCGCGGCCAAGGCGTGACGCTGCAGCGCTACCGCGACGGCGGACTGTCCGATGCCATCGCCTTCCGCTTCGCCGGCGGCCTGAGCTGGGCATTGGGCGGCGACAGTGGGCGAGTGCGCACCGAAACCGACCTGACGCCGTGGCGCGCGGCGCGCGGGGCAGCCGGGCGGATGCCGCCGCTGGGCTTCCCGAGAAGCAACCGGTTTGGATGACATTCCTCCGTAGCTGGTCGCCGTTAACCATCCTGCATCAAGTTATTCACCGGCCCAATTATACCCGGAATTAACCTCGCCGACGTAGGGCGGAGGCCATGCAGGCTGCAGCAAAACGTCTGCCGGAAGCCGCGAGGCATCGGCGGAGGGCAAATCCGAGCGCACAACCGCACCTGGCGACGGCGGACGACGCGGCGCTGCTCGGCGCGTTGCCGATCGCGGCCGCGGTCATCGCCCAGCGCGACGACGGCGGCATCCAGGTGCTGGCCCATAATTCGCGCTTCCGCGAGACGGTCGCCCAGTCGACCTGCAGCGCGCTCGAGTGGGACAAGGCCGACTGCCTCAAGACGGGCCCGATCGCCGATCTCCTGACCAACTTCTTCGGTGGCACGGACCCCGTCGGCGAGCTCGATTTCCGCGACGGGGAAGGGGTTGCCGCCCATTATTTCCGGATCAAGCTGGCGCCGCTTCCGCGCGCCCAGGGCGCCGCTCCGCGCTGCCTGCTCAGCGTCGTCGACCGCACCGTCGAAGTGCAGGCCGAGCGCACGCTTCGCGCCGAGATGCTGCGCGACAGCCTGACCGGGTTGCCCAACCGGCTCGCCTTCAGCGAAGCCATCGAGAAGGCCGGTGACAAGGTGTCTCGCGACCTCGAGCACGCGGTGCTGGTCGTCGACATGCTGCGCTTCAGCCGGATCAACGAATCGATGGGCAGCCTCGCCGGGGACGAGCTGCTGATCACTTTCGCGCGGCGGATGATCCTGGCCTTGCGGGGCGGCGACGTGCTCGCCCGCACCGGGGGCAACGAGTTCGGCGTGCTGGTGTCGCTGCGCCGCGGCGTCGAGGACGCATTGAAGGCGGCCGAGCGCATCCAGCAGGTGATGACGACGCCGTTCAAGCTGTCCGACCTCGAAATCCGCATCGAATGCGCAATCGGGGTCGCGCTGATGGACGCCCGCCAGGACCCCGAGGAGCTGTTCCGCAACGCCCAGTTCGCGGTCAAGCAGGCCAAGCAGGCCGGCAAGCCGCAGGTCTATGAGCCCAAGGAAGCCAGCCTCGCGCGGCGCCGTTTCTCGATCGAGACAGAGCTTCGCCGGGCGCTCGAGAAGGACCAGCTGAAACTGTTCTACCAGCCGCTGATCGATTTGAAATCGGGCGAGGTCGCCGGCTTCGAGGCGCTCGCCCGCTGGACCCACGAGGAGCGCGGCGAGATCAACCCGAGCGAGTTCATTCCGGTGGCGGAGGAAAGCGGGCTGATCCTGACGCTGGGCCGTTGGGCGATGGACACGGCGACGCGGACGCTCGCCGACTGGGACCGCGCGGCCGGCGAAAAGCTGCCGCTATATGTCGCCGTCAACCTGTCGGCGATCCAGGTCGCCCGCGACGACATTGCCGGCGTGGTAGCGAACGCTTTGAAATCGAGCGGGCTGACCGGCGACCGGCTGACGCTCGAGCTGACCGAAAGCTCGATCGTCCAGGACCCGGCGCGCGCCACCCGCGTGTTCGATGCGTTGAAGGCGCTCGACTGCACCGTCTCGATGGACGACTTCGGCACCGGTTACTCGAGCCTGGCCTTCCTCCAGCGGCTGCCGATCGACGTCCTCAAGATCGACCGCAGCTTTGTTACCGGAATGATGGTCGATCCCGACAGCGTGGCGATCGTCCGCGCTATTCTCAGCCTCGCCGAAGCGCTCGGCATGTCGACCACCGCCGAGGGCATCGAGACCGTCGAGCTGGCGACGACCCTGGCGACGCTCGGCTGCGCCAGCGGGCAGGGCTTTTATTTCGCCAAGCCGCTCGAGCCCGACGCGGCCATGGATTATTGGCGCTCGCGTAAGCGCTGAATTCTTCCGATCAACGCTTCGCGAGCTCGTCGGCGACGATGCGCTCGAGCTCCTGACCTTGCGGGAAGCTTGCTTCGACCCAGCGGTCCTCGATCCGGCGCAACGTGCGGGCGACGGCTGGGCCTTCCTTCACTCCGCGCGCGATCAGCATGCCGCCGCCGATCGGCAGCTTGGGGGCCCGCCAGCCGGCCAGCGACGCGGCCTTGCCGGGCTTGCCGGCGAGCAGCAGCCGGTCGACCGCGCATTCGGTCCCGACGCGATAGGCGAGGGTTTCGGGGTTGGTGCCCAGACCTCGCTCGGCGGTGCAGGCGAGCCGCTTGCGGGCCTTGTTGGACAGCTTGAGCCGCGCCGCGATCTTTTCCGCCGTGAGCGGTTCGGGCGGCAGCAACGCGGAAAAGCGCCGGATCGCGTCGGGTTTGACGTTGGCCTCGCGCTCGGCGGCGATGACGCGCGCCAGCGCGGCGAGGGTCGCTGGCTCGATTTCCGGAAGCACCGGCTTGAGGATCGCCCGGTCGAGCATCACCGCGACGGTCGGCGCCGGGTCCGGCAGGCCGAGCAGCTTCAACAGCTCGTCGGCGATGCGCTCGCGCGACAGGGCCATCAGATCGTTGGCGCGCGCGGTGCAGGCGTCGAGCGCCTCGGGGTCCGGCTCGCCGGCGCCGAAGCGGGCGTGAAAGCGGAACAGGCGCAGGATGCGCAAATGGTCCTCGGCGATGCGCGCTGCGGGGTCGCCGATGAAGCGCACCCGGCGCGCGCGCAAATCGTCGAGTCCGCCGAAATAATCGAAGATTTCGCCGGTCACCGGATCGGCGGACAACGCGTTGATGGTGAAGTCGCGCCGGCCTGCGTCTTCCTGCCAGTCGTCGGTGAACGCGACCGTCGCCCGCCGCCCGTCGGTCGAGACGTCGCGGCGCAGGCTGGTGACCTCGACCGGCTGGCCGTCGCTGACCGCTGTGACGGTGCCGTGCTCGATGCCGGTCGGGACCGCCTTGATGCCCGCGGCCTCGAGGCGCTCGACCACTTCCTGCGGGCGAATCCGGGTCGCGAGGTCGATATCGTTGACGGCCAGCCCGAGCAAATCGTCGCGGACGGCGCCGCCGACATAGCGGGTCAGGCCCGCGTCGGCGCCAAGCGCTTTCAGGAGCCGCCGGATGCCGCGGCGGCGGCGCCACTTGGCGGCATCGAGCTTCAGCTCCATTGCAGCCTGCGCGAAAGATTGACGAGCATTGCGGCGGTCGCCCCCCAGATGTTCCGGCCGTTCCAGTCGATCCGGTAATAGTGGCGCGTGGCGCCCTCGAACAGCACGCAGTGTTGCTGTTGGTTGGCGGGGTCGAGAACGAAGCCGAGCGGGGCCTCGAACCAGTCGGAAACCTCGGGTTCGTGGGGTGCGAGCGGGAGATCGGGCGGGACGACGGCGAGCACCGGCGTGACCGCAAAGCCCGTGATGGTGCGATAGGGCTCGAGGGTCGCGACCGGCGCGACCGACGCCGGCTCGAGCCCCAGCTCCTCCCAGGCCTCGCGCAGCGCGGCGGCGGTCGCATCCTCGCCGGCATCGATGCGGCCGCCGGGGAAGGCGACCTGGCCGGCGTGGGTGCGCAGGTCGGCGTGGCGGACGGTAAGGATGACTCCGGGCTCGGGCCGGTCGGTGACCGCGACGAGCACGGCGGCGGCCACCGGAGCGCCCGCCGCGGGCGCATCGTCGCCTAGCAGGAGGGGCTCGGCGGGCGGGCGATCGAGCGCTGCACGCAGCCGTTCCGCGAGACTCATTGCGACGCATCCAGCGGGAAAAAGGCGCCGTCGCTCCACACGCCCGGCGGGTCATGACCTTCGGCCAGCGCGATTTCGGCAAGCTCGTAATAGACCGGGCGCGCGAGTTCGGCCTCGAGCCCGTGGCGGACGGCCACACGCGGGCTCGGCCCGTGCTCGTCGGGGACCAGCCGCAGCGGGTGATCGGGGCCGAGGAACAGCGCGTCGCCGCTGTCGAGGCGAAGCGCGATACGGCGCTGCTCGCGTGTGCCCTCGCTGTCCATCTCGATCGCGCGGAATGCCGTCGCCTCGACGTCGATTTCGAGCTTCTCGACCGGCGTGACGAGCATGTGGCGGCCGTCGGGCTCGCGGCGAAGGACGGTCGCGAACAGGCGCACCATCGCCGGCCTGCGGATCGGTGCGCCGTCATGGTACCAGGTGCCGTCGCGGGCGATGCGCATGCCCGAATGGCCGCAGCGCTCCGGGTTCCAGCGGTCGACCGGCGGCAGGCGGCGTTTGTCGATCAGCGCCTGGAGCTCGCCGAGGTTGAGGCCTCGAAGCTCGATTGGAGGGCGGCTCTCGGGCATTGCGGCGCGCTTACAGCACAGACTGGATTGCTTCGTCACGGCGTTCCTCGCAATGACGGCAGAATGAATGAGCCTCGAACCGCGATCGTCACCGGCGCCGGCAAGCGCGTCGGGGCCGAGATCGTGCGCGCGCTGCTCGCCGATGGGTGGACCGTGGTCGCGCATGTTCGAAGCGGCGAGGATTCGGTCCCCGACGGTGCGGTCAAAGTTGCCGCGGACCTCGCCGACGCGGGCTGCGCCGAGCGCCTCTTCGAAGCCGCCGCGGGCCTGCCGCCGGTACGGTTGCTGGTCAACAATGCGGCGCGCTTTGCATGGGACGGCTTCGGCGAATTCAGCGCCGACGAATTCGACGCCCACATGGCGGTCAACGTCCGTGCGCCGCTGCTTTTGACGGAAGCGTTCGCGGCTGCGCAGGACGGCGGTGCCGACGCGCTGGTGGTCAATCTGCTCGATGCCAAGCTCAGCGCGCCCAATCCCGACTTTCTGAGCTATACTGTGTCCAAGCAGGCGCTGGCCGGGCTTACCGAGCTGGCCGCGCGGGCGCTTGCGCCCAATGGCATCCGGGTCAATGGCGTGGCGCCGGCCCTGATGTTGCGTTCGGCCGGCCAGAGCGAGGAGAATTTTGCCGCCATGAGCCGAGCGAATCCCTTGCGGCGCGCAGTTGAGCCGGGCGATGTCGTCACCGCGCTGCGCTACCTCATCGCATCGCCCGCGGTGACCGGCGAGGTGCTGACCATCGATGGCGGGCAGCGCTTCTGGTCGCTGGAGCGCGATGTGCAGTTTTTGGAGCGCAAATGACCGACGGCGAACCGAAGCTCGACGGACTCGTCCCCGATCACTTGCGGGTGCGGACCAGCCGCATCCTGCTCGACGCGCTTGAGGTCCAGGCGGACATCGGTTTTCACGAGTTCGAGATCGGCACGCCACAGCGGCTTTTGATTACCGTCGAGATCTGGCTCGAGGATGTGGCGCCGCCGGCCGACGACGATCCGTCCGGGGCCTGGGACTATGATTATTTGCGCACCGAAGTGCAGGCGCTGGCGACCGCGCAACGCTACAACCTGCAGGAAACGCTGGCCCACGCCATTTATCAACGGTTCGCCGCCATGCGCGGGGTCAAGGCGCTCCGGGTGGCCACCGCCAAGCCCGACATCTACGACGAGGCCCGTGGAGTGGGGGTCGAAATCACGTCATTCAATTGATTCGAAAGATTCCCTGCGGTCCTTTTGCTGCATACCTTGCGGACGTGGAACAAAATCCGTTGCACGGCCTTTGAGCGGGTTATAAGGAGGCGCGCTTGTAGCCGATGATATCTAGATACATCGGCAGATCTATTCCTACAGACGGGGCGCGCGTCCGATCGCCCAGTCTGACCGCTCTTTGAGCGGCTCGGTGAGGAGAATTGCGGCTTAATGTCTTACGCAAATCGGAAACAGATGAGCACCAACCGGACGCCGGCAATCGTGGTCGTCGCGCTCATCCACCTCGCGCTCGGTTATGCCCTGGTCACGGGGCTCGCCTATAATGTTATGAAGCAGGCGGCCGAGGATTTGAAAACCTTCGACGTCACCGAAGAGCCGCCGCCCCCCGAGGAGCCGCCGCCCCCCGAGAAGCAGCCCGACACGCCGCCGCCGCCGCAGGTCGCCGCGCCGCCGCCGCTGGTCCGGACCAACATCACGACGCCGCAGATCCAGACGACGCCCAACCCGCCGCCGTTCATCCCGGTCCAGCGCCCGGCGCCGCCGGCGCCGCCGGCTCCGCCGCCGCCGAGGAGTGAACCGAAGAGCGCTACGGGTGACGTGCGCAACCTGTTCAACGGCATGGATTACCCGGCCTCCGCCCAGGACGCTGGAGTCGAGGGTGCCAACCGGGCGCGCCTCGACATTGGAGCCGACGGTCGTGTGACCAACTGCACCATCATCCAGTCGGCGGGCAATCGCGCGCTCGACCAAGCGACGTGCAGCGTGTTGAAGCGCCGTGCCCGGTTCACTCCCGCGAGGGACAGCAGCGGCAACCCGACGTCAGGTTCCTTTACCACGCCAACGATCCGCTGGACCCTTGCAGAAGGCTGAGATCCTAGCCAACCGAAACATTTGAAAAGAGGAAAGTAGACGATCATGCAAACAGCCCCACCCCCAGCCGCCGCCAACCCTTATGGCCTGATGCAGGCCCTCTCCGAGGGCGGCCTCATCTCCTGGACGGTCTTCATCATCCTGGTGATCATGTCGTTGGGCACCTTCTACATCCTGTTCACGAAGCTGATGCAGCAGCAGAAGATCATGAGTCAGGGCCGCAAGGTCAGGGCCAGCTTCTGGAACTCGCCGAACCTTCGTGAAGCAGCGACCAAGCTGGAGGCGCGTAGTGCCTATCGCGCGATCGTCGACGATGCGCTGGTCGCCCAGGACCAGCACAGCAAGCTGACCGATCCGATCGACCAGCACGACTGGATGGCCAACAGCCTGGCCCGCAGCCAGGGCTCGATCGGAGCGCGTCTCGGCGAAGGCCTCGCCTTCCTCGCGACGGTCGGCTCGACGGCTCCGTTCATCGGACTGTTCGGCACCGTCATCGGCATCTACCGGGCGCTGATCAAGATCGGCGCATCCGGCCAGGCTTCGATCGACGTCGTCGCCGGCCCGGTCGGCGAAGCGTTGATCATGACCGCCTTGGGTCTCGTCGTCGCGGTGCCGGCGGTGCTCGCCTACAACTGGCTCATCCGCCGCAACAAATCGATCATGGAGGACCTTGCCGCGTTCACCAACGACTTGCACGGCTACCTGATGTCCAACGGCCAGGTGAAGCCGCGCATGGCCGGCGTCGCCGGTTCCGGCGGCACCCAGGCCAAGTCGAGCGGTGCGCCGCCGCAGCGTCCCAGCGAGCCGTTGCGCACCGGAGCTCCGAGCCCGACGACTGCCGACCGCGTCTAACCGGCGAAGCTCGCCTCGGACCGGCCGTGAGCGGCCGGTCCGGCGCGGGTCGCGGAACAGGTAAAGAGAAGGCCAAGATCATATGTCAATGAGCGTAGGACCAGCGGAAGAGGGCGAAGACGTCCCGATGTCCGACATCAACACCACGCCGCTCGTCGACGTGATGCTGGTGCTCCTGATCATCTTTCTGATTACGGTCCCGGTCGTCCTGCAAACGGTCCCGGTCAAGTTGCCGAGCGTCCGCTTCGAGCCGACGACGACCAAGCCGGAGAACGTCAACCTGTCGGTCAGGGGCGAAGATGACGGCACGTGCGGGGTCTATTGGAACCTGACCAAGGTTAACAGTGCCGAGCTGCTCGACCGCGCCGTGAAGAAGCTCGAGGAGCAGATCAAGGCCGTCGGCGGGGTCGAGAACATCACCGAAGAAAACATGCCCGAAGCGCACATCCGCGGCGACATCAATACGCCGTACAGGTGCGTCGGCGGTGCCATCTACACCATGCAGCGCGCGGGATTCGCCCGGGTGGGGTTCATTTCCGAACCGCCGCCAGGCGGCGTCACCCGGCGCCTCTAGGGACTTAGGAGCAAGCCGCCATGGCAATGCAAACCACGACCGATAATGAATCGGGCGAACCAATGATGGACATCAACACAACGCCGCTGATCGACGTCATGCTGGTGCTCCTGATCATGTTCATCATCACCATCCCGATCCAGACCCATGCGGTGAAGCTCGACCTGCCGCAGAACAGCAATTCGCCGCCGCCGCCGGTCGAGCCGGTCAAGAACAAGGTGGTGATCACCGGGGCAGGGGCCGTGCTGTGGAACGGAACGCCGGTGACGATGACGCAGCTACGCCAGTATCTCGATGTTTCGCAGCAAATGAACCCGGTGCCCGAGTTGCACCTGCAGCCCGAGCCCAATGCGCGTTACGAGACGGTCGACCAGGTGCTGGCCGTCACAAAGCAGGCGCACGTCGAGAAGATGGGCTTCGTCGGCAACGAGCAGTACGCCAACTTCTAGGGCGGACGGCACTGTCCGATACCCGAGGGCGGTCCTGACGGGCCGCCCTTTTTCATATTGGCTAGCCCCCTCTGGCGCTTGGGAAATCCTCGTGCCATTGGGCCGCGGGTGAGCCAGACGCCCGATTTCGCTGTCGTCATTCTCGCCGCCGGGCAGGGAACGCGCATGCGCTCCGACATGCACAAGGTGCTTCACCCGATCGCCGGGCGGCCGCTGCTGCTGCACCTGCTCGACCGGGTCGACGGGCTGGGCGCCCAGAGGCGCGTGGTGGTGGTCGGCAAGGGCCGCGAGCAGGTCGAGGCGGCGCTCGAAGGGCGCGAAACGACAGTCGCCTACCAGGCCGAGCAGAAAGGCACCGCGCACGCGGTCCAGCAGGCGGTCGAGGCGCTGAAAGGCTATGCCGGCGCGGTCCTGATCCTCTACGCCGATACGCCGTTTGTCGAAGCGGCGACGCTCAAGCGGATGCTCGAACGGCTCGACGGCAAGGACGGCCCCGGAGTCGTCGTGCTCGCCTCGCGCCCGGCCGATCCCGCCGCCTATGGCCGCATCATCCTCGGCAAAGGCGACCGCATCGCGAGGATGGTCGAGTTTCGCGACGCCAGCGAGGAAGAGCGCGCCGTCCGCCTGTGCAACAGCGGCATGATGGCGCTTCGGGCGAGCGACCTGTTCCGCTGGCTCGACAAGGTCGGCAACGCCAACGCGGCGGGGGAATATTACCTTCCTGACGTAGTCAACATCGCCGCCGCCGAGGGGCGCGAGGCGGTGGTCATCGAGGGCGACCCGTATGAGACCGCCGGGGTCAACAGCCGCGCCGAACTTGCCCACCTCGAGCTCGAATGGCAGAGGCGGCGGCGCGAGCAGGCGCTTGAGGAAGGAGCGACCCTGATCGACCCCGAAAGCGTGTGGTTCGCTTTCGATACCAAGCTTGGC
>Ga0255312_1000067_pt1 | contig 15174 bp, 16 predicted proteins | sample EtOH5_T0_E5_meta_FD_202081 | JGI IMG/M metagenome (GOLD analysis project Ga0255312, IMG submission 202081) | Sandy soil microbial communities from University of British Columbia, Vancouver, Canada - EtOH5_T0_E5 | ecosystem: Engineered > Artificial ecosystem > Sand microcosm > Unclassified ...
TCCCCACCTGCCTGAGCGTCCCAGGGGCGCAGGCGTCTTTGCCTGCTTGCCTCCGCGAGGCGCCCATTGCAAAGCGAGCAGGCACCTGCGCCCTCGGGACGCCGCTAAAACTTCTCCGGTTTCAGCAGCGCGTACATCAGATAAAACAGCAGCAGCAGCGCTATGATTCCGCTGATTAAGTATTCCGCATTCATTTCTTGTCCCTCTTGCTATCTTTTTGCGCCTTCGAAAAGACGAGCGTAACGTAAAGAAGTATCATTACTACAATCGCGATCAAGTTCCTTAAACCTTCAGAGTCCATATCCCCTCCATTACACGCGCGCGCAGAAGCGCAAGTACCAGATTGCAACGCCGAAGAAAACGAGAACCAACGCTATGAAAATCACGTCCAGCATTTCACTTGCCTCCGGGTTTCACCTTGTTGTTTCCGCATGTGTCTCTCTCTATCGTGGTTTGATCATTCACTGCCACAAGCCGCCCTTCTGGCCAAACCACCAGATCATTCCCAGTGTCGCCGTATTCTGACGCCGCTTGAGAATCCCCGGTGTATCGCTCAGGAAGAAGGGCTGGTTTGAAAAATCGCGCCGCCATTCGGCGCGCAACAAGAAACCGTCCGCAAGCTTGAATTCACTGGTGATTGTCGTTTCCTTAAGCGCTTGGGTCACGCCGCTGAAGAGGCCCCCGCGGTCCGATAGATACTCGGCGCGACCCGCAAGTGCGAACTTCGGGGTGACCTGATACCGCGCATAAGCAACTCCCCCTGCGATATGCGTCGGGGCGGAGACGTCTTGCACGCGACTTACAACATAGTCGCCTTCGGCAGCCAGGATCAGCTTGTCGGTCACATTCCAGGTCGCGTAGGTATCGAAGATGTGCAGCCGCCCGTTCGGGACGGGACGAATCAAATCCGTTGAGAGTCCCGGCTGTGTCGGCAGGCTCGGAATGCCGGGGTTCAGTTCAGGCGCCAGATCGCGCTGCTCCTGACCGACGTAGTAATTCACCTGCCACGTTACCTGTTTGACCGGCGTCAGGATGAGTGCGAAGTGCTGTGACTTGAATCCGTTGAAGTCCTCCGATTGTTGAATGCCGTTCATCAAGTGGTACATCACCGTGACCTTGTCATTGATCGGATACTTCGCACGGAGGCCTAAATGGTAGAAAGGCAGAAAGTTGAAATAGTATGACCGCGAATAGTTGTAGTCATCCTTGTTGTAGTTCGTCTCATAGCCGAGGCTGCTTGCGAACTTGCCGAAATCAAGTGTGAGCCCTTTGCCGATGGGGGCGACATAGGTTCCAAAGGCCTGCCATACGGGCCGATAGGCCTGGGGCCGAGGCTCGTTCGCCGCGTTGCCCTGCACCGTTTCAGTAGCCTGGCCGTACATTAAGTCGAGACGCGCTCCGAAGCGCCGGCCGGCTTCAACATTGGGCGCGCGCTCGATCACCACCGACGCCTGATTCAGGCTGAAGCTGTTGCTCATCACGTCGTACGCGCGAAGCAAGTTGATTCGCCCGACAGGCTTGTTGAAGTTGTAGCCGTAGTATCCATCAAGCGAGACGTTGATGGTCGTGTCGCGCAGGAAGTCGAGCGAGGCGCGATCTTCTTTGCTGATCCGCTGGGGCTCCGAAGCTGTTTTGTCCGCCTCGGTCGTTGCGGCCCCCGGCAAACTGGGAACCGCGCTCGTGGGGCCCGGCTGCAACGGCTCGCGAATGCCCCTGGATTCGCCTCGAGATTCCAGCTCGGCCAAACGGCGCTCCAGCTTCTCAATTCGGTCGACCAGCACGCGTTCGCGTTCGGCTGATTCAGAAGACGCGCTCGCCGCGGGCGGTACGGAAGCGCTCGACACAACTGTAGCGTGTGCCGGTTTCGGCCGAATCTCGCTCGATTGTTGCGCTCGAGTGCCGGCTGAAAGAAACGTGATGCTGATGATTGCAGCTATTATGCAATTAGTGCTTGAGGCTTTCATTGAAACAGGTTCTCCTTATATTCCCCAGCTCAACTCAGCGACCCGTGATCAATCGCAGTAGGGGTCTTCCTTCATCTTGCGGCTCCGGAGTGGCTCTCGGAGCGTCGTCGACGCGGTTAGGCGAGCCGGCGTCACCCTCAGGCGACCATAGCAGCCAGGAAGCATCCTCGACGGCCTTCGTATTCAACTCGAATGTCCCAGGAGACGTCGTGCGATTGACGTAACGACTCCTGTTGGCCCGGCCCCGCGAGAGGAAACAATGGCGAAGCAAGAGCAAGAAGAAAGTCAACGCGAACACGCCCGTAATTCCGATCATCTGGTTGTTCATGGTGTTCCTCCATCCGCGCAGTCCTCCGGACAGGCGCGATCGCCGGCGCAAGACCGGTGACAATTTGAAGCTACCACCGCGCTCGTAAGTTTAGGGTTAAAGGTTTATAAAAAGTTCGTAAGCCCGGGAGAGCACGCGTCCACGTGCTCGCGGGAAGGGGGCGGGGGTTGAATTATCCCGCGAAATGCATCTCGATTCGCTTTCTACTCTCGTCTTCCAACGCTTTACGGATGGCGGGTTGGGTAGTCGTCACGACCTCGAGATCATCGCGATGCAGCTTGTAGAACGTACACTCGGTGACGACTGTCACCGTCGCGTTACGCGGTTCGCCGCTGAGACTGCGATCTTCAGGTGCAAGAAACTCGCTTGGTTCCGACAATCAGACTCCGGGATCGAAGCGGTAGCCAATCCAGGGCTCCGTGAGTATGTAGCGAGGCGAACCGGGATCGGGCTCGATCTTCTTTCTGAGCTGGCCGATGAACACGCGCAGGTACTCGGTCTGCTCGCCGTAGTTTGCTCCCCAGACAGCGCTGAGTAGTTTCCGATGAGTCAGAACTTTGCCGGCGTGCCGCATGAGGTGGGCAAGCAGCTCAAACTCCTTGGGGGTCAGATGAATCTCTTTGTCACGCACGGTCACTTTGCGAGTTTCCACGTCCAGCCGAAAGTCTCCCGCTTCCAAAACCGCTGGGGCGGCGTCTTCGCTGGAAGTGGCGGGCGCGCGTCGCAGCGTCGCGCGCACCCGAGCCAGGAGTTCCTCCATGCTGAATGGCTTCGTTACGAAGTCGTCGGCGCCCGCGTCCAGAGCCTCGACCTTTGTTCGCTCTTCGCCCTTCACCGACAGCACAATGATCGGAACTTGCGACACCAAACGAAGCCGCTTGCACAGTTCGAGTCCGTCCATGTTGGGCATAGCCAGGTCCGTGATCACCAGGTCGGGATGCCAGTCGTTGAACGTGTCGAGCGCGCTCTCACCGTCGGCAGCTACTCGCACGTCGTAGCCACGCGTAGTCAAACCCGTGCGCAACACACGCGTGATCTGCGGCTCGTCATCGGCAATCAAAATGCGCTGCTTCTGGGGCATTTCTAATCTTCTGCTCTGGCGTAGGATGGCTCGCCTGGCGCCTCTTTCGCCTGAAGGTTCTCTTCCTCATCGCCGATCGGAAGCGTGAAAACGACCTTCGTCCCGAGTCCGCCTTTGCCGCTCTCGATCCATATTCGCCCGTTATGGGCTTCAACGATCCCTCGCGCGATCGCCAGGCCCATCCCCGTTCCCGAAGGCCGGCTTCTGTTCGAAGCACCGTCGCGGATAGCTCGGAAAAACTTATCAAAGACGCGCTCGCGCAGTTCAGCCGGAATGCCGGGTCCGCGATCTTCGACGCTTGCCCTTATCATCTCACCCTTATCGCGAGACGCCACTATGTGAATGGGCGTTCCGGCAGGCGAGTACTTTGAGGCGTTGTCAACAAGCGTGTAAATAACCTCACTCACCGCGCGTGCATCCACCAGCACCACCGGCAGATTCCTGTCGATCTCGACTCCCACCCGATGCCGGTCCGTAAGGTTTTTTGCGCGGGCCAGCGCCATCTCAATCATCTCCTCGATAGTTCCCCACCGGCGTCTCAAACGAAACTCCCCAGCCTCGATCCGCGCCATCTCGACAAGCCCCTCGATAAACCGGTTGAGGCGGTCGCATTCTTCGTCGATGACCTCGAGCATCTCTCGCCGGCCCTCTTCATTGAGGGCAACGGATGGCAACTCGGGCGCCTTTGTCTTCAACTCGTCGAGCAGAGTGGTGACCGAAGCCTTTATCGAAGTAAGCGGAGTGCGCAGGTCGTGAGTCACTGCATCAAGCAACGCGGTCTTCAGCCGTTCGCTTTGCCGCAAGGCCTCAGCGTGACTGGCGCGCTCAAAAGCGGATCGCAGCTCGTCGTACAATCGCTTAATCTCAAGGCGCCCGGCTTGAGCCTCCTCAGCGCGGCGGCTTACGCGAACCGAAAGCTGGCCGGCAGTGACCGCGGTGATCAGAAAAGCGATGAGCGCAATCCAGTTGTCGGGATCCGCTATGGTGAAGGCGCCGACCGGGGGTAGAAAGAAGAAGTTAAGACCAAGCACTCCCAGGACCGATGCGAGGATGGCCGGACGCGACCCCCAACTCGCAGCGACAAACAGAACTACCAGCAGCATCGCCAGCGCTACGGTGGTCGAGTTTATGCTCTCGCCAAGCAGTCTGAGCGCTGCCGTCACCGAGGCAATGCCCACGACTGCCACGATGTACCCCGCCAGTCTTGCGTTGCGCGTCTTGATCGGCATACCTCCATTCTACGACAAAGCTCGTCGCCAAACCCTTGCGGGGCCGGAATCCACCAAATCGATCCGCAACCGCAACGGCACCAGGTGCCGGTTAATTCGCCAACCATATTTCTCAAATTGTGCTTGCGTCGCCATTCGCCAATGCATATCCTGAATAGCGCGAGAACCGCGAGGACGAAAGTCCGAAGAGTCGGCGCGGGTTTCGATCCAACGCTCGGACTCAGCAAGAGAAGAACCTCAGGCCTGTGAACCTCGCGCGCTTGCCTGTTACAGACTGCTGAATAGCCCGACAGTGTGCTCCGTCAGGTGGAGTGGAAAAAATGCCCAAGCAATCAAACGGCGATCCTCACGACAATAAGCGCCGTAGACCGATATCTAGCCAAGATCAGGATGCCCGGCTCAAGGAGATGGGAAAGTTGGGCACAAGAGGAATGCTTCTGAGAGCGGTGGAGATGCTCGGCGATGAACGGGTCAGCGACGATCAGTTGCGCAAGGTCCTCATGATCCTGGGGGATGTCGGGCCGGGCGAAAGTCCCGGAACCTAATCCGCTTTTGTTTTGCGACGCGACTTCGCCTTAATCGAGCCCACCCTCTTGATGAACACCAGCAAACCGGCTCTCTCCTCAGGCGACAAGAGCACCACCTCATTAAGAATCTGGGTCACCGCCGGGCTCATCACGACCTTCTGCACGGTTTCCAGAATCATCAGAGCGTCGGGCCCGCCGCTTCTCCTGCCGCCGTCCAATTGCTGGCCGCAAGCCACATGGAACAGTTCGTTTGCGTCAACACCCAGCCCGTCGGCTAATGCGATAAGCTTGTCAACTGAAAGATTCGTCGCCCTCCCTGTGGTAATGCTGGCGACATAGCCGTCGGTTATCCGACGCCCCGACAACCGCTGAACGTCTTTTTGAGTCAGACCCTTCAACTTCATGACCCGCTTTACGTACTCCCCTAAACCATTTTTGCCATCAGCCATATTGGATCTCCCACAGGCAAGCGAAATATTTTCAAGTCGCCAGCGAAAATATTCATTGACAGCGACAAGCGAAGGGTTTAAGATCTCGCTCGTCAGAAAATATTCAGAGCGGACTAAAATATAAACATAGCTCTGTTCCAAAACGCGCGCTGCCGCTTCGGTATGTGGATTTGTACCACAGGGGTGGAGACTGCTCAATAGGCAGAGGAAGAGCGCGGAACAGGGAGTTCACGGCTGGGGCTTTGCGAACGGGTATTAGAGCGCGCATTTGGCTCTCATGAGTGCCCTCCGATCGCAGGTTGTCTAAGGTGGGGTCCGCCTTGCAGGCGTTAGAGAGGGTGCGCGTTGCTGCCAGGCCTTAACACCCAGGAAAGACCGAACGGCATCGCGTTCCCTCCTTTTTTTTTCAAAGCCCGCTCTCTGCTGGTGGTTCTTCGTAGTTAGCGGGGAGGAACACCGAGAGAGGTTCCTCCCCGCTTGCGTAGCCTCCCCCAATGAAATCAACGCTGTGATCGACGGCCCTGGAATATATGGCCAGGTCAGGCGGGCCAGATGCGCCGCTGTTGGCCGAGATCTTTATGAGACGAGGAAGGGACGTCGTCACCCGCGAAGATCGAGACTCAGCGAGGGAACGATTGACCGAGAACAAGCCATACGACGCATTCTGCTGAGCCATCGCGTGCAAGGAACGACTGGCGTTCAGCTTGAGATTGGTCCGGTCTTTTCAGAAGTGCAGGATGACGGCCATAGTAATGGTGACCGGCACCTGTGAGGTGACGGGCGAGGCAATTGGAGGCAGGTGCTGATGAGCTGCTTCTCAGGCCGATCAATCCGAACGTCTTGCTTTGGGTTGTTGACGTGTTCGTCGCCTGATTGCGGAGAGCGTGCTCGCCGCAACCAAATTCCTCCGCTAAAGGTTGCCTCTCCTTGAACCGTCTCTATGATGCGAACCGTTCAAGGAGAGACGCCTCTCACCTGCAGGGCTTTGTCGCAACGGGCTATGTCAGGGAGATTTCAATCGTTCGTTTTGAGAATGCCGAGCATCCCGAAGAGCCCGTATATTCCTATTCTCGTCCTTGGGGCGGCATCCTTTTACACGCGCAGTATGAAGGCGGAGCCAATGCCGCTCAAAAGGCGCAGGCCCGAGCCGATTACGCGTAGTTGTGAATACTCACAATCCTCTTAGTCACGTGGACCAGGATCGGATTAGTTCCCAGAGGTGATCAATGAATCCAAAAATCAAGCGGATCGTGGATCAAATGAACTCCGAACTGCATCTGAAGCGATCGCTCAACGATTGGGCTCGATTATCCAAACTCTCGCGGTCCCGGATGTGCCAGCTCTTTAAAACGCAGATGGGCATTTCGCCTGCACAATACCTAAAGGGGCTGCGTCTCGAGACGGCGCGCGCGCTGCTGGAAACCACCTCCCTAAGCGTCAAAGAAATACGAGCGAGGGTTGGTCTGCAGGATCAGAGTCATTTCGTCCGAGACTTCAACAGTGCGTATGGGGTGCCGCCATCCCGGTATCGGGCGCAACGATCATCACTGAAAGACCTGTAGCCCGGGTGACTGAGCAATCCTCTAAAATATTTGGACGATCGGCCCGTGACAGTAAGTTTCGCCACTTCTTTTTGCTTGCCTCGAAGATGCTTTTGGCGGATAGTGGGTGCCGTTGTGAAGAGCGCAGTAGGCGGGGAGTCGATGAGGAAACCCACCGCTGCTTTGGGGACAGAGTTTCTTGTTATCTCGATGTGAACCGGTATGCCGACAAGGTACCCAATCCTTGTATAAGGAGAGGTAGATAGAATGGTGGACCGGAGATCCGCTTTAGTCTTTGTTATCAGTTTGGTAGCGACGTTCGTAGCGTGCACCAGGGCTCCTGAAGCCAGGAGCAGGTTTTTCTCCAGCTTCTCGGCTAGAGATGTCATTGAGAAGAGTTTTGATTCGCCCAAAGGGGGCGAAGGATTTAGAGTCTCAGGTGGGGAGACCTCAGTACTTTTGGGCAGCCGCCGTATGTACCATCGCGATGATCGCGCGGAGCTCAGTATCAGCCTGAGCAACGAGCATTCATTTCTGCAGAGGATCAAGGAACATCTAGAACAGCAGCTTCAGATTGACGGCTGCAAGACAGCCGACGCAGGTTCTGGAGAAGGCAATTATTCAATTGCTTATACGGATGGGAGGGTACAGGGCTGGATTGACATTTGGGGGCTACGGGGGCCGGGTGACACCTATAGGCTTGTTATTACAACGACCGAGAATTAGACCGGTCGGTATAGGTTAGGCGAAAGTCGCCGCGGGCTCGTCGATTTGGGGTGGTTGTGGGGATCGCCGGATGACATTCGAGTTTGGCCGCTCGTTCACTTTGGAAACCTGGGAACTTGGAAGTGGAGGTAGTTGTGAAAATCAAAATACCTGAAGTGTCTATAGCAGTCCTGTTGATCCTCTTATCTGGCGATACCAACCCAGGTTTCTGTCAGCAAGGGTCAACACCCGGCCAGGCGCAGGATCAGAAAACCAGGGATGGAAAAGGCAAGGATGGCAAAGACATCATTGCGTTGATCAATGGCTCTCGGGTGATTACCGAGAAAGAGATTGACGATGCTGTAGGTCCTCAACTCTATGCGTTACAAGAAAAAGTCTATAACCTGCGCAAGAGGGCCCTTGAGAATCTCGTGACCCAACTCCTGCTTTCGGACGAGGCGAAAAAAAGGGGGTTAACTGAAGCGGAGCTCAGGCAACAACTGCTTCCTTACAAAGTTGAAGTGAAGCAAAGCGACGTAGATAACGCTTACGCCAACAACCTTAGCATTCTGGAGAACATGAGTGAGGATGAGGCAAAACAGAGAATCAGATTGGATCTGGAGACCCGGCTCAAGCTTGAGGCGTACAAGGCGGCCATCTCTGAGATAGTACGCAAAGGCAATGTCGAAACTTTCCTCGCAGAACCGGTTCCGCCCTCGTCCAGGATCAGTGCTGCCGGACCGTCAACAGGTCCGCTCAACGCTCCCGTCACTATAGTGGAGTTCTCCGATTTTCAGTGTCCTTATTGCAAACAGGCAGCGGTTAGCCTGAAGCCCTTGATAAGAAGCTACGGCGCCGACGTTAGATTCGTTTTCAAACAGATGCCCCTGCCCATCCACGCGGACGCATTCAAGGCAGCCCAAGCGTCGGTGTGCGCCGACGAGCAGGGAAAGTTCTGGGAGTACCATGACATTCTCTTCAAATCGAGTGAGCTGTCTGAACAGGCGTTGAAGAGGTATGCGTCTGATCTGGGATTAAGAACAGGTGAATTCAACAGCTGCCTTAGCTCAGAGGCTAGCGCTACGATTGTCAGAAAGGACATGGAGGAAGCAATGCAGGCCGGTGTTCAGGGGACTCCAACCTACTTTGTCAACGGGCGAATAGTAAAGGGTATGAAGAGCTCGGAAGACTTCAGGAATGTAATCGACCAAGCGCTAAAACAGAAGCAACGAGAGGCAAAGCAAGCCTCAACGCGCTGAAGCTTAAAGCCACTCAATCGTCAGAAACCAACCTCATTCCGGTCTGCCCTTCGAGACTTCTCTGGCCGATGGGCAAAACAAAGGGCAGCGCGCGCCTGGGTTCGCGCTCAATACTCAAAAGGAGCGACATATGAAAAACAGAGCAAGAATCCAATCACTGCTGATCATCGTGTTCTCGGCGTTGTCATTCGCTTCACAGGGCCATTCTCAGACAACAAACCTGCCCGTGGAAATCGAGCTATCACCGCCAGCTCACGAGGCCCGCGAGATTCTCAACGAGGGTAAGCTCCTGAGGCGCGCCTATGGCAATCTGATCCTGTATGTGAGGGCCGGCCACGGCTTCAATGCCGCACAGAAGAATCGGCCCTACAGCGCCGGAGATGACCTTCGATTCGAACTGCAAAACCTGCACACGGGTCCAATTGACGAGATACTGGACAGGCCGTACGGGAGCCTTGTGTCGAAGCCCTCCGGTTATATCGTCAGAATAGTGCCGAATCAACGCCGCTTTGAAGCTGGCCCGGAACACCTCCTCTATGAAGCCAGTTGGGTCCGCGGTGGCTATAGACACACCTTGCTTGAAGACTGGGAGACGAGCACCGTAAGAGATGTTCTACGTCTGCTGGGCGATCAAATGGATAACGTTGATAAGTATACTTCCTACGAAGTAACAGTCGGTCTGGATGGGCAACAGCGAACCTACCGTGCAATGGTGTTTTATCATCATGGATTCCAATCCACAGCCGAACCCAGAGTGGAGTTTGCTGACAATATTGTGGGGCAGTCCGCACTAACCAAAGCGTTTTACGAGAGCCGGCCGCCGGTGAGGTCCTCGTGGCTCCTTTATGCACGGACAGATAAATATCGGGAGTACGCGGAGGCGAGCGCGAGTAGAAGTGTGGAGGCCCTTAAATCGTCGGAGAAGGAACGAGGGCCCTGGCCAGGGGATTGGCAATTGGCAGATAGCGAATTGTCGGCGACGAGTGACGCCTCAACCGCCGAGGTTCGAGCTCCCCTTTGTGATAAAGATCCCGAAGTATGTGATCCCCTTTCTTGCGACTACCCGAGTTGTGCAGAGAAACCATCGATTGGCGATGGGGATGTTCAAACGTCCAGCGCGAACTGTTTGGCTTACAACAGTTGGGGAATCGTTGCGTCGCGCGCCCGAAGTAGTAGTCTCAATCATATCTTCGGTAACCACAACGCTCGTGATGATCTGCAGAGGTTTTGCACTTACGATGCCTCGTGCAACGTTCTCTGCCAAATTGAGGTTCGGAACTTCGTTATTGAGGAAACTCTAAGCCTCACTACTGATGGCTGTCATGTGGTTGATGGAACAGTGTCTCTCCGAGACGCCGGCAACGGCGGGATTTCTTCGCAAGGCGCGACTTGCACTTCGGTAGCCGGCGCTGCGGTAAAGGCATGCCTCTTCTGCCAGTGTACAGTCGAAGTTCGTATTATTGGTATTGGTGTTTCTGCCAGCGGTGCGATATGGACTTACGATCACCATCTTACCGACACATGCGCTCAACCCACGGACTGTAACGCCAACCCCTCTGCTTGCACTAGCGAAGGCGGGGGCGAGCTGGCGGGCGCTTGCTTTGGGGTGGTGTGTGGCGAATATCAAGTCGGAGGGGAACTAGGTACCGAGTGCTGTCCGTCGCCCATCTTAGTTGACATAGCTGGCGATGGCTTTAATCTGACAGATGCAACAGCTGGGGTCAGTTTTGATCTCAATCGAAATGGCGTTGCTGAACATCTCGCCTGGACATCAGCGGCCTCCGATGATGCGTTTCTTGCGCTTGATCGGAATGGCAATGGAACCATAGATAACGGAGCGGAACTATTCGGAAATTACACGCCGCAGCCTGAATCGCCCACTCCGAATGGGTTCCTTGCGCTGGCGGAATACGATAAACCAGCGAACGGCGGAAATGGCGATGGACGCATTGACAGCGACGATGCGATCTTCTCCTCTCTGCGTCTGTGGCAGGATGCGAATCACAACGGCATCTCCGAGCCAGGAGAGCTTCACGAATTGCCGCAACTGGGGGTTCATGCGTTAGGGCTGGACTATAGAGAATCGAAGCGAACCGACGAATACGGTAACGGCTTCCGCTACCGCGCCAAGGTCTATGACTCGCAAGGCGCAAGCGTCGGCAGATGGGCGTGGGACGTGTTCTTTGTCAAACAATAGCAAGGCGCGCCGCCGCTCAATATTCAAAACAACGCCGCCAGTGAATCCGTCGACTTGCTGGCGGCTTTTCTTTCATCGTGGAGTGGCCGGCCGGGCTCGGCCGGTCGCAAGGTGACAAACGGAGATTGCGCGGCTACCTCATCGCCGAGAGCTTTCGAGGTGCGAGCACCGCGTGCAAACCGCGAATACGGCCCTCGTCGTTAACATCGAAGTGGATGGTATAGCGAGTGGCGGCCCTCGGCGTTCTTCGAGGATCCTCGACAAGTAACGCCGGCAAACCGTTGAGCATGCGAACTTCGAATCGTGGCTCGAACATGGCTTTCGCGGCAAGCCCGAGGATCAGCCGAAGCACTTTCTGGCGGCCACGAACGGGTTGACGCGCGGCGGGCACTTCGCCACCGCCGTCCGACAGGCTGACGACATCCTCAGCAAGCAAGCGTTCGAGGCCTCCTGCGTCGCGCGTGCTCAGATAGAGCAGAAACTGTTCGAGCGCGCGGCGAGTCGCGTCCTGTCGCAGCGGGCTGATCGGCACCCGGCTCTTGTCGTACTCCTTCATCTTGCGGCGTGCGCGAAGTAACACTACCTTTACGTTCGCTTCGGTCATATCGAGCGCCTCGGCCGTGTCACTCGTCGAATAGTCAAGCACATCCCGCAACAACAACACCGCGCGCCCGGAAGGCGTCAGCGCCTCTAGCGCAAGCAAGAACGCGAACGAGATGCTCTCCTTCAAGTCATACCGCGCCACCGGCGAGTCTTCAGATGGAGCGGGCGGCTCATATGACGCCGGGTTCTCCTCGTCCGTCAGAACCGGCGACGGGAGCCAGGGACCGGCATACCCTTGACGCCTTCTTCGCCGCAGCAAATCGCGGCTGAGATTGATCGCAACCCTCACCAGCCACGGCCGCAGCGGATCGTCGCTGCGGCGCGGCGGCTTCTCAATCGCGCGCACGAACGTCTCCTGAACAAGGTCGTCCGCGTCCGCAGCGTTGCCTGTCATTCGATAACACAAGCCCCACAGCAGCCTGCGATCAGTTTCCAGCGACTCAATAGCGGTAGCCACGTTTCACCTATGCTCGGAGTGCGCGCACGGCTAAGATGTCCTGCCGCGCGCCTTCGTGCTTTCTGCGGCTCTCAATCCTCAGACTGTCGCCGCAACGCTGACGGAACGCGAGGCCGCGATCAACTCCGCGGCCTGCTCTGCGCTCGCGAGGCTTGCGTCAACCAGCAGCCCTTCATTGCCGACCCAATCGCCAGCGACGAACAGCCCTCTCACGTCCGCAACCTCGGGACCGGGCCTCGCTTGCGTGCCGCCGCGACTGGCTAACGGCATCGCGTTCATCACTATCATATCGGGCAGGAACCGTCGATGGACAACTGCCTCGCGCCATCCGGGCTGCACCAGATCGAGCAAGTCCTCGAGCTCGCGCTCGGTCTCCCCCGTTGAGTCGCGATGTTCCGGCGGGAGGTACTTTGCCGTCTGAATCAACGCTCCACCTTCGGGCGCAAGCTGCGCCGTCGCCGAATGCACCGACAGATAAAGCGGGTGATCGATGCCAAGCGCAAACGTTGCCTTCGGTATTGGCAACCGACTGAGCGCTACGTCGAGACAAGCCGCCCTTACAGGAATCGCTTGATCAGCCCATTGCTTCAGGGATGTTCGGTCTGCGTTTTCCACAAGCGCGAGAGCCGCCGCCGGGCTCGACGCGATCACCACTGTCGAAGTCTCGATCAAGCGGCCGCCCGCGAGACGCACGCCCTCGACTGCGCCCGTTGCATCGCGCGTGACCGCGTCAACCCTCGCTCCGGTTTCGATGACGACCCCCGCCTGCACGGCCGCCGCACGCAAGCCCTCAACGAGCGTCTGCCAGCCTCCATCAAGATACAGAACCCCCGTGTCGAAAGCCTTCTTCAACTGCTCGATTGCCGCACCGGCGCTCACGAGATCGGGCGCGTTTGTGTAAGTCGCAACGCGGAACGCAGATAGCACAAAGTCCTTGACCTCACTATGCGAGAGCGTCTGATCCAGCCACTCGCGCACAGTGACGTCCATAAACCGATCGGCGTCGAGCCTGGTGATCGACGCGAGCAAGCGCGCGGCTTCGAGCTTTGCCGACAGGCCGAACAAACTCGTGGTGAGCAACGATACAGCGCCCGCAGGAAACGTGTGCTTCACGCCATCCTTGACTGCAAACGCGCCCGAGACCGATGGTACCTTCCCGCGAGGCTTCACCCCCAACTCGCGAAGCACCTCGATCCCTCGCCCGCCGCGATAGAGCGCGTGCGGCCCGATGTTCAGATAGAATCCGTCTTGCTGTTTGGTCTGCGCGCGGCCTCCGAGCGCATGCGACTGCTCGAATAATCGAACGGTCTTTCCGTTCCTGGCGATCAGGGTAGCCGCGGCGAGCCCAGCCACGCCGCCTCCGATAACAGCTACCTTGCCGGGGTATTCACTTGTCTTCATCGTGTTCGCCTCCTGTCTGACATCAACACGTTCGAGCAGGGAAAAAGGTTACACGCCAGTCCTGAGCGCAATCGAGACAGATCATCTACACTCGGAACTGCTGCGTGGCTGCTCGAAGCCACCCACGCGACCGCGCTCTCCCAAATCCCACCAACGCGGTTGGGGGGAGCGCGCCACGGATAGACTTCGACTCCTTCGACGCGGCCCTCGCATGACCTTGAAAATGATGATTGAACAGTGATAGACATCGCCTGTCAGGCATCGAATTACGCAAAGCCGGCCAACCCCGATTCTGGAGCGATTTCATTGGACGATCGAGAAGATATTTCACGGCGTCTCTTTCTGATCAATTCGTGCGCGGGACTGGGCTCAGCCTGGATAGTCTCTCAGTTGCCCGAGATTGCGGCCGCCCAGGAACACGCTCACCACGCAGCACTATCGCAAGCGCCCTCCAAATTGGAATTCTTCACTCCTGAACAGGCCGTCGAGGCCGAGGCCATCGCGGCCCAGATCATTCCAACCGACGACACGCCCGGCGCTCGCGAAGCCCGCGTCATCTATTTCATCGATCGAGCGCTGGCGACTTTCGCTACCGATGAGCGCGCGGCATTTGTCGAAGGCCTCAACGATCTTCAGAAGAAAACGGTAAAGCGCTTCGGCAAGACAAAGAAGTTCTCCGATCTTAGCTCTGGACAACAGACAGAGATGCTCAAAGGTATTGAAAAGGGCCAGTTCTTTGAACTCGTTCGCACAATGACAATCCTGGGTATGTTCTCCAATCCGGAATACGGCGGCAACCACAACCAGATCGGCTGGAGGCTGCTGGGCTTTGAAGACCAGTTCCATTTCAAGTCCCCGTTCGGCTTTTACGACGCCGAGTATCAGGCGAATTAGATAACCGATCTATGACCCACGCACAGGCCGCGTTTGACGCGAAAACTGAGATTGATTTTGTGATCATCGGCGCCGGAGCTGCCGGCGGCATCATCGCCAGAGAGCTATCCGCGGCCGGCTTTCGCATCGTTGTGCTCGAACAAGGACCGTACATGAAAGAGCAGGACTTCGAGCACGATGAGTTGAAGTACATGCGCCAGCGGGCCATCACCAACGACTACAAGCGTCAGCCAAACACCTTTCGAGCGACCCCGAAGGAGAAGGCCAAGGTGCAGCCCGCCATCATCTATGGCCGGCAAGTTGGCGGAGGCACGGTTCACTTCACCGCCAACTACTGGCGCTTTCATGAGATAGATTTCATCGAGCGTAGCCGCTGGGGATCGATCGCCGGGTCGGGATTCGCCGACTGGCCGATTACCTATGCCGAACTCGAGCCCTACTACACAAAGACCGAATGGGAGCTGGGCGTGTCGGGACTAGCCGGCGCAAGTCCGTTCGATCCTCCTCGCTCGAAGCCCTATCCGCTGCCTCCACTCCCC